>Ga0172372_10000149_pt1 | contig 106737 bp, 102 predicted proteins | sample LakKiv5m_2_FD_114544 | JGI IMG/M metagenome (GOLD analysis project Ga0172372, IMG submission 114544) | Freshwater microbial communities from Kabuno Bay, South-Kivu, Congo - kab_092012_9.5m | ecosystem: Environmental > Aquatic > Freshwater > Lake | place: Democratic Republic of the Congo... | reverse complement strand
CGAGGACATTGTCGAGGCCTGCTGCAAGGCCTGGAACTTCTTCGCCAACAACCCCGCAGTCGTAACCTCAATCACCGCACGCGACTGGGCGCGTGTCAGTGGTTAGGGCCGTTGGTATTAGCTAATCCGTAACCGCTTTTGTCCACATTCGTGCGGATGGAATCTGCGTGGGACGCGCAGCCGTTCCCGAGGTTTGCACGATATGCAGAACAGCCTGTTGACCGGCCCGGAGGGCGCACTGCTCGGCCACCGCACGATCGACGAGATCGCGCGCCAGATGCTGGCAGTAAGCCCCCAGAATTACGAAGTCTGGCTGACCTATCTGACCCATAGCTCACCGGACTTGCGCCAGGCCGTCGACAAGCTCATCGCTTCCGGTCGACCGATCACGGCCGACGACATGGGGCAGATCTACGAACGCTTTTTTTCGACGACGCACCTGTCCACACAGGTCATGGAGACGGGCACACGTATCGCCCATGAGATTGCTGATGCGCTCGATGCTCTAAAGAAGGCCGGCGCCACCACGGAACGTTACGGCGCTACCCTCAACGTCGCGGCGGACTCTCTGCAGAGCGCTACAATCGACGGCGATGCGCTGAAGCGCCTGATCGGTGTCCTAGCCTCGGCGACGACCGAAATGTCGAAGCAGAATTCCAGCCTCTCCCACAAGCTCGCCCAGTCGAGCCAGGAGATGGAGAAGCTCCGCACCTCACTGCGCCAGGCCCGCGCGGAGGCTCTGACCGACGCGCTCACCGGCATCGCAAACCGCAAGCTGTTCGACGAGACGCTACGCCTGCGCAAAGAGGAAGCTGACTCGGACAAGTCCGAGCTTGCGCTGCTCCTCGGCGACATCGATCATTTCAAATCGTTCAACGACACCTGGGGCCACCAGACCGGTGATCAGGTCATTCGCTTCGTAGCCTCCGCACTGACCAAGTTCGCGCTTCCAGACCATCTCGTGGCCCGCTACGGCGGTGAAGAGTTCGCAGTTATCATGCCGCGGACATCGCTCACGGATGCAGGCCGCATCGCCGACCAGATCCGCATGGCCATCGAGGCCAAACGCCTCGTCCGCCGCTCCACAAACGAGACGATAGGCGCCGTCACCGTCTCCTTCGGCGCAGCGATATACACGCCCGGCGAAACCGTCGGAACGCTGATCTCGCGCGCCGATGAGTGCCTCTACATGTCCAAGCGCAACGGCCGCAATCGGGTGACGCTAGAAAGCCAGCTGCCGCCGCTCACGGCGACAAACGCTGCTTAACCGACGCGCTCATTTCTTTGCCTTCGCGAGTCCTCGCGTTTTTGTGGCTGCCGTCTTTTTCGTTTTGGCCGCTGGCTTCGCCTTGGCAGGATTGTCCCTGGATCTGGGCTTCGTCGCGTGGAGCGCTTGGCGCTTCACCGCGGCGGCGTAGGCGCGCCTTGCGAGCATGACGGCTTCGTCAGGATCATCAGCAGCTGCTTCCGGAAGGCTCCAGTAACCCATCTTCCGAACTGCGCCATCGCCCTTCACGGAGTAGCTCCAGGGAGCAGAGCCGTGTTCCTCAAGCTCGGCCTGCAACGCGTCATCCACCCGGAGATAGATGACATCATCGTCGAGAATGCCGAACATCACCCCATCGCAATAAAGTCCAGCGCCGCCGAACATGCTTTTGGCCTCGATCCCGCCGAAGCCCGCCAGAAGGTCCAGCGCGTAGGTCATAAAGTTGGGCGAGAGGGGCATGACGATGCTCGGCGATGCAACCGTCGCACAGGCTGGGGAAAAGAGAGTATGGGCGCAAGGCCCTATTCGGCGGCGTGGGCCGGGACGATTGTCACGCTTTCACCGCACCCGCAGGCATCCGTCTGGTTTGGATTCCGGAAGGTGAACTTCGAGTGCATCGGCGTCACCTCGTGGTCGATCACCGACCCGAGGAGGAACAGCACAGCCTTGGCGTCGATCACGATGGACACGCCATTGTCGTCGACGCGCTCGTCGGTCGGGCTGACAGCGTCCACGAAGTCCATGGTGTATTCCATGCCGGCGCAACCGGCGTTCTTGACACCCACCCGCAGGAAGCCGCCGCCCTTGTCAGCCAACACCTCGCGAACGCGCGCAGCAGCGGCGTCTGAGAGGGTCACAACCTTGGGGCGGGGGCGTCTGGCCATTATGCTTATGTGGATACCGTCCAAACAGCTTACAACATGTTGAGCGCGAGCCGGGCTTCATCGCTCATCCGCGACGGGTCCCATGGCGGGTCGAATACGATGGTTGCCTTGGCGGACTTCACCCCCTCGACCTTGCGGGCTGCATCCTCGACCCACCCGGGCATCTCGCCCGCAACCGGGCAGGCCGGCGCGGTCAGAGTCATCTCTATGTCTACGTGCCGGTCGTCATTGATGTCGACCTTGTAAATCAGCCCGAGCTCGTAGATGTCGACCGGGATCTCAGGATCGTAGACCTTCTTGAGCTCCTGGATCAGGTCGTCGGTTATTCGGTCGAGTTCGTCCTGGGGAATTGCCGACGGCGCCTCGTCCCCCGGCGTGGCGGCGGCATCAGCGATCCGCGATGTGAGGTCGTCGGCCATGGTTACTCTATGTCAGCGCCGGGTTCATGATAGCATAAGTCTCGCCTTGGAAAGCGCCTCTGCAAACCGGTCGATCTCTTCCTCCGTGTTGTAGAGGGCAAAGCTGGCCCGGGCGGTCGCGCTTACCCCAAGATGGGACATCAGTGGCTGGGCGCAATGATGCCCGGCGCGAATCGCTACCCCCTGGCGGTCGAGGATCTGCGCAAGATCGTGAGGGTGCGCGCCGTCGATGGAGAAGGCCAGCACGGGCCCCTTGCCGGCCGCCGTCCCGTGCAGTCTCAGCCCATTTACGCCTCGAAGCGCCTCGGTCGCCCGCGTCAGCAGGGCCTGTTTGTGGGCATGGATGGCCCGCCGGTCCTGCGCCTCAAGCCAGGCGATGGCCGCCCCCAACCCGATCGCTTCCACGATGGGGGGCGTACCGGCCTCGAAACGGTGCGGCGCCGCGTTGTAGGTCACCCGGTCGCGGCTGACGGTCTCGATCATTTCCCCGCCGCCCTCGAAAGGCGGCAGCGCCTCTAATCTCTCCCGCTTGCCATAGAGAAAGCCGATGCCGGTCGGCCCGTAGAGCTTGTGTCCGGTCCCAACGTAGAAGTCGGCATCGAGATCACGCACGTCCACGCTCAAATTGACGACAGCCTGGCACCCGTCGAGCAGCACCTGTGCGCCGGCGCTGTGCGCCATGGCGATTGCCGCTTTCACATCCGGCACAGTACCCAGCACATTGGACATGTGAGTAAGGGCCAGCAGCTTTGTCTTGTGCGAAAGCTGCTTTGCCAAACTCGCCATGTCCAGCGAGCCATCCGGCAAGGTCTCGACCCACTTGAGCACCGCGCCCTTGCGCTCGCGCAGAAAATGCCACGGTACAATATTGGAGTGATGCTCCATGATCGACAGCACAAGCTCATCACCCGGCTTGATGCTTGCGCCGAGCCCTGCCGCCACGATGTTGATCGCTTCCGTACCGCCCTTGGTGAAGACGATCTCGCCGGACGAGGCAGCATTGATGAAGCGCCGCACGGCTTCACGCGCGGCCTCATAAGCCTGCGTCGTCTCATTCGCCAGCGTGTGAAGGCCGCGATGTACGTTGGCGTAGCTGTTGCGCATCGCCTCGGCCATCGCATCGATCACGGCAGCCGGCTTCTGCGCCGAAGCCGCGTTGTCCAGATAGACGAGCGGCCTGCCGTGCACGGTGCGCGAGAGGATGGGGAACTGCTTGCGTATGGCGTGGACGTCGAAGGTCATGATGACGCCCTCAGCCACGCATCGATGCATCCTTCGATTTCCCCGCGCAGCGGCTCGTCGAGCCATGATGGTAGGGCCTCGAACAGGAAAGCGCGGGTGATCATCGCGCGAGCTTCGTCGTCGGGTAGGCCGCGCTGCCTCAGATAAAACACCGCATCCTCGTCGATCTGGCCCGCCGTGTTGCCATGGGCGCAGGCGACATCGTCCGCATAGATTTCAAGTTCGGGCTTGGCGAAGACTTCCGCGCCCTCCCCCAGCAGCAGGGCATTGTGCTGCATGGCGGCATCTGCCTTCTGCCCGGCTCGCTCGACCAGGAACTTGCCCTGGAACACGCCCCGCCCGCCCTTTCGCGCGACGCCACGGACCAGCTGGCGCGTGTTGACGCCCGGCGCGGCATGGGTGACGCGCGAGGTCAAGTCGACATGCCGCCTTGAAGCCGCAAGGTAGACAGCGTTCATTTCAATTGTGGCGCCCTCAGCTGCCGTCACTGAGGTTTCGATCCGGGCCAGGCGGGCGCCTTGGCCAAGTACGAACTGGCGGAATGTCGCGCCGGCGCCGAGCGTCACGACCGCCTCGTTCAGCACCAGCGCCGCGTCGACTGCGTCGGCTGCATTGGTCTGCACCACGATCCTCTTCAATGTCGCGCCGGGCTCGAGCGTGATCCGCGCATGCGCAGGCAGGAAGGGCCGCAATCGCGAGCCAGTAACGGCTATCCGTTCAAGCAGTGTCGCACTCGCGCCGGCCTTCAACGTCACACTGCCGAACTGGCCGGCGTCGCCCTCGCTCATCCGTGTTTCGAAGGTTTCGTCCTGCCCCGCGATCACCAGCTCGCTCGGCCCGTAGCCGTCGCCCAGCATCTCCGCGAACGCGGCGATTGGACCTTCGGCAAGCATCGCTCCCGTGCCGATCAGGACAGCTTCCTGCCCCGCCATCGCAGCGCGAAGGTCGGACCATTTCCAGGTCTCGGTCCTGCGTGAGGGGAGGTCGGCGAGCTGCATCAGCCGGCCTTCAGGAATTGGTCATAGCCGGACTTCTCGAGTTCAAGCGCCAGCTCCGGTCCGCCGGATTTTGCGATGCGGCCGGCTGACAAGACATGCACCCTGTCTGGACGGATATGGTCGAGCAGCCGCTGGTAGTGGGTGATGACCAGCATGCCTCGCCCGGGCCCGCGCAGCGCGTTGACGCCATCAGCGACCACTTTGAGCGCATCGATATCCAACCCGCTGTCGGTCTCGTCCAGGATCATGAAGCGCGGTTCGAGCATCAGCATCTGGTAGATTTCGAGCCGCTTCTTCTCGCCGCCCGAAAAGCCGACATTCAGCGGACGCTTCAGCATCTCCGGATCGATACGCAGCCTTGCCGCTGCGGCCTTCGAAAGTTTGAGGAAGTCCGGCGCCGACACCTCTGCCTCGCCGCGGGCTTTGCGCTGCGCATTCATCGCAGCGCGCACAAACGTCATTACCGGCACACCTGCAATCTCCAGCGGATACTGGAACGACAGGAACAGGCCCTTTGCTGCCCGCACCTCCGGTTCCAGCACCAGGAGGTCCTCGCCCTCGAATGTGGCCGAGCCCGCCGTCACCTCATAGCCATGCTTGCCTGTCAGCACATAGGACAGGGTCGACTTGCCGGAGCCGTTTGGTCCCATGACGGCGTGCACTTCCCCGGCCGGCACATGAAGCGAAAGACCCTTGAGGATCTCCCGGGAGGGTCCATCCTCAGGAACCACACGTGCATGAAGGTTTTTCAGGTCTAGCATGAAACGCCTGCCAAAGCGGGACGTTACGCGTTCCGCAGCCTCAAGATAGGCCCGCAGCCCCGCGCATGCGAGGCTCCTGGCCCGATTGGCCGGGTGTTTCCAGCCCCGCGCGCCAAAAGTCCAGCAAGATCGCCTAAGGCGTTGGCTGCATGTCCTTGATCAGGGCCTCAACTGGCGCTTCAGCGCAGAACTGCGCCGTCGCGGCGGCAACAGACTGTCCGGAGGCCGCTAGCGCATCGTCCTCTTCAACTGAACAGGTGACCTTCTCCGCGTTGTCGTCTGACGTTTCGAGCGCCACGCGCGCCGTCACCCCCTGCGTCAGTCGATCATCACTGAGCTTATAGAATGTGACGTAGTACTCCGCCGCGCTTGATCGGCCCTGGACAGCGAGGTAGCCCGTGTCGGTCTTGTCAATGTCGACGCCGGAAGGCTCGCCCACACGCACAAATCTCTGTCCGGCCACCTGCCGCCAGAAGGCCCAGGTCGTGTTCACATTGCCGGTTTCCAGCGGGATCAGCACATCCGTCAAGCCATCTCTGTCAACGTCCTCGACAGTCGGCCCGTTGAACGTGTTGCCCATCCGCTCGGTAAGGGTCTGCAGAGTCGCATCGCCCGGACCGACGATCTGCATGGTGATCTCCGTCGAGTCGTCCTCCGCCGGTGCATAGCTTACCTCGATGACCATGCCCGACGGATCCTGCGTCATCATCCGGCAGTCGGGATGCTTCCAGCCATCCGCCCCGGCGTCCTGTGCCTCCACAGCTGTGCACTCGGGCAGCGGCATCCGCTTTGCGGCAGCCGGCGCAGCCGCGTCTTCAGCGGGAGCCGGCGCGGGTGAACAGGCGGTAAGCGCGAGAATGGCCGCACCGACAATGGACGTGTGTTTCATGATCTGACCCCTGCTGGTCGGGCGGGCATAGATCAATTGTACATCCCACGCCAGTTTGCATGTCGTAATGCACAGGGGCGGCGGGGCGACCCGATTTTTGGCGGGCCAAATTGCACCGAAACATCCACGCCGCTGATGCTGTTGGCGCCTTCGAGAGTTTGTGGGACAGCGACGGGGCGCATAAGGACCGCAGATAGCGTACCTTATCCCACGCTTCCCTCAAGGCTCACCTCTAGAAGCTTCTGCGCTTCCACGGCAAACTCCATCGGCAGCTTCTGCAGCACGTCCCGCACGAAGCCATTGACCAGCAGTGCAACGGCCGCTTCCTCACCGATGCCGCGCTGGCGGGCATAGAACAATTGGTCCTCGGACAGCTTCGTGGTTGTGGCCTCATGCTCCAGCTGGGCATCGCCGCGCCGGTTCTCGACATAAGGGATGGTGTGCGCGCCGCAGTCCTGGCCGATTAGGAGGCTGTCGCACTGCGTGAAGTTCCTCGCTTTGGTTGCCTTTCCGTGGATCGACACCAACCCGCGATACGTGTTGTTGGATTTGCCCGCGGAAATCCCCTTCGAGATGATCCGTGACTTCGTGTTCCGGCCGAGGTGTATCATCTTGGTGCCGGTGTCGGCCTGCTGGCGGCCATTGGTCACCGCGATTGAGTAGAACTCGCCCTGGCTGCCGTCTCCGCGCAGTACGCAGCTGGGATACTTCCAGGTAATCGCCGAACCGGTTTCCACCTGCGTCCACGAAATGCGCGAGCGCGCGCCCCGGCAGTCGCCGCGCTTGGTCACGAAGTTGTAGATGCCGCCCTTGCCTTCGGCGTCTCCCGGCCACCAGTTCTGCACGGTCGAATACTTGATCTCCGCATCCGCTAGCGCAACAAGCTCGACCACCGCCGCATGCAGCTGGTTTTCGTCGCGCATCGGAGCCGTGCAGCCTTCGAGATAGGAAACGTAGCCGCCTTCATCGACGACGATCAGCGTCCGCTCGAACTGCCCCGTGCCCTTTGCGTTCATGCGAAAATAGGTCGACAACTCCATGGGGCAGCGCACGCCCTTGGGCACATACACAAACGTCCCGTCAGAGAAGACGGCCGAATTCAGCGTCGCAAAAAAATTGTCGGTCACGGGAACGACGGAGCCGAGATACTGTTTCACGAGGTCCGGATACTCGCGGACGGCCTCTGAGATCGACATGAAGATCACGCCAACTTTGGCCAGCTCCGCGCGAAACGTTGTCGCCACGCTTACCGAGTCAAACACCGCGTCCACCGCTACGCGCGGGGTTTCGCGCGCCGCCGCCGCCGTTTCCATTGCGCCTTCCACACCGAGCAGCACTTCCTGCTCCTTGAGCGGAATGCCGAGCTTGGCGTAGGTGTCGAGAATTTCCTTCGGCACATCGTCGATCGATTTGTACTTCGCCCCCCCCTTCGGCGCGGCGTAGTAATGGGCGTCCTGATAGTCGATCTTTGGATAGTGGATCATCGCCCAGGTCGGCTCGTCCATCTCCTTCCAGCGCTTGAACGCCTCAAGCCGCCACGCGAGCATCCACTCCGGCTCTTCCTTCTTGGCCGAGATGTAGCGGACGATGTCCTCGTTCAGTCCCTTGGGCGCGAGTTCCATCTCGATGTCGGTGACGAAACCCTCAGCATACTTGTCCGCCTCCAGCCCGCGCGCTGCATCGACCGTCCCGCGGTCGATGCCTTCTTTCACCAGGATTTCGGCGCCTTCAGACATGCGCATCCAGTTTCACAAGTTGCGGCCGCGCCCGTGCCGCCATTCGTATCCATGCCTCGGCAAGGGCATCGAAGTCATCGGGCGCCGAGGCCCAACCGAAACTCGCACGGATCGACGATCGCGCGGCGTTATCGTTCAAGCCCATGGCGGTCAACACGCGGCTGGGCTTGACCTTGCCCGACGAACACGCCGATCCCGCAGAAACCGCAAATCCGGCCAGATCGAGATTCATGATCTGGGTCTCCGAAGGTAGGCCTTCAACACCGAAGCAGGATACGCCTGCGACGCGCGGAGCGGCGCCATGCACGGCCAGAGAAGGCGCAGCCGCCTTCAACCGCGCTTCCAGGCGATCACGATGCGGCCCCAGCCCGCGGTAGTTCGAGAGGCCGTCCAACGCGGCTTTCGTGGCTGCTCCAAAGCCTGCGATCGCCGCGACATTTTCCGTCCCAGCCCGGCGCCCGAATTCCTGCCCGCCACCCGTCTGCATCGCGCGAAATGGCGCTCCTGGCTTTACGTAGAATGCGCCAACGCCCTGCGGCCCGCCGAACTTGTGCGTGGAGAGCGACATGTAGTCGACATCGAGGTCGATCACCGAAACATCGATCTTGCCCACCGCCTGGATAGCATCGCAGTGGATCAGCCCACCTGCCGCATGCACGATTTCCGCGGCCTCCGCCACAGGCTGGATCACACCGGTCTCGTTGTTGACCAACATGAGTGAAACAAGCGGCCTTGCACCATCTTGTGCAACTCGCGCGCGCAACCAATCGAGATCAACCACTCCATCTGCACGCACGGGCCAGCCTGAGTCGTCAGCAAGGCTCGCAACCGCATCATGCTCGATCGCAGACCTGACAAGCTCCGCTTCGCTCGCAGCTAGAGCACCCCGCAGCGGCGCCTGCACGGCCTCGGTCCCGCCGCTTGTGAACGCAATGTCGTCCCGGCAGGCGCCAATCGCGGTCGCGATAACCTCCCGCGCTCCTTCCACGAGCGCGCGCGCCTTGCGCCCTTCGGCATGGACAGAGGACGGATTTCCGGTCAGCTCCATCACAGCTGCCATTGCCGCCTTCGCCTCGGGGCGAAGCGGCGCCGTCGCATTGTAGTCTGCATAAATCCGGTGGGCGGGGCTCATCCCCGGCTTCTACGCCAATTCCCGCTAGGCTGACAGGCTGGTGCGACGGCGGACGGGCTCTTCAACCTCTCCGGCTAGGAGATCCGCCAAGGTCACAGTTTCGAGAAAACGGTCGATATGGGCATCCAAGGCCTGCCAAAGCCCGGCGGCCGGCCCCTCGGTCCAGTCGCGTGAGCCATTCTCATTGCTGTTCCCGCCGTCCTCGACCGCCTGGAACACCTGCCCCACCGTGATTTCCGCGGCCGGCCGCTGGAGACGGTAGCCCCCGCCAGGCCCGCGAGAGGCCGCCACGAGGCCAGCCCGGCGCAGCATCGCGAACAATTGTTCGAGATAGGACAGCGAAATCCGCTGTCTGATAGCCACGTCCGCCAGCGAGACGGGCTTCACCCCCGCGTTCGCGGCGACGTCCAGCACCGCCACAACAGCATACCGTCCTTTTGAACTCATCCGCATGGATATACCTGGCTCAAGCGGCCTATTGCGCGACCACGGCGGTGTTACGCTTCGTCAGGTAGGGCGGATCACACGAAATACTTGAAACGGACGGCCGAAATGGTGTTTGTCGGCCCCCTTGGGCGCACCAGTTCATGTAGCGCCCGTTACGCAGTCAACGCGAGCACATTATGGGCGAATTGATCATCTCGGGTCCCGCTGGCCGGATCGAAGCCCGCTATGCCCAGGCGCCGGGCGAGAATCCTCCCATCGCGCTGATTCTGCATCCGCATCCGAAGGCCGGCGGCACGATGCAGGATCCGGTGACAATCACCCTGTTCGAAATGTTTGCGGCCCACGGTTTCTCCACCATGCGGTTCAACTTTCGGGGCGTCGGGCGGAGCCAGGGGCAGTTCGACGCAGGCGTGGCTGAACTTTCCGATGCTGCGTATGTGCTGGATCATCTCGAATCGCTGAACGAGGCGCCTAGCCAGTGCTGGGTCGCAGGTTCGTCCTTCGGCGCCTACATCTGCCTCCAGCTGCTGATGCGCCGGCCGGAGATTGATGGTTTTGTGGCCGTAGCCCCGCCCGCCAATCACTACGACCTGTCATTTCTCGCGCCTTGCCCTGCCTCGGGCATCATCATCGCGGGCGACAAGGATGTGGTCGCTCCGCCGCAGGACATCGACCGTTCGCTCACCAAGGTGCGCGTCCAGAAGGGCGAAGTCATCGAGCGCGCAAACGTCCCAAGCGCCAATCACTTCTTCCAGGGCAAGCTCGACGATCTCGAGAAGACCGCCGCTGTATATCTCAAGAAGCGCATGAAAGCATTCGAGAAGGCACAGGAGGAAGCGGCAAAGGCTAAGGCCGTCAAGGACGCCGCCAAGCTGGCGCCGCCGCCAAAACAGGGGTGAACCGGACCCGCGGCCGTACCATGTCCGAGACGCCCGAACCGTTCTTCCATCGCGACGGCGACACCTATACGCCAACACTGCGCGCCAATGGCTGGTGGCGTCCGACCGGCAATCTCCACGCCCGCGTGATGATCGGCTTGTTCGCGCATGTCATCGAGCAGCAGTTCGGCGAGCCCAGCCTGCAACCGGCCCGCCTGACGGTTGATCTTTACCGGTTGCCCGAGCTCGATCCGATTACGGTCACCACCCGGCTCGTGCGGCAGGGCGGAAGGATCAAGGTGATCGAGGCCGAGTTGTTCTCAGGCGGCGTCTCGTCTGCGCGTGCGTCCTGCCAACTGCTGCGCCGGTCACAGCAGCCGGATGCGCCGGTCTGGGCCCGCGCTGCGTGGGATGCGCCGCCGCCGGACCGGGTTGCCCCGCCGGCGAAACCTTTCACCGACAAATGGGAAATGCGTCCCGTCCTTCCGCCCGGCGTCACGGTCGCAAACGACCTGCGCGCGCCCGGCCCGCGCCGCACCTGGCTGCGCGAAGTGCGGCCGCTTGTCGGCGGCGAAGCCTACACGCCGTTCAGCCGTGTCGCCACCGGCGTCGACTACACCAGCCCGATAGCCAATGGCTCGGAAACCGGCCTCGATTTCATCAACTCCGACGTGACCCTCTATCTACATCGCCAGCCTGTCGGCGAATGGATCGGCTATGAGGTGACAGACCACCAGAGCGCCGAAGGTGTGGCGCTCGGGCACTGCACGCTTCACGATACACTTGGCCCGATCGGCTTCTCGTCCTGCGCGGCGCTGGCGCAGAACCGGCGCTAGGGCATCGCGAACTTCGGCGGCGCCATCTCGATGCGCGTTGGCGTCGGCTCGCCCTTGAAGTGCGCCAGCACGGCATCCGCCACGCGCCTGTCGGCTTCGTAGATGTTGTGGCCGCCATTCTCCACCAAGAGCCGGCTGCGATTGCGGAAGCCCTTTATCTCTTCCTCCGCTTCATCGGGATAGGTCCGCCCATCCAGCGTGCCCGAGATGAAGAGCGCTGGAATGTCGGATGTAAACGGCTTCCGGAACGCATCACCTGCGTCCAGCTGCGGCCGTATCCCCATCACATGCGGCATCGGGAAGTTCAGCGTGTCGCCCAGCAATGATGTGGCGGCTTCCTGCCTCACCAGATCGAGCCGCACTGCGGTCGCGCCTGAGGCAAGGTCCATCGCTTCCGGCATGCCACGGAACGCGTTTGTCTGTTGCCGCAGACCCCAGATCATCGGCGCCACTCGCGCGTACTCGCCCCTGTCCAGCTCGGCATAGAGCATGGGCAGCCGCGCAATCGCCGGCGGATCGGCAATCGAGCCCGACGCCAGCAGCTGCACCGCAAAACCATCGAAGATGAGCGTCACGGGCGCGCTCGCGCCCGCCGGCGTGAACGTGACCTTTGCCGGCTCTGCATTCAGCTTCGCATGCACGCGACGCATCGTGCCTGCGAGATCGGGATAGAGCGCCTTCGCCTTCGGGTCGGCATCAATCAGCTCCTGCACGTGCGTGAACATCTTGTCGGTCAGCGCCGGCCGCTTTACCGTCTGGTCCAGCCCCTCGATGCCGGACAGCACGGCTCGGTTCACCGACGCGCCGTACTGCTTCATGAAGGCAAGGCCCAGGTGCGAGCCATAGCTGATGCCCCACAGATTCAGTTTCCTGGCGCCGAGCGCCCGACGCAGATCCTCGATGTCGCTGGCGTTTTCGGCGGTGGAGTAGCCGTCGATATCGACGCCTTGCGACTCCCACCAGTCGAAGCATTTCGCCAACCGCTCCCTGAAGAATGGCACAAGCGTTTCGCGCGTGACCGGCGTATCCATGCCAAACGGAGGCATTGGCACACATGACCGCATGGTCTGCGACAGTCCGGTTCCCCGCTGGTCATAGGCGATGACGTCGGCCACCTCGCGCAGCGCCATGAAGATCGGAAAGCGCGCGCCCTGCGCCGTGCCTGTCCCGGCCCCGCCCGGCCCTCCGGCAAGATAGACAATGGGATCGCCCGGCGTTTCCGACGTCGACTTGAAGCGAACGAAGCTGATCTTGATCTTGCGAGAATTGGGATCACGCCGGTTCTCCGGAACCTCGAACGTGCCCTTCTCGGCATCCACCTTCGTGCCGTTTCCCGCCGTGAAGGTGTAGGGCTCCAATGTCAGGGCCGGCGCAGGCGTCTCGACCACCGCAATCGCGGGTTCCGGCACGATCTCAGGCGCCGCTCCCGCGCACGCCGCAAGCATCATCGCGGCAATGGAATTCGCCAACACGCGCATCCGCGTCCCCTGTGTCGAGCGACCCCGGCCAACGTTCCGACGAGGCCAGCTGTCTGTCAACTATATCTTTAGGTGGAGTGCCAAGGGTCGATCAAATTGACCTCGAATGCTCAACTCGCTATCCCCACGCCCATGTCGCACCGCGCCACCCTCTCCGCGTATTACTGCCGCACGCTGACATAGCGGGCGGTGCGATCATGCATGCCGCCCATGCCGGCGGCATACTGAGATGGCCTCCGGTCGGATAGACCCTGTAGGAGCCTCTCGTGACACTCGATCCCTCCGCCCAGAAATCCGCCTTCCTCCGGGAGATGATTTCGCGTGGGCATGTCTACCAGGTCACCGACGAGAAGGGCCTCGACGCCTACGCCGCCGGCGGAGTCCCGTGCGGCTATATCGGCTTCGACGCCACGGCGAAGTCGCTTCATGTCGGCTCCCTCGTCCAGATCATGAACCTGCGTCGCCTCCAGCAGGCCGGCGGCAAGCCGATCGTGCTGATGGGCGGAGGCACAACGAAGATCGGCGATCCGACCGACAAGGAGAAGTCGCGCCCCATCCTCACCACCGAAGAGATCGCCAGCAACATGGCGGGCATCCGGAAGAATTTCGAACCCTTCCTGAAATTCGGCTCCGGTCCCACCGACGCCATCATGGTCGACAACGATGAGTGGCTTGCTCAGATCAAGTGGATCGAGTTTCTTCGCGACTACGGCAAGCACTTCACGATCAACAAGATGATCGCTCAGGAAACCGTGCGCCGTCGCCTCGACAATGAGGAGCCGTACACCTTCCTCGAGTTCAACTACATGCTACTCCAGTCCTACGACTTCCTGGAGCTGGCCCGCCGCTTCGACTGCCGCATCCAGATGGGCGGATCGGACCAGTGGGGCAATATCGTCAACGGCATCGATCTCACCCGCCGCATCATCGACCGCCAGGTGTTCGGCGTCACCACGCCCCTGATCACTACGGCGAGCGGCGGCAAGATGGGCAAGACGGCGGAAGGCGCCGTATGGCTCAACCCCGACATGCGCAGCCCGTATGACTACTGGCAGTTCTGGCGCAATACGGAAGACGCCGACGTCGCCCGCTTCATGCGGTTGTTCACTGACCTGCCGGAAAGCGAGATCAGTGAACATGCCAAGGCCCAGGGCGTGCAGATCAACGACGCCAAGAAACGCCTGGCGGACGTCGCGACCGCAATGCTGCACGGCGAGGAGGAAGCCCGGAAGGCCGCGACTGCGGCCGAGGCCATCTTCAAGGGCGGCGGCAGCGCCGAAGGCATGCCGACCTTCGAAGTTCCGCGGGCGACGCTCGCGAGCGGATACGCCATCACAGATGCGCTTCTCGCTGCTGGCCTCGTCGACTCGAAGGGCGACGCTCGCCGCCAGATCGCCGCCAATGCCGTCAAGCTCAATGGCGAGCCGGTCACAGACGACAAATACTCCATCGCAGAAGCCGCCCTCGAACCCGACGGAACAGCCCGCCTTTCCGTCGGCAAGAAGCGGCACGCGCGCCTGAAGGCCGTCTGACGCACCCCCGAATGGGCGGCCGCCGGGATTCTGCGTCGATTCCGACACCACGTTGGCCTCTTTCCGCCTTTCGCTGCCTCACGGAACGGGTCTAATCTTCCGGGCAACAAAGTCGGGGAGATAACGCCATGAACATCCGCACCGTCCTGGCCGCCTCATGCGCGCTGGCTGCGCTTCAGTCTACCTTGCCCGCCTTTGCGCAGGACAAGGCGCTCGCCATCACGATCTACGCAGACGATCTCGCCCTGGTGCAGGACAAGCGCCCGGTCGACGTGGCAGGCGGCAGACAGCGCATTGAGTTCGCCGGCGTCTCCGCCCAGATACGGCCCGAAACCGTGTCGCTCTCCGCAAACGGCATCACGATTGTCGAACAGAATTTCGACTTCGACCTGCTCACCCCCGCCAAGCTCATGGAAAAGGCGGTCGGCAGTGTCGTCACGATCGTCCGCGTCAATCCCGCCACCGGCCAGGAAACCCGCGAGCAGGCCGAAGTTCTGGCCACCAACAATGGCGTCGTCCTCAAGATCGGCGACCGTATCGAAGTCCTGCGTGATGATGGTCTTCCCGTCCGCGTGATCTTCGACAAGGTGCCCGAAAACCTTCGCTCCAAGCCGACACTCTCCGTTACCGTCGACGGCGATCGTCGCGGCTCACGTCCCGCAACGCTCAGCTACCTCACATCGGGCCTCGGCTGGCGCGCGGACTACGTCGCGCTCTATGACGACGCGAGTTCCAAGATCGACGTGCAGGGCTGGGTGACGCTGACCAACTCCAGCGGCACGACCTACGACAACGCCGAGACGACGCTTGTCGCGGGCTCGCCACTGCGTGCGGGTGAATACGACAGCCGGCCCTATGGCCGCCCGCAACGCCCCCAGCTCGTGGAAGCGGGAACGGAGACGGGCGACCGGGAACGACTGGGCGATTTCTACCTCTACCCGCTGGCCGAACGCACAACGATCGCCAACATGCAGACCAAGCAGGTCTCCTTCCTCGATGTGCATGGCGTGCCGGCCAAGCACGGCTATGAATTCCGCAACTACTGGATGGGAACGCAGGAAGAGCCGCAGAGCGCGAAGACGGTCTATCGTTTCGCCACCGGCTCCGCCGAGGGCCTCGGTGACCAACTGCCCGCAGGCGTGCTCCGCTTCTACATGCGCGATAAGCAGGGCGATCCTCAATTCATCGGCGAAAGCACGATTGACCACACGCCGATGGGGTCCACGCTCTCCGTCTCCACGGGCGACGCCTTCGACGTGAAGGTGAAGCCGGTGGTCGAAAAACGCGAACGCCTGTCCTCCCGCCGCTGGCGGACAACGATGAAATACACGCTCAGCAACGCCAGTCCGCGCGCCGTCACCGTCACACTGCAGCAGGATGGTCTCTGGGGCGACACGCGCATCCAGAGCGAGACGATGCGCTCCACCCGCCCCAACGCCGACATGGCCGAATGGCAGGTCAATGTGCCCGCCAACGGCACGAGCGAACTGAGCGTCGTTTTCGACTCCAGCTACTGAGGCCGGCCCCATGCGCCGGGCGCATCCCACTCGTTCGATCCTGATGGCCCTGACCGTGCTTGTGGCGCCGGCCGCCGCGCATGCGCAGGACATCACGGCATCCGCCCCGGTCGATGTCTCCGTCACCGTCTACCGCGACCCCTATCGCAACGAAGGCGGCTTCGACCTCAACAACCTCAACGGCTTCGCGCTGGTCACGGAAACCCGCCGCGTCGTCCTGACTCCCGGCCAGCACCGCCTGCGCTTCGAAGGCGTGGCCGACGGCATCGAGCCTGCCTCGGCCATCGTCTCCGGCCTGCCCACAGGCGTGATCGAGAAGAACCGCGACGCTGCCCTGCTCAGCCCGGCCGCGCTCATCGACGCGGCAGAAGCACAGCAGGGCCGCGTCCTCCTAAGTCGCACGACCCCAAGCGGCCTCACCACCCGCAGCGAGGGCACAATCCGCTCCGGCGCCGATGGCGGCGTGGTAATCGAGACGACCGACGGCATCGAGGCTTTGCGCTGCTCCGGCCTCCAGGAATCGGTGAGCTTCGAAGCCAGCCGAACCGGCCTCTCCGCCAAGCCGACGCTCTCCGTGCTCACGCGCGTCAACCGTCGCATCGAGGCGACGATCCAGCTCTCCTATCTCGCGCGCGGATTCGACTGGGCGGCCGACTACGTCGTCAGCCTCGCGCCCGACGGCAAGACGCTCGACGTCGGCGGCTGGATCACGCTCGCCAACGGCAACGGCACGGGCTTCCCCGGCGCCAGCGTGCAGATCGTCGCCGGCCGCCTCAACCGTGACAGCGGCGAGATCGAGCCCATCGACTTTGGCCGTCCCATCCTCGCTCGCTGCTGGCCGCGCGGCTCCACCAGCGACACGCCCGACCCCATCTACATCGAACGCGCCTATCCGCTCGGGTTCGAGCCCTGGCGGTTCCGTCAACGCGCGATGGCGATGCCCGCGCCGATGGCCGCGATGGCCGAGTCTGCCATGGCCAAGGACGACATCGTCGTCACCGCCACCGGCCGCGCAGAACAGGAAGACCTTGGCGACCTCAAACTCTACCGCGTTCCTGATCGTTCGACTGTAGCCAGTCGCCAGGCCAAACAGGTCCGGCTCATCGACAGCCTCGCCGTGCCCGTGAAGCGCATCTATGCCTTCGACACCTATCCCAACAACACGACCGAATTCGAACCGATGGAGGTCATCCTCCGCACCCAGAACGACAAGGCCAGCAATCTCGGCGTGCCCCTGCCGTCCGGACGCGTCGCTGTGTTCGAGACAGCCGGCAGCGGCGCCGCCACGCGCAAGCTTCTCGCCGGCGAAACCAGCCTGCGCGACCTCGCCGTCAACGAGGAGACGGAGTTCAAGCTCTCAGGCGGGCCCGCCGTGCAGGTTCGTCAGACCACCGAAAGCCGTGAGCGCCCCGATCCTCCGCCCCCGGGCGTCAAGGGACAAACCATCCGAACTGGCGCGCGCTTCAACCTGGTGGATCGCGTCGAAATCACCAATGCACATCCCTTCCCGATAGAAGCCGAGGTAGAGGTCTACATTGACGGCGGTGAGGAACTCGTCCGCGCAGATCGCGAGCCGGAGCGCAAGAACGGCCGCCCCCTCTTCCGCATCACCGTGCCAGCCAACGAATCCGTCGAATTCCGCTACCAGACGGTCTACTACGAATAGGGCCTTCCATCCCGGCGCGTCAGGCTGACGCCTTCACCGGCGGATCGCGATAGGATGCAGCGGCCGCAATCGCTTCATCCGGCGCCTTCAGCATCTGCAGGTAGAGCTCTTTCGGATAAGCCATATGCGGCTTTGCTGGATCATAGTGCGGCTGCGGCACGGGGCTGGGTCCCTCATACGGCGCAGGCGACCTGAACCGCGCGGCCTCCGCATCCGATATCCCAGCCTTGGCCAGAACTGCTGGATCGATCCAGCTCTTCGGATCGATCGGCTCGTGCGAGGTAGCAACTTCCAGCGTCATCTGGTCGGGCCCCGCAAAGTAGATCGACCGACACATGCCGTGGTCGATGGGACCCAGCACGTTAACGCCATGACTGCGGATCCGGTCACGCATCGCGATCAGGTCCTTGTCGGTCGCCACGCGAAACGCGAGATGCTGAAGCGTCCCCGGGGCACACGGCAGTGCGCCGTTTCCGGCGTGTGTTTTCCCCACCTCGATCGGGATCTGGTCGGTATTCGGCAGCTGCACGATGGAGAAATAGGAGCGGTCGTTCATGCGCAGGAAGGCGTGCAGTCCGCCCGGCACGCCATGCATGTCGAACAGCGCCACCAGCGGACATCCCATCACCTCCGAGAAGAAGGCGATGTGCTTCTTTATGTCCCCCGCCATGAAGGCAAGATGATGAATGCCGTTCGGTGCCTGTGTCATGCGCCGCTTCGCCTCCGCGTTGCCGTGTCCAGCTTGAAGCAGGTCTCCCGCCCGCGTCTAGCTCCCCAATACGGGATTGTCGTTACGTCCGCCGCGGAATCCACGGCGCAACCGGCGTAGACTTGAGACTGCGTCCGCCTATCCTGCATGACAGCCGCCAGCGCCCGGAAGGAAACCATGTCGATCATCCGCGAGCCCTACGGCTACGTCTATGCAGAGACCAGCGCGCTCAAGGAAGTCTATGGCGGCCCGGGCGGACAGGTCTTCGTCGAGTGCATGCGCATCCGTCCGACCGATCGCGAATCCCGCACTGCGCTGCTCTTCAGCCATCCTATCGGCGGCGGCGCCTTCCTGCCATTGGTCACAGCGCTCGCGTTCGCCGGCCACCACGTGATCTATTGCAACACACGCTATCGCGGAAACGACACGGCGCTGATTCTCGAAAAATGCGTACTCGATGTTGGCGCCTGCATCGCTGACGCGAAGAAGCGCTTCGGCTATGACAAGATCATCCTCGGCGGCTGGTCCGGCGGTGGCTCGCTCTTGCTGTTCTACCAGGACCAGGCCGAGCACCCCACAATCACGCATACGCCAGCCGGCGATCCGGTCGACCTTGTCGCCGCAAAGCTTCAGCCAGCCGACGGCGTCATGCTGCTCGCCGCCCATATCAGCCGCTCGGTCACGCTCACAGAATGGATGGACCCCTCCATCCTTGACGAGACCCGCCCGTTCGACCGCGACAACGACCTCAACATCTATGGCCAGCGCGCAGCAGAAAAGCCACCCTACTCCGCCGCCTTCGTCGCGCGCTTCCGCGAGGCGCAGGTCGCCCGTAACCGCCGCATCACCGCCCGCGTGAAGGCGACCCTTGCGGAGCTGAAAGCCTCCGGCGAGCCCCACGCCGAGCGCCCGTTCGTCGTAAGCGGCACGATGTGCGACGTCCGCTGGCTCGACCCGGCGCAGGACCCGTCTGACCGCCGCCCGAACACCTGTTATCTCGGCGACCCCTACATCGCCAACGATGGGCCGGTCGGCCTCGCCCGCTTCACCACGCTTCGCTCCTGGCTTTCGCAATGGAGCTATGACGAGAGTCGCGCCAACGGCGTCCTCAACGCCGCCCGTATCACCGCGCCAGTGCTCACGATCAACAACACCGCCGATCTCGCCTGCACGCCCAGCCACGCCCGCCGCCTGCACGATGCCGTGGCGACCAGCGACAAGACCTATGTCGACGTACACGGGGCCGACCACTACTACATCGAACGCCCGGACCTGCTGCCGGTCGCGGTCGGCGCCATATCCGCCTGGCTGGTCGAGCATCGCTTCTGAAGGGGTACCCGCATGAGGTAGGCCGCGGGATATCTCGGCCCGGATTCTTGGTGCGGACGCCGGTTGACGCGGCTACGCTGGTCCCGCTGATCGCCCCTCGGACGCGGAGACCACACAATGTCCTTCGGTTACGGTGATGTTTTCGACGCCGTGGGCGAGGCCGTCCAGCCCGATGATCCAGCCATCTACTGCGACGGAGAATGCTACACCTGGGGCCAGTTCACCGCCGCCTCGAACGCCCTTGCCCGGGCCTTCATCGCTGCAGGCCTTCAGCCGGGAGCCAAGATCGCACAATACATGCGCAACAGCGCCGGCTACCCCCTCGTCTTCGTCGCCGCGATGAAGGCGAGCCTGGTCCCCGTCAACGTGAACTACCGCTACGGCCCAGACGAGCTCGCCTACCTCATCGACAACAGCGATGCTGAGATCGTGGTCTTCGATTCGGACTACGCAGAGAACGCCCGCGCCCTCCGCCCGCGAATGTCCCAGGTGAAGCTGTGGGTCAGCGCCGGCGCCCGACTCGACGACTTCGCCTGGCTGGACGGCCTCGCAAAGGGCGACGGGTCAAAGCTCGACGTCAAGCGTTCACCCGACGACATGTTCCTGCTCTACACGGGCGGCACGACCGGCATGCCGAAGGGCGTGATGTGGCCCGGACATGTCTGGTGGGAAGTGCTCGGTCCTGGCCGGGCGCCGCAGCTCGGCCTCGAGCCGCCCGCCACGCTCGATGCGCTGCAAGCCCAGATCCGCCGCAATGAGGGACGGCTGCCGGTCTACATCGCTCCGCCGTTGATGCACGGCACCGGCATGTTCACAGGCTTCGGCGCGCTCTCAAAGGGTGCGCCGGTCATCCTCACGCGCGCCGCTGGCTTCAACGCATCCGAAGCCCTCGACGCGATGACACGTTATCAGGCCGGCGGCATGGCCATTGTCGGCGACGCCTTTGCCAAGCCGCTGCTCGATGCCCTCCGCGCTGAGCCGCACCGCTACAATGTGCGCGGGATGCGGACGATCACATCCAGCGGCATGATGTGGAGCCCGGAGGTCAAGCAGGGCCTTTTCGAATTCATGCCCGACGTCGTCCTCTACGACAGCTTCGGCGCATCGGAGGCGACCGGCCTCGGCGCCTCCATCGTCACACGCGACATCAAGCCCGAGGAAGCCCGCTTCGATGCGCCCAACACGATCGTCGTGCGGCCGGGCGATTTCACGCCCATCGCGCCCGGCTCGGATGAAGTGGGGCTCGTCGCCAAGTGGGGCAACCTGCCCCTCGGCTACTACAAGGATCCGGACAAGACCGCGCGCACCTATATCGAGATCAACGGCGTCCGCCACCTCATTTCCGGCGATCACGCCACGGTAGGGGCGGACGGCCGCATCCGGCTGCTTGGCCGTGGCAGCCACTGCATCAACTCCGGCGGCGAAAAGATCTATCCCGAGGAAGTCGAAGAAAGCCTGAAGTCCCATCCCGCCGTGGTCGACGCGCTGGTCTTCGGCCTGCCCGACGAGCGCTTCGGCCAGTCGGTCGCCGCTATCGCCTCGCTGGAGCCGGGAACGACCGCATCGCCCGAGGACCTTATCGAGCATGTCCGAGCCCGCCTCAGCCGCTACAAGGCGCCGCGTCGCCTGCTCATCGTGGCGAAAGTCCCGCGCGCGCCCAACGGCAAACCAGACTATCCATCAGCCCGGGAGATCTTCGCGGCGACATCGGCCTGACCGCCGCGCGTCGTCCACACCAGCCGCGTCGCCGCCAGCAGCAGGATCACGCCCAGCCCCTGATGCAACAGAGACAGATCGAGCGGCGCGGCATTCACAAGTGTCACGACGCCCAGCAATGCTTGCAGCGCGACAAGCCCGCCGAACACCGCGAACAGCGACCAATGCTGAGCCCGGAACCGCCAGGCGCACCACAGCGCCATCGCCAGCAATCCATATGCCGTGAGCCGGTGGAAGAACTGCGCCGTCGCCGGGTTCTCGAACAGGTTCCGCCACACCGGATCGATCGTCCACATCGTCTCGGGCACGACCTCGCCCGCCATCAGCGGCCAGTCGGTGAAACCCCGCCCCGCGTCCAGCCCCGCCACCAGCGCGCCAAGCGCCATCTGCATGCCCGTCACAGCCAGAAGCGCGAACGCCCAGCCCTTGGCGGTCGCAGGGATTCCGCGTCGCTCCGCTCCCAGTTCGAGCCACAGCCAGCAGCAGTAGGCAATGATCAACAGCGCCAGGCAGAAGTGCGTCATCAGCCGATAGGGCGCGACCGACGTCAGCTCGGAATTCACGCCCGACGCCACCATCCACCAGCCGATCAGCCCCTGCAAACCGCCCAGCGCAAACAGCACCACGAGATGCGGCATCAGCTTCCGCGACAGCCGCCCCGTCAGCCAGAAGAACAGGAACGGGATCGCGAATACCACGCCAATCACGCGGCCCAGCTGGCGATGCCCCCATTCCCACCAGTAGATGCCCTTGAAGCCCTCCAGCGTCATGTCCGCATTCATCACGTGGAACTGCGCCGTCATGGTCTGGTACTTGGCGAAGGCCACCTGCCAGTCTGCATCCGACATCGGCGGAATGGCCCCGAGCAGTGGCTGCCATTCCGTGATCGACAACCCGCTGTCGGTTAGGCGGGTCGCCCCGCCCACGAGGATCATCAGGTAGACCATGCCGGCGACCAGCAGCAGCCAGCCGCGCACCAGCACAACGCCCCTCTCCGGCGCCATGGAATTCGCGTGCCCAGATATCGCGACAGCCTCGCTCATTGCGTCCTTATCCTGCCTGTGACAACGGATGGCCAGCGGAGAGAAAGCCGCAGGAGGCGCGCCCATGCGCAAGCTGGTCGGATCGCTGGTTCTGGTGGCCTGGATGGTCGCCTACATCGCCGTCGCCGGCGTCGTGGGTGATCGCATCGCGTCCGAACACTGGGCCTGGAAACTGCTCTACTTCCCGGTTGTCGGCCTCGCCTGGGTCCTGCCCCTTCGCCCGCTGCTGCGCTGGATGCACGCCAAGGATGCACCGCGCGAAAGCCCGGATGTCTAGAAGAAGCGCCGGAACACTACGGCGATGAAGCACCACACCGACACAGCCAGCATCAACGTCACGCCTGCGACATAGAGCCCGGCGCGCAACTCCTCGCGCGCCAGCGCCGCGGCGAAGGCCGCCACCGCCAGAAACCCCAGCGCCCATCCCGGCGCATGCCAGCCCGCCGGCACACGCGCCGCCTCCGCCTTCGACAGCTGCGCCTGGTGCCAGGCCTGATAGACCATTGATGGAACCGCACCGCCGATCGCCACAACCGTCATGGCAAGCCAGACCTGCTCGATCGGCATCATCATCGCCAGCACCGGCGGCGCCAGCCCCATCACGATCACACCGATCGTGCCCAGCACCATGGCCTGGATGAAATGCGCGTCGGCCGCCTCGAAGCGCCCGTCCTTTGTGAAGGCGATGAACACGGCGATGAAGCCTGAATAGGTCGCAGCAATCGTCGCCAGAAGCCCGAGCTGCGCCAGCGGATCCATCGCGTCCTCCGCCGCGGAGGCAACGACGAAAGCGCGAGCGGATCAAGCACAAACAGAAACGGGGCGATCCGGATGGTTGCCCCGAAGCTTTCGCCGCCGGAACAGGCCGGCCGCTTGCTGGGAGACGCATAGAGGCTCAGGCCAGCGCCCGCTCGATCGCCGCCTTCAGTTCAGCGCTCTGCGGCTCGACCTTGGACTTGAAGCCAGCAACGGGGGCGCCCTTCCGGTCGGTAAGCAGCTTGTGAAAATTCCACGCCGGATACGCAGCCTTACCCAGCTTGTCGCGCATCCATTTGTAAAATTGGTGCGCCTTGCCGCCCTTCACATGCGTCTTCTCAGTCATCGGGAAGGTGATGTGATAGGTCACCTCGCAGAACGCGGCGATCTCCGTTTCCTTCTGCGGCTCCTGCCAGAGAAACTGGTTGCACGGCACGCCGACAACGGTGAGCCCGCGCGGCTGCATCTCCTGGTAGAGCGCCTGCAGTCCGGAATACTGCGGGGTGAACCCACACCGCGAAGCCACATTCACCACCAGCAGCGCCCGCCCCTCGAAACTCTTCAGCGGCAAGGGCTGGCCGTTGATGCCGGTGAATTCGAAGTCGAACGCCGTCGTCACAGCGCCGCCTCGACGGCCTGCCGGATTTCCGCCGCCGTCGGCTCCGTGCGCGGACCGAACGCCATGATCGGCTGTCCGTCCTTCCCGAACAGCAGCTTGTGAAAGTTCCATAGCGGGTCAGCCGGCTCGCCCAGCTCCTGCTTCATCCATTTGTAGAACGGATGCGCCGTGTCGCCCTTCACATCCGTCTTCGCCGTCAGCGGAAAATCGACGCCATAGGTGGTCGAGCAGAAGGTCTGGATTTCCTCATTCGTCCCCGGCTCCTGCCCCATGAACTGGTTCGACGGTACGCCAAGCACCACAAGCCCCTTGTCTTTCAACTCGTGATACAGCGAAACCAGACCCTCATACTGCGGCGTCAGCCCGCACTTGGAAGCGACATTCACCACCAGCACCGGGCGCCCCTTGAACTGGCTCAGCGGCAGGTCTTTCCCGTCGATCGAGGAAAAACTGAAATCATGGGCAGTGGTCATTGTCCGGCCTTCCACTTCATCTGGAATTCGATCTCTTCGCCGTCGCTTCCGCGCTCGTGCTCGATATTGAATACGGCGCGCGCCGGCACATGGATGCGCTCTCCGGCGATCTGGATCACGAATGGCTCGCCCAGCTCCACGCTATCGGCAAACCGTCGTAGTTTTGCGACGAAGTGCGCACGAGTGTAGACCTTCTCGACGTCGCGCTGGGCTTTGCGAGCCATGCTTGCTCCTGTTTTGTCGCCACAAGCTAGGTGGCCGGTTCATCCTTCACAACAGGCGACGCAGAAACTGGCTTCCGCTCAACGCCATTCGAGCGATCCCACGCCCGCCCCTCCTCGATCAGCCTGTCCGTATGCGTTCTGATCGCCTCGCCCAGGCGCGCTACCATCTCGTCCTTGCCCAGTCCCGGCGGGATCGGATCGAGAAACTCGATCACCGCCGGTCCAGGATACTTCGCATAGTCCTGCTCCTGCCAGCGCAGGCCGAGGCTGGTCGCCACCGGCACAACCGGCCATTGCGACGTCTCCTGCATGTGCCACACGCCTGCACGAATGCGCTTGTGCTCGCCCACCCTGGTGAGGTGCCCCTCCGGATAGATCAGCACGATACGCTTCTCTTCGGCCGCCTTGGCAAAGCTCGCCGCCAGATCCTTGCGTGCGTCAGAGCCACCGCAATTGTCGATCACGATCGCGCCCAGCTTTTCCAGCACCTTCGGCACCAGCGGGAACCGTTCGAGATGGTCGCCCGTTAAAAATGCGACATCATCGAACTGCACATACATCAGGAATCCGTCGCCATAGCTTGAATGCTTCGGCGCCACGATGAACGGCGGCGGCGGCAACCGCTCCCTCCCCCTTACCTCAGGTTGGATGCCCACCAGCTTCATCAGCTGCACCATGCGGCGCGAATACCGCTTCACTGCCCATCGCACGCCGCTCCGCCCGGGCGTCAGCGCCAGCACAGCCGCCATCAGCACATACCAGAACGACACCCACCAGAACCCGACAGCGAAGACCAGCGCCCGCATGTTCAGCCCTCCGTCTTGCTGGTCGGCAGCTACAGTTGCTGGCATTTTTCGTCGTGCGCGGTCAAACATTTACACAGCGTTGCAACCCACGGCAGACGCGATAGCGTCCGACGTAACGGAGGACATATGCGCACCGCCACAACCTTTCTTGCTGCCGTCGCGCTGTCCGCGTGCGCCAGCGCCCCCGCCGTGCACGACCATTGGCTCGAGGGCGTTACCTATGCCCCGATCGGCAACGCAACCGGCATGAAGGCGGCCTTCCTCATCGGCTCACCCAGCCAGCCCGGCCTCTACACCATACGGGTTCACATCGAGGACGGCGGCCTGATGCCACCACACAGCCACCCGGACGACCGCATGATCACCGTCCTCTCCGGCGTCCTCCATTACGGCTTCGGCACTATAGCCGATCCGAACGCCACGAAGGTCTATCCGGCCGGCAGCACGTTCATGGCGAAAGCCAACGAGCCCCACTACGCCATCGGCAAGGGCGACGCCGTCTACCAGGAATCCGGCATGGCCCCGACAGGGACAAAGTGGTTGGGGCAGTAGGAGTCTCTCAATGAGCCGCGGATTCCTGTTTGGCCTCGTATCTGGAATCGCACTGTCAGTTGGGCTCGCGAGCATGTGGCTTCTGTGGGACGCCGAGCGCGTCGCCTTTACGTTTCGCAATACTGGTCAGACGACGTTGAACATCGTCGTGATCGAAAGTCAGGCGCTTGGAGACATTCCTCTGGGAGAGCAAGCCACGGCAGTGTTCGCGGTCGGCGATGGTTATCATACGATTGCCTACACGGAGCGCGGCACGCGGATCGAAGGCGGCATGCATCAGTACGGACGCTCGAGCCTGATAACCATCAATAGCGCCGGAGGCGGTTATCGGCGCCCCAAGCCTCTCGAGTAGGAAGCTCCAGCCAATCCATCGGCCACGTCCGGCCTGGCGCAACAGACCCAACTTGAAGAAATGGACTCCCGGCCATATATTCATTTTGAATATAGGAGTTCCACTATGGCCTCGACCTCGATGACGCTCGGCCCGCACTGGGAAGAATTCATCCGCGAGGAAGTCGCGAGCGGCCGCTACGCCTCCGCCAGCGAAGTCATCCGCGCCGGGCTGCGCGAGCTGGAAGAGCGGAAGGAGAAGCTGGAGAAACTGCGGGCCCACCTCGACGAAGGACTGGCTCAGCTGGATCGCGGCGAGTCCGTGGAAATGCCATCCACTGACGAGTTGATCCGAGAAGCGAAAAAGCGGCTCGTCAAAAAGGCCAAGCGGGCGTGACACGAATCGTCGTTTCTCCTCGAGCCTTGGCCGACATGAGGAGCATTGCGGATTTCACGCTGGAACGATGGGGCGACCGGAAGGCCGCGGCATACATCGATGCTATCAAAGAGCGATACGAATGGCTCGCCACAAATCCCATGCTCGGACGGTCGCGAGATGAAGTCCGCCACGGCTTGAGATCTTTTCCCCAAGGGTCCCATATGATCTTCTACCGGGCCATCGAAGACGGCATCGAGATCGCTGGCATTCCCCATGCCGCGTCCGACTTCGGCACCTACTTCGAAAACCCCTAAGCTACCGCGATCTCGCGCACCGCCGCATCAACATCATCGTGCGCCCGTGATTGGCGGCTCCACAGATCCGCATAGAGCCCGCCGCGATCGAGCAGCTCGCGATGATTTCCGCGCTCCACAATCTTCCCCTCGTTCAGCACGATGATCTCGTCGGCGCCCGCCACGGTCGACAGCCGGTGCGCTACCATCAGCGTCGTCCTGCCCCGCGCCGCCTCGTCCAGCGCGCCCTGAACCTCCTGCTCCGTCGCTGAATCCAGCGCGCTCGTCGCCTCGTCCAGCACCAGGATCGCCGGATTCTTCAGGATCGCCCGCGCAATCCCCACCCGTTGCCGCTCGCCGCCTGACAGCTTGACGCCCCGTTCGCCCACGCGCGTCTCCCAGCCATTCGGCAGCTTGTCGATGAACTCGATCAGCTGCGCCCGGCTCGCCGCATCGCGCAGCTCCGCATCGCTCGCCTCCGGCCGGCCATAGAGCAGGTTCTCCTTCATCGATGCGTTGAACAACACCACGTCCTGAGGCACCAGCCCGATCGCATCGCGCAGACTCTCCTGCTGCAGCCCGCGCACGTCCTGCCCGTCCACCAGCACGCGCCCGCCCTTGGTGTCGTAGAACCGGAACAGCAGCTTCAACAGTGTCGACTTGCCCGACCCCGATGGCCCCACCACTGCGAGCTTCGTTCCCGCCGGCACAGTGAACGACACGCCATCGATCCCGGCCGAGCGCGCATCGTGCGTGAACGACACATTGTCGAACCGCACCTCGCCGCCCTTCACCGCCAGCGGCCGCGCATCCGGCGCATCCTGCACCTCGGGCTTCATGTTGAGCAGCCCGTACAGCTTCTCGAGATCGATCGCCCCCTGCTTGATCTCGCGGAACGCCCAGCCCAGCACCGACAGCGGCCGGTAGAGATTGCTCATGATCAGCACCACCGCCGCCATGTCCCCCGCCTGCACCTGCCCGTTGAACGTCGCCAGCGCCGTGATCGCCGCCACAGCGGTGAGACCCAGCGCCATGATGATGTCCTGCCCCGCATTCAGCAGCGCCAGCGACCGCGACACATCCACCATGTTGCGGTTATAGACCTGCATCGCAGCGTCATAGCGCCGGGTCTCGCGCCCCTCCGCCGCGAACGCTTTCACCGTCTCGAAATTGGTGAGACTGTCCACCGCCAGCGCCCGCAGCTCCGTATCCGCCGCATTGAGCTTTCGCCGCTGCTCCGCCCGCCACCCCGTCAGCAGCGCGGTGAACGCCGCATAAAGCGCCACCGTCACCACCGCGATAACCGCCGCGATCCAGCTGTAGCGCGTCGTCAGCACATACGCCGCCAGCGCCAGCTCGATCAGCGTCGGCCCGATATTGAACGCGAGGAACCGGATCAGGTAGTCGAGCGCCGCCACGCCGCGATCGATCACGCGGTTCAGCGCCCCCGTCCGCCGCGTCTGGTGGAACGCCAGCGACAACCCCTGCGCATGGCCATACGCCTCCACCGCCACCAGCCGCTGCGCATCCTGGCTCACCGGCGCAAACATCGCATCGCGCAGATAGGGCAGGTTCGCCGACAGGATGCGCGCGCCCGTCCACCAGGCCAGCAGCAGTATCACCGCCGCCATCGCCGCATCCGGCCCCGTCATCTGGTTGATCGCATCGCCGAAGAACACCGGCGCGTAGACCGCGAAAACCTTCGAGGCCAGCGTCAGCGCCAGCGCCAGCAGCATCACCGGCCGCCACCGCTTCAGCTCGGGTCGCGCCATGATCTGGCCGATCCGCTTCAGCGAGACGCCGATCCCTGCATCCCCCGACTCGATCGCGTCGACGTCGGTTGAGGAAGAGCTGCGCGCGTGCCTGACCATGGCCGAACAGATAGGCGCGCCCCACCGGAAACGCCAGAGTTCCCCAATCTGCTCTCCTGCCGGGGCGCTGTCAGCAACCCGCTTCGCGAGCGCCGCAGCGGTGGACGCTTTCCCCCCGCCGCGAACCGTCGCATCTATGCCCAGAGAAACAGCGAGAAGAAGAATGCCCGGAATATCCTCCGTCACCGTCTATTGCGGCTCCGCGCCCGGCTCAGACCCCGGCTATCTCAGGCTGGCGAGCAAGCTGGGCAAGGCGATCGCCGCGCGCGGCTGGCGCACGGTCTATGGCGGCGGAAATGTTGGGTTGATGGGCGCCGTCGCCACCGCGGCGCGTGACGCTGGCGGCCAGGTGCTCGGCGTCATGCCCCACTTCCTGCGCGAGCTCGAAGGCGTGCTCGACGGCATCGAGAACCGCTACACCGACAACATGCACCAGCGTAAGCAGGCTCTGCTCGACGAGGCCGACGGCCTGATCGTCCTGCCGGGCGGGATCGGCACGCTGGAAGAGGCCGTCGAGACGCTGAGCTGGGCCAAGCTCTCGCTCCATCGCAAGCCCATGGCCTTCCTCAGCGAGAACGACTACTGGGCGCCCTATTTCAAGCTGATCGACCACATGATCGAAGGTGGCTTCCTGCCCGATAGCTTCCGCGAGCTGATGGCCGACACGAACTCCCCCGAGGCTGCCCTCGACGCCCTGCACCAGCGCGCCATCGTGCTATAGGCGCCGCGCGCTAGCCTGGGCCGCCACACAATCGCGCGATCCCGGCTCGTGCTGCGGCAAAGTGGAAACTCTGGCGTATTGCAGGCTCAGCCGCAGCCCTCTAGCTTGCCGCCACAGGCGCAGGCTGCGGTCAACGCCGCGAGCGCCCAGCCGTACAAGAAAGGCCGGAAAACCGGCCGCCTGAGGGGAGAGACTGTATGCGCGCCAACCTGATGTCGCAGGCGAGAATTGCGCTGGCCGTCGCCGCGCCTGCCCTCCTGCTCGGCCTGAGCGCCTGCACAAACCCACCCTCTGGCTCGATCGAAAACGCCACCGCTGCCAACCCGATGGGCGCAGCCGCAGTGACGGCGGAACGCCTGATCAACGCCGACCGCGAACCTGGCTCCTGGCTCTCCACGGGCCGCGACTACGGCGAACAGCGCTTCAGCCCGCTCGACCAGATCAACGAAACCAACGTTTCTCAGCTTGGCCTTGCCTGGTATGCGGACATCGACACCGAGCGCGGCCAGGAGTCGACGCCGGTAGTGGTTGACGGCGTGATGTACCTCACCACGGCATGGTCGATGGTGAAGGCCTACGACATCCGCACCGGTTCGCTTGTCTGGGCCTATGATCCGAAGATCGACCGCGCCAAGGGCGCGGACGCCTGCTGCGACGTCGTCAATCGCGGCGTCGCCGTCTGGAACGGCAAGGTCTATGTCGGCCTGCTCGATGGCCGGCTCGTCGCCTTGAACGGCAAGACGGGCGCAGTCGTCTGGGAGAAGCAAACCACCGACACTTCGCTCCCTTACACCATCACGGGCGTCCCACGCATCGTGAAGGGCAAGGTCATCATCGGCAATGGCGGCGCCGAGTATCGCGTGCGCGGCTATGTCACCGCTTATGATGCAGAGACCGGTGAGCAGGCCTGGCGCTGGTACTCCGTGCCCGGCGATCCCGCCAAGCCGCAGGAACAGCCAGAACTCGCCTCGATCGCGCTTCCCACATGGAAAGGCGAATGGTGGAAGCTCGGCGGCGGCGGCACACTCTGGGACGGCATGGCCTACGACGCCGAACTCGACACCATCTATGTCGGCACCGGCAATGGCACGCCATGGAATCAGAAGTTCCGTTCGCCCGGCGGCGGCGACAACCTCTTCCTGTCATCCATCGTCGCACTCGATCCGAACACCGGAAAATACAAATGGCACTATCAGACCACGCCCGGCGAAACCTGGGACTACACCGCCACGCAGCCGATCATGGTCGCCGATCTCAACTATAAGGAAGGCAAGCGCCGCGTCGTAATGCAGGCGCCGAAAAACGGCTTCTTCTACGTGCTCGATGCCAAGACTGGTCAGCTGATCAGCGCCGAGAAATTCGCTCCCCTGACATGGGCCACCCATGTCGACATGAAGACCGGACGCCCGGTCGAAGTCCCCGAAGCGCGTTTCGACATCACCGGCATTCCAGCTGTCGTCGCGCCGGCAGCTCTTGGTATGCACAACTGGCATCCGATGGCCTTCAGCCCGGAGACGGGCTACGTCTACTTGCCCGTCCACGTCTCCTCGTCCACTTACGCCACACCCGACAAATTCGAGGTCAATCTCAACGGCTGGAACACCGGCATCGGCTTTAACGCCGCCTCCGGCGTGACGCCCGTCATCGCCACCGGCAAGGCGCCCACAACAGAGGCCTATCTCATCGCTTGGGATCCCATCGCCGCAAAGGAAGTCTGGCGCGTGCCCAACACGGATCCGCGCGGCGGCACAGGCGTCCTCGCAACCTCCGGTAATCTGGTTTTCTCCGGCAACCACGCCGGCGAGTTCAATGCCTACGACGCACGGACCGGCAAGAAGCTCTGGACCGCGCCGACGCAGGCCAAGGTCGTCGCTGCACCCTCGACCTACACCGTCGATGGCCAGCAGCAAGTGGCGATCCTCGTCGGCGCCCGCGGCCTTCCCGTCGGCCAGAAGCGCACGGTGCCGTCGAGCGCCAACAACTCCCGCATTCTCGTTTACCGCATCGGCGGCAGCGCAACCTTGCCTACCGAAATGCCGACGACCACGGCTTCGGGCAAACCGGTCACGGTGAAGATCGATCCGCCGCTGCTGACGGCGTCGAACGAAACGGTGGCGTCCGGGGAAATGCTTTACGGCGCAAACTGCGCCGTCTGCCATGGACAGGCGGCCGTGCCCGCGGCCGGCTCGATTGCGCCGGATCTGCGTTACTCGGCTCTTCTGCCGGCGCGCGGCCAGTGGAACGGCGCGGTCCGCGAGGGCGATCGCGCGCAGCGCGGCATGCCGGGCTTCAAGGCTACGCTGACCGAGGAGCAGACCGACGCAATCCTCGCCTACGTCATCAAGCGCGCCAACGACGAGAAAGCCACTCAGCAGGCCGCCGCGCAGTAGTCGCACACGAGCGTATGCATCCTGTGCGGAAAAGCAGCCAGCCTGCACCCGAAGACGCGCGCGATGCTGGGGAGTGTCATTGCCCGGTATTGCAGGATAGCGAAGAGGCGTCGCAAGCGATCTCGGCCACCTGCGTGCGGACGTTGGCGACTAAAGAGGATTGAAGTCGGCGGGGGGGAGGGCGTGGCGCGCGCACGATCGCGCCCACGACACCACCCCGCACCGCATCATTCGGAGTGGGCGGTCTCCCCGCGATCCGGCCTTTGCTGAACGCGGTGCTGTTGATGTGCGAGAGCCTCGTGTAAGCCGCCGCAACAATTCCTGGGATGATCCTCTGCCGCCGACCCCCCTGGTCGGCGCCGAGAGGCGATGCACGCGGGCCTTCCCAAGGCGATCTCCGGTCCTAGCAGCACGGAACCTTCCGGACCGCCCGAACCTCGCCCCAACCCCTGCGCTGAACCACACGAAATCCTTCCTCCCACGGCGAGGGGGAGACGCAATGCGCACGTCAGTCGCCACATGCCCAAGCAGGTGAGGGTCTGCCGCCACATTCCCTGGCTGCGTCCTCGCGCCCTGAGTTGACCCGGGCGCACACCCAACCGACACGCAACTCCAGCCCCACGCCGGAGGGATCGCATCGGCACGCCTACACCCTACTCCACAAACCCGCTACCATCCGCAGCGATGCGCGACCCGGTGCTCTTTCCTTTCTACAACGACCTGTCGAGCCTTCCCGGCGTCGGACCGAAAATGCGTTCAATCCTGTCGCGCCTCATCGGTGGCGAGACCTGGCTCGACCTGATCTTCCACCTCCCCGTCAGCTGGATCGACCGCCGCAACCGCGCCAGCATCGCCGAAGTCGAAATTGGCGAGATTGCCACGGTCACGGGAACTGTCGACAAGCTCGATCACGCCCGCGCCAAACTTCCCGCCCGCGTCCGCCTGCGCGACGACAGCGGCGTCATCATCCTCGCCTACTTCCACGCCAACCGCCAATGGCTCGAGAAGACATTCGAGATAGGCAAAACCATCATCGCCTCCGGCAAGATCGGCGATTTCCAGGGCGGCCGCCAGATCGTCCATCCCGATCACGTGCTAAGCCCTGAGAAGGACGATGAACTCCCGGAAGTCGAACCCGTCTATCCGATGACAGCGAGCATCACGCCGAAACAGATCCGCAAGTTCATGGCCGCTGCCCTCGCCGGGCTTCCCGATCTCGACGAGTGGATCGACCCGCATCTGATGAAACGCAACGCCTGGCCCGGCTTCAAGCAGGCGCTGCTCCGCCTCCACCAGCCCAAGGTCTATGACCTCGATGGTTTCGAGATCGCCCGCCAGCGCCTCGCCTACGACGAAGCCCTCGCCCGCGAAATGGCGATGGGTCAGGCCCGCCTCGCCCGGGAGCGACGCCACGCCCGCGCCATCCCCCGCGCCCTGGGTGTCGAACGACAGATCATCGAAGCCTTGCCCTTCAAGCCGACGCGCGCGCAGCTGAACGCTTACCAGGACGTGGCAAGAGATCTCGGTCGCCCCGCACCCATGCGCCGGATGATCCAGGGCGACGTCGGCTCCGGCAAGACGCTGGTCGCAGCCCTCGCCGCGGCGCAAATTGCAGCTGATGGCGGCGTCACGGCCCTGATGTCGCCCACGGAAATTCTTGCGCGCCAGCAGGCCGACGCCATCGGCAAATTCCTCGCGCCAGTCGGCATCCGCGTCGCCGCCCTCACCGGGCGGGACAAGGGCGCCGCCCGGGTAGCCCTTCTCGACGACATTCGCGCCGGAAGGATCCAGGTCCTCTCCGGCACGCAGGCGCTCTACCAATCTGACGTCGACCTGCCCGAACTCTCCCTCGTCGTCATCGACGAGCAGCATCGCTTCGGCGTCGCCGATCGGCTGAGGCTCTCCGCCAAGGGCGCCTCTCCCCACATGCTGGTGATGAGCGCCACGCCGATCCCGCGCACGATGGCGCATGCTGTCCATGGCGATCTTGACATCTCGATCATCGCTGAGAAGCCCGCTAACCGGCAGGATGTCGTCACAGCCGCGGTTCCCGACACGCGGATAGACGATGTCATTCAGGCGGTCGCCCGCGCCGTCGATCGCGGCGAGCGCGCCTTCTGGATCTGCCCGGCGGTGGATTCCGAAGACGCCGGCGACGCCTCCGCCATCGCCCGCCGCAATGTTCTCGCTGACTCTGTCCGCGCTTCTGTCGAACTCGTGCACGGCCGGATGCCGGCCCCGGATCGCGAGGCGGCTCTGGAAAAACTTCGCACTGGCGAGGCGCCCATCCTCGTCGCGACAACGGTCATCGAGGTCGGCGTCGATGTCCCCGAAGCCACCATCATGGTGATCGAGCATGCCGAGAAGTTCGGCCTCGCGCAGCTGCACCAGTTGCGCGGTCGCGTCGGTCGCGGCGACAAGCCCTCCAGCTGTCTCCTGCTCTACCAGGCCCCGCTGACCGAGAGCGGCAAAGAGCGGCTCGACATCCTGCGCAAGACAACAGACGGTTTCGAGATCGCGGAAGCCGATTTCCGCCTGCGCGGCCCGGGCGACCTCCTCGGCTTGCGTCAATCGGGCCTACCGACTTTCCGCGTACTCGACCTCGCGCGCGACGCCAACCTGATCGCAACGGCGCGGGCAGACGCAAAGTCTATGCTGATGGCCGATCCGACGCTCGCCGGCCCACGCGGCGTCGCTTCACGCCGGACACGCGATCTCTTTGCCCCGCGCATTGCGGAGGTCGTTGCCGAGGCCGATTAGCTATTTGCCGATGGGGTCTTTCGTGAGCTGCGCCTCCACCTGCTCGCTCGACCGGATGCCAAACGAGATCACCAGCTTGGCGGCCTTCTCCACCGGCATGTCGAGCGGGCGGATCCGTTCGGGCGACACAAACACCAGCTGCCCCATCGCCGGATTGGGTGAGGACGGCACAAGAACGCCCACGACATTCGGCGTCTGGGTGAGGATTTCTGCATCGGGCGTGCGGCTGGTGATGAAGCCGATCACCCAAAGGCCCTTGCCGGGATACTCGACGAGCACCGCTTCCTTGAACGAGGACGCGTCATTCGAGGCGATCGTTTCAACGACCTGCTTCAAAATCGAGTAGATCGACCGCACCAGCGGCACGCGCGCCAGCAACAACTCTCCCAGCCGGAGCGCCTGCCGCCCCACCAGGTTGGTCACCAAGGCGCCGAGCAGGGTGAGGAAGATCACCGCCGTGATTATGCCGAGCCCCGGCAGCTCAAGGCCGAGATAGGTCTCCGGATTCCACGCCAGCGGGATCAGCGGCACGATGTGCGTGTCGACAAGCCCGACGACGCTCCACATCAGCCAAACTGTGATCGCAAGCGGCGCCGCCAAGACGATACCTGCGAAGAACCAGTTCCTCAGGCGCGTCAGCACGCCTCCCGACCTGCGAGCGGGATTTGGCGATGTGGGCTCATCCGGCATGAAAACGCTCCGCCGGCATGTTGGCTTGATTCGCCTCCATCACGGCCCCGGACGGTTCGTGATGGGATCAAATGTCCGCGGCGACCCGCGCCGTCACGATCTTGCCGGGATTGCGCGGCGGTTCGCCCTTGGGCAGCGCATCGACCGCCTCCATGCCGCTCACGACATTGCCCCAGACCGTGTACTTCCGGTCCAGGAAAGAGGCGTCGTCGAGGCAGATAAAGAACTGGCTGTTAGCCGAGTTTGGATTGTTCGACCGGGCCATCGAACAGACGCCGCGCTGATGACTCACCTCATTGAACTCCGCGCGCAGGTCGTCCTTCTCCGAGCCGCCCATGCCCGAGCCGGTCGGATCACCGCCCTGCGCCATGAAGCCGTCGATCACGCGGTGGAACACAACGCCGTCATAGAAACCTTTGCGCGCCAGCTCCTTGATGCGTTCGACGTGCATGGGCGCCTTGGACGGCAGGAGTTCGATCGTCACCACGCCGGTGTCAAGCGTGAGGATCAGGGTGTTCTCTTTGTCTGCGCTCACTGGCCGGGCCTTTCGATGACGGTTTCGACGCGCGGCAAGTAGCATGCGTCGAACGGGTCGGATACCTTGATCTCGGCCACCTTAGCTATGAATTCCGGTCCATCCGTCCGCCGCACGTAGACCGTTGGTTGCTTTGCCAGCGGCAGGTCCGCAACAACCACAGCCTTGGTCAGCACATCAGCTGTACCCGGCGGAAGAACGCCGTTCTCTTCTTCCCTGCCCGTCTTGATGCCGCGGATGGTGTCAACGCCCGAAACGCTCCAGCCCCAAGTCGTATACTTCGCGTCCAGCCCGTCAGGACCAACACGCGGCTGGCGCATCAGAAAGAACTGTGTTGTCGCGCTGTTGGGGTCATTCGTGCGCGCCATCGATGTAACGCCTGCACAGTGAAGCATCCAAGTCCGCGCTACCGGCGGCGCCGAGATCATCGCCAGTTCGTCTGGTTGGCCTTGCACCAAGACGCCATCGAGATAGCCAAGCTTGTATCCGTCGGGCGTTGCGCCGATCCACGTGACCTTCTGCTTGGAGGGATCGCGCGCCCAAGTGAACTCCCCGCGCAGCGCCGGGTAGTCGGATTGAGGATACACGAGCAAGGAGTCCCCGCCCTGCGCCATGAAATCATCGATCACGCGATGGAAGGGCACCTTGTCGAAATGACCGGCCCGCGCGATCTTTTTGATCTGCGCCACATGCGCCGGCGCCACATCCGGCCGTAGCTCGATGAGTACATCCTGGCCGTTGATTGTCAGCTGTAGCAGGTTCTCAGGTGCGACTTTCCGCCAGTTGGCCGGATCGTCCGCGGGCCCCGCCCACGCCGCTCCAGCAGCCAGCGAGGCCGCAAAAGCGGCCCCGATCAGCAGGTTCCGAAACATGCTCTACTTGCCCTTCTTGCCGCCGAACTTGGCGAGCAGTCGCGAATGGACCGCTGCAGGGACGAATAAATCCGCGTTTCCGCCGAGCCGCGCAATCTCTTTTACCAGTCGCGAAGAAACCGCCTGATGATGCGGGTCTGCCATCAGGAAGACGGTCTCGATCTGGTCGTTCATCTGCTGGTTCATGGCCACCATCTGGAACTCGTACTCGAAATCCGAGACGGCCCTGAGCCCGCGGATAATCATCTGGGCGCCGCACTCTTCGGCGAAATGCATCAGCAGGTTATCAAACGGGCGCGCCTCGATTTCGACGCCGTTGGCCAACTTGCGCGCTTCGGCCATCACCATCTCGGTGCGCTCTTCCAGCGTGAACAGCGGCCCCTTGTCGCGGTTGATCGCGACGCCGATCACCAGCTTGTCAACCAGCTTCACGGCCCGGCCAATGATATCGAGATGGCCGTTGGTGATCGGATCGAACGTGCCCGGATAGAGTCCGATGCGCTTGACGGGTCGCCGGGCCAGCGCGGACCGCGCCGCCGCCGAACCGCTCACCGGGCGGGGTTCACCCGCCGCCCGTCTTTCCGGTCGTCTCGTCACCGCCCTGGTCCTCCAGTCTCTCCACAGAGACGACTCGCTCGCCGGCCGCCACACGCAGCACGCGAACCCCCTGCGTCGCGCGACCCGCGATGCGGATCTGATCGACAGCGCAACGTATCAACTGGCCCGCATCTGTCACCACCATGATTTCGTCGGCGGCGTCGACCGGGAAGGAAGCGACGAGCTTCTGGCCCTTGGACAGCTTGTGCGCGATCAGCCCTTTGCCGCCACGGCCCGTCCGCCTGTAGTCGAAGGCCGACGCGCGCTTGCCCATGCCTTCATCCGTGATCGTGAGGATGAACTGCTCGGCGATCGACAGCGCATCGAAGCGATCGTCCGTCAGCTCTACGTCGCCATTAGTCTCGGCATCGGAGGCCGGTGTCGCCTCGTCATCATCGGCAGTCGAATCGTCCTCGACCTCCTCGACATTCTCCTCGCCCTCTGCGCGACGGGCAGCATTCTGCCGCTTGATGTAGGCGCGCGCTTCAGCCGGCGTCACATCGATCTTGCCCAGCACGCTCATGGCGATCAGCGCATCGCCGGCGCCCAGCTTGATGCCGCGTACCCCGGTCGAGGTGCGGCCCGTGAAGACGCGCACCTGCTCCACCGGGAAGCGTATGCACTGGCCCAGCGCCGTGGTCAGCAGCACATCGTCCTCGGGCGTGCAGATCTGCACGTCGACGATGGCGTCGGAGTCGTCCTCCAGCTTCATCGCGATCTTGCCGGCGCGGTTCACTGACAGGAAATCAGTCAGCAGGTTGCGTCGCACACCACCGGACTTGGTCGCGAACAGGATGTTGAACTTGGCGCGCTCGCCCTCGTCCTGTGGCAGGGGCATGACGGACGTGATCCGCTCGCCCTCCTTGAGTGGCAGTATGTTGACCAGGGCCTTGCCACGCGCATTCGGCGCGCCGAGCGGCAGGCGCCAGACCTTCTGCTTGTAGGCCATTCCCGTGGAGGAGAAGAACAGCAGCTCAGTGTGCGTATCGGCAGCGAACAGGCGTATGACGAAATCATCCTCCTTCGTCTCCATGCCGCCGCGGCCTTTGCCCCCGCGATTCTGCGTCCGATAGGCCGAGAGCGCCGTGCGCTTTACATAGCCGCCGTGGGTGACCATGACGACCATGTCTTCCTTCTCGATGAAGGCCTCGTCCTCGAGATCGAGATCGGCCTCGACGAATTCTGATCGACGCGGGACGCCGAATTTGTCGCGGATCTCTGACAATTCGCCCTTGATTATGTCGAGCACACGCGCACGCGAAGCGAGGATTGCAAGTAGGTCCTTGATCTTCTCCGCAAGGCCGGAGGCTTCCTTGCCGATCTCATCTCGCCCCAGATTGGTAAGGCGCGACAGCTGCAACGCCAGGATCGCCCGCGCCTGCTCGTCCGATAGGCGGATTTCGCCCTTGTCATTGAAAGCCGTGCGGCGATCGGCAATGAGGCCGATCAGCGGCGCCATATCCATCGCCGGCCAAGCCCGTTCGAGCAGGGCAACGCGCGCCGCTTCCGGGTCCGAAGAATAGCGGATGATCCGGATGATTTCGTCGATGTTGGCGACCGCGAGCGCAAGGCCGATCAACACGTGCGCGCGATCGCGCGCCTTGTTGAGTTCGAACTTGGTCCGCCGGGCCACGACGTCCTCGCGGAAGCGGATGAATGCCTGCAACATCGCGCGCAGCGACATCAGCTCTGGCCGTCCGCCATTCAGCGCCAGCATGTTGACCCCGAACGAGGTCTGCATTGGCGTCATGCGGAACAGGTTGTTGAGCACGATATCGGCTGACGAATCCCGCTTGATCTCGATCACGACCCGGATGCCGTTGCGGTCGCTCTCGTCCCGCATGTCCGAGATGCCCTCAATCTTTTTCTCTCGCACCAGCTCGGCGATCTTCTCGACCATCGTGGCCTTGTTCACCTGATAGGGAATCTCGGTGACGATGATCGCCTCGCGGCCGCCCTTCATCGTTTCCAGCTCGGTCTTCGCCCGCATGATCACCGAGCCGCGGCCAGTCATCATCCCATTGCGCGAGCCAGCGCGGCCAATGATCAGACCGCCTGTGGGAAAGTCCGGCCCGGGCACGATGTCGAGTAGCGCCAGGTCGTCGATCGCCGGATTCTCGATCAGCGCGATGGTCGCATCGATGATTTCGGTTAGGTTGTGCGGCGGCACGTTGGTCGCCATTCCGACGGCGATGCCGCCTGCGCCGTTGACCAGAAGGTTCGGGAATTTAGACGGCAGCACGGACGGCTCCTGGCGCGAGCCGTCATAGTTGTCCTCGAAATTGACAGTGTCCTTGTCAATGTCGTCGAGCATGTTGGCGGTGATCCGCGCCATGCGGCTTTCGGTGTAGCGCATCGCTGCAGGCGGATCGCCGTCAATCGAACCGAAATTGCCCTGCCCGTCGATCAGCTGCACCGACATGGAAAAGGGCTGCGCCATGCGCACCAGAGCATCATAGATCGACTGGTCGCCATGCGGGTGGTAGCGGCCGATCACGTCGCCGACGATGTTGGCCGACTTCCGGAACGCCTTGTCATGGGTGTAGCCCCCTTCATAGGCCGCATAGAGGATGCGGCGGTGAACGGGCTTTAGGCCGTCACGAACGTCGGGCAGCGCGCGGCTGACGATCACGCTCATCGCGTAGTCGAGATAGGATTTCTTCAGCTCGGCTGTGATCGAAATGGGAGCTATATCGCCCGCGCCATTTGCGCCCGGAGGGGCAGGATTTTCAGGCGTGTCGCTCAAGTGGAAATGGTCCAGACAGGAAGCGGCCGGGCCGCCGGGATTCGATCCTGTCTTCTAGCCTATTTTGGCGCCGCAACACAACGTTTCCGGCCATCGATCCACAGCACTGAGTCGTTGATTTGGAGAGAGTTTTTGACCGCGCTCGATCCCCATACTGCGCCTGATGGGAAACCTGTTCCGCAGGCGCACGATTCTCGCGGCTTGAGCCGTCCTACACACGCGATTCCTGCCGGCGGAAAAGCCCCTTCTTGCTCCTAATTGAACGTCCATCGCGCGCTTAGCATGCCCAGCACCTGCGAATTGCGGCGCTCGGTCTCGATGGTGGTCAGCGGGTCGATGTCGCGGCCATTCGGAAAGAGCTGGCGCTCAAGGTTGAAGCTGAAGGGGTCGAGATTGTTGAGCTCGGCGCGGAGCGTGAACCCGGGATCGGGCTTCCACTCGATGAAGGAATGGAAGAAGTCGCGGATTTCCAGATTCTCGACCGCGCGTCCCTGGAAGTAGCTCTCGCGCCAGCCTTGGAACCAGCCGAAGCCGAAGGTGAGGTTCTGCTCTGGAAGGTCCTGACGGTAGCTGAGATTGATCTCCTCCGGGCGCTGGCCCGAAATGCGGCGCTTCTCGCCGGTCAGCGGATCGGTGACCTCACTGTTCTGCCATTTGGTTTCGGCCTTGAACTCGCCGCCCGTGAGACCAACAAAGCCTAGCGGCAGTGTGAGGTTGAACGCCACGACGTCGTTCGTGCCATCGCCGATATTGCCGGGCCCTTCCACGAGCGCGGTTGAGTCACTTACGCCGTCATTGTCGGTGTCGATCGGGATGCGGCGAGGCAACAGGTCGACGGCATCGGAGATATCTTCATGGCGCAGTGTGAGCACGGCAGCCGCGCCGTCCCAAAAGCGCTTTTCATAGGCGGCTTCGTAAACCCATGTCTTGGACGGTTCGAGATCGGAGTTTCCAGTGTCATGCTGGCCCGTGTTGAGATCCACTTCGGACGCGAAGTCCTGAAAGTTGAGCTGGCCCAGTTCACGTTCGACCCTTAGCCGCAACTGGTCTTCCTCCGTTGGCGACCAGGCGCCGAGGATGCGCGGCTTCGGATAGGTGAACGACCGCTCCTTGTTGGTGTCTCCCGACTGCGTGATCGTCGATTGCTCGAGGCGCACCCCACCTTCAAGCGACCATTGCGGCGAGGGACGCCAGGAGCTCTGCAGGAACAGCTCGCCACGAACTTCCTCGACGAGCACGTCGGAAGCCGGCAGCGGAATGGGCGTACCATCCACGGTGAGCGCCGCCTGCTGCTCGCGGTAGTTGTAGGCAAGTTCGCCGCCGCCCTCGAACGACAGCTCAGGCGACAGCTTGTAGCGCAGGATCGTGCGGCCGATGCGCTCTCCGGCCTCGGCATCGATCCTGAAAAGCTGGACGGAGTCAGAACTGAGGCCCGCGGGGTCGACCGCCAGACCGGTCGCATCGAATGAACCGACGGCAAGCTTGAACAGCCCCAACGTCTCCCACTGCAGCTCCGGGCTGATGTCGGTCAGGAAGTTGATGCCGACTTCGCCGCGATCATTGGCTGACCGGCCGACGAAGGTCTCGTCGCTCACGGGTGACAGGAAGCGCGACTCGTTCTTGAATTCATCCGTCGAGATCAGGCCGTTAAGCGAAAGCGTGCCGCCGAACTGCGGGCCCTTGTAGTTGCCGCGCAGACTGTGGACGACACCATCGCCCTCGGTCCGCGCGACCTCAAACCGGTCGAGATTTCCCGTTTGCGCGTCGACTGTTGTGCGGAATCCGGAGCCTACGGAGTCGTCCATCGAAATGCCGCGACCGGCCGACATGTCGAACTGGTGGTCGCCGACACGACGCGACGCCTGATAGTTCCAACCCGGTATCGTCTTGCCCGTCTGCGCGAACATGAAGCCGCGCACCGTGACCACCTGCTGGAAGGTGTCGACTTTCTTGCGGACGACATTCGCAACCACGGTCTGCCCCTGCATGTCGATGCCGGGCACGGAACCGCGGATGACGTCGATCCGCTCCACCTGGTCGATAGTGATGCGGGCCAGCGTGTCGTCGAGCGAGTCGGTTTTGATCGTTGGTCTCTGGCCGTCGATCAGCACGTTCCCCGCCGCGCCGGCAAACCCGCGCACGCTTTCGCCGCCGTCGAAGGTGAAGCCAGGCAGCCTGCTGATCATCTCAAGCGCCGTGTTGGGGCGAGCGGCTGCGAAATCCGCCGGCGTGTAGGAGATCACCCCCTGCTGCTGGGCGACCGGCTCCGGCGGCATGACATCCTGGGCAAATGCTGGAGCCGTCAGAAGCGCTGCGAGAATTGACGCCAAACTAAATGGATAGTAGTTCGCCATGAGACGCTTGCTCCGCACGAGGGCGGACTGGAACCGCCTGACCTTGATTTATCGATATTCGATAAATATTCTGGTCGCAAGCGTTCAATCTGGGCGTTTTCCGGGCAGTCTAATCGAGGTCCGCCACCACCGTTTCCGGGCCAAGCTTGTGGCTTAACGAGGCCTGCAGGAAGGCGTCGAGATCGCCGTCGAGCACACCCCCGGTGTCGGAGGTTTCGACCCCGGTGCGGAGATCCTTCACCATCTGGTAGGGCTGCAGCACATAGGAGCGGATCTGGCGTCCCCAACCGATCTCGGTCTTGGAATCGGCCTCCGCCTGCGCCACCGCCTCGCGTTTCTTGAGCTCCATCTCGTACAGGCGAGCCCGGAGCATGTCCCATGCCTTGGCGCGGTTCTTGTGCTGCGAGCGCTCGGCCTGGACCGCAACCACAATGCCGGTTGGGATATGCGTCAGGCGAACGGCTGAATCCGTCTTGTTGATGTGCTGCCCGCCAGCGCCGGAGGCGCGATATGTGTCGGTCCGGACATCCTTCTCCTGGATGTCGACCTCGATCGTATCGTCGATCACCGGATAGACCCACACGCTCGCAAAGCTCGTGTGCCGGCGCGCATTGGAATCGTAGGGCGAGATGCGCACAAGGCGATGCACGCCGCTTTCGCTCTTCAGCCAGCCGTAAGCATACTCGCCCTTGATCAGCATGGTCGCCGACTTGATGCCCGCTGTTTCGCCGGCGTGTTCGTCGATCTCCTCGATCTTGTAGCCGCGGGCATTGGCATAACGGACGTACATCCGGCGCAACATCGATGCCCAATCCTGGCTCTCCGTGCCGCCGGCTCCGGCATTGATCTCGATATAGCAGTCGTTCGCGTCCACCTCCCCGGAGAGCAACGCCTTCAGCTCGGCATCCTTCGCTTTCTCGACCGCCGCGCGAACGGCCGCCTCGACTTCTGCCAGGGCGGCCTTGTCGCCTTCGCTCTCCGCCATGTCCCAAAGCTCGACGGCATCATCGGCCTCCCGCTCAAGTTCGCGGATGTCGTTCATTGCCGACTCGATGCGGTTGCGCTCGCGCATCATCGGCTGCGCCTTCTGCGGATCATTCCAGAAGTCGGGGCGCTCAGAAAGCGCGTTCAGCTCAGCCAGGCGTTTTTCAGCGACGCCCCAGTCAAAGACGCCTCCGCAGCAGGCTCACCGATTGCCGGATCGTTTCGATCATGTTTTCGACTTCAGGCGTCATGGCGCGCTCGGTATCCCAGCTTCAGGGCAGGTCAAGGACGCAAGCGTCTAGAAGGTGCCGTCGTCGAAAGTCAAATCCTCATCCTCCGACGGCTCGCCCGGCTGGGGCTGTGGCTGGGTGGGGTCGATCGGCTGGGTGCCCGGTAGAGGTTGCGATGTCACCTGTCCGTCGCGCGTGGATGACGCGGTTTCGTCTCCAGCAGAGACCTTGCTAAAGTCGACGCGATAGCCGTCGGCGCCAACCGGCGCCTCGCATCGATCCGTTGGGGCCGAGCCCGGCCTGAACGCCTCTGTGATGATCAGGCGCGTGTCGGGTCCAGGTTGGCAACCTGTATCTGCGTCGACCTCAACATGCTCGACGCCGTTGGGAACCCGGAAGGTGACTGCCGGACGATCCTTGAGCGCCGCGAGCATAAAGTCGCGAAAAATCGGGGCTGCGACCCGGCCGCCGCTCTCGCCAGCGCCCATGTCGCGCGGCGTGTCAAACCCGACCCAGACACCCGCGACGAGATCGGGGCTGAAGCCCATTGTCCAGGCGTCAAACTGGTCGTTGGTCGTGCCGGTCTTGGCGGCGACTGGCTTTCCGACCGAACGGATCGTCGTGCCGGTACCGCGCTGCACCGCGCCTTCAAGGATCGAGACAATCTGATAGGCAGTGACCGGGTCGAGGACCTGCTTGCGCTCGTCGGGGAGCGGCGGCGGCGCCAGCCCGCCTTTCCACTCCGTCGCGCACCCCTGGCATGGACGCTGGTCGGTGCGGAAGACAGTCTTGCCATAGCGGTTCTGGATCCGATCAAACATGACTGGACGAACCTGTTTTCCGCCATTCACCGTCTCAGCATAGGCCACGGCCATTCGCATGAGCGTGGTGTCGCCGGCCCCGAGCGCCATGGATTCATAAGGCGGCAGGTCGTCATAGATGCCAAGCCGCTCGCCCATCTCCGAAACCTTCTCGAAGCCGATCTCGGAGGCGAGGCGCACGGTCATGGCATTTCGCGACTTCTCGACACCGATGCGCAGCGGGGTGAGGCCATAGAACTGTTCGGAATAGTTCATAGGCTTATAGCAGGTCTCCTCGCCAGCAATCGTCTGGCAGGAGACGTAGGGAGTGTCCAACACGCGATAGGACGGTGTCCACTTGTAGAAGCCCGTGGCCGGGTCCGGCGTCTCCATGGCCGCCGCATACACGAACGGCTTGAACGATGACCCGGGCTGGCGCTTGGCCTGGATGGCGCGATTGAACTTGCTCGACACGAACGAATAGCCGCCGGTCATCGCAAGCACACGCCCGGTGTGCGGGTCCATTGCGACCAGCGCGCCCTGCACCGCCGGCGCCTGGCGCAGCCGCCATGGCGCATTCGCCGCACGATTTTTCGGTACGCCATATTCGGTGATGAGCTGCACGGTGATGTCGGGCGCCGGCGAACCGGCTACGAAGATGACATCACCAGCCTTGAGGCCCGAGCCACCCTCCTTGCGCTTGAAACTCGCCGCCCATTTCACATCATCAGCATGCAGCGTGCCGGTTTCCCCGCCATCGAGCCCTAGCCGCACGCTCTCGCGCGACACCGAGCGCACGACGGCGATGCGCCAGTCATTGCCGGCGCCTCCGATCGTGACCCTGTTGGCTTCCTCGTTGGCGAACTTCTTGAGCGTCTCGCCGAACTTGTCGTCCACCGCGATCGTTCCCAGGGGGCCGCGCCAGCCATGGCGGCGATCGTAACTCTCCAGACCGGCGCGCAGCGCGGTCTGCGCGATCAGCTGGAGGTTCGAGTCCAGAGTTGAGCGGATTGACAGTCCGCCGCCGAGCAGGGCCTTGCTCGCGTCCTCACGGCTGTTGATCCCTTCGAGCTTCTTCTGCTCGCCAAGGGCCAAGATTTCCTTGCGGAGCTCCTCGACATAATAAGCCGAGGCGAGGTTCTCGTCCGAATTGAGCCGGTCGACGACCTTGAGAGGCTCGGCATAGGCCGCCTCGGCCGCCGCCTTGTCGATATAGCCGTTCTCGAGCATCCGCTCGATGACGTAGTTGCGCCGTTTGGTTGCCGCTTCAGGATTGAGCAGCGGGTTCACCCGTCCCGGCGCCTGCGGCAGACCGGCAAGCATCGCGTTCTCCGCCAGCGTCAGCTGGCCGAGCGACTTGCCGAAATAGTTCAGCGCCGCCGCGCCGACGCCGTAGGAGCGACCGCCGAGATAGATCTCGTTCATGTAGAGTTCGAGGATCTGCTCCTTGGTGAGCTGTCCTTCAATGCGCATCGCGAGCACCGCCTCGCGCACCTTGCGCTCGATCGAGCGCTCATCGCCCACCAACATGTTCTTGACGACCTGTTGGGTGATCGTCGATCCGCCGGTTTGACGCCGACCCATCAGCGGGTTGAGCACGGCGCCGCGAAATGTACCCCAGAGGTCGATCCCCGAATGCTCGAAGAACGAGCCGTCCTCGGCCGAGATGAACGCCTTGATCAACTGGTCGGGCAGCTCTTCGGAGGGAACGTAAACTCGATGTTCAGTCGCGAACTCAGCAACCAGCTTGCCGTCGCCAGCGTGCACGCGGCTCATGATCGGCGGCTCGTAGTTCCGGAGTTGCTCCTCGGACGGCAGGTTTTGCGTCACGATGAAGAACCAGACGGCAAAAGCGACGATCGCAATCCCGATCAGCGAAACGATCGAGACGAGGATGGTCTTGAAGTTCCAGCGATTGGTCGTCAGCTGCATTTCTCACCGGCTGAAGCAGGCAGTCCAGACACGCGCGGAGCCGCCGGGACAGCCAGCGTTGCGCATGGTTCGGAATCACCAAGGTTTGCGGTGACTTTAAGGCGCGCGCCCCTCAGATAACAGGCCCGGAACGGGTTAAACTCAGCACATACTTGCCGCATCTGCCCGGGGCGCTCTCGTCAACGGGAAGCCACCAGGCGGGTCTGGTTATCGAAGAACTCGTCGATCGCCTCCGAAACGCCCTTCAAGAGCTTGCGCCGTTTGGTCTCCGAAACCAATGCGGCGACGTCGGCTTCATTGGTCATGAAACCCATTTCCAGCAGGGCCGCAGGGACGTCGGGGCTCAGCAGGACGAAGAAGCCCCTCTGGCGGTGCGTGTTCTCAAGCGTTGGCCAACCGGCTTCAGCAATCGACTCAGCCAGCATCTGGGCAAAGCGGGCTGACTGGTTCTTCGTTTCGCGCTGGACGAGATCGGCGAGGATCCTGTTGACCTCGGCAGGACGCTGAGAGTCGACCTCGACATCAAGGATCCAGTCATTCTCGCGCCGCGCGCTGTCCACGCGCTTTTCGCCTTCCGGCGACAGCGTGTAGACGGATGCACCGCTGGTGGAAGGCTTCGGCCCTGCGTCGGCATGCAGCACGAGGAATAGGTCGGCGCCCAGATTGCGCGCCTTGGTCACCCGGTCTTCGAGCTCGATGAAGACGTCCGTCGAGCGCGTCAATGCCACGTCATAGCGTTTCGACTTCAGAAGCTCCTCGCGAAGCGCTAGAGCGGCGGCCAGCGTCACGTCCTTTTCCCGCACGCCCGACTTGGAGCTGGCGCCGGGGTCCTTGCCGCCATGGCCTGGGTCGATGACGATAAGCGGCTTGCGCGAAGGTTGCTGCGACACCGGCTGCGGACCGGACATTGCCCCGGTTGCCGCCTGCGCAAAGGCTTCCGGGGTCGAGGGTTCGAGGTCGAGTACCAGCCTGTGGCGGTCCTCGCCTGACTTTGGCGGCAGCACAAACTCACGGGCGACAATGGCCGGACCGGCAAGGTCGAGGACAAGGCGCGAGGTCGAGGCCGTGTTATGCGCGTAGCGAAAGCCGGAGACCACGCCTGCGCCCTTTCCGCTCCCGGCTTCAGAGGTCAGCCCGTTGATCGTCCACCGCACGCGCTGAAGGTCGACAACTACGCGGTTGCTGCCGGCGGCCAGCAGGAAAACGTGATAATTGAGGGGCGCATCGGCTTCGAGGACGACACGGGTCGCCTGCCCTTCACCGCCGATCCTGACGGCGAGGACGCGCTCCACGGGCGGCCCGGCCTGCGCGCTGACGAGCGGCGCCGCAACAAGGCCGGCAAGGCAAAGCACACTGAAAAGCCAGGCCCGCACGTTCCGCAGTACCTTCCATCACACGCGCAAGACAGGCCATTCTGGCCTGGATGTTGAGGGATAGCCGCCTCTCGTTAACTGTTCGTTGGGACCAGCCTGGCGCTCGACAGGCTCGCAAATATGGGCTGTTGTGACGACCAAGGGGCGCTCAAGAAGAGTTCATCTGTGATGACCCCCCTGCGACTGACACCCGTGCTGGGCGCGCTTGTCCTGGCCGCCTGCGCCTCGACGCCGCGCGATCTCAATGATGACCTGGTCGTGCGCGGCAAGCGTATCGGTGAAATCCAGATCGGCATGTCGCTGGCGAGCCTGCTTGCGGTGCAGGGCCGGCCGGTGCGGACCGCGCCGATCCCTGACACGCGGGCGACGACCTACACCTTCTCGAACGGCCTGACGGTCGGCGCGGATGAGAAAGTCTACTGGATCATCGCCGATGACAGCCGGTTCCATACCGTGGAGGGGATACGTCCAGGCGCCGACCAGATCGTCGCCCGGGCGACCCTTGGGAAACCCCGTTGCGTCGAAAGCCGTTCAGAAACAACCATGTACGACTATGGAGACATCTATTTCGAGGCCGGAAACCACGACGGACGCCTGATGCGGGTGGGCGTGATTGCCCACGACCGGCCCTGCACGTCTCCGGGCGGCTGAGACCCTTCCCCTCCCGCCCCAATGCGTGCATAGGTGAGTCACAAGGCGGTCCTAGCGGAACGTCTTGGGCGTCCTGCAGCGGTTTTCCGAAAAACCAATCCAAGACAGGGCGCTAGCGGCATCAGCGTAACTGCGGTCAGCGATTTTGCTGCCGCCATGGCCAGGGCATTATGAACGCGACTTCGCGAGATTCAGTCAGCCCGACCGGACGCAGCGCCCTCTCGTCACTTCAAAACCCAACCCATTCACGGGCCGAGGCCGCGCACCTGCGCGCCGCCCGTTCTACACACGAGGTTCCAGTCCATGAGCAAGCTCATGTTGATCGACGCCACCCACCCGGAGGAGACCCGGGTGGCCGTCGTCGCGAACGGCCAGATCGAAGACTTTGATTTCGAAGCCCGGAACAAGCGCCAGCTTCGCGGAAACATCTATCTCGCCAAGGTGACCCGGGTCGAACCGTCGCTTCAGGCGGCGTTCGTCGATTACGGGGGCAATCGCCATGGCTTCCTGGCGTTTTCCGAGATCCATCCCGACTATTACCAGATCCCGAAGGAAGACCGGGAGGCGCTCCTCGCCGAGGCCGATGAAGAAGATCCGGACGAGGACGAGGATGGCGAGGAAGCCGAGGGCGCAGCCGAGAACGGCGGCGACGATGCTTCCGACGAGGAGGAGGAGCGCAAGCAGAACCGGCGTAACGCCCTGTTCCAACGCAAGTACAAGATCCAGGAAGTCATTCGCCGCCGGCAGGTGATGCTGGTGCAGGTCGTCAAGGAAGAACGCGGCAACAAAGGCGCCGCCCTCACCACCTACCTGTCGCTCGCGGGACGTTACTGCGTGCTGATGCCGAACACCTCGCGCGGCGGCGGCATCTCCCGCAAGATCACTAACGCAGCCGATCGCAAACGGCTCAAGGCGATCACGTCAGAATTCGAGATTCCGCGCGGGGCAGGTCTTATCGTCCGCACTGCGGGCGCCAAACGCACCAAGAACGAGGTCCGGCGCGACTTCGAATACCTTACCAAACTTTGGCAGCAAATCGTCGCCAAGACGATGGAGTCTATGGCGCCGGCTCTCATACACGAAGAAGGCCATCTCGTCCTCCGCGCCGTCCGCGATCTCTATGACAAAGACGTCGAACGCATCATCGTCGAGGGTGAGGATGCCTACAACGAAGCGCGCACTTTCGTAAAAATGCTGATGCCGTCGCATACGCGGAAAGTCGTCCATCATGACGACAACGGTCCGCTATTCGTGATGACGGGCGTCGAAGACCAGCTCGAGGGCATTTACGCACCCACTGTGCAGCTGCCGTCCGGCGGTTACATCGTGATCAACCAGACTGAGGCGCTGGTGGCGATCGACGTAAACTCGGGCAAGGCGACACGCGAGCGCAATGTCGAGACGACTGCGCTCAAGACTAACTTGGAAGCGGCAGCCGAAGCCTGTCGCCAGATGCGCCTTCGCGACCTCGCCGGTCTGATTGTCATCGACTTCATCGACATGGAGGACATGAAAAACAACCGAGCCGTCGAAAAGAAGATGAAGGACTGCCTGAAGATCGACCGCGCCCGCGTCCAGACGGGCCGCATCTCGCAGTTCGGCCTGTTCGAAATCTCGCGCCAGCGCCGCCGCGCTGGCGTGCTGGAGCTGTCCTCCGAGCCGTGCGATCATTGCGGCGGGACCGGCCGCATGCGCTCGATCGAAAGCGCTGCGATTCAGCTGCTGCGCATGATCGAGGCGCGCGCCGCGGATGACCGCGTCCAGACTGTTCATGTAGAGGCCGCCCCCGAAGTTGCGCTTTATCTGCTGAACGAGAAGCGCTCCTCGATCGCGACGATCGAGTCCGACAATCACGTGCTCGTGCGCATTGAAGCCGACGAAGACCTAAAGGCCGGCGAGTTCAACATCGAAGGCCGGGCCGACGGTAATGTTGTCCAGCCCAAGCCGATGCAGCCCATCGACCTGCGCAGGCTGAAGCCCCTGCCCCCGCCGGCCCCGGACGAGATTGAGGAAGACGACGAGGATATTCTCGACGACACCGAGGATGAGACCGAGGACGACGTCGAAGACCACGATCCCGACAAAGACGATGAGGAAGCCGAAGAGGAGGCGAGCTCGGAGGCCGAAGAGGAAGATGGAGATCGCGACCGCGGGCGTGGTGGGCGTCGTGGGCGCCGTGGTGGCCGCCGCCGCCGTGGTGGACGCGACCGTGACCGCATCCGCGACACGGCAGACGCCGAAGATGCTGACACCAGCGAAGAGGCTCAGCCCGTTGCACCACGTGACGATAGCGAGCGCGACGATGCCCGTGGCCGGGGTGGACGACGCAGACGGCGCGGCGGTCGGGACCGTAGCGACCGGAATGAGCGCAACCGTACCCCGGACATTGCGGCGGACGGCGGCGAGATGTTCGACTTCCTGGCCTCGGCGCCCTTCCTGGCCGCCAACCCGGCGGAAGAACCAGAGGAGCCGTCGGTCGAGCCTGCCCCGCTGGCGGCGGCCCCGATCGAGCCGACCCCCGTGTTCGAGGCGCCCTCGGAGGCGGAGCCGGCGGAGCTCCTAACCGTTCCGTCGGAACCTGAGGCGCAGGAGCCTGCGCCTCCACAGGCGGCTGACCACGAAATCGCCGCAACCGCCGCGCAGGCTGCGCGCGTCGAGTCCCAGCCGGAACCCGCCGCCGACCCGGCGGACCGGGTCGAGACGCGGCGGCACGCCATCCATGGCGAGCCGGAAGACCCCGCCCCGACAGGGGAAGCTCCGCGGAAGGCGGGTTGGTGGAACCGGCGCCGCACGGGCTGAGAGCCCGAATGGCGTGGGAACGGCGCTGCGACTTTGACTATCCGGGCCTGATGGCTAGCCTTGGCCGTCGGCAAGGTTGAAGGAGAAGGTTGGCTTGGGCGTCATACGACATGTCCTTCGCGCCGCGGCCGCGTCCGCCCTGGCCCTTGCGCTGCCCTTCGCGGCATCGGCGCAGGGCCTAATCCGTGACGCTGAGATCGAGCAGATCCTGCGCGAGTACTCCGATCCGCTATTCGAAGCGGCAGGCCTCAAGCCGTCAGACGTGAACATCTACATCGTGCAGAGCGACGAGATTAACGCTTCCGTCGCCGGCGGACAGAACATGTTCATCTACACCGGGCTGGTGATGGAGTCCGACACCCCGGAGGAACTCAAGGGCGTCATTGCGCACGAGACCGGCCATATGGCGCTTGGCCACAACGTGACCCGTCAGGCCGCGTTCGGCACGGCGGGCAGCACGTCGCTGGTAACGATGGGCCTTGGCGTTCTCGCACTCTTCGCGGGCGCGCCCGATGCCGCGCTGGCCCTGTTCGGATCCGCGCAGCAATTCGGCATGATGACGTTCTTCAAGTTCACGCGCGCTGAAGAAAGCGCGTCGGACCTTTACGGCTTGGCCCTGCTCGAGAAGACCGGGCAATCGGCAGAGGGCTTCACGCAGTTCATGGAGAACTTCCGTTACCAGGAGCTGATGACGGAATCCCGACGCGATCCCTATTTCCGGTCGCACCCGATCTGGAGCGACCGTATTGGCGCGGCGACCAAGCGGGCGCGCGAAGTCACGGCCAAGGCGCGGCCGCAGACCCCGAAGGAGATCATGCAGCTCGACATGATGAAGGCGAAGCTCGTCGGCTTTATCGGCCCGCCCAATCGCGTTCTCTCGCGCTATCCATCTACCGACCAGTCCCTGCCCGCGCGTTATGCGCGCGCGATCGCAGCTTATCGCGCCGTGGACATCAAGGCGGCGCTAACCCAGATTGACAGCCTCATTCTCGAACAGCCTGACAACCCCTACTTTCACGAGCTGAAAGGCCAGGTGTTGTTCGAGAGCGGCAAAGCGGCCGAGTCCGTCGCGCCGCACCGCAAATCGGTCGAGCTCGCGCCCCAGCATGCTTTGCTCAGGGTCAATCTTGCGCGGTCGCTGGCCGCCACCAAGAACGAAGAGGCCGTGGCGGAAGCCGAAGGTCTCCTGATGGACGCGATCCGGCTGGAGCCCGACAACGCCTTCGCCTGGATGTTCCTGGCTGACGTTTATGCCAAACAGAACCGGATCGGCGACGCAGACCTCGCCACGGCCGAGTCTGCCTATCATCTCGGCGACATGCCGCGCGCCTTCAACTTTGCCCGGCGGGCGCGCGAAAAACTGAGCGTGGAGACGCCCAACGGGCAGCGGGCGGACGACATTATGGCCCTGTCCGACCCCCGCAACAATCCACGTGCAATGCGGCGGAGCCTCACTGAATTGGCGCTGGAGCATAAACACTGACGGTGTAAACCGGGGCTGGACGGCCCAACCTGCATCGAGACCCGCCATGCCCCCCTTTAGGAGTAAGGGACAGGAATGGCCCGTAAGGAAACCTGCATGCGCCTGCACACCGCCCTTGCCGCCCTGCTCGCCCTTGGCTTGGCCGCTTGCTCGCAAGGCGGCGCCAAGGCGCCCGACTCGATCGACCGCATGTCGAAAGCGGAGGTCGAGGCGATCGTGAAGGAGTATCTCCTGCGCGAGCCGGAAATCCTGCTCGAGATGCAGGTCGCCTTCCAGCGCAACCAGCTGGCGACGCAGACTGTGGCGGCGGAAGGCGCGTGGGACAAGCTGCTCGCGAGCTCGAAGGACGATCCGTATATCGGCCGCAAGGATGCGCCGATCACCATGATCGAGTTCAGCGACTATGACTGCGGCGTGTGCAAGGCTGCTGTGCCGTGGGTGATGAGCCAGGTGGATGACCGCCGCGGCGACATCAAGCTGATCGTCAAGGAGTCGGCGGTGCGCGGGGAAGACTCGCGGCGCGCGGCGATCGCGGCGATGGCGGCGCACCAGCAAGGCAAGTATCGCGAGATGCACATCGCGCTGATGAAGGCGCCCGCGAACGCCTACACCCCGGGAAATCTCGAGAAGATCGCCCAGTCGGTCGGCCTCGACATCGCGCGGTGGAAGCGGGACATGGCGAGCGAGGCGCTGATCAAACGCGTGGACCGCTCGGTTGCGGAGTTCGACATGGCGGGCCTGCAGGGCACGCCGTCTTTCCTGATCAACGGCCGCTTCGTCGGCGGCTTTGGGCAGGAAGAGCTGGAGTCGCTGATCGAGGCGACGCGCAAGCAGATCGGCGGCTAGATCAGTCCGCCGAGCGGGCTCGACGGATCGGCGTAGCGTTTCTTGGGCATGCGGCCGGCCAGATAGGCTTCGCGTCCGGCGATGACGGCGTGCTTCATGGCGCGGGCCATGCGGATAGGGTCCTTGGCCTGGGCGATGGCGGTGTTCATCAGCACGCCATCGACGCCCAGTTCCATCGCGATGGCGGCGTCGGAAGCGGTGCCCACGCCTGCATCGACGATTACGGGAACCTTGCTCTGCTCCACGATGAGCCGGATGTTGACCGGGTTCTGCACGCCGAGCCCTGAGCCGATCAGCGATCCGAGCGGCATGATTGCGCAGCAGCCGGCCTCCTCCAGCTTGCGGGCGTAGACCGGATCGTCCGAGCAGTAGACCATCACGTCGAAGCCGTCCTTGATCAGCGCCTTCGCGGCGACCAGCGTTTCGGACATATCGGGATAGAGCGTCTTCTGGTCGGCCAGCACTTCAAGCTTCACGAGATTCCACCCGCCCGCCTCGCGCGCGAGGCGTAGCGTGCGCACCGCTTCGTCCGCCGTGTAGCAGCCGGCCGTGTTGGGCAGGTAGGTGAAGCGCTTGGGGTCGAGATGATCAATCAAGCGCTCCGAACCCTTGTCGGCGACATTTACGCGACGCAGCGCGACGGTGACAATCTCAGCGCCCGCCGCCTCTGCGGCCTCGGCGTTCTGGGCATAGCTGGCATATTTGCCCGTGCCCACGATGAGGCGCGAGGTGTAGGCCTTGCCGGCGATGATGAGGGAATCCTGATCCGTAAGTGACGTATCTGGCATCACCCGCCTCCTACAAAATGCACGATTTCGACCCGGTCGCCCTCGGCAAGGTGTGTTGTTCCATAGAGCGACTTGGGCACGATCTCGCGATTGCGTTCAACCGCAACGCCCGTTTCCGGGAACCCAAGCTGGCGCAGAAACGCCCCCACCGTGACGCTGTCAGGCACGCTGGTCGCCTCGCCGTTGAGAAACAGGTTCATTTCCGTTCCGATACTCGAATCCGGCATTTGAACCGGCCGGGGATTCGCCTATTCCTTCTCGCCGTCGGATCACCGCCCGCACTGTGAAAAGGTCTCAGGTAAGGGTCTTCAATGGGTTTGACCATCTACTGCCTGAACGGGCCCAATCTCAACCTGCTGGGTGAGCGCGAGCCTGCCGTCTATGGCAAGAGCACACTGGCTGATCTAGAGAAACTGACGCATGAGGCTGCGGTTGCAGCTGACGCCAGCCTGACCTTCCGCCAATCCAACCATGAAGGCGAGCTTGTGGACTGGATCCAGGAAGCCCGTAGACAGGCCGGCGGCCTGATCCTAAACGCGGGCGGCTATACGCATACCTCGGTCGCGATCCACGACGCGCTCAAGGTGTTGACCATTCCGGTCGTGGAAGTTCATCTCAGCAACCCGGGGAATCGGGAAGAGTTCAGGCACAAAAGCCTCGTATCTGCTGCCGCATCCGGCGTGATCGCCGGCTTTGGTCCCCTGGGTTATCGGCTCGCCGTCGAGGCTGTCGCCGCCCTCGCTGAACAGAAGAGAGTTTGACGATCATGCCCGACAAGCCGTCCGAGAAGAATGGCAAGTTCGACACGGGCCTTATCCGCGAGCTGGCCGCCATTTTGCGCGAAGCCAATCTCGGCGAGATCGAGGTCGAGCAGAACGGCCTGCGCATCAAGGTCGTAAAGCCCGAGGCGAAGGCAGCACATGTGGCGCAGGCTTACGCTCCGGCGCCCGCCGCTACAGCCCCACCCGCTGCAACCGCCCCAGCTACCGCGTCAGCTCCTGCCTCCAAAGCCACGCTGCGCGACCATCCCGGGGCGGTGAAGTCGCCGATGGTGGGCACGGTCTATCTGCAGGCCGAGGAAGGCGCTGCGAGGTTCGTCAAAGTGGGCGACACCGTGAACGCCGGCGCCACGCTGTGCCTCGTCGAGGCGATGAAGACGTTCAACCCGGTTACGGCGCCGCGCGGGGGCAAGGTCACGCAAATTCTCGTCGACAACCAGCAGCCGGTCGAGTTCGGCGAACCGCTCGTCATCATCGAGTAGCGCGATGTTCGAGAAAATCCTCATAGCCAACCGCGGCGAGATCGCTCTCCGTGTCCACCGCGCCTGTCGTGAAATGGGCATTCACACGGTGGCGATCCATTCAGAGGCCGACCGCAGCGCCATGCATGTGCGCCTCGCTGACGAGAGCGTTTGCGTGGGGCCAGCGTCTTCCCCGAAATCGTATCTCAACATCCCTGCGATCATCACGGCGGCCAAGCTGACCGGCGCCCAGGCGATCCACCCGGGCTATGGCTTCCTGTCGGAAAATGCAAAATTCGCGGAGATCGTCGAGAAATCCGGCATCACCTTCATCGGCCCGAAGCCGGAACACATCCGGATGATGGGGGACAAGATCACCGCCAAGGAAGCGATCCAGACGGCAGGCGTACCCGTGGTGCCGGGATCCGACGGAGAAGTTTCCGATCTTGACGATGCCAGGGCCACGGCCAGACGCATCGGTTATCCCGTGCTGATCAAGGCGACAGCCGGCGGCGGCGGCCGCGGCATGAAGGTCGCGCATTCGCCGGAGGAATTGGAGCTCGCCTTCACCACGGCCCGCACGGAAGCAAAGACTGCATTCGGCAACGATGCGGTCTACATGGAAAAGTATCTCCAGAAGCCTCGCCACATCGAGATCCAGGTCGTCGCCGACGGCCACGGCAACGTGATCCACCTCGGCGAACGCGACTGCTCGCTGCAGCGCCGCCACCAGAAGGTGTTCGAGGAAGCGCCCTCGCCCGTGATCGACGATGCCGCGCGGGCCGCCATCGGCAAGACCGTGACAAGCGCCATCAAGAAGCTCGGCTATCTCGGCGTCGGGACCATTGAGTTTCTCTACGAAAGCGGCGAATTCTACTTCATCGAGATGAACACGCGCCTGCAGGTTGAGCATCCGGTGACAGAGATGATCACCGGTGTTGACCTGGTTCAGGAGCAGATCCGCATAGCCTATGGCGAGGAACTCTCGATTAAGCAGAAGGACGTCAAGATCTCGGGCCACGCGATTGAGTGCCGGATCAATGCCGAGAACCCGGAAACCTTCACGCCCTCGCCCGGCCTGATCCAGGAATTCCATGCACCGGGCGGACTTGGCGTGCGCCTCGATAGCGCGGCCTATTCCGGCTATCGCGTACCGCCACATTACGACAGCCTGATCGGCAAGCTGATCGTGCACGCGCCGACACGCGCAGAAGCGCTCGCTCGCCTTCGCCGCGCGCTAGACGAGACGGTTGTGGCCGGTGTGGAAACCACGCTGCCACTGCATCGTCGGCTGGCGTCGAACGCCGATGTCGGCAAGGGCGAGTATGACATTCACTGGCTCGAGAAATTTCTCGGGATGAAAAAGTAGGCGCTGATCGTGAGCAGGCCGTCGTGGCTCGGGTATTGGGACCTCCGCGCGTGAGCCGGGTTTTCGGCCCCAGCGAGCTCCTAGACTGTTATCGCCGCGGCGTTTTTCCTATGGCGGATTCGCACAACGATCCCCGCCTGTTTCTTGTCGATCCGGACATGCGCGGGGTGCTGCCGCTGGATCGCTTTCATGTCTCGAGGAGCCTGCGCAAGGTCATTAGGCGCGACGTGTTCGAGATCAGGATCGATACAGCGTTCTCGCGCGTCATGGAGTTTTGCGCGGAAGCGGCGCCGAACCGGCCCAACACCTGGATCAACGCATCGATCCTCAATCTCTACAGTTCGCTGCATCGCGCAGGGTATGCGCATAGCGTCGAAGCCTGGCGCGATGGCGAACTGGTGGGCGGACTCTACGGTGTGAGCCTCAGGGCCGCGTTCTTCGGCGAGAGCATGTTCTCGCGCGCGACAGATGCATCAAAGGTTGCGCTGGCGCACCTTGTCGCGCGTTTGAGAGCGGGCGGTTATCGGCTGCTCGATACGCAGTTCGTGACCGGGCATCTCGAAACCTTCGGTGTCGAGGAAGTGCCGCGCGAAGCCTTCCATGTCCTGCTGAGGGACGCGCTGCAGCACGAGGCACAGTTCGGAACGCAGACCTATTGCGGCGCGGAAGCACTGCAGCTTATCACCCAGACGTCATAGGTCGGGTGTTCGAGCGCGCTGAGGCCCGGCGAGGACGCATACATCCAACCCGAGAACAGCAGGCCGTTCGGGCCGATCGGCTGCGGACCGCGGTTCATGTTTGAATCCGAGATCGGGGTTTTCTGTTCCTTCGGCGGCGCCGTCGAATAGATTTCCAGGAAAGCCGCCGCCTCGGGCGCATCCTGCGGGCTCGACTGGTAACAGGCGCGGACCGTGACCTTGAGACGGCCATGATCGACCGACTGGCCGACGCGGGCGCTGATGTCGGTCGAGTTGCCGGTGATCTTGTCGAGCGCGCGCAGCTTCACTGCGCTGGCCGGCTGGAGCCGGTTCGTGGCCTCGCCCTCCTGCGCGGACGCGCCTAATCCAAGGGCGAGCGCCGCGACGCCCGCTGCAATGAGTCCGGCAAGCCATTTCATAGGGGAGCCTCCTCCGCCATTCCACCCCCAGGATCGGCTCCGCCGGAGGCGTTGCCAACTGCTTCGAGCAGCAGGCTCATGATGTCTACGGTTCCCCGGGTGTAATCGAATACGCCGGTCCCATCGGTCGGCAGGTTGGCGTCGGGATCGCCGCCGACCAAAACAAAGATATAGCTGCCGCCCAGGAGGCTGTCAGACTGGATCTGCGCGGTGGAATCCACCGGAAGCAGGATGTCTTTGCGTACGTTCATCCTCACTTCGGCACGCAATGTCTTGGGATCGACATCGACGCCAGTGACGGTACCAACCTTGACACCAGCGACGCGGACGTCCGTTCCGGGGCCGACGCCATCTGCGCGACCAAATTTCGCCAGCAGCGCATAGCTGTCGCCCGTCGCAGCGCCCGACTGTTGCGACAGCGAGAACACCAGGAAGCATCCCGCGACCGCAACGACGGCAAGCCCGACGAGCGTTTCGAACAGCGATTCACGCATCAGGGCTTCCAGGCCTCGTAATCACCTGTGCTTGGCGCGCGCTCACCGCCCTCGGCCAACGAACCTGGCGGGCGGTAGGCGCCCAGCGTGCCGGTGAGGTTCGGCTTGTGGTCGATTTCCCAGGGTCTGCGCATAAGGGGGTCTATGGTCGGCGGCTTGTCGAAGGTGTGGTGGAGCCAACCGTGCCAGTCCGGCGGGACCTTGGTCGGTTCAGCATAGCCATTGTAAATCACGTAGCGACGCTTGCGTCCTTCAAGGCTGGGCTTGCGCTCTTCGTAGTATTTGTTGCCAGTCTCATCTTGGCCGACATAGGCGGCGCGGCGACCGATGTCGAAGCGGGCGCCCATCGTGGCGCCGTTCCACCAAGTGAAGATCGACTTCAGCATCAAGGCCTCGCGGGGGAATTCGGGTTAGATAGGCATTGTTTCAGCGGCGCGAATATGGCGACCTGACATAAAGGGTCCAGGCAAGCGGGTCCAGCGAGCGTCAACCGGGGCTTCTGCGACAATTTCCTGTGTGCAGGCAAGGGCGAAGCACCTCATTCTATGGCTGATTCGGACGCTGCGGCTCATTCTGGCGGCGCCAGCCACAAGAGGCGTTTCATGGGCGACTCCCGGACCAAGTCTTCCGCCCGTCATCTGGCGCGCGTTCTTGAAACAGGCGCCGCCCTGCTAGACCAAGGCGATGCCGAGACGACGCCTGCGCCGCTAGTGAATGCCCATCTTGCGGCGATCCGAACGCTGGGCGGCGAGGGCGAAGCCGCCGAAGCCGTGTGCGAGGCCGTGCGGACGCGACGGATAACCCCCATTGCTCCGGCCGGCCGGATCGAAGCCGTGATCGCCAGCGCGATTGAACCCGGCCAGCTCCTGCCCGCGATTGCGGATGCAACCGCGCTCGCTTCAGCGCGGGCCGTCGCGACACAGGCCTTCGTCGCGGTGGCCGATGCGCTCGAGGCGCTGACGATCGAGACGGACGAGCATGGCCGGCCAACGACCTCGGCGCTGATCGATGCATTCCGCGCAGGAGCGGACGCCGAGCTGGTTGAGATCGCACTTTGCACGCCGGGCGGCCCGCGAGCGGCGGCAATCACGCTGCGCAGGCAGGCAACCGGCGCACGCGAGCCGGGGCGACAGGCCTATGTTCTCTCCGCGTGGACAGGCATCGAGGCGGGCGAGGTCGCCTCGGCCATAGAGCGCGTGAGCCGTACGCGGCTGGCGGTGCGGATCGGCATCGGCGGCGAACCGTCGGATGCCAAAGCGCCAGCGATTGCCGTCAATGTCGCGCGCTATGCGGCAAGCGGTGACTTGCCGCTCTTGAGTGCGGACCTTGCGGCAATAGCGGCGCTGCTGCCGGCATGTCCGGTGCATCTTGCGGGCCTCGCCGCTGCGGTGATGTCGCAGGGCCTGGCTTACGACTCGGAAGGCGGAGTTTCGGCTGCCGAGAAAATCTGCGCGACCGCCGCGGCGGTTGCAGGCGTCACAGTGGAGCATCTCTCGCCGGCCAGCATCCAGTGGCTGTCGGCCGAAAGCTGCGGGGCCGATCCGGTCGACCTGCTGCTGGCGCACGAGGACGAACAGACGCCAGAGCTTTCACGATGCGTCGCGGCGGCGCTGACGACGGCCGCATCGAAGAACGAGGCAGAGGATGTGCGATTGCGCATTCTCGGCGCCCGCACGCTTGACCAGATCGATGGGCTGGAGCGGCACAGGCTGGCATCGCGCGGGCTACCGGACGATGCGCTGGACCGCGTGGAACAGGCGCTAAAGGAAGGGCTAGCGCTGTCCGCATCCTTCTCGCGCTGGGTCATTGGGGATGACGTGATCCGCAAGCGGCTGGGCCTCAATCCGGAGGCCTATGACACCGATGGCGAGAGCCTGTTGCGGGCGCTCGGCATTTCGGCGCGCGAGATCGACGAGGCGCGCGTGGCTGTGCAGGGACGCAGGCGCCCAGTGTCGAACCCGAAATCGCCACTTGCAAAGATCCTGGCGCGCGCGGATGGCGTGACACCCGAGGCGCGGGTGCGCCTCGCTAGGGCGATAGCACCGCATCTTTCCCGCCAGCCGGTGATCACCATCGCGAGCAGCGAGCAGTCCGACACCTCGCGCATGACGGTGCACGCCTCTGTGCGTGCGGCGATGGGCGCGGGGCTGGGCGTGCGGATCGAGGCGGGGCGGCCTGCGGTCGACGCCGAGCTGCAGCAGCGGATTTCCGAAGCCCGGCGGCGGGCGCGGGCGCCCGTTCAAAGTGACACGACGTTTGAACGGCACCTACAACCGACCCCTGTGCAGGCGTCGCATGAACCCGAGGAGACTTACATCACAGAACGCCGCCGGCTGCCTGACCGGCGCAAGGGTTATATCCAGAAAGCGACGGTCGGCGGTCACAAGGTCTACCTCCATACGGGCGAATTCGAGGATGGCGAGCTGGGCGAGATCTTCATTGACATGCACAAGGAAGGCGCGGCCTTCCGCTCTTTGATGAACAATTTCGCCATCGCCGTCTCGATCGGGCTGCAGTATGGCGTGCCGCTGGAAGAGTTCGTCGACGCCTTCGTTTTCACCCGCTTCGAACCCGCGGGCGAAGTCACCGGCAACGACTCGATCCGCAAGGCCACCTCGATCCTGGATTACATTTTCCGCGAACTGGCTGTGTCCTATCTTGGCCGCGACGACCTCGCTGAGGTTGAGAATGTCAGTCACGACGGGCTGGGCGGCGGCGCGAGCGAGGGCGAGGAGCCGACAGCTCCGGCCCAGCCGATGCGGCCGGAACAGTTGATCTCGAAAGGGTTCAGCCGCGGCGTGATGCCGGACAACATCGTGCCCTTTACTGCGCGGCGGCTGGCTGAACGCCTTGAGGATTCGCCCGGTCCGGGAACGACGATGCCGCGAGGGCCGGACTACCTATCGGACGCCTGCCCGACCTGTGGCCACTTCACTCTATGTCCAGACGACGGAGTGGCAGTCTGCGAAGCCTGCGGCGCAACGGTGCAGACCGCCTAGGCAGGAATTGCCGACCCACAATGGGCGGCTTTGCGCAGGTGCGGCGCCAAGGACGCTGGCGAATGCTTCCGGCGAGGCGTAGAGCCCCGCGCTCTTCGAGGAAGGCCACGTTCGCTTTTCAGTAACCTGACTAAGCAATCCTTACTGATCGTACACGCCAACACCGCTATTCGCTCGGAATGCCGCCCGCAATCCGCCGTGATTGAACTCTTCTGTTGGGCCTGTGTTGGTTAGCGCTTCGACCGGGTGATCCGGCGAATTCGAAATGGGACTGGAATGGTAAGCCGCATTGTTATCGCCGTCATGGCCATCGGGCTCATGAGCCTCTCCGTCCTGGCCTAGATGCTTTTCCGAATTGCAATCGCAGTCGTTGCGATCGGCGCGATGAGTCTTGCTGCGCTCGTCTAGTGCGTCAGGCCGCGGGCGCATGCTCAGCCGGTTCATTCGGCTCCGGCGACCGCAGGCCCTCGATCACAGCCTTGAAGCACGAGCACTTCGCGAGGTCCGCACAGGCCAGCGCTTCGAGACGCTCGACCAGCCCGGCCGTGAGGATGTCCTGCTGCGGCTTGTCGAGAATGAGCGCCGCGAGTTTCACCGCTCGCGCCTGCGCATGAGTCAGCCGGATCGTGGTTTTGAACGGTACGCCGAGGCTGCCAAGGGCGAGCGGTTGCTGCTGCCGGTTGGGCACCCAACCTGATCCTTCCGTGTCCGTCGGCTGAGCGGGCTTGGGCGCGGGCCAGGCGGCGGCGACATCGGCCAGACGCACTTTGGTGTTTTCAGCACCAACCTCACCCGGGCCTACTTTGACAGGCGACGAGCGGGCCGAGTGCGGAAGTGCCGGTTCGGGCGCCGGGACAACCGGGGGGTGCCAGGGGCGGTGGCCGAAGCTGGGCTCCTTCGACGGGGCTGCCTCGCCCTTGCGGGCGAGCAGGCCGGCAGTCAGAGAGGCGAAATGGGCTGTCATCGCGCTGGCCTCAGTGCGTGGGTCGACGGCCGAAGCTGCGGGGTTGCCGGCGATCAGGTAGTCCTGGTGGCGGCCCCCTGTCCGAGCGGCGGCGGTCCAGCGTGCTGGGTTCGGGCCGGGCGAGGGTCAGGACATCAGAGGCTGCACGATTGGGCTGGGGCGCCGGCCCGCGGGGCTGACCGCCCTTGCGGCGGTCAGCTGCGGGCGAGGCCGCCACGACATTGGCCGCGGCGATGCTGGCCCAGGCCGGGACATCCGCATCCCAGCCGTCGTCCTCATCGTCAGAGAGGGCGGCAGCGGGGAGCAACGGCGTTTCTGGCGTGAGCACCGCGGTTGAAAAATCGGCACGCGGCTTCTCGGCCCAGCGCGGATCCGTGCCGCCATAGAGCTTGGCGAGACGGCCACGCAGGAAAAGCCAGAGCTGGGAGACTTCCTGGGCGGAGCGGGATTCCGGCTGGATGTCGCCGACCGTGCGGCCGTCAATCATCGAGGCGGCAAAGTCGACGCGATGATGCACCATCACCGGTGCGACGACGCCGTGTTGCGACAGGGCGACGGCTGTTTCCGATGTGATGCGGGCGCGCGCGGTGGCGGAATTGACGACGAAGACTAGCGGCTTGTTGAGCGTATCGGCGATGTCGACCGTAGGGCCGACAGCCCGCAGATCGTGTGGGCTGGGGCGCGTGGGAACGACGACGAGGTCGGCGCGCTGTACCACATGCGCAATCGTCTGGGTGACGGCGGGCGGCGTGTCGATGACGATGAGCTTGAAGCCGATCGACTTCAGGTGGTCGAGGCAGGCATCGAGATCCTCGAGCGAGGCCTGGGCGAAGGCTGGGGTCGGGGCGGCGCGGACGTTCCACCATTTGGCCAGCGAGCCCTGAGGGTCGGTGTCGATCAGCGCGACGGGACCATCGCCGGTTCGCTCCGCCTCAACGGCGATATGCCCCGAGAGCGTGGTCTTGCCGGACCCGCCCTTTTGCGAAGCAAATACCAGAACGCGCACCCCGTCGTTCATATTCCGCTCCCGGCCCTTTTGGGTCCCATCCGGCAAATGGAGCACGGCTCGGGACATCACCACCCTCGCGATACCGTTTTGACGCAGGCTTAGGTTGATGCGGCAATTTCAGTGGGCAGCGTTAAGGGCCACGAATGTTAACGGGCGCGGCGTGCCAGGCCCCGGCAAGGCCCGTGGCGCAAGGGAATATGGTGGTAATGGGAGATGCGCGCTGGATCGTTAGCGCGGCCGCGCCGGTGAGCATCTTTAATTGCATGCGGGCGCGTTTTCGAAAGCTGGCGATTGCGAGGAAGCAGGCGGTCGGCAATTGGCAGTCGGTGGAGAAGGGGCGGACCGCGGGCGTTGGTGAGCCCGCCCTCGTCCTTCGAAACGGCCTTCGGCCCGCCCCAGTCGGGCGGGCTCAAAATTAACGAAGGCCGCCGGTGGAACGGCGTACGGATTGAAATCGCCGTCCTCCGCCTCGTCCAAGCGCCGGAGGGTGGCCTCGTCGAACATGTCTTCGGAAAAAATGCGCGGCATAAGCGCGCCCCCCCTGAACACGCGAAGGCTAGCGGGTGTCCGGCGGGTGCGAAAGCGGCCTACGCCTTCGGCTTCTCGTGGATGCGGATGCCGAGTTCGCGGAGTTGTTTGAGGGTTGCTTCGCTTGGGGCGCCCATCAGCAGGTCCTGCGCCTGCTGATTCATCGGGAAGAGCGTGATTTCGCGGAGGTTCTGGACGCCGCAGACGAGCATGACGATGCGATCGACGCCGGCCGCCATGCCGCCGTGCGGGGGCGCGCCGAACTGGAAGGCGCGGTACATGCCGCCGAACTGCGCCTCGACATCGGCTTTCGACAGGCCGGTGATCTCGAACGCCTTCACCATCGTCTCGGGGCTGGCGTTGCGGATCGAGCCCGACGCGATCTCGTAGCCGTTGCAGACCATGTCGTACTGGAACGCCTTCAGGCTCAGCGGATCAGCGCCGCTGTTGAGCGCGTCGAGGCCGCCCTGCGGCATAGAGAACGGGTTGTGCGCGAAGTCGATGCGCTTCTCGTCCTCGTTCCATTCGTAGAACGGGAAGTCGACGATCCAGCAGCAGGCGAACTGGTCGGGCTGCGTGAGGCCAAGCTCCGCGCCGACGCGGTTCCGCGCTTCGCCGGCGAACTTGTAGAAGGCTGCGGGCGCGCCGGCGGTGAAGAAGATGGCGTCGCCCACGGCGAGGCCGAACTGCTGGCGGATGGCTTCGCTCCGCTCGGGGCCGATGTTCTTGGCGACGGGACCGGCGCCGCCTTCCTCACCTTCACGCCAGAAGATGTAGGCGAGGCCCGGCTGGCCCTGTTGCTGCGCCCAGGCATTCATCTTGTCGCAGAATGCGCGGCTCCCGCCGCCCTTGGCCGGGATGCCCCAGACTTCGGCTTTCGCGTCCTTGTCGAGAACGCCGGCGAAGACCTTGAAGCCGGAGCCGCGGAAGTGATCCGAGACATTGTCCATCTCGATCGGGTTGCGCAGGTCGGGCTTGTCGGAGCCGTATTTGCGGATGGCTGTGTCGTACGGGATGCGCGGGAATTTCTGGGTGACGGGTTTGCCGCCGCCGAATTCCTCGAACACGCCGCGGAGCACGGGCTCCATCGTGTCCCACACGTCTTCCTGCGTGACGAAGCTCATCTCGAGATCGAGTTGGTAGAATTCGCCGGGCAGACGGTCGGCGCGCGGGTCTTCGTCGCGGAAGCAGGGCGCGATCTGGAAGTAGCGGTCGAAGCCTGCGACCATCAGCAATTGCTTGTACTGTTGCGGCGCCTGAGGCAACGCGAAGAACTTGCCCTGGTGGATGCGGCTGGGGACGAGGAAGTCGCGCGCGCCTTCGGGCGAGGACGCGGTGAGGATCGGCGTCGAGTATTCGGTGAAGCCCACCTCATGCATGCGGCGGCGCATCGAGGCGATCACCTGTGTGCGCTTCACGATATTGGCGTGGAGCGTCTCGCGGCGCAGATCGAGAAAGCGGTATTTGAGGCGGACGTCTTCGGGGTATTCCGGCTCGGCGAAGACGGGCAGCGGGAGTTCCTCCGCCACCTCGGACAGGATGGCGAGGTCCTGAACTTTCAGATCGATCTCGCCGGTGGCGAGGGCCGGGTTCACGGTGTTGGCGTCGCGCTTCACGACTTCGCCGGTAAGGCAGATGACGGACTCGACGCGGATGCGTTCCAGCCGCTGGAAGTGCGGGTTGGACGGCGTCACCACGCACTGGGTGATGCCGTAATGGTCACGCAGGTCGATGAACAAGAGACCGCCGAGGTCGCGCTTGCGATGGACCCAGCCGGACAGCCGGACGGACTTGCCGACATGCTCAGCGCGCAACTGGCCGCAGGTGTGCGTCCTGTAGGCATGCATTGGCGCAAAACTCCTGCTTTTCCCGCAGAATCCCGGGGATTTGGCTTGCTAGAACCGGCGGACAAGCGCATGTCGCCGTGAAGATTGTCAATATCACCCTCTACCGGATTCTGGTCCGGGCCGGGCCGATCCGGGAGACGACGGATTTGAAGGACGCTGAAGCCGGCGAAATCCGCCTGATCACGGACACGGCGGCGCTGGAAGAGGCCTGTGAGCGGCTGGGGAAGGATGACTTTCTCGCCGTGGACACCGAGTTTCACCGCGAGACGACGTACTGGCCGCAGGTCTGCCTGATCCAGGTGGCGTCGTCGGACTATGACGTGCTTGTCGATCCGCTGGCACGGGGGATGGACCTCACGCCGCTGAACAGCCTGCTGGCGGATGCATCGCGAACAAAGGTGTTCCATGCGGCCCGGCAGGATCTCGAGATTTTCACGCGGCTGATCGGACATGTGCCGGGACCGGTGTTCGACACGCAGATCGCGGCAATGGCCTGCGGGCTGGGGGATTCGATCTCCTACGAGAACCTCGTCTCGCGCGTGGTGCGTGGCCAGGTCGACAAATCGAGCCAGTTCACCGACTGGGCGCGGCGACCCCTGAGCGAGAAGCAACTCAATTATGCGCGTGGCGATGTGGTCTACCTGCGGAGGATCTACCGCATCCTGCGTGAAAAGCTTGAGAAGCAGAACCGCATGGCGTGGATCGAGGATGAGCATGCAGCCCTGCTCGATCCGGAAATCTACCAATTCGATCCGGCGAGCGCGTGGAAGCGGCTGAAGCTGCGCAAGTATCGCAACGACTATCTCGCTGTGCTGGCCAACGTGGCGGCGTGGCGCGAGCGCGTCGCGCAGGAAACCGACAAGCCGCGCGGACGCATCCTCAAGGACGATGCGATCCAAGAGATCGCGCAGCAGAAGCCGCGCACGCTGGAGGCGCTGGAGAGGATGCGGGCGGTGCAGCAGGGCTTCGGCAAGTCGCGGCACGGCGCGGGACTGCTGCAGGCGATCAACCAGGCTCTGGACAGTCCGGACACCTACGCGCCGAAGGTGGACGAGCCGGAGCGCTCCGGCCCGCCACCGGGGGCGATGGTGGAGCTGCTGAAAGTGCTGCTAAAGCAGGTGTCGGACGATGCGGGCGTGGCGACGCGACTGATCGCGAATGCGGCGGATGTCGAGGCGCTGGCGCGCGAGGCAGAGCCGGACATCGCCGCGCTGAAGGGCTGGCGACGCGAGCTGTTCGGCGAGAAGGCGCTTAAGCTGAAAAGCGGCAAGCTGGCCTTGGCGGCGAGCCCGAAGGGCGTGAAGATCATCGAGCTCTGAGCCAGCTGGCGAATCGGGCTGCGAGGATAGCGTGGGCGATAGCGGCCACTACGAACGCAATGTGAAGGCCGCGCAGACCGTGATCGCGCGCGGGCCGGCGGTGATCACCGACCTGCTGGCGCACAGCAACTACGCCTGGGCGGCGCAGAACTGCAAGATCCTGGCGGAGGCCTTCGTCGACCTCGGCCTCCTGTACTGGCGCAAGGGGACCGATCCGCGCCGCGAGTTCGAGGCGGCTGAGGGCGCCTACCTCAAGCTGGTCGACATCGTGCGCAAGCACAGGCTGCCGAAGCGCGATTTCGACGTGCATCTGGTCTATGCCGCGATGTTCCTGATCGGGCGGAAGACCGAGATCGTTTTCTGCGATGAAGAAACGAATGGGGCGTCGCGCTGGGCCTGTTATCAGGCGCGGCTGGTGCATGCCCTCCATGATGCCCCGGCGAGCGATGCGCTGGTCGCGCTGACGGACAGGCATCTGGCGGAGAATGACAAGCTGCCCGACGATATCTTCGAGATCTACTTCCAGCTGCTGGGCCTTCGGCCGAGCAAGCTGGAGCTCGAGGAGCGCGTGAGGCGGGCGAAGTCGACCTGGGCCGAGCGCAAGCGCAGCGAGGACATCCCCGAGGGCCGCACGCTCGATGGGGTTGGCGCGATGAACGAGATCTATGTCGACATCTATCTCGGAGCGGTGCTCAGGAAAATCGGCTGGAAGGGCCGGACCGTGCACGCCTGGCAGTGGGACTGACGCACGTTAACCTCTCACTAACCATAAAGCGGCGTGGTGAGTCTGGAGCATCAGGACCCTGCCCGTGACCGATTCCATCGGCGCCTCCCCGCAAGCCGTGCAGCGCGCCGAAGTGATGGCGGCGCTGAAGGCCGCGGCGCGCTCGACGGGCGTGGGGTTCGATTATCTCGTGAAGACGGCGCAGCGCGAGAGTAATTTCGACCCCAACGCGAAGGCCGGCACATCATCCGCCACCGGCCTCTTCCAGTTCACCGATGCGACATGGATGAGCATGCTGGAGCGCTATGGCGCCAAGCATGGCGTGGCGGTGGACGGAAGGTCGCGCGCGGAGCTGCTGGCGCTGCGCAAAGATGCGAAGCTGTCCTCCGTGATGGCGGGCGAACTGGCTAGCGAGAATGCGAAGATCCTGCAGAGGAAGCTGGGACGCGAAGCGACCTCTGCCGAGCTCTATGCGGCGCATTTTATGGGCCCATCGGACGCGGCGCGGCTGGTGCAGGCGGCGCGGGCCAACACGGCGGGGGACGCCGCCGACATGTTCCCGAGCGCGGCGAAGGCCAACGCCAACGTCTTCCGTGGCAAGGACGGCGCGGACCTGACGGCGGCGCAGCTCTATGCGCGCCTCACCGGCGTCGCGATCGGCGATGCGGATGCAGGGAAAGTGGCGCCGGCTTCATTTGGCAATGGGCCTGCGCCCGCCACAAGCGCCGACATTATCCTGCAAGCGAAGCTGGGCGCGGTGGCGATGACGTCGAGCCTGATGACGGCCCTGTTCGGGTTGCAGGAAGATCGCGAGTAACGCGCTTTCAATACTCAACAGTGTCATTTCCGCAGAAGGCCCAGAGCGCGGACAGCGGGAACGCAGCCGTCGCGAGGCCAGTAGGCGTCGCTCGCGGGCCCCGGCTCGCCCGATTCTCGTGCGACCTGAGTGACAGTGTTGAATTAGGCCACCGCCTTGCTCTCCAGTAGCGCAGCGATCTCCGCTTCAGTGTAGCCCAGCGCCACCAACACGTCGCGTGTGTGTTCGCCCATTTTTGGCGCGGGGCCCTTAGGGCCGTCATCGGCGCCGTGGAAGCGGGCGGGGGCGGCGGGGGATGGGAAGGACCCTACCCCATCCTTGCCGGGCGTTTCGACGATGCCACCGGCGGCGTGGACTTGCGGATCGATAGCGACGTCGGCCAACGTCTGCGCCGGCGCCCAGGCGATCTCTTCGGCTGTGAGACGCGCAGCCATCTCCTCCTTCGTGAATCGCGCGAAAGCCTCGTCGAACATGGCGGTGATTTCTGCGGCGTGATCGCGACGCGACGCGCCAGTCTGGAAGCGCGGATCGGTATCGATGCCAGGGAGCTCCAAGGCGCGGGCCATGCGCGGCAGGTCTGCCTTGCCGGCGCGCGCGACGATACAGATCCAGGCCTCGTCCTTCGTACGGAAAAAGTTGGTGAGCGGGTTGTAAGCTTCGGAGCGCGGCCGCGTGGAGGCTATGCGGCCAAAGAAGAGCTGGATCGCAAGGTCTGTGTGCAGCGTGTAGAGGCCGGTGCGCAGGAGACTGACATCCACCAGCTGGCCCTTGCCGGTCTTCATCGCCTGGATCAGCGCGGCGTTGATGGCGGCGACGGCGGCGATTGAGGTGGTGTGATCGCCCGATGCGGTGCGCACCGGGAAGAGCTCGGCGCCTTTGGGCGCGGTGAGCCGTGCGAGGCCGGAGCGGGACCAGAAGCTGGCGACGTCGAAGCCGGGGGCGTTCGCGTCCGGCCCTTCAAGGCCGTAGCCGGTGAGCGCGCAGTAGACGAGTTTCGGGTTGCGCTTAGAGAGGATGTCGTAGCCGAGGCCGGATCGCTCGATACCGCCGGGACGCACATTGGTGAGGAAAACATCCGCGGTATCGGCCAGCTTGCGGATTATTTCGCGGCCTTCCTCTGTCCGGGCATCAACCACGATGGATTTCTTGCCGCGATTGTCGCTGTCGAATGCGGGGTTATCGGTCAGATGCTCCTTGCCGGTTCCTTTTGTGGGGAAGTTGGACCGGACGGGGTCGCCGCCGGGCGGCTCGATTTTGATGACCTCCGCCCCCCAGTCTGAAAGGATGCCGCCGGCCCCCGGGGCCGCGAAATATGTGGCGTGTTCAATGACCTTGACGCCCTTAAGCAGCAACGCGGCCTCCCTTTTCCTGTGCTGGCAGCGCAGATTTCAAGGCCAGCCGTAAATATGTGTTAACCCGTGGCAGCAATTGTCATTTTTCGAATGAGTTCAAGCCGCCAGCGGGCAGAGGCTCACGGCAATGACGATCGCGACGATGCGGACCGCCCTGACACAGGACGATATCCGCCGCCTTGTGCGCGGCGATAGCCCCGAAGCACGTGCGAACGCCGCCCAGAAAATCTGCCGCGTCATCGACACGACGAACCTGACGCCCGAGGACCAGGAAAGCGCACGACAGATCCTCGACATGATGTGCGCGGATGCTGCCGTGCTTGTCCGGCGGGCTCTGGCCGTCACCTTGCGCAACTCGCCGCGCTTGCCGCGCGACGTCGCACTGAAGCTGGCGAAAGACGTCGACATAATCGCGGTGCCTGTGCTGAAGAACTCGCCCGTGATCACGGACGAGGACCTTGTCGAGATCGTTCTTGCCGGGTCGGCAGAAAAGCAAGTGGCCATCGCGCAACGCCCGACGCTCGGCCAGGGGCTAACGGAAGTGATCGCGCTCTACGGGACGAAGGAAGCCGTCGAGGCGGCCACGTTGAACGAAGGCGCATCGTTCTCGGACGACGCCTATGCCGGCGTGCTCAACCGCTTTGCCAACGACAATGAGATCAAGTCGGCGCTCGTCTCGCGTTCGTGGTTGCCGCTCCATGTGACCGAGAAGCTTGTGAACATGGTTGCTGGCGAGCTTTTCGACCGGCTGGTCAACAAGCATGAACTGCCGCCACAGCTGGCGATCGAGATTGCGGCGGGCGCCCGCGAACGCGCCACACTGGACCTTGTCGAACAGGCAGGCGTTTCGAGCGATCCCGAGCGGTTTGCGCAGCAGCTACATCTCAACGGGCGGCTCACCCCATCTTTGATCATGCGAGCGCTTTGCCTCGGGCACATGACGTTCGTTGAGCATGCTCTGGCGGAACTGGGCGGCGTTCCGCACTCCAAGGCGTGGGTGATGATTCACGATGCGGGCACGCTTGGCCTCAAGACGGTGTTCGAGCGCGCCGGCCTGCCGAGCGGCATGTTCACCGCCTTCCGCCTTGCCATCGACATCTATCACAAAACGGAGATGGACGGTGGTCCAGGCGACAAGGAACGCTTCCGCCAGCGCATGGTGGAGCGGGTGCTGACGCAGTTCCAGGCAATCCCGCGCGCGGACCTCGAATACTTGCTCGACAAACTCGATGCGCTGGACAATGCGCGCGAGCGTGGAGTCGTGGCCGCCTAAAGCCCCGCACCCTCATCGAGCCCCAGCGCAATGTTGAGGTTTTGGACCGCAGCGCCTGAGGCGCCTTTGCCGAGATTGTCGAGTTGGGCGACAAGGCGCGCCTGTTGCATCGATTCGTTGCCGAAGACGTAGAGCCGCATCCTGTTCGTGGCGTTGAGCGCCTCTGGGTCGAGCGCCTCGACATAGCCGCCGGCGCCGGCGCGCGACTTCTGGAGCGCGGCGGTTTCCTCGGCAGTGGCAACCGAGACGAATTCTTCGCCCTGGTAGAAGTCCGCGAGGACCTCGCGGAGCTGGCTGGCGGTTGGCGCACCGGGCAGCGACCAGAGGTGCAAGGGAACTTCGACCAACATGCCCTGCGCATACCGGCCGACAGCGGGGGCGAAGATCGGCGCGTGGGCGAGACCGGAATACTTCGCCATCTCGGGCACGTGCTTATGCGCGAGCTGATAGCCATAGGCGCGGAAGGCGTCACTGGTGCTTTCGGGTGGGAGCGCCTGGAATTCCTCGATCAGACCCTTACCGCCGCCGGTGTAGCCGGAAACGGCGTTGACGGTGATGGGCGTCGTCGGCGGGATCAGGCCGGCGGCGACGAGCGGGGCCATGAGGCCGATGAAGCCGGTGGGATAGCAGCCGGGGTTGGAGATGCGCTTCGCGCGCGAGATCAGCACACGGTGGCCGTCGGCCATTTCGGGGAAGCCGTAGACCCAGTGCGGATCGACGCGATGCGCAGTCGAGGCGTCGATGATGACTGTGTTCGGATTCTGGACGAGCTTCACCGCCTCCTTCGCTGCATCGTCCGGCAGGCAGAGGATGACGGCGTTGGCTTCGTTCATGAGTTCGGCGCGCGCGGCGGGATCCTTGCGGCGCTCGGGATCGATCGATACGATGTGGAGGTCGCGACGCTTCTCGAGCCGCTGGCGGATCTGCAGCCCGGTAGTGCCGGCTTCGCCGTCGATGAAGACTTTGGGGGTCATGTCCGGTCTCCGACCAAAGCTTGCGCGCTTTCGTGCATCGTCTTGAGTTCAGGGATCACCTCGGCGCTCCAAGGCGGATCGTCCAGCTTCTTGCCCAGCTCTTTGATCCTCACCTGCATAGACACCAGATCCGGCCTGTCGAACTTCACCGAGACAAGGCGATCAAACGCCGCTTCGAAGTCCTCGTGCGTATCTCTCGAGCCGATAACGACATCGAGCCACGTCACCATGTCAGAGGCCGTCGACGGTTCTGGCGGAAAGAGTTTAGAGAAATGCCAGACGATCGCGTGGATCAGAAACGCCACAATCAGAAGCGCGAGGATGACGGGCGAGAAGAGGATTGCCGCCAGAACCATCACGGCATTCCACGAATGTCTTCCCGACTCCCAGATGATGAAGTTCAAGGACATCGCTAGCCCCAAAAGCAAAAGGGCGCTTCGGTTTTCCGAAGCGCCCTCTCGAAACACGTATCGAGGCGGACTAGCGCTTCGAGAACTGGAAGGACCGGCGGGCCTTGGCCTTGCCGTATTTCTTACGTTCCACGGCGCGCGGGTCGCGCGTGAGGAGCTTCTGCGGACGCATCGCGGTGCGCAGGTCGGGCTCGAACTCGACGAGCGCGCGGGCGATGCCATGGCGCACGGCGCCGGCCTGGCCGGTGAGGCCGGAGCCCGCGACGGTGCAGACGACGTCAACTTCTGTCTCGCGCTTGGCGGCTTCGAGCGGCTGGCGGATCATCAGGCGCAGCACGGGGCGCGCGAAGTATTCCTCGATCGTCTTGCCATTGACCGTGATCTTGCCGGTGCCGCGCTTCACCCAGACGCGGGCGGTGGCGGTCTTGCGGCGGCCCGTGCCGTAGGAGCGGCCCAGCTTGTCGATCTTGGCGGCGACCGGCGCCTTCGGCGCGGCGGCCTTCACATTGAGGTCCTTGATCGAGCTCAGGGATTCGACGGCTTCGGCCATGATCAGGCGACTTTCACGTTCTTGGAGTTCTTCGACTTGAAGTCCACGACTTCAGGATTCTGCGCAGCATGCGGATGATCCTTGCCGGCGTAGACACGCAGCTTGGCGAACTGCTTGCGGGCCAGCGGGCTCTCGCCCGGCATCATGCGCTTCACGGCCAGCTCGACAACGCGCTCGGGAAATTTCGAGGCGAGGATTTTCTGCGGCGTGGTGGTCTTGATGCCGCCCGGATGGCCGGTGTGGCGATGGTATTGCTTGCGCACCATCTTGCGGCCGGTCATCGCGACCTTGTCGGCGTTGATGACCACGATGTGGTCGCCCAGGTCGACGTGCGGGGTGTAGTCCGCACGGTGCTTCCCGCGCAGGCGCAGGGCGATGTAGGAGGCAAGGCGGCCGACCACGGCGCCTTCGGCGTCGATCACCACCCACTTATTCACGGCATCAGCCGGCTTCACGGAAACGGTTTGCATGTGCTCCCTCGCGGAGCCTTTCTTGGACGGTGTTAGGCCTGGAATTCGAACGCGTGCAGCTATAGCCGCGCCCGTCTTTTGTCAACACAGGCGAACGCGGCTGGGCCGGGCCGGGCAAACGGGCGAAATTCCAGCGTTTTCCTGCTGTTCAGTCAGCCCCGCCCCCGCCATCTCCTCCGCTACCGTCCGCGTCGCCAGCACCGTCCCCGTCCGGATCGGCCTTCTTCTTGATGCCGGGGAAGGGCCCGGAACCGTCTGTGGGCACGGGCGTCACCGGGCCGTCATTTCGATCTTCGCCCCTCCGCGCCCGTTTCGGCGCGCCAAAGGCCGAAGACAGCAGGAAGAAGGGCGCAACCGCCATGACGATGATCAGGATGATGAATCCGGTGATCAGAATGTCGCTCATGGGCCGATGCTTAACACGCCAGCCACCAGCTGCCAGCGCGTGAGCAATCGACGCGGGCAGAAGGGCTCTTTAACGTGCGGGAACAGCGTCCGCGGGAGGGGAAGCCATGAATCGCCGTTCGTTCCTGATGGCCGGGGCGGCCTCCGCGCTGGCGCCAGCCTTCCTGCCGGCGCATGCGGAGATGACGGCGGCGGACTTCCGGGCGCTGGGCGCGATCCGCGACCTGGGCCTTGCCGAGGAAACGTCCGAGGTGATGCAGACAGCGAGCTACATGCTCGACGTGCTGGGGCCGCGCCTGTCAGGCTCGCCGGGCATTCGAAAGTCCGCCGAATGGGCGGTGGAGAAGCTGAAGGGCTGGGGCCTCACCGGGGCGGAGCTTGAGCCCTGGCCGGAGGATCCGACTGGGGGAAACAACGGCTTCCCGCGCGGTTGGTCGAACGAGAAATTCTACCTGCATGCCACAACGCCCAACGCCTTCCCGATCAGCGGCATGTCGATCGCGTGGACACCGGGCACGAAGGGGCTGGTGAGCGGCGAATGCATCGTCGTTACTGAATCCGAGGAGCGTGATCTGCGTGCGCTGTATTCGGGCAAGCTGCGCGGCAAATGGGTAATGGGCCAGGCCCCGATTGAGATGCGTGCGCAGTGGGATCCAGTGGCGCGTCGCCTGACGGCGAGCGATCTCGACGCGATGGAGACCCCTGCGCGGCCGCCCGAGAACGGGTCGCCGCCTGGTCCGCCTGCGCCAACGCCTCCCAATCCCAACGCGCCGCCGCCCTTCAATCGCAATGCTTTCTTCTTCGCTGAAGGCGCGCTCGGCGTGTTCTCGACCAACAAGGGGCATGGCGTTGTGAACGTGCTCGGCGCCTCGCGCACGGACGATCCAGAACGCCAGCTCCCGCGCATCGCGATCGAGGCTGAGCACTATGGCCGCATCGCGCGCTCGGTGATGCAGGGCCAGCCCGTTGTGGTTGAGGCCGACATCCGCAACGCCTGGCACGACCGTCCCCACATGTTCAACGTCGTCGGCGAGATCCGCGGGACAGAACAGCCGGATGAGGTCGTCATCGTCGGCGCCCATTTCGACTCCTATCACGCCTCGCCCGGCGCAACCGACAATGGCGGAGCATGTTCGGCCGTGATGGAGGCGATGCGGCTTCTGAGGGTCACGGGCGCGCCCCTCAAGCGGACGGTACGCATCTGCCTGTGGAATGGGGAGGAACAGGGGCTGATCGGATCACGGCTCTATGTGGCCAAGCATTTTGGCGGCATTCGTGGCGCGCCGACGCGTAACAATGCACGCGGAGAGGTTGAGCCCGTGAAGCGGGCGCACAGCCGCTTCCAGGGCTACTTCAACATCGACAATGGCGCGGGCTCGATCCGCGGGATCCACACTCAGGGCAACCGCGCCATCGTGCCGATCTTCCGTCAGTGGCTGGAGCCCCTGCGCGACCTTGGCGCCACGCATGTCTCGCAGCTTGTGCGCGGCGGGACCGATCACCTGTCCTTCGACGGGGCAGGCCTGCCGGGCTTCCAGTTCATTCAGGACCCGCTGGAGTACGAGCCGAAAACCCACCACACCAACATGGACTTCTTCGAGGCCCTGCAGCCGGAGGACATGCGCCGCAACTCCGTGATTCTGGCGAGTTTTGCGATGATGGCGGCTAACCGGACTGGCTTCCTGCCGCGGAAACCCCGCCCGCCGGCCCGGTAAATCGGACTGAAATCACCCTGCGGCGCAGTGGCCTACGACTTGCTGGTTGAGGGCGATTGACAATCATTCGCACGTTGGTGCAAATCATTCGCATGATCATCTGCGTCTGCCGGGCCCTCAACACCGAGAAAGTGAACGACGCAATTGCGGCGGGCGCCCGCTCACCTGCCCAGGTTCACCGCCACCACGACACGACGATCAATTGCGGTAAGTGCTGCGAGACGGTCTGCGGGATGATCCGCGATGTCGCCTCGGTGGCCGAAGCCGGCGCCGCTCGCCAGATGGTGCACGCTGAGTAAGGCCCAAGCACTCAACTTGCGAACGAAAACTCCTCGCATTCGCAAAAATATCCAATAAAAACAACTTGCGAACCGTAGAGAGTCAGCGTCTTTGGGCTGCTTCACGCGTGAGGTTTGGCAAGGCCGCCTCCTCCTCAGCGCGACCGGGCATTGCAAGGGAAACACGACCATGAAGGGCGACCCGAAAGTCATCGAATTCCTCAACCTGGCGCTCAAGAACGAGCTGACCGCGATCAACCAGTACTTCCTGCACTCCCGCATGCTGCGGGATTGGGGGGTCTCGGAGCTCGCCAAGAAGGAGCACGACGAATCGATCGAGGAGATGCACCACGCCGACTGGCTGATCGAGCGCATCCTGTTCCTCGAGGGCCTGCCCAACCTGCAGGACCTCGGCAAGCTGTTCATTGGCGAGACGGTGCAGGAAATTCTCGAGTGCGACATGAAGACGGAGCAGATGGCCATCCCCGTCCTGCGCGACGCCATCGAGCATTGCGAGACCGTGCGCGACTACGGCTCGCGCGACCTCTTCTTCAAGATCCTCCACAATGAGGAGGAACACGTCGACTACATTGAGACGCAGTTCGAGCTGATCAAGCAGGTCGGCATCCAGAACTACATCCAGCTGCAGTCGAAGCCGAATGCGAGCCAGGCGCAGGAGTAGTCGGGGCGTTCCGCCACGACAGACTTGCGGAAACCCACGATTGCTCCAACCTGCGCGGTAGGCCTCATGAGGAGCCGCGCATGCTCACGCTCGACCAGCTTCAGGCGAAGGTTGCTTCGCAGAAGAGCTCCCTGCCTGCGCTCTATGGCGATGTCGATTTCTCCATCAAGCCGGAGCGCTTCGCGGACGAGCCGGTGATCGAAGGCCAGCCCAAAGGCAAGCTCGATCACTTGCGACCGCAGGTTCTCGCCGATGCGGAGAAGGTAGCGCGCATGCGCGCCTACACCATGCTGGGCGATACGGTGGCCGACGCCTATGCCGCGCTGATGCCGACTTATGGCTTCCGCGGCCTTGTCGGCATGCTGAAACAGGCTTGCGATCATGGCGTCGAGAGTGTGCCGGATGCGCCGCCTGAACTCGTCAACTTCATCCGCGCAATGGAAGCAACGCCCGACTGGGTCGACATGAAGCTGGTGGAGGAAGGCGCGCGACAGAGCCGCGAGGATGCGGCCAACTATTCGCCCTTCGTCATCCGCGGCGCGTTCATCGCGACCTTCATGAACAAGTACTCCGCTTTGCCCATGGCGCTGACCGGCACGCTGTCGAACGACACTGCGGCGCGGCGCGTGAAGGACACGGCGAGCTTCTTCATCACCTCCACCCTGCCTGGCGCACTGGAGCGCTTCGGCCCCGGCTTCCGGTCGGCGGCGATGGTGCGCCTCATGCACTCGATGGTGCGATTCAACGCGCTGAAGCGCTCCAATATGTGGGATGTGAATACGTTCGGCATTCCGATCCCGCAGGTGGACCAGATGCCGGCTGGGCTGATTGGCGTATTCCTGCTGGCCTTCAGGATCACGGGCAAGGGGCGCTTCGAGTATACCGAGGTCGAACGCGCGCGCGTGGAGCTGGCGCGTTACCGCTGCTTCCTGCTGGGCCTGCCGGAGGAGCTGGCGCCGGCGACGCCGAAGGACATGGTGGACATGATGGTCCGCTACGACCAGACGCTGCGCAAAGGCTATGACGATGCGACCTGCGGGGAGCTGACACGCGCGACGCTGTCGGCCTATCTCCCCGCCGACCAGACATTCGGCAGCCGTCTGTTTGATCGCATCGAACGGCGCTTCTCGAAGATATTCTTCCTGCAAGCCTTCCTCAATGGCGACGCGAAGAAGGCCGAAGCGATGGGCGTGAAGATCACGGCCGGCGACTGGGCGACGTTCGTCGCGTGCAGCCTGTTTATCGGCGTGCGCAAGGGGTTGTACGCGATTGCCTGCCGCCTGCCCGGCGTGAGCGGGATGGCGGACCGCATGCTGGTGAAGAAGCTGGAGCGGATGCTCGAAAGCTACGGCCATCCGGCGCACACGACGGACGCGGCGGGGTATCGTCCGGCGGTGTTGAAGGCGGCGGAGTAATCCGACGCTGGTGAGCACGGCCTCGTCGTTCGAGACGATCGCTCCGAACGAATTCCGACGATGAAGCGTTGTGGCGGCGTCTCGAACGACGAGGGCGTGCTTACCGCTGCTCAAGCCCCCTCAAAAATGCAGCATACATCCCGTGCGCCTTCGCCGTCAGCTCGGGGCTGTACTTCACGCGCCAGTCCTGCGCCTCGATCTCGTCGAAGGCGTGGGTGGCGCCGTCAAAGAGGTCGACACTGATCGGCAGGCGGGGTGTCTTCATGGCGGCGAGCGTTCGCGCCACGCCCTTGCCGCCAACCACGGTGTCCGCACTGCCGACGATGGCCTGGATCGGCGCGTCCCAGCGAAGGCCGCGACTGGGCGCAAGCGCCCCGAAACCCTGCCAGGGATAGAGGATGAAAGCGCCCGTGAGGCCTTCAAGCGGTTCCTCGCGGAGCCCTGAGAGTCGTGTCACCTTCTCGGCCTCCGCGCCCGGCTGCAGCGCCATCGCGTCGAGCACCGTCCAGGCGCCATGGCTCCAGCCGGCGACGGCGATGCGCGTTGGATCGGCCCACGCCTCACCACGCACCCATTCGAGCATCGCGTAGAGGTCGCCCGCCCGCTCGCGGCCCCAGAGCTGCAGGCCGGTGCAGACGGTGGCGTAGGCTTCGAGCCTGTCGATGCGGCGATGGCTGTAGCTGTCGACCACGAGGACCGCCCATCCCGACGCCTTTGCCGTGGCGGCCCAGCGCGCCTGCAGGTTCTTCTTGCCCCCGCAGCCGTGGAATTGCAGCACCACCGGGAAAGGCCCCTGGCATTCCGGCATGTAGAGTTCGGAGCCAACCCGAAGCGCCGCGATCCGCTGCTGGACGGATTCCCTTGCGAAATCTTGACCCGGATGCGCCATGACACTGCCGTCAGGATCGCGCGGCTAACGCGCCCAGCTTGGCTTGCGCTTCTCGAGGAAGGCGGCGAGGCCTTCCTTGCCCTGGTCGCTTACGCGGCGGTGGGCGAGACGCCTGGCGGTCATGCGGCCGAGACTGGCGTCGATGACTTCGCCGGTGACGTCGCCGACGAGCGCCTTGGTGTCGGCGATAGCGGCGGGCGAGGCGGCGTAGACAAGATCGGCATAGTGCTCGACCAGGCGTTCCATCGCCGCCTCGTCCTCCACCTCGTGATGGATCAGGCCAAGCTTCGCCGCGACATCCGCCTCGAAACGCTCGGCCGTGACGAACAGCGCGCGGGCCCAGCGCGGACCGATGGCGTTGATGATGTAGGGTGAAATGGTGGCTGGGATGATGCCGAGCTTCACTTCGGAGAAGGAGAAGACGGTACCGCGTCGGGCGATGGCGATGTCGCAGGCCGCAGCCATGCCGCAGGCGCCCGCCATCGCCGCACCATGCAGCAGCGCGATGGTGACTTGCGGCAACTCGAACAGCCGGCGAAGCATCTCGGCCATACCATAGGCGTCGTCCTCGTTCTCGCTCTGGCTGTAGTGCTGGGCGGCCTTCATCCACTCAAGGTCGGCGCCGGCGGAGAACACCGTCCCTGCACCGCGCAGCAGGACGAGGCGGCATTCCGGGTTCTTCGACAATGTCTCGAACGCATCGGTCAGCTCGGCGATCACCTCGGCATTGAGGGCGTTGCGCTTGGCGGGGCGGTTGAGCGTGACAACCGCCGTGCCTTCGGGCGACACGTCGAGCAGGATGTGGTCGTACGCCATGGGAGGACTCCTTTGCGACACATGTAGACCGGCGGCCCCTGCCCGTCACGTATCCTGCGCGCGCGGATTGGATTTGATCTCCGTCACGTTCCGGCGTTCGTCCAGCTGCACCTCAATGTCGGCGCGGCGGCCGCCGGACATCATGTGGCGGGTGATGCGCTCATAGTACTGGATGAAGCGAGCGATGCGGCCGCGCTCGGCGTCGGTGAGGGCGCGGCCTAGCAGCCCCTCTTCCTGCTCGCAGCGCCAAGTGTGGACGACGTCGAAGGAGGGCGCACGGAGGTAGAGGATGGCGTCGAGGCGGGCGAAAAAGGTTGCGTATTCGGCGCCGAGATGCCGGTTGACCAGCCGGCGCCAGTGCCCGTCAGCGTCCATCTCCGATTCCAGCGCGTTGACAGGCACAATAAGCGCCGCCTCCGACTGCGGCTTCGCGCCCAGGCACCAGCCATCGATGAGGATGAGGTTCGGACGGCCGGCGAATGTCGGCCACTTCGCCTCCGCCAGGATGTCGTCGGCGAGCTTGTCGAAGGCCGGCCAGGTGATGCGCTCGCCCTGGTTCGCGCTTTCGAGGCGGTCGATCGTGTGCAGCAGCGCGGCGGTGTCGTGCGTTGGCGGGGGGCCGCGCGTCGCGAGCAGCGGATGGCCGTCGCGCGCCCAGCCCTCGCGCCGCTTGCGACCGACATAGAAGTCATCGAGAGAGAAGTGCGCCGCGCCCGGATGCGCAGCCCCGTAGGCAGACACCAGTGTTGTCTTGCCCGATCCCTGCGGCCCAGCGACGCCGACGATCGGCGGACGATCCCCTGCCCGCTCCCGCGCAATGGCGACGGCCTGATCGAGAGCGTTGAGGGCGTCGCGGTTCATGTGTTTTCGAGCCGGCTACATCCTGAACACGCCAAATCCCGCCTCGCGATCCGCCGCACGCCCATGTGGCGCATTCAGCGCCGCTGACAGCGCGAGCGACAGGATGCGGCGGGTGTCGCGCGGGGCGATGACGCCGTCGTCCCAGAGACGGGCCGTGGAGAAGTAGGGCGAGCCTTCGCGCTCGTAGAGGTCGCGGATAGGCGCCTTGAACCTCGCCTCCTCGTCGGCAGGCCAGGTCTGGCCCTTGGCTTCCATCGCATCGCGCTTCACGGTGGCGAGCACGCTCGCGGCCTGTTCTCCGCCCATGACCGAGATGCGCGAATTTGGCCACATGAAGAGGAAGCGGGGCGAATAGGCGCGACCGCACATGCCGTAATTGCCGGCGCCATAGCTGCCGCCGATGACCACGGTGAATTTCGGCACGCGCGCGGTGGCGACGGCCGTGACCATCTTGGCGCCGTCCTTCGCTATGCCGCCCGCCTCGTATTTCGAGCCGACCATGAAGCCGGTGATATTCTGCAGGAAGACCAGCGGAATGCCGCGCTGGTCGCACAGCTGGATGAAATGCGCCGCCTTCTGCGCGCTTTCCGAGAAGAGGATTCCGTTGTTGGCGAGGATGCCGATCGGCAGGCCATTGAGATGAGCGAAGCCCGTGACCAGGGTCTCGCCATAGAGCTTCTTGAACTCGTCGAACTCCGACCCATCGACGAGGCGGGCAATGACTTCGCGGACGTCGTAGGGTTCGCGCACGTCCTGCGGGACGATGCCATCCAGCTCCGCCGGATCGAAGGCCGGCTCGCGCGGCTCGCGCGCGTCCAGCATCAGACGTTTCGGCCGGTTGAAGTTCTTGACGATGTCGCGGACGATCTGCAACGCATGGGCGTCATTCGCTGCATAATGATCTGCCACGCCGGATCTTCGTGCGTGCACGTCCGCTCCGCCGAGGTCCTCCGCCGAGATCACCTCGCCTGTCGCCGCTTTCACCAGCGGCGGGCCGCCGAGGAAGATGGTCCCTTGGCGGCGCACGATCACCGTCTCGTCGGACATCGCCGGCACGTAGGCGCCGCCCGCCGTGCACGATCCCATCACGGCGGCGACCTGCGGGATGCCGTTCGCGCTCATGTTGGCCTGGTTGTAGAAGATGCGGCCGAAGTGCTCCCGATCCGGAAAGACTTCCGACTGGTGCGGTAGGTTCGCCCCACCGCTGTCAACGAGATAGACGCAGGAAAGGTTGTTTTCGATGGCGACTTCCTGCGCGCGCAGATGCTTCTTCACGGTGATGGGGAAATAGGCCCCGCCCTTCACCGTGGCGTCGTTGCAGACGATGACGCATTCCCGGCCCGCGATGCGACCAATGCCGGTGATCACGCCGGCAGCAGGCGCCTCGCCGTCATACATGCCATCGGCCGCCAGGGGCGAAAGCTCAAGGAAGGCGGAGCCGGGATCGACGAGGTGTTCCACGCGCTCGCGCGGCAACAGCTTGCCGCGCGCCGCATGCCGCGCCCGCGAACTTTCAGGCCCGCCAAGCGCCGCCTTTGCGGTTTTCTCACGCAGCTCCTCCGTCAGCCGCTGCATTGCAGCAGCGTTGCCTTGAAACCGCTCTGAAGCAGCACTTACCTGGGAATGAAGACGCGCCATGCGCTCGTAGCCTTTGCCTGTTTGGGGCGATTCCCGGGCATTAATGGCTGCACGGCCGCGGCAACACAAGGAAGGAGGCCGCTCCAACCTTTCTTTCAGGGTTCTGCGGTAAGGTGTGGTTCGGGTGGGCAACAGGACGGCCAGATCGGCCATGGGCACGAAGACGAAAACCAGGATCAGCAGCGAGGCGCCCGCCATTCTGCCATCGCTGCGAACCGTTCCCTTCCTGCGCGATGCGCCGCCGCGCGCCCTCAAGGCCGCCGAGAACGAAACCCGGTATTTCGGGCTGCCCGGCGGTTGGCAGCTGTTCGGCCCGGGCGAAGCCTCCGACCAGATTTATTTCGTCCTGTCCGGCTCACTGGGCGCTTTCCGCGTCAATTCTTCGGGCGCGATGGAGCTTGTCGGCCACATTCGCGCCGGCGAGCCCGTGGGCGAGATGTCCATGCTGGCCGGCGAGCCGCACGAGCATGCCGTCTACGCCGTGCGCGACACGGAGCTGCTGTCAATGTCGCGGCAGGGTTTCATGCAGCTGGTGCGTTCGGACCCTCAGATTCTCGAGCGGCTGACCCGTCTCATCATGATCCGCATGCGTCAGGCGCGAAAGAAGGTGACGCGCTCGGCCGAGCCGCGCGTGTTCGGTCTCGTCGCCACCTCGCCGACGATCGATCTCAAACAGCGCGCACGTGTGATGGCCAACGAATTGCAGGCCATGGGACTGCGCATCGCCATCGTGGGTGAGGAAGCCGTTGGCATGCCGGCTGCGTATTTTGACGAGCTCGAAACTCGCAACGAGATCGTGATGCTGCTCGCGACCCTGGGCGACACGCCTTGGTTCAAGCTGACCCAGCGCCATTCGGACCGCATCTGGATGTTCGCGCGGTCGGATGCCCGTCCGTCCATTCCCCTGCTGCCGGACGATCCATCGCCGGCCCGCCAGTTCAAGCTGGTCGACCTTGTGTTACTACATCACGCCAGCGAACGATCCGCAGCGCGCACGCTGGAATGGAAGTACGCCTCCGAAGCAGCACGGGTCTTCCACTGGAACGGCATGGATGAAGTGGAATGCCGGCGGCTGGCGCGCACAATGGCGGGCAAGTCGGTCGGCCTCGTGCTCTCGGGCGGCGGCGCGCGCGCCTACGCCCAGATCGGCGTGATCCGCGCCTTGCGCGAAGCCAACTGCCCAATTGATTTCGTAGGCGGCACGTCGATGGGTGCAATCATCGCGGCCACCGTCGCATGCGGCTGGGACGATGCCGAGATCGACAGGCGCATCCGCCATGCGTTTGTCGAAAGCAATCCGCTATCGGACTATCGCCTTCCTGTGGTCGGTCTCGTGAAGGGTCACAAGGTCGATGCCCGGCTGAAGGAGCATTTTGACGACCTGATGATCGAGGACTTACGGGTACCGTTCTTTGCGGTTTCCACCAACCTCACGCAGGGCACGTTCCAGGTGCATACCGAGGGGCTGCTGCGCGAAGCGTTGCGCGCGACGATTTCGCTGCCTGGCATCCTGCCCCCGGTCGTCTCGCAGAAGCAGGTTCTGGTCGACGGCGCCGTCCTCAACAATTTCCCGGTCGACGTGATGCGGGAGATGCATCGCGGCCGGATCATCGGCGTCGATGTGGCGGTTGCGCCCGAAGGCCTGTTGCCCGACGATTTCGTGGATCCGCCCGGTTTCTTCGGCTGGACGCTGCGGCATGGTTTCAAGTCGCCCCCGCCCATCGCTAACCTTCTGATGCGCGCGGCGACGATCAGCGTGGATCCAAACAAGCATCGCAACCTGACCGACATCCTCATCGTGCCGGAGATGAAGGGCATAGAGCTACGCGACTGGAAGGACTACGAGCCCGCCATCGAAGCTGGCTATAACGACATGAAAGCCGCACTGGCCGACGTGAAGGGTCCGCTGGCGCAGATCATCCGTGGCAACGCTGCGGCGATCGAGGACTAGGCGCTATTCTCCTTCGATTGCCGCCGCGCCGAAGAAGGAGAACGAAGTGCGATCCCTGTTCTTTGCGACTTCCGTCAACCTCCGCGCGATGCCGGGCATGTCCCCGCCATGCAACTCAGCTGTGAGGGGCTGAAGAACCAAAATGGCCTCGTCATATCGCTCTTGGCTAATCAGGGCCTGGGCCGTCGTCATTGCAATCGCGTCGACCTGTGGCGCGAGCTTGTAAGCTCGGACCAATACATCCAGGAGGTGCGGCGTCATTCCTTCGATCGGGAGGCCTGATTCAACGTAGCGATACATCGTTTGCGGTCGTGTATCGCTGATCTGGTGGGCGCGACCAAAGGATTCCTGCGCGCGCAGAAGCAAGTCATGGTCCTTGGCCTTCCTTCCCGCTCGCAGGTCGCAAAGGCCGCTAAGGTGATGGACGTCCGGGTTAGCCTCATCGAGCGGCAACAGCGCATCGATTTGCCTTCTCGCTTCCGCCAGATCCCCATACCATACCTCGGCAAGCGCCTGGCACTGTAGGGCATAGGGATCGCCGGGATGTTTCCGTGCCTGCTCGCGCACGCGGGCGACAGAGTCCTTAGCGGCTTCGCGTGATGGCAGAGCTAGCAGGTGCGAAGTCGGCAGCAGGAGATCGTCCGCCGATCTGTTCAAGCGGTGCGAGGTGATGTTTTCAGACACGGGCTTTGAGTCAGGAAGGGTCCAGAACTGGATTGGCCTGCGCCGATATGCCCACAATTCCTTGTCGAACTGGGCCGGCGTGATCCCGAACGATGGCTCGAATGCGGACAGGAGATCGCCCCCCTGCAGCAATGCCCTTGTATATGCGTCGAACCCCCTCGCGCGCTCCGGAGTTGCGAACAAATAGTGGGTCGCGAGCCACGCTTGCGCATAGAATTGCGCTACCTCCTCCCCGGAACTGAACTCGCCAGGGTGTTTTGTGAGAAACGGCTCGATCGGCATCCAATCGCCGTCGACTATCCATGCTCCTCGCTCCAGTGTGACCTTGCCGACATTCACACCCTTGTCCCCGAACTCGGCCGTCGAAAGAAATTCGGCGAAACCCTCTGTGTACCAAGCCGGATAGGCCAACCGGTTGTTCGCACGCATATGATGATGGGCGTATTCGTGAAGAAGGACAGCCCGAGAATCCAGAGCGCGCGCGTGCCTTGGAACACCACGCTGCCGATCCATGTCTCTGTCAGAATGAGCCACCGCACGAATTTGCTCGATCCGCGCGCTGTAGAATCCCAAAACCGAGCCGCCAACGCCGGGCCAAGTCGCCTCGAAATCCCTGCGTGACCGCGTGTTGTAAACTGTCAGCTTGAGCGGGCTAGGGCTGGTACGCGGCATCAAGCGGAAAAGAAGGGCGTGGAAGCCTTCGAGAACAGCGAGTTCTTCACGGCTCTTTGTCTCCTCGCCCGGCGTGAAGAATGTGAAGTTGGGACTTTCTAGCTTAAGCCAGTTGCCTTGGGCGCTTTGCCCCGTCGCTACAGGTAGACCAGCAAGCAAGGCAGAGCCGCCAAGACCCATCAGCAAGTGGCGGCGATCCACGAAATCCCCCGATCGATGGCTTCTGAGGGCAGGCTCGCCGATTTTCGGCCACAGGCCAACCTCGAAGTTCAGGTGGGATCCCGTACCTGCTCGTCAGACCGCTTGAACTCCTTCCACCCGCCCCGCTCCTGTTGGAAATAGCGCGCCGGGCCGCCGGTATCGAGCGCAGCCTTGTACTGCTGGCGGGCCTTGGCGCGTGCATCCGCATCGGCACCGTCGAATACCACCATGACACGGTCGAACTGCGCGCCCCCGGCGTCGGCCCCATCGAGGAGCACGGCCACCTTTGCGCTATTGGCAGGCGTCGCTTCGGTCGACAGGAGCACGGGCTGGTTGGCGGGGTCGCTGCGCGCACGGCCGTGCGGCAGGAAACTTTCATCCTTCCATGTCCATAGCGCGCGGTTAAGGCGCTCGACAGTTTCCTCGCGACCGACGACGAGGACCCGCCAGCGGCGTTCAAGGCACTTCTCGATCAGCGGTGCGATGGCGGCGTCAACCGAGCCTTGCTCGATGTGGTAGAACCACCACTCCGCCGCCATGCCGCTAGTCCTCGTAATTGTCGGCGATCAAGCGATCGAGGATACGCACGCCCCAGCCCGTCGCCCAGGTAGGCTCGAGCGGGTTGTCATTGCCGGGCTTCCAGGCGGTGCCAGCGATATCGAGATGCGCCCAAGCGCGGCCCTCGTCGACGAAGCGCTGCAGGAACTGCGCCGCCGTGATCGAGCCGGCATTGCCCGCATTGCCGATATTGCGCATGTCGGCGAACTCGCTGTCGAGCTGCTTGTCGTAGCCTGGGCCGAGCGGCAAGCGCCACACAGGTTCGCCTTCCTCCTTGCCCGCGGCCGTTATCTTCGCGGCCAGCTCGTCATTGTTGGAGAACAGACCGGCATGCTCATTGCCGAGCGAGATGATGATCGCGCCCGTCAAGGTCGCAAGATCGACCATGGCCCTGGGATGAAACTTCTTCTGTGCGTACCAAAGCACGTCACACAGGACGAGGCGGCCTTCAGCGTCGGTATTTTGGATTTCGATCGTCTTGCCAGCGGCGGCGCGAACGATGTCGCCTGGGCGCTGTGCGTTGCCATCCGGCATGTTCTCGACAAGGCCGACCAGCCCCACCACGTTGGCCTTGGCCTTGCGCTTGGCCAGCGCCATCATCGCGCCCACTACGGCCGCAGATCCGCCCATGTCGCCCTTCATATCCTGCATGCCTGGACCGGGCTTCAGCGACACGCCGCCAGTATCAAACGTCACGCCTTTTCCGATAAAGGCTACCGGCGCCGCTTTCTTGTCCTTCGCGCCCATCCACTTCATGACGACCAGCCGCGAGCCGCGCACCGATCCCTGCCCGACGCCGAGCAACGAGCCCATGCCAAGCTTTGACATTGCCGCGACATCGAGCACTTCGATTTCCAGACCGAGTTCGGCGAGTTCCTGGATGCGTTCGGCATAGCTTTCCGGATGCAGCACGTTCGGCGGCTCGCTGACGAGATTGCGCGCCAGCTCGACGCCTTCGGCTTTCGCGGCGAGCGGGGCATAGTCGGCGCGCGCGCCCGCTGCGCTTTCGGTCACGATCGAGACCGAGGTAAGGGTTGGCTTTTTCTCAGCCTTGAGGTTCAGCCTGTACTGGTCGAAACGATAGCCGGCGAGGCGGGCTCCCAGACCGAGGTTCGCCGCCGCCGCGCGATCAGGCGCGCCGACGATCGACAGCGACTTCGTCCCGCCGGTCAGCACGCGCTTGACCAGGGACGCCGCCGCCTTCTGCCAGCCCAGTGCGTTGATGGCAGACTTTTTGCCCACCCCAACGGCCAGCACGCGCGCCGCATCGCTCCATTCCGGCGCCAGAATCTCGACGACCTGCCCGGCACCACCCTTGAACGAGCCGGCGGCGATCGCCCGGCGAAGTGAGGTTTCCGCCGCTTTGTCGAGGTCCGCTGCGAACTCCACAGCCTTGTCGGTCTCATAGGCGAGGTAGGCGACGGCATCCCCCGTCGGTTCTGCGGAAAACTTGATCTGCATCGGGATTTTGGTCCTGCCTAATGTCTACATATGGTCATCGACGAACGCCCCGGACGCGGTTAGCACTCACCTGCTCCGCTGTGGCCCCTCTGACTAAAGGTCCGCCCGACGGGAAGCGCCGGGCCCGGGTTTTCGCATGTACAGTTTTCAACGCTATCTTTTTCGTAACGTGTTGAGAACCCTCATCGCGATCGTGGGCGGTCTTGCTCTGATCGCCATCCTGACGCAAGGCCTTAGCCAGATTCAGGATACCATTGTCCAGAATCGCGCCTCGATGCTGACCTTCCTCTGGGCGAGTCTGCTTGCGACCCCGCAGATCATCTCCCTGCTTATGCCGATAGCGCTGTTCATCGCGACCGCGGCGGCGCTCAATGTCGCCCATCGCGAGAACGAGGTCGTGGTTGCTCAGGCCTCGGGCATGTCGAACTGGCAGGTCGCCTCGCCGGTGCTGCGGCTGGCCATGCTTGCGGCGATACTTCACCTCGGGCTCAACCTCTGGGTTCAGCCCGCCGCCTCGCGCGAACTGCGCACTACGCTGACCTCGGCTTCGACGGACCTGGCCTCCTCGCTCGTCCGTGAGGGCACGTTCATGACGCACAGCGACGGCCTTACCACCTTCGCCGGGAACGTGGAGGGGTCGGACATCACCTTCCTCGTGGCGAATGACAGCCGAAATCCGGGCAACGAGGTCACCTATATCGCAAAAACCGCCTTTATGTCGGAGCTGGAGGGCAAGCCCGCGCTGATCCTGCGCGATGGAATGCGCCAGTCGGTGCGCAACAGCGGCGCGACAGAATCGCTGACTTTCCAGCAATCTCCGCTGGAGCTCGGCGCCTTCGTCAACGACCAGAAGGCGATCATCCTCGAGGAGTCGGATCGCTTTCTTCCGGAGCTGTTTTATCCCGACATGACGAATCATTACGACAACGCGAATGTCGACATGCTGCTGGCCGAGGGACATGCGCGGATAGCGACGCCACTGCTCAACATCGCGATGGCGATGCTGGCGCTCTACGCCGTGCTGGGAGGCGACTTCAGCCGGCGCGGCTATGCCCGGCGCATCGCGATCGCATCGGGTGTCGCCCTGCTGGTCCGCCTTGCGGCGTTTGGCGCGACGTCGTCAGCGAGCACGGACCCTGAACTGAATGCTGTGCAATACATCTTGCCCATCGTTGTGATCGCAGTGATTTCCTTCCTCTTCTTCGTGCAGCCCATCCTGAAGCGGCGGCGCATAAATGCGCGCGGCATGCGATCCGCGATGATGGGACCGGCCTGAGATGGTGATCGCCGGCCGCATCCAGCGCTACATCTTCCGGGAGTGCGTCGCCTCACTGGTGCTGACCCTGTCCATCATCCTGCTTGCAATCATCCTGGTCGATGTCGTCGAGCAGATGCGAACGATTGGCGGCCGGACACAGATCGGCATCGACGTCGCCTTCAGCCTGACCATGATGAAGACGCCCGGCCTCATACTCGAGACCTTGCCGTTCGCCATGCTGGTCGGGTCTATCCTGACCTACTCCCAGCTCAGCCGCCGCAGCGAGCTGCCGGCGATCCGGGCATCCGGTGTCTCCGCCTGGCGGTTTCTTGGTCCCGTGATGGTGCTCGCAGGCCTGCTCGGCGTGCTGATGGTGACAGTGCTCGACCCGCTTGCGACGCGCCTCAATCAGGATTTCGAGGCGACCCGCGCGCGCCTCATTGGCGGGGTCGCCCCGGCGGCTGAGGGCGTCTGGCTGAGCCAGGGCGATCTCGAAGCCGGCGCGGGCGACGAGACCGCTGTCCTCCCCGGATCCAACCAGCAGGCGATCATCCACGGCCGGCGCGTGGTCGGCCGCGGCCAGTCGCTTGAGAACGTCACGTTCTGGTATTTCCGTCCAGGACCCGGCGGCCCTGCCGATCGCGAGTTCACGCACAGGATTGATGCCCGGAAGGCGCAGCTCACGCCCGGCTTCTGGCAGCTCACGGGCGTCATCGAAAATCGCGTAGGAGGGGAAATCCTGCGCAGCGAGACGCTGGCCCTGCCGACTAATCTCGACAGCGACACGCTGCTGTCGCGCTTTGCCTCATCCAAGACGATACCTTTTTGGGATCTGCCCGGCTTCATTCAAGACGGACGCGCTGCCGGGATGGATGTCGGCGACTACGTCCTTAAGTACAATACGCTGCTGGCGCTGCCGGTGTTCATGCTGGCCATGTCGCTGATCGGCGCCGTAGTGTGCCTGAGGCTGGCCCGGTCGGGCGGACTTTCGCGGCTCATCGGCGCAGGCGCGTTGGCAGGATTCGTCCTGTTTTTCGCAACCCGGCTCGCTTCCGGAATGGCTGCTTCCGGCGCAACGCCACCCGAAGCAGCTGCCTGGTGTCCACCCCTATTTGCGCTGTTTGCGGTGCTGACTGTGCTTGCTCACGCCGAGGACGGCTGATTTTCCGAATTGCAGCCCGCAGGCCGGCGCTATGTGGCTTCCGGGCCGCGCTTCGGTCCGGAATGCCCCAAAACAGCAGGCCGCCTTTACGCTCGGGTGGCCATTGCGTATCGGTTTAGGGCTGGGAGTCGCTCGCAGGCTTTGCGCGAGGGGAGAGTAATGGTCTTGCGGCTAAGCGCCCTGGCATCAGTCGCCGTTGCAGCTGTTGCAGCAACCGGACCCGCATTGGCGCAGACGCCGCCTGCATCAGCCCCTCCCACGCCTGCCACTCCGGCCGCCGAGGATGATGAGGTCATCCTCAAGGCTGATCTCTTCGAGGAAGATCGCGATTCGAGTGTCGTGACCGCATCCGGCAATGTCGAGATCCGGATCGGCCAGCGCACGCTCCGGGCAGACAAGGTGATCTATGACCGCGCGACCGAGACAGTGCGCGCGCAGGGTAATGTCCAGATCACGGACGGCACGGGCCAGGTGCAGTTCGCTGACGAGATCGAGGCCGACGAAGATTTCCGCAACGGATTCGCGACGCGCTTCTCGGCCCGCCTCGGCTCGACCGGACTGGTGACGGCATCCTCCGCGGTCCGCACCGATGGGGTACGCAACTCGGTCGAGCAGGTGGTCTTCACCAACTGCCCAGTCTGCGAGGAAAAGGGCGTTGAGCCGACCTGGGCGCTGCGGGCGCGCCGCGCGACACTCGACCAGCAAGATCAGATGATCTCCTACCAGGATGCAGTGCTTGAACTTGTCGGCGTGCCGGTTCTGTATGTGCCATGGTTTGCCCATCCTGATCCGAACTCGGAGCGGCGTTCGGGTTTCCTGACGCCGGACGCCGGTGTCTCGTCGAAGATCGGTGTATTCTATGAGCAGCCCTATCTCTGGGTTGTCTCGCCTTCGGAGGACGTGACGATCTCTCCGATGCTGTCGACAAGCGTCAATCCGCTGCTCAAACTTGACTGGCGACGCAGGTTCTTCTCGGGCTACATCGACGCGGAAAGCAGCGTCACCTACGAGCAGGACTTCAACTCGGACGGTGACAAGTTCGATGATAAGGAATGGCGCGGCCACCTCTATGCGGTCGGCCGCTTCGACATCAACCAGGACTGGCAGTGGGGCTTCGGCATCGAGCGACAGTCCGACGATCTCTATGACCTGCGCTACGACATCGACGGCGAGGATGACCTGCGCGGCCTGATCGCCAGCCAGCCCCGCCAGCTGCTGTCGCAGCTCTACACGACTGGCCAGACCCCCGACTTTTATTTCGAGGCTGGCGCCTATGCGTTCCAGGGCCTGCGCGGAAGCGACATCGACGCACAGATCCCTGAGGTTGCTCCGGCGATATACACTCAGAAAGTTTTCGATCTTGGCGCTGCAGGACAGCTCGCGACCGACTTCAGCGCGGTCGGACTTTTCCGCAGCCAGCCGCAGTCTCTTCCAAACAGCGATCCTGCTCGCGTATCTGACGTTGTGCTCGATACCGCCCGCGCGACAGCAGAGGTTGAATGGGGCACGCAAGCCATTTTCGGGCCTGGCCTGGTGTTCGAACCCTTTGCCTCCGGACGGGGCGACTTTTACCGCTTAGACGATGGCGGGCCCGACGGTCCGCGCGACGTCTCGCGATTCCTTGGTGTGGCTGGCGCAGCGCTCAGCTATCCCTGGATCGCGCGCAGCCCGGGGATGGACATTATCGTCGAGCCCATCGCGATGGCGGCCTATGGCACGCCAGACGCCAATGAGCTCCTCAACCCCAACGCATTGCCCACCGATCCGGACTTCGGGCGCAATCTCATCCCCAATGAAGATTCGCTCGTCTTCGAGGCAGACGAAAGCAACGTGTTCAAGCCGAGCGCCGTCACCAACTACGATCTCTGGGAAGGCGGCGCGCGCGGCGCGGTCGGGATCAACACCGTCGCGCGCATCGGCAATGACATAGAGTTATCGGCGCTCGTCGGCCGGCGATGGCGTGAAGATCCGGACCCGGCCTTCAACCAGTTGAGCAACCTTGCCGGCGAGGAGTCGGACTACGTTGCCTCAGTCCGCGCCGACCTCGGCAACATCTTCAGGGTCGGCGCGCGTTTCCGCGCCAACGACGAACTAGAGGTCAAGCGCATCGACATGGACGCCGGGGTTGATTTCTGGCGGATGCGCGGCAATGCGCGTTACTTCAAGGTCTCTGAGACCGCCGCCGGTGTCGAAGACGAAGGGCTGGTTTGGAACGGCTCATTTGAGATCGACAACCGCTGGGCAGCGGTCGTCCAGCAGTCCCGCAACATCACCCAAGGCCAGGACATCCAGTTCTCGGCCGGCCTGCGCTATATGGACGACTGCTCGTACTTCATGCTGGCCTATGAACGGCAGGGCGGCCGGGACCGGACGCTTGGACCATCCGAGGCGATTCGGTTTACCTTTGCGCTGACCGGCCTTGGCGGCGTAACCCCCAACGATTTCGATTGATCCGGGCGCAGCCGCGACTGCCTCAACCCGTCCGGCTGCATCCGCAGGCTCGCATTTGCCCGGGTTGCCCGGTATACCCCCTGCGCAGCCCTTGGCGGCGGCCATTTTTTTGCCTTCACCCTGTCTCAGGGTTTGAGGCGGTAGGGTGAGTGGATGAAACAGCTTCTTGTCCTGGCGCTGGCGGCTTCTGTTGCCGCAACAAGCCTCGTGGCGCTGGCCCAGTCCCAGCCTGGCCAGGCCTCGCAGCCAACTGCCAACCGCGGCCGCACGGTCGATGGCGTGATGGCCAGCGTCAACGACCAGGTGATCTCGCAGTCCGATGTGCGCAGCCGCATGCGCTGGATGCTGCTGCGCTTCCAGCAGCCGCCCGAGGATGAGAAGATCCTCCTCGAGATCCAGCAGCAGGCGCTCGAAAGCCTGATCGACGAGAAGGTCCAGCTGGGCGAGTTCAGGAAGCTGGTCAAGGACCAGGAGATTTCCGGTCCCGAGATCGACGAGAGCGTGGCTGATGTCGCCCGCCAGTACCGCATGACGCCTGAGCAGTTTGCGCGTGCGATCGCGGAAGCCGGCATCCCGATGCAGCACATTCGCGACATGGAACAGGCGAAGATCGCCTGGACTGCGCTGATCCGTGGCCGTTACTTCAAGACCGTGCGCGTGTCGGAACTGCGCATCGACGACATGCTCGATCGGATCAAGTCCTCGCTCGACAAACCACAATACCGCCTCGCGGAGATATTCCTGTACGCGCCTGACCAGGCTTCACGCGATCTCGCAAAGACCCGGGCTGCGACCCTGATCGCGAACATCCAGCAGGGGGCCGACTTCCAAGCCCTCGCCCAGCAGTTCTCAGCGGCGCCATCCGCCTCGGCTGGCGGCGACCTCAACTGGCTGTCACCCGGCGACATGCGCCCCGAGATTGCGGACGCCGTGCTGAAGGCCGGCGAGCCGCCACTGATCCTGCCGCCGATTGAAAGCGACAGCGGCGTCTACGTCATCGCCCTTACGGGCAGACGGGAGCCGGCCGACCCGAACCAATCCATCATTCTCGACATGGAACAGCTGATTACGCGCGGCGAAGGCGCCTCCGCTAAGCTGGAAGCCGTGAAGGCCGGCGCGAAATCCTGCGCCGACCTCTCAAAATCGCTGGAAGGCGTCGAGGGCGTCACCCGCACGCCGATGAAGGATGTCGGGCTGATGCAGATCGCACCGCAATTCCGCACGCCGCTCGAGGGCGTCGGCGCCAATCAGGCGTCGCCCATCGTCGACCTGCCAGATGGCGGCAAAATGATCTTCTTCGTGTGCGCCTCGCGCTCCGGGAACGCCGACCTGCCCTCGCGTGACGAGATCAAGGATCGTCTGTTCAACCAGGAGCTCGCCCTCGTCGCCGAACGCTACCTCCGCGACCTCAAGCGCGAAGCCACCGTCGTCAGGCGGTAGGCGAAAGCCGGGCCGCCCCGACTTGTGATCCCGGAAGACGCACGGCGGCTGTCCGGGACCTATTGTCGGCGTTCGGGATGCCGCCAAAGGGCCTCGGCTTTCCAGCGCTCCGCGCTTGCGACCGGGACGACAAATTGTGGTAAGGGCGACCAGCAGTCCTGCCGCGAGCACCCATGTCCGCCACCGATCTTCCCCTCGCCATGACGATGGGCGACCCTGCCGGTGTCGGCCCGATCATCGCATGGAAGGCTTGGCATGCGCGCAAGCCAGGCCAACGCCCGTTCTATGTGATCGCTCCGCCCGACGTGATGATGCAGACCTTCCCCCGGACGTTGGCAAACGCGGAACGAGTTCGGATCCGCCGAATCAGCGATCCAAGCGAGGCGATAGCGAACTTTTCGGATGCGCTTCCAGTCTTACCGATCGACGGCCCGCCTGCGCGCGGTCAGCCCGATCCCGCCACTGCACCCTCGATCATCGACTCCATCCGCCTCGCCGTCCAACATGTGCGCGCCAGCAAGGCCGCCGCTGTTGTCACCAACCCAATCTCCAAGGCGCTCCTCTACCGCGCTGGCTTCAAGCATCCCGGCCACACAGAGTACCTTGCCGAACTCGCCGCCGATGGCGGAAAGCCGCCCCAACCTGTAATGATGCTCGTCGGCGGCGGCCTGCGGGTGGCACTCGTCACGATTCACAAGCCGCTCGCCGCCGTGGTTCCATCGTTGACCACAGACCTCATCGCCGAAACCGGGCGCATCGTGCACACCGCGCTGAAACGCGACTTCGGCATCGCGACGCCGCGCATCGGCCTCTGCGGCGTCAACCCACATGCGGGCGAGGATGGCGAGATTGGCCGTGAGGAGATCGAAATCGTCAATCCGGCCGCCCAACGCCTGCGCGCCGAAGCCGCCCACGTCTCCGACGCCCGTCCCGGCGACACCATCTTTCACGAAGCCCGCCACGGCCGCTGGGACGCGGTCATCGCAATGTATCACGACCAGGGTCTTGTCCCGGTTAAGACGCTCGACATGTGGGGCGGCGTAAATGTCACGCTCGGTCTGCCCTTCATCCGCACATCGCCAGACCATGGCGTGGCCTATGATGCTGCAGCCTCCGGCGAGGCCAATGCCGAGAGCCTAATCGCGGCGCTGGCACTCGCAGACCAGATGGCGCGCGCTCGAGCGACCGTTTCATGAGCACGCCCCTTACGCCCGGCGCGGCGAAGAAATCGCTCGGCCAGCACTTCCTGTTTGATCCGTCTATTCTCAAGCGCGTCGCAACCGCCGGCGGAAGCGTCCTGGGCCGCACCGTGATCGAAGTTGGCCCCGGCCCAGGTGGCCTCACGCGCGCACTTCTGGATTCTGGCGCCGCAAAACTCCTCGTCGTCGAACTCGACGACCGCTTTGCCGAAGGACTCTCGCTCTGGCCCGAAGCGCGCGACGGCCGCCTGAATGTCCATCACGGCGACGCCCTCGCCGCCAAGCTGCCGGACCTCGTGAGGTCGATCGGCGGCGCCCTTCCGGCGATGATCGTCGCAAACCTGCCCTACAATGTCGGCACGCCGCTGCTGGTCGAATGGCTCAAGGCAGGCGATTGGCGTGGAATCATGGTGCTGATGTTCCAGAAGGAGGTCGCGCTACGCATCTGCGCCCAGCCGGATGACGACCACTACGGTCGCCTCGCCGTCCTCGCCCATGCCGTCACGCGTCCGCGCATCGCGCTGACCCTTCCCCCGGGGGCGTTCCGCCCGCCGCCCAAGGTCGACAGCGCGGTCGTAGTGCTCGAGCCGCTCCCCGAAGCCGAGCGTTTCGACGATCTTCCCAGTCTGGAGAAGCTCACCGCCGCCGCGTTCGGCCAGCGCCGCAAGATGCTCCGCGCCGCACTCAAGGGCCTGCCGGGAGCTGCGGATGCACTGGCCGCGGCCGGCATCGACCCCACCCGCCGCGCCGAAACCCTGACTCAGGCAGAGTTTCGTCAGCTCGCAACCGCATGGCGCCGAATCGCCAGTATTGACCGCGCCGCACCTCTGCAAAGCGGCCCATGATCTAAAGACACGCTGGACGGGTATCGAAAGTTGAGGACCATTGCGCAATGGATCGTCGGAGCTTCCTCTTTTCGTCTGTCGCGAGCGCGGCGCTTGCAGCGTGTGTGTCCCCGCAGATGGCTGCAGTCTCCGGGCGCAAGCCTAATCTCATCGTGGTTCTCGCGGACGACCTTGGATACGGCGATCTCGGCGTGTTTGGGAACGGCGTGATCCGAACGCCGAACATTGACCGCATGGCCGCGGAAGGTGTCCGCCTCACCACCTTCTACGCTTCCGCCAATGTCTGCACACCAAGCCGCGCCGGCCTCCTCTCAGGCCGCTATCCCATCCGCACCGGTCTTGCCCGCGATGTGATCCGGCAAACGGACAAGCACGGCCTGCCGCTCTCCGAGATAACGATCGCGGAGGCTCTGCGGCCCGACTACGCCACTGCACTCGTCGGCAAATGGCATCTCGGCCATGTCGCGCCCTTCTGGCCGCCGACGCAGCACGGTTTCGACCTGTTCTCGGGCCTGCCCTACAGCCACGACATGGCGCCCATCGCCTATTATGCAGCGGGCCCCGGTGTTGAACTCACCGAAGAGCCGATGGCGATGGATCGCCTCACGGAAAAATTCTTCGCGCGCGGCCTCGATTTCGTCGACGCCAACAAGGACAGATCCTTCTTCCTCCTGCTCACCCTCACCGCGCCCCACGTCCCCCTCGACCCTCACCCCGACCACGCGGGCAAGAGCTCCGCCGCCGAGTATGGCGACGTGGTCGAGGAGATTGACGCCGGCATGGGCAGGCTGTTCGCGCGCCTAAAGCAGCACGGGATCGACGAGGATACGCTCGTCATACTCACCTCCGACAACGGGCCCTGGTGGGAGGGCTCCGCGGGCGGCCTGCGCGACCGCAAGGGCGGCGCCGGCTGGGAAGGCGGCTATCGCGTGCCGTTCATCGCTCGCCAGCCTGGACGGATACCCGCCGGGATCGTCAATGATGCAATGGCGATGAACATCGACCTGTTCCCGACTCTGGTTGGCTGGGCCGACGGCCAGGTTCCCAATGTCGAACTCGATGGCCTCGATATCGCCTCCCTGCTGACGACCCGGCGCGCGCCTTCGCCGCATGACGAGCTGGTGCTCTTCCAGAACGAAGACATCGCCGCGATACGCACACAGCGCTGGAAATACGTGGTGCGCAGCAATTACCGCACCTATGAGGCGCCGCTGGATGCGGCTGGGCGCGTGGACTGGGCGGTGCTCATCGACCTGACGAACGACCCGGCCGAAGTCTACGACGTGTCCGCCCGCTATCCCGATGTTCTGGCCGACATGACGGCGCGGCTTGAACGGGCGCGCGCGAAATTCGGCCCACTTAAGACGCCGCAGCCTGCCTGAACGCACTCGTGCTTGCGCCGCAGACCCGCCGACCGTAACCAGCGTGCATGGCCGTCTATACAGACATCGACGACACCTCGCTTGCCGCATTGCTTGGCGAGTATGACCTCGGCCCACCCCTGGCGTTCAAGGGGATCGCGGAGGGCGTCGAGAATTCCAACTTCCTGCTTGAGACGCCGAAGGGTCGCTTCATCCTCACCGTGTTCGAGAAGCGCGCTAAGAAGGAGGACCTGCCCTTCTTTATGGGCATGATGGGCCACCTTGCCGCAAAGGGTTTCCCGGCGCCCCTCCCCGTGCCCGCGAAAGACGGCAATCCGCTGCGCACCGTGCAGGGCAAACCGGCAGTGATCTGCACCTTCCTGCAGGGCATGAGCCCGCGTCGGCCCGATATCGAGCAGTGCCGCGCGCTGGGCCAGGCGCTTGGACGTTTTCACATGGCGTTGGCGGACTTCCGCATGCGTCGCCCCAACGACCTGTCGATTGGGTCCTGGCCAAAACTGTGGGGGGGCCGCGACGCCGAGGCAGATGCGCTCGCCCCGGGGCTGGCCTCCCAGGTTAATGGTGACATGGCCGTTCTGCAGGCGAGTTGGCCAAAGAGCCTCCCCGGCGGGGCGATCCATGCCGACCTTTTCCCCGACAATACATTTTTCCTGGACGGCAAGCTGTCCGGCGTCATCGATTTCTATTTCGCCTGCTCGGACTTCCTCGCCTACGACATCGCGGTGTGCCTCAACGCCTGGTGCTTCGAACGGCGCGGCGAATACAATCTCACCAAGGGGCGAGCGCTGATCTCCGGCTACGAAACTGTGCGCCGACTGGAGCCGCGCGAACGCGCCGCACTTCCCATCCTCGCCCGCGGCGCCGCGATGCGGTTCTTCCTGACGCGCCTTGTTGACCTTGCCACCACGCCAAAAGACGCCCTCGTCAAACCCCACAATCCTCTCGACTACGCCGAACGCCTCGGCTTCCATCGCCAAGCAAAGTCGCCAGAGGACTACGGGGCGTAGGCGAGACTTGACGCCGCCCGCGAACGCCCCGACCTCATCGGCATGAGTGATACAATCGAGATCTGGACGGACGGTGCTTGCTCGGGAAATCCCGGTCCCGGCGGCTGGGGCGTGCTCATGCGCGTCGACGGCGCCGAAACTGAACTGCATGGCGGCGAGCCGAGCACGACCAACAACCGCATGGAGCTGATGGCCGCCATCAGCGCGCTGGAGGCTCACCCAAAGGGCACGAAGATCGTTCTCCACACTGACAGCCAGTACGTGAAGGACGGCCTCACCAAGTGGATCATCAGCTGGAAACGCAATGGTTGGAAGACGGCGGACAGAAAGCCGGTCAAGAACCAGGATCTTTGGATGCGGCTCGACGCGGCGGCGAGCGCCCACAAGGTCGACTGGCGGTGGGTCAAGGGACATTCCGGCCACACCGAAAACGATCGCGCCGATGCGCTCGCGCGCCTGGGATGCGAGGAGAATCGGCCCCGGCGCTAGCGTTTTGCGGCTGGATGCCGTTGCTATAGCTTGCCGGCGAAGTCGAGGCGGATCATGAACGTCGAACTCGCCGAAGAACGTATCCTCCTCTTGCCCGACACGCTCGGTCCGGAGCAGGCCGAAGCGCGCGCCTGGTCAAGACGCACCGAGGCGTTCGGCGCGTTCGCAAGGCTCGGCGGCCTGATTCAGAAGCCAAAGGACGAGGATTTCGAAACCGTCTATAGGGAACTGCGCCTGCAGCCGTTTTGGCGCCTCAGCGTCGCAACGACCTATGTCTACGAACGCCAGCGCGAGCACAGGCTGAAGGTCGCTCCGGAGGTCAGTTCGGTCGCGATCGGCAGAGAGTCTTTTGCGGCAACAGACAGGGAAGCGGTCGTCACTGTCACCGAATGCTGCAATGAAAGCAGCCGGAAGGACTGGCTCTATGACGGCATCACCAAGAAGGGCGATCCCAGTCTCCGATCCTATCTTACCTTCGCCGCCGAACCGGTCACGGCCGAAGCTCTCAACGCTCGATCCGGGGCTGGCAACATCATCGTACCGCCGCAGGCCAAAGCGTCGATGCTGGCACGTGAGGTCATCTCGCGCTCAATTCGCAAGATCGAGGCCGACCGCATAATCGAGGAGACGATGCGCCTCGAAGCGATCGACCTGATCTATCGTCCTGTCTACGCGGTGCGGTACCGGTGGCAGCAGAAGCAAGCGGTTGTAGAAGTTGACGCCGTGACGGGGGAGGCTCACGCTGGCGGCACAACGTTTGAGGCCTATGTCGGCAAGCTGGTCGACCGCGACTTCCTCCTCGACGCGGGCGTCGAGGCGGCAAACATGTTCATCCCGGGCGTCAACCTCGCCAAGATCATCGTCGCCAAGGGCTTGAAGCTGGGTGCGAAGTCCTAGCCAAGCTTGATCTTCAGCATGCCCTGCTCGGAGCCCGTGACCACGATCTGGTCGCCCTCGACGATGACAGCGTCATCCGACTGAATGGCCAGCCATACCGTGTCGCCGACCTTCACCTTGCCGCGGCCTCTGTCGAAGTTGGTGGCCGCCTCGCCGCGCTGACCCGCCATGCCGGCAAGCCGGTCGTTGAGATTGGGATGGGAGGTCGTCCGGTTTCTCAGGCCCTTGAACAGGGTCCGCCCTGAGATCACGAAGGCGATCGCGGCAACGCCAAAAAAGCTCAGCTGACCCGCCCAGCCATTGATCGGCGCCGGCACGACGAGCATGAATGCTGCCGTGAGAAAGGCGCCGGCTGCGACCCAGAGCAGGTCGAAGGTGCCAACGCCCACCTCGATCGCCAGCAGGAGGATGCCGAGCCCGATCCAGTGCCAGATGGTCAACCCTTCGAGGAGGCTGGTCACCGCGTCCATGGCTAGCCTCGGGTGACGAACGGGCTGCCGGCGGGGCCGCCGCCGCGCGGGGGCTGCGGTGTTTCCGGTCCACGCTTCACGTTGTCAGTCAGCGCCTTCACCCCCTCGATCGCACCGACGAGGCCGGCGAAGTCGGCGGGTACGATCACCGTGCGCTGCTGTGGCGAGCTGGCAAGCTTGGAGAACGCCTCAACATATTTGAGGCCGAGGAAATAGTTGATCGCGTTGACATCGCCCTTGGCGATGGCTTCGGAGACAACTTCTGTCGCCTTCGCTTCGGCTTCGGCGGAACGCTCGCGCGCTTCAGCGTCGCGGAAAGCCGCTTCACGGCGGCCTTCGGCTTCCAGGATTTGCGACTGCTTGAGGCCCTCCGCCTTCAGGATGGCCGAGGCGCGATCGCCCTCGGCTTCCAGAATTTGTGCGCGTTTCAGGCGCTCGGCTTTCATCTGCCGCGCCATCGCCTCGGTGATGTCGGCGGGCGGCGTCAGATCCTTGATCTCGATGCGCGTGACCTTGACGCCCCAAGGATGCGTCGCCGCGTCGATAACCGCCAGCAGGCGCGCATTGATGTCGTCGCGATTTGACAGCACCTGGTCCAGATCCATCGAACCCACCACCGTCCGGATATTGGTCATCGACAGGTTGGTGATCGCACGGATGAGATCGTTCACCTCGTACGCGGCCGGCACCGGATCAGTGATCTGGGTGAACACGACAGCATCGCACGACACCATCGCATTGTCCTTGGTAATCACTTCCTGCGTGGGGATGTCGAGTACTGTCTCCATCATGTTCAGCTTGTGGCCGATGCGGTCCACGAACGGCATGATGAAGGCAAGGCCTGGCGACAGCACGCGCGTGAAGCGTCCGAACTGCTCGACAGTGTACTGATAACCCTGCGGCACCACCTTCACGGCGCTGAAGATCAAGATCACGCCGAAGACGACGAGTACGATCGGCACCATAAGGCTGGCGCTAGCGGCAAAGTCGAAGTCCATCCCGACGGCTCCTCAATGGCTGGTTGAGGCTAGTCGCGCGGGTGGAGGGGGGTCAATGGCTCCACGGTTAACCGCCCCGCCATTAACCCCGCCCAATGCAAACGCTAGAGCTGGCCCATCATGTAGTCAGCAGATGACACATTGAATTCGCCCGGCTTCTCGACATTGAGCTGCTTCACAACCCCACCCTCGACAATCATCGAGTAACGCTGCGAGCGCGAGCCCATGCCAAACTTCGACCCATCCATTTCGAGCCCGATGGCCTTGGCGAAGGCGCCATTGCCATCGGCGAGCATTACGACGTCCGCGCCGACATTCTGGTCCTTGCCCCAGGCGTTCATGACGAACACGTCGTTGACCGCAACGCAGGCGATCGTGTCGATGCCCCTGGCCCGGAACTCGGAGGCCTTCTCGGTGTAGCCCGGCAGGTGCCGGGCCGAACAGGTCGGCGTGAACGCGCCGGGCACCGCGAACAGCGCAACCTTCTTGCCGGCGGTCAGCTCGGCAATCGTCATGCTGCCGGGCTTGCCGTCTTTCATCACGCCGAAGGTCGCCTCCGGCAACGTGTCGCCTACCTTGATTGTCATGGCCCTGACTCCTCCGAGCGAAAACATGAGCGAACATGCATGTAGACGGTTTATGCCGCAAAGGCGAATCCGCGCGAGCGAGACGGATCGCCGCTTGCCATGGCCCGCGCGAAAGACCAGCATGGCGCCTCCCTTGGACCCAAAGAGGCCCGTCCGCTTGGAAGGCTCACTTGCCGGAAAGCTGCTGATCGCTTCGCCAGCGATCGAAGACCCCCGGTTCAGCCGGGCGGTCATTCTCGTCTGCACTCACAATGCGGAGCACGCGATGGGTATCGTGCTCAACAAGGCGAGCGAAGAGGACAGCCTGCCCGAGCTGCTCGACCAGCTTGGCGTCGATGGGCACGGCGCCCCGGAGGATGCGCATGTCCTCATCGGTGGACCGGTCGGCCGCGAGCGCGGTTTCGTGCTGCATTCCGAGGATTACGACAGCGACGGGGCGACGCTTAACGTCTGCGAAGGCGTCTGCCTGACCGCAACGCGTGACATCCTTCATGCCATGACGTCGGAAAACCCACCCGAGCGGTTTGTGCTCGCCCTGGGCTATTCCGGCTGGGGCGCGGGCCAGCTTGAGATGGAACTGGCGGAGAATGTCTGGCTTGTCGGCGTACCCGACGTGGCGCTGGTCTATGATCCATCGCTGGACACAAAATGGAGCCGCGCCCTCGCACGGATTGGCATTTCGCCCGACCGCCTGCAGATTTCAGGCGGGAAGGCCTGAAGGCTCGCCAGACAGCTTGAGTTGGGGGGCGAGGCCGTCTAGGGCAGGCCCGTGGGGTGTCGCCCACGGCGTGCTTTTCCGGGGATTGGCAGTGAGCGTCGACAAGAACACGGTTCGCAAGGTTGCACGGCTGGCTCGCATCGCCGTGCCGGTAGACCGGCTGGAGCCCCTTGCCGGCGAACTCAATGGCATCCTCGCCTGGATCGAGCAGCTGAACGAAGTCGACATCTCGGGCGTCGAGGCGATGACCACGCCGGTCGCCATGACGCTGCCCATGCGCGAGGATGTTGTCTCCGATGGCAACATCCGCGACCAGGTTCTGGCCAATGCGCCCAAGTCGGAAGACGGTTTCTTTGTTGTACCCAAGGTTGTCGAATAGATGTCGGCCGAAGGCGTTAGCGCGGACCCCCGCTGGCAGGCGTTCAATCAGGACGGCTTCCCTTGCTCGTGCGGAGATCGGCATGTCGGGCTGTTTCCGATCAACATGCTCGCGCCGCTCGGCTGGGACGGGCAGCCAGAGTACGAGCCCGATGAGGCAATCGCCCTCGATCGCACTTTCATCTCATCGAGCTACTGCGTCTGGGAAGGCCAGAACTTCGCCATGCGCATGCGCCTGCCGATTCAGATGAGGGGCGCTGAACCCGCGGCGTTCATGTACACAGTCTGGGCCGCTGTCGACCGGGCCAGCCTTGAAGCCTATCTCGCCGCGAAACAGACGAACACGCTCGACAACAAAAGCCGTTTCAGCGCGCGCCTGGTCAGCCGGATCGCCGGGCACCACGACACGTCGAACCTGATGGGCGTCGCCTTCCAGCAGCAAGACGGTTGGCCGCCGCTGCTGCTGTTGGCAGGTCCGCAACCGTACACCAACAGACCTGACAATCCGATCATTGCCGAGCAGCGACAGGGCATCGACCTCGATCGCGCACTCGATCTGTTCGCCGCGTATGGCCACGACATGCGCTCCGCCGCCCCAGCCAATCACAATTGACCGCCGCACACACAGATGACCGACCTCACACAGCTCACCCTTTCTGGCGCCGCTGACGGCCTCAAGGCGAAGAAGTTCTCGTCCACCGAGATCACGCAGGCGTTCCTGACGCGGATCGAACAATCCAACGCGACCCTGAACGCCTATGTCGTGGTCACGGCCGACAAGGCGCTCGCCATGGCGAAGGCGTCCGACGCGAAACTTGCCAAGGGCCAGGGCGGCAAACTTGAGGGCGCACCCCTCGGCATCAAGGACCTGTTCTGCACGAAAGGTGTCCGCACAACCGCCTGCTCCAACATCCTCGGCGAGTTCACGCCGACCTATGAAAGCACGGTCACCCAGAACCTGTGGGACCAGGGCTCGGTGATGCTCGGCAAGCTCAACATGGACGAGTTCGCCATGGGCTCGTCGAACGAAACCTCGCGCTTCGGACCGCCGGCCAACCCGTGGCGCCGGAAGAACTCGAACGCCAAGCTGACGGCAGGCGGATCGTCCGGCGGCTCGGCCGTCGCTGTTTCAGCCGACCTCTGCCTTGCCGCCACCGCCTCCGATACCGGCGGATCGATTCGCCAGCCGGCCGCGTTCGCCGGCATCGTCGGCATCAAGCCAACCTACGGCCGCGCCAGCCGCTATGGCATGGTCGCATTCGCCTCGTCGCTTGATCAGGCTGGTCCGCTCGCCAAGTCGGTGAAGGACGCAGCCCTGATGCTCGAAGTGATGTGCTCGGGCGACAATAAAGACTCCACCAGCCTGCACCTGCCCGTGCCGGAATGGACGAAGTCCGTCGGCAAATCGATCAAGGGCATGAAGATCGGCGTGCCGAAGGAGTACCGAGTCGATGGCATGCCGGAGGAGATCGAGAAGCTCTGGCAGCAGGGCATCGCCTGGGTGAAGGCGGCTGGCGCGGAGATCGTGGATGTCTCCCTGCCGCACACGAAGTACGCGCTGCCCGCTTACTACATCGTGGCGCCGGCCGAGGCCTCGTCCAACCTCGCCCGCTATGACGGCATCCGGTACGGCGCGCGCCAGAGCGGTGATGGTTCACTGACCTCGACCTACGAGACGACGCGGGCGAAAGGCTTCGGCGCCGAGGTCCAGCGCCGTCTGATGATCGGCACGTATGTGCTGAGCGCCGGGTATTACGACGCATACTATCTGCGTGCCCAGAAAGTGCGGACGAGAATTCTTCAGGACTTCGAGGACACCTTCAAGCAGTGCGACGCCCTGCTCACGCCCGCCACGCCGAGCGCGGCGTTCGGCTATGGCGAGAAGGGCGATGATCCAGTTGCGATGTACCTCAATGACATCTTCACCGTGACGGCCAACCTCGCCGGTCTTCCAGCCATCGCGCTCCCCGCCGGTCTCGACGCGCAGGGCCTACCGCTCGGACTGCAGGTAATCGGCAAAGCGCTCGACGAGGATGCTTGCTTCAAGGTCGCCGCCGCCATCGAAGACGCGGCCGCCTTCAAGACGCGTCCTGAGAAGTGGTGGTAGTGGAACGCCCGCGCCCTTCTCGCGCCGTGATGTCCCTCAGCGGCGCCATTCCCGCGATCTCGATCGCGGCAGGGCTGCTGTCCCTGTCGCCCGACAGCGCTCTGAGACAGGAATACTGGCCTTGGCTGCCCCTGGTGACGCTGGTGCTCGGCATGGGTTTCAGCCTGTTTTTCTGGTTCGTCCTCGCGCCCCGGCGCGACCGGAAGGATTGATCCCGGCGCGCCGTTCAGCCCAGCCAATCGAACCGTCGCATTGACCTCGCCCGCCGCGGAGCGTTGATGCGGCCCATGATCAGCTTCGCAGACTCTCTTCATCTTGAGCCCATCGGCGAGAACCTTTGGCGCGGAGAAGTCGACCCCGCCTATCGCGGCTTCGGCAGCCAGTTCGGTGGCTGGACCGGCGCGGCCCTGTTGAAGGGCGCCATGGTCGAGCCAGGCGTCAATGGCGATCCCTTGTCGCTCAGCGTGCTCTTCATCGACGCGATAGGCGACGGCCCATACGAGATTTCGACGCGTCTGCTGCGCTCAGGCGCTCGGCTACAATTCTGGCGCTCCGAACTCAGCCAGCGCGGACGCATCTGCGCCCACGCCCAGGCGACCTTCGGCGTGCGCCGCAAGACCACAAGCTTCACCGACGCCGTGATGCCCGATGCGCCTCCGGCGGATACGCCGGGGCTGTTTGAATGGACGCCACCGTCCGGCTTCGGCGCACAATTCAGGTCGCGCTGGATCACGCCGCCGCCGCGCTCGCCGGGTTTCGACTACAGCAAGCCCGCGAGTTCGCTGGTATGGCAACGCGATGCGGCGGGACGGAAGATGGACACGCTCCTGCTCGCAGCCATTGCCGATCTCGCCCCACCACGCGTGATGTGGCGGCGCGAGTCGATTTCTGGTTCAGCGACCGTGTCGATGACGACGCACTTCCACGCCACGGCGGAGGAGATGGAGGCTGTCGGCGCGCGCGCCATCCTCAGCGAGGTGCACTGCCGACGCTGCGAGGGGGGCTACTTCGACCATGAGCTGAAGCTGTGGTCGCCCGAAGGCGTGCTGCTCGCAACAAGCGAGCAGGTCGCGGCGTTCAGGGATTGAGAGCTACGGCGCAGTCTTTCCCAACAACCCGTCGATCGGCAGCTTGCCGTCGGGCGGTGTGTAGCCGTTGAAATTGATCGCGCTAGCCTGGCGGATCGCTTCTTCTTCTGAAAGTCCCTTATACTTCACAAGGTAGGCCGCCCACATATGGCTGGCGCGCCAGCCGACCGTGCAATGCAACAGCACGTCGCCATCCGCCTTGGCGATCGCATCGGCAACCTTGTCAAGCGCTTCCGGCGTGTAGGG
>Ga0172372_10000145_pt1 | contig 107263 bp, 93 predicted proteins | sample LakKiv5m_2_FD_114544 | JGI IMG/M metagenome (GOLD analysis project Ga0172372, IMG submission 114544) | Freshwater microbial communities from Kabuno Bay, South-Kivu, Congo - kab_092012_9.5m | ecosystem: Environmental > Aquatic > Freshwater > Lake | place: Democratic Republic of the Congo... | reverse complement strand
ACCAGAACTCAACCATTTTAGCTAAATCCTTGTTTATCAACAAGTTTTTATCAACATCGCCGCCGATGGATGTGCATTATAGAGCAAATAAAACCTGACGCAACCCCTATTTTTAATTATTTTAGGAAATATATCTTAACTGTATTTTTTATGATCAATTTCGGGTTTTTCAGTTTATTTTTTATCCTTTTCTTTCATTTTTATTTTAGTTAGACTGGGGCCATAATTTTATTTTTAATTTTTTATAAAAATGCCTTCTCTCCCCTTACACAAAACACTGTGTTTTTTGCTGTGTTTATGTTTGCACTCTACCTATGCCAATAGCCCAACCGCTGGTACACCCCAAATGGTGTATGCCATTTTAAGTTATGCCAAATGGGAGCAAAACACGCCGAATATTTGTATTGTGAATAATCCGGCGCTCGCACAACAATTTAAAAGCCAGCGTAGCGCACAGCATGTTTATAAAATCAGCCCACTACAATTAGACGATTTAAAACAGACCAGTTGTCAGGCCATTGTCTTTTCTAACTTAAGCCCGCGTGAAGAACAGAATATTCTGAACAGTGCAGTGAGTTATCCCGCCTTAAGCATCAGCACCACCAATTCAGCCTGTGAACTGGGCAGCGTCTTTTGTCTTTATCAGAAGAAAAATTTGCAGTATTCATTTAGGGTGAATATGCAAAGTCTGACGCAATCGCAGATACATATTGACCCCCGGGTATTATTACTGGGTAAAAACGGGGGCCTAAAGCATGAATAAGCCCAAAGCGGTATCGCTGCGTCGTATTTTCCGTTCCTACCAGCTGGTGATTTTTATTCTGACTTTTGGTTTATGCCTAGGTATTTTTTGTGTGATGTCTAATTACACCCTGGAAAGTTATGCCAAACAGAGTTTGAGTATTTTATCCGGTTCTCTGGCAGAGCGGATTCAGCCCGCTGTGGTCTTTCATGATACTTATACAATTCAGAAGATTCTGGCTGAATATGCCGAGCAATATCCAATTCACTCAATTCAAGTCATCGCAACCAATGGTGAAGTCCTGTCGACCATTCATCATCATCAAAATGCGTTACCGTTTATTCAGTATTTACTGGACTAGCTGTATTTTCGTGAGCCAGTGACAGTCGAGATTCAGCATCAGCAGCAAAATTTTGGACAACTGGTGGTCTATGGCAATGCCTCCACCCATGTCAGTTTTTTCTATACCATTCTGCTGGCGCTGACCATTAGCTTTATTTTGCTACTGGCCTTACTGTTCTGGTCGGCAAATGCGGTTTACCGACATTTAATGAAAGCGGTCAATCGATTGGTGCAGACCACCCAGACCATCAGCACCAATAAAAACTATCAGCTACGCCTGCCCTCGTCTGAAATTTCTGAGTTTCAGGAAATTAATCGCGTGGTAAATGAACTGCTGGACAAAATTAAAGTCTCAACCCGGGCGCTGCAACATGAAAATCATCAATTGTCGCATCAGGCCCGTCATGATGGACTGACCCAACTCCCTAACCGTGAATATTTCCATCAAATGCTGGCACAGAGTTTTGCCCAAGGCACGCAGGACAGCATTGCACTGCTGTTTATTGATAACGATAACTTTAAAGAAATTAATGATCGCCACGGCCATGCCGCCGGTGATGCCGTGCTGCTGGAAATGGCCAAACGCTTGCGCCAAGCGTTAAACCAGCATGATTTTGTGTCCCGCCTCGGTGGTGATGAGTTCGCAATTATTGTAAAGAATATTGAAGATCATCATGATTTAATTAGAATAAGTGAAAATTTACTCTATTGCTGTCGCCAGCCTTTAATTTTTAATCATCATCCTATTTATTTCAGTTTTAGTATTGGCATCGCACTCGCGCAGTCAGCATCATCTCCTGAAATGCTGATCAATAATGCAGATATGGCCATGTATAAGGCCAAGCAGCTCGCACAACACTGGTACATTTTTGCAGAGCACGGGCGCATGGCCAAAGGTTAGTTTATTCATGTTAAAACGTATTTTTAAAACTGCTTGTCTGCTGCTTGCGCTGACCACTCTCAGCGCTTGCATGAGTCTGGGGCAGCTTAATTACAAACAGGCCCGCCTGCTCAAGCAGGAAGGCTTTAGCTTAACCAACGAAGGCTGGAGCTTAGGCCTGCCAGAAAAACTGCTGTTCGGTTTCGATCAGGCCGAGATCCAGGCGCACAACCAGCAAGCTTTACAGCAACTCTCAAGCAAGTTGCTGAAATACAAACTGGATAAAGTCAAAATTATTGGACATAGCGATAATGTCGGTGACCTGGCCTATAACCTGAAGTTGTCCGGAAAACGCGCTGAAAATGTCGCACAGATTTTTATGCAACAAGGCTTTCGACCAGTAAATTTACAGGTGATTCCTCGCGGTGCAGAACAGCCGCTGGTACCAAACACCTCTCCTGAAAACCGGGCGATGAACCGTCGTGTAAATGTGGTAATTGTGCCTTAAGTATTTTGCCACTTTGTAGAACTAGCCTCTTGCAGAGGCTTTTTTTATGGGAAGATTTGATCCGCAAACTCAAATTTCAGGCATAAAAAAACCGCTTAACGCGGTATCTTTTATCTTTCAACTTCAGGGAAAGTGGTCGGAGCAGTAGGATTCGAACCTACGACCCCCTGGTCCCAAACCAGGTGCACTACCAGGCTGTGCTATGCTCCGATGTTCAACTTTAAAAGTTGGGGTGAATGACGGGATTCGAACCCGCGACAACTGGAATCACAATCCAGGGCTCTACCAACTGAGCTACATCCACCATCAATTAGTTCTACAATACCAAGCCACCAAAATGGCGCGCCTGACAGGATTCGAACCTGTGACCATCCGCTTAGAAGGCGGATGCTCTATCCAACTGAGCTACAAGCGCTTAACCGATGATACCAAAAACACATCGTTGCCTTGAGAAATTGGTCGGAGCAGTAGGATTCGAACCTACGACCCCCTGGTCCCAAACCAGGTGCACTACCAGGCTGTGCTATGCTCCGTTTCATCTCAGCTTTTCGTGTATCGCACATCGTGCGGTACGGTGTGCATTCTAGGCGCGACGCCCGTGGACGTCAACACCTATCTTTAAAAAAATATGAAAAATCTCTTCAAACGCTTATTTATCAAGCATTTTAGACATTTTTCAATCAATTTTTAGCGTTTTAGCTGCGCACTGAAGTTTAACATGCGATCGAGCGGTAATTTGGCGCGTTCTGCCAGTGCCGGATCAACAAAAATTTCCTGATCCCCCTGCTGTAAAACCTGCAAAATACCATCCAGTTCGTTCATGGCCATCCATGGGCAATGCGCGCATGAACGACAGGTCGCGCCTTCACCGGCAGTCGGCGCTTCCACCAGAATCTTGTTCGGTACCGCCTGCTGCATTTTATAGAAAATCCCACGGTCAGTCGCCACAATTAAACGCTCATGTGGCAAAGTCTGGGCAGCCTTGATTAGTTGTGAGGTACTGCCGACTGCATCAGCAATATCCACTACCGATTCTGGTGATTCTGGATGCACCAGTACCGCTGCATCCGGATAAAGCGCTTTCATTTGTGCAATCCCGCGGGCACGGAATTCTTCATGCACGATACAGGCACCATCCCAGAGTAGCATGTCTGCGCCCGTTTTCTTCTGGATATAACGACCCAAATGCTGATCCGGCGCCCAGATAATTTTTTCACCTAGGCTATCGAGATGCTCGACAATTTCAACCGCACAGCTTGAGGTTACCACCCAGTCGGCACGGGCTTTAACAGCAGCCGAAGTGTTGGCATACACCACTACGGTATGATCAGGATGGGCATCGCAGAATTGGGTAAATTCATCTACCGGGCAGCCCAGGTCGAGTGAACAGGTGGCTTCCAGCGTCGGCATCAGCACTGTTTTCTCAGGTGACAGGATTTTGGCAGTTTCGCCCATAAATTTCACCCCGGCCACCACCAAGGTTGACGCTGCATGATCACGACCAAAACGTGCCATTTCCAGTGAATCCGATACACAACCACCCGTCAGCTCTGCCAGCTCTTGCACTTCAGGATCGCAATAATAGTGTGCAACCAGTACTGCATCACGTTTTTTAAGTTCGGCCTGAATTAAGGCAAATTTGGCCTGCTTGGCTTCTTCAGTTAAATGATTTTCTTTCGGTTCACCCAAACGGTCTAAATGCGCCTGCACAATCGACTTTGCTTCATTGGCAATTAAATTGGTCGCATCATTCATAACAGCGTCTTCTCTATCGAAATGCTTGTTTGCACAAGCAGTTACATCAGCAATTGGTCAGTGTCAGCGCTTGACCAATCATTAAAAATACAGCGTTGTAAAAAAGCCTCACAACGGAGGCTTTTTCAGAAATACATCAGGGACTTAAGAACGGTAGTCTGCATTAATCTTGACATAGTCATAAGATAAATCGCAGGTATAGACGGTATCTTGAGCCTGGCCACGACCTAAATCTACACGAATGGTCATTTCCTGCTGCGCCATGACACGTGCACCGGCTTCTTCGGTGTAGTCCGCTGCGGCGCCGCCATCTTTACAGATTTGTACATCATCTAACCAAACCTGAATTTTTTCAACGTCTAAATTTGGCACGCCCGCATAACCAATGGCCGCCAAAATACGGCCCCAGTTTGGATCTGAGGCAAAAATAGCGGTTTTGACCAATGGCGAATGAGCAATACTATAAGCAATATCGCAACATTCCTGGGTATTTTGTCCACCTTCGACTGCAACGGTAATAAATTTGGTTGCGCCTTCACCATCACGCACAATCAGCTGCGCCAGACGTGTCATCACCCGGGTTAAAACATCAAGCACCACGGCATAACGCGGATCTTCGGTCGAGCTGATTTCTGTACCACCGGCTTGGCCAGTTGCAATGAAAATGCAGGAATCATTGGTTGAGGTATCGCCATCGACAGTGATGCGGTTAAACGAGACATTAACCGTGCTGCTCAGCAGTTGCTGTACCAGTTCACGGCTGATTGGAGCATCGGTAGCCACATAACCGAGCATGGTCGCCATATTCGGACGAATCATGCCGGCACCTTTGGAAATACCAGTCATAGTATAAGTGATGCCATCCAGTTCAAACTGTTCAGATGCACCTTTCGGTGTGGTGTCTGTGGTCATAATACCGCGGGCAGCATCGTCCCAGGCATCGGCACGCAAGCTGTCTAAGGCTGGTTGTAAACCCACAGTTAAACGCTCAATTGGTAACTGCTCACCAATCACACCGGTAGAAAATGGCAATACTTCGGCAGTCTGTACACCTGCCAGTTCAGCCAGCTTGGCACAGGTTGCTGCTGCATTTTGCATACCGGTTTTACCGGTTCCGGCATTGGCATTGCCGGTGTTAATCACTAAATAACGTGGATTACCCACCTGCAGATGTGCTTTACAGATATGCACAGGCGCTGCACAAAAGGCGTTTTGGGTAAATACACCGGCGACATTGGCGCCTTCGGCCAGTTCAAAAATAACAAGGTCACGTCGGTTCTTATAACGAACATAGGCTTCTGCTGTCCCAATTCTCACCCCTTTGACCACATGCATCTGTGGCATAGAAACGTCACCTACTGCCATTTTTAAAACGTCCAACCAGTTAATAATTCAGTGTGCACAGCTTAGAACAAAATCAGGAAAAAATCGAGCAGAACCCGTCATCCGCAAAATTGTGGCCAAACTCAACTGCCGTACAATAAAAAACCAGCCCGCAGGCTGGTTAGTGTTGTGTGCTTGATCCTTAGTTTTTGGCCAGTTGCGCAGCTTCGTTTAATAAAGCCTGTTTCGCTTTTTGCTGGCTTTCTGCAGACAGGGCCGGGTTAGAAGCAACAATGCGGTCGGCATTAGCAGCATTGGCCGGAGCAATGGCTGCAGTCTGGAGCACAATCGGACGTTTATTCGGGTTGGCAAAGGTATAACGGATACCGGTACGTGGGCTTGCAACCGTCACCTGGTCATTATTGACCACTGCTTGGGTGGTGCTTACACCGACTGCGGCCTGTACTTTTGCCGGCGTGGTGGTTTGGGTATTGGCAAAAGCCAAAGCAGGTGTTGCTAAAGCAACAATCAGTAAAGGTTGTAATACTTTTTTCATTGTGTTTTCCACTTTTCGGTGTGCAATGTGCAACTAAATACCATTTAATTTCCTGCACTGCAATCTGTATTCACATCTTGCAAAACTATTCAAACACTTAGCGGAATAAAAAAAGCAGAATCGAAATTCTGCTTTTTTGCGAGATGTTTTGAATGGCTTAGATTTTGCCGTGGCACTGCTTGTATTTCAGACCTGAACCACATGGACATGGTGAATTACGGCTTGCCGGTGGCGTAAACACCGTTTCGGTTGGAGTTGTCTGCTGCGCATCGGCTTCGAAAGTTTCACCGGTCAGACTGTCCACATCGGCATGAGACAGATTCAGTTGCATCGCCTCGGCTTGTGCCTGTTTCTGAGCTTCAAGTTCAGCCAGCTCTTCAGCTGTTGGTACGTGTACGCGAGACAAGTCAGTCACCACATCAGACTTGATCACAGCGAGCATGTTCACAAACAGGTTAAAGGCTTCTTTCTTGTATTCCTGCTCCGGATTCTTTTGCGCATAACCACGTAAATGAATGCCTTGACGCAAGTAATCCATTGCTGCCAGATGGTCTTTCCAGTGACGATCCAGCGAGTTGAGCATAAAGTGACGCTCCAGCATCGCTGCAGATTCATCGCCCATTTGCTGACGGCGGCTGTTATAACGGGCCACCAGCTCATCAGAAATACGCTCCACCAAACCTTCTTCATCCAGACGGCGATCTTCTTCTAACCACTGGTTAATTGGCAAATCTAAAGCCAGATCTTCACGTAACGCCTGTTCCAGACCGTCAATATCCCACTGGTCATGAATCGATTCAGGCGGTACATAATTGGCAATCACGCCCTGAATCACTTCACGGTGCATTTCTTCGATGTAATCTTGCAATGAGTTTGCGGCAAGAATTTCATCACGCTGTGAGTAAATAATCTTACGCTGTTCATTGTTAACGTCATCGTATTTCAACAGGTTCTTACGGATATCGAAGTTACGTGCTTCAACTTTGCGCTGGGCATTTTCAATCGAACGTGACACCATTTTGTGTTCAATGGCTTCATCTTCTTTCAGGCCCATGGCACGCATCATGGCCACCACACGATCACCCGCGAAAATACGCATCAGGTCATCTTCAAGTGACAGATAGAAACGCGACACACCCGGGTCACCCTGACGACCGGCACGACCACGCAGCTGGTTATCAATACGGCGTGATTCATGACGTTCAGAACCAATAATATGCAAACCACCTGAGGCCAGTACTGCTTCGTGATTCTGGTCCCATTCTTCTTTCAGACGTTGCTCATCTTCAGGCGTCGGGTTTTCAATTTTGGCCAGCAGAGCTTTCCAGTTACCACCGAGCAGAATATCGGTACCACGACCCGCCATGTTGGTGGCAATGGTCACCGCACGTGGTGCACCGGCTTGGGCAATAATATCGGCTTCACGTTCGTGCTGTTTGGCGTTCAGAACTTCGTGATGAATACCGGCCTCTTTCAGTTTGTCCGAGAGGATTTCTGAGGCTTCAATGGTGGCAGTACCAATCAGGATTGGCGCGACACCGGATTCCTGCACGCTCAGGATTTCCTGAATAATCGCGTTATATTTGCCTTCACGATTTAAATAGATTAAATCGTTATGGTCCTGACGGATCATTGGACGGTGAGTTGGAATAATCACCACATCCAGACCATAAATTTCTTTCATTTCTGCCGCTTCAGTATCGGCAGTACCGGTCATCCCGGACAGTTTTTTGTACAGACGGAAGTAGTTCTGGAAGGTGGTGGTGGCCAGAGTCTGGTTTTCTGGCTGGATTTCCAGACCTTCTTTGGCTTCAACTGCCTGATGCAGACCTTCAGACCAGCGACGCCCCGGCATGGTACGCCCGGTGTTTTCATCAACAATAATCACTTCACCATCATGAATGATGTAGTGCACATTGCGCTGATACAGGAAGTGGGCACGAATCGCCGCAGACACGTGATGTACCAGGTTCAGGTTGGAAGCAGAATACAGGCTTTCCCCTTCTGCCAGCAGCCCCATCTGAATCAGTTCATTTTCTACGGTTTCATAACCAACTTCGGTCATTTCAACCGAACGCTGTTTTTCATCAATCCAGAAGTGACCGCCATCTGGCACTTTCTCTTCTTTTTGCGGATGCAGTTTAGGTGGAATGGTATTAATTGCAGCATACAGCTGTGATGAGTCTTCACTCTGACCCGAGATAATCAGTGGGGTACGTGCTTCATCAATCAGGATCGAGTCGACTTCATCGATAATGGCATAGGTCAGACCACGCTGCTTTTTCTCTGCCAGCGAGAACACCATGTTGTCACGCAAATAGTCGAAACCAAATTCGTTGTTGGTCCCGTAAGTAATATCGGCACGATAGGCTTGCGCTTTTTCGGTCGGGTCCTGCATCGAGTAAATAATGCCGATGCTTAAACCCAGAAATTCAAAGAGTGGACGGTTGAGCTCGGCATCACGCTGTGCCAGGTAGTCGTTCACGGTAATCACGTGTACGCCTTCACCACTTAAAGCATTCAGGTAACAGGCCAGAGTACCCATTAAGGTTTTACCTTCACCGGTACGCATTTCTGCAATTTTACCTTCGTGCAGGGTAATACCACCAATCAGCTGTACATCATAATGGCGCATGCCCATGACCCGTTTCCCGGCTTCACGGCAGACTGCAAACGCTTCTGGCAATAACTTATCTAGACTTTCGCCCTTGTTATATCGTTGTTTGAATTCTTCGGTTTTTGCAGATAAGTCTGCATCGCTTAAGGCTGATATCGTCGGCTCGAGCGCATTAATCTTGTCTACGATTTTACGCATGCGTTTGAGTTCGCGCTCATTTTTGGTACCGAAGATTCCTCCGATCAGACTTGCCAACATGAATAGACTCTCTAAATCTTGCTTGTCAAAAGAATAATTTGTTCTCAGTCGTTATTATGGTGCTAGAAATTTGAAGTACAAGGGTTTTGCACACAACCCATCAAAAAATTCTGATGATTTCTATCCGTACAGCGAAGCTAAGGCAAGATAATGTAGCAAATTTTAATCGGATGATATAGTCAAAGCATGACAATATGACTGCATGTTTTTTCAGCATTTCATTCAATCACTTATTCTATATATTCATAAAGAATTACAAAAAAAGTATTTTCAATGCTAAAAGAATTGCGCCATAGTCAATCCCATCCCCCAATACAACAACGATATGAGGCAGTTAAAATGAGTTTACGATTAGGCGATACCGCACCCGACTTTACTCAGGAATCAAGCGAAGGCACCCTGAATTTTTATGAGTTTCTGGGCGACAACTGGGGCATCCTGTTTTCACATCCTGCCGACTACACCCCGGTCTGCACCACCGAGCTGGGCTATACCGCAAAACTTAAACAGGAATTTGAAAAGCGTGGCGTCAAGGCCATTGCCCTGTCGGTCGATGATGTCGAGTCACACAAAGGCTGGATTAATGACATTAACGAAACCCAGAACACCAGCGTGAATTTCCCGATTATTGCCGATCAGGACCGTAAAGTATCGACGCTATATGACTTTATCCATCCCAATGCCAGCGAAACCCTGACGGTACGCTCCCTGGTGATTATCGACCCGAATAAAAAAGTGCGTTTAATTATTACCTATCCAGCCTCTACCGGACGTAACTTCCATGAAATTTTACGCGTGGTCGATTCCTTGCAACTGACCGACAACTATAAAGTGGCTACCCCGGCCAACTGGCAAGAGGGTGAAGATGTGGTGATTGTGCCTTCACTGCAAGATGAAGCCGAATTAAAACAGCGTTTCCCGAAAGGCTATACCGCAGTAAAACCATACCTGCGTTTAACGCCGCAGCCGAATCGTGACTAAATAATCAATATCCGTTCATCTTCCTGTATGCCTGTCTTCGAACGGGCATTTTTCATGGTACAAGGTCAGCACCTCAGCCGTGCTACACTGGAATGACCCAGCACAACCAATTAGAATACTATGCCAAAAAATCAGCTTGTCCTGGTCCTGACCTGTATTTGTTGCACGGGCTGCATGACCACACCGGCCTTGCCTGAACAGCAGCTGGCAGCATTGTTACAACAGCATGATATTGATGTAGTGATTAATCTACGTCCCAAAGCGACAGACGCCGAACCGCTACAGCAGCATGGACTGCAATCGGTGCATTTGCCCATTCACACCTGGGCCATTGACCGGGAAGATTTATTGCAGGTGATGCAGCAGATTCAAAGCGCCCAAGCCCAACAGCAAAAAGTGCTGATTCATTGTTATCATGGTGCTGACCGGACCGGGGCCAGTGTGGCCATGTACCGGATTATGTTTGAACACTGGCCGGTGGAACAGGCGCTGGCAGAAATGAAATATGGCGGCTTTGGCTTCCATCCGATCTGGGTCAATATTGACGCCTTATTTCATCCTGAAAATATAAAATGGATTCGACAGCAGCTGTCGAATCCATCAGATTAAAACTAAGGGCAAAATGCCGAAGGATACTTACAACTAGTTCCGCTTGTCTAACGGCACCCAGTCAATGACCCAGGCCGATTTCATGTTCAGGCTGGCATCTGCTGCAATTTTCTTGCGTGCTGCATCGGCACTTTCACGGTCTTTGGATGGCCCCACCATAATCCGAATCCCTTTAGAGGTTGGACTCTTGGTGACTTTATAGCCTTTGGCTTTTAAACGCGCAGCCAGTGCATCAGCATTGGCTTCATTGGCGGCCAGTGCCACCTGCACCATCCACTGTTTACCATCATCTTCACCTTCCAGCAGTTTACGTGCTTTCTCGGCTTCAGCTTTCTTTTTGGCTTCTTCTTCGGCTTTACGTTTGGCTTCTGCCTGACGTTTTTCCTCAGCTTTGCGCTTCTCTTCGGCTAAACGTTTTTCTTCCGCAGCTTTTTGTTCTGCTGCTTTTTTCTCGGCAGCAGTACGTTCCTGGGCCGCTTTCTGCTCGGCAGCTTTTTTGGCTTCAGCTGCTTTTTGCTGTTCCAGCTTTTTCTGGGCAGCCAGTTTTTCTTCAGCCAGACGTTTTTGTTTGGCCTGCTCATCTTCGACCAGTTCTGGCGGAATATTGTCAGAACTTTGCTGCTGGCCATTACGTAGTGCATTTAAGGCCGCATATTCTTCTGCAGCCTTACGGGCGGCTTCAGCTTCTGCCTGCTGCTGCATGGCCAGGAATTCAGCTGCACGCGCTTCCTGTTCAGCCACGGCTTTTTCACGGGCACGGCGCTGCTCTTCCAGCAGACGTTTTTCAGTTTCTACATCTACCGTTAACGGTTGTAGCTGAATCATTTCGGCTTCAGGCGCAGTATTTTGCTGTAACTGTTCGACCCGTTCTGGCGTTTTGACATTATTTTGATGTATTTCTTCTTGGCCTTTCAGGAGTAATGCTGCCAATAACACACCACCACCCAATAAAACAACGCCGCCCATCCAGCGCTGTTTGTTATTCATTGACATTCTTCCAAATACTCCCATACCGCTTCTAAGGTATGAAATGATCCACATACCAAAATCAGCTGATTATTGTTTGTTTCATCCAGCGCTGATTTAAAAGCTAATTGAACACTATCAAAGTGCTGTACTGTTTCGCCCTCGAGGGCCGCATCCAGTTGTGTGATGTCTGCCGCACGAGGAACATTTAATTGTGCAATCTTCCACATTAAAACATGTTCTTTCAATAAGGCAACGACAGAATTCACATCTTTATCGGCCAGCATGGAAAACACACTGATCACTTCGGTGTACTGTTTATTGTAATTTAAATAATTTCGCAATTGCTTTAACAAAAACTCTACACCGTGCGGATTGTGTCCGGCGTCAAAGATTACGGTCTTGCCGGCAATCTGGCGAATTTCAAAACGGCCCGGGAGCTGGGCCTGTTGAATGCCTTCAGCAATCGCCTGCTGCTGGATGTTCAGACCGCTAAGTAACACGGCGGCAACCGCGGTCGACATATTTTCCAGCGCCAGCGTGCCAAGCGGTAATTTTAAGGTGCTGCCACTGCTGGCAAATGACCAGGACTGGCCATCTGCAGCGGTACAGTAAAAATAATCACGGTTAGCAACATACAGCGAGGCCTGACACTGCGCAGCCTTGTCCTGAATGGCTTGCGGTAATTCCTGCACGCCGCCAAAGATCACCGGAATATTCGGGCGGATGATGCCGGCTTTTTCAAAGGCAATTTTTTCAATGGTATCGCCGAGCCAGTCGGTATGATCCAGCCCGATATTGGTAATTACGGCCACATCGGGATGTACCACATTGCCCACATCCAGACGGCCACCCAGGCCAACTTCCAGCACCCAGACATCACAAGCCTGCTGCTTAAAAATGACAAAAGCCGCCAGCGTGGTGGCTTCAAAAAACGATAAACTTAAATTACAGTCACGACGCGCCTGATCGACCTTTACAAAGGCCTCAATCAGTTGCTGGTCATCGACCTCGATCCCGCCAAGTTTGACCCGTTCATTAAAACGGTAAATATGCGGTGACTGATACAACCCCACCTGATAACCCTGAGCATTTAAAATCGCGGCCAAAGTGGTGGTAGTGGAACCTTTGCCATTGGTGCCCGCGACGGTAAACACTTTTGCATCCGGATGAGTGACGCCCAGCTTTTCAGCCACAGGAATCACCCGTTCCAGACCTAAATCAATCCCTGTAACGTGAACATGGCTCCAATAATTGAGCCATGTTTCTAAAGAGTCGGTTGCAAGTGGTGCTGTATTCAAGACAAATTCATCAGTTTCGTGACAATGCGATATACAGTATCACGTAATGCATGACGATGAACAATCTGATCGACCACACCATGATCAAGCAGATATTCCGCACGCTGGAACGGTTCATCCAGTTTTTCACGTACGGTTTGCTCAATTACACGTTTACCGGCAAAGCCAATCATGGCTTTTGGTTCTGCCAGATGAACATCACCCAACATCGCTAATGATGCCGTTACGCCGCCATACACCGGATGGGTTAAGACCACGATATACGGCAAGCCTGCTTCTTTTAAACGCTGAATGGCTGCTGAAGTACGCGCCATCTGCATTAAAGACAGCATGCCTTCCTGCATACGCGCACCGCCCGATGCGGCAAAGCAGATTAACGGCTGACGTTGTTGAATGGCACGTTCCGCTGCCAGCACAAAACGGTCACCGACCACCGTGCCCATAGAGCCGCCCATAAAGTCAAATTCAAAGGCACAGGTGGTTACCGGTACGCCTTTTAATAAACCTTGCATCACCAATAAAGCTTCAGTTTCACCGGTTTTCTTTTGTGCTTCGGCCATACGGTCCGGATACGGCTTGCTGTCCACAAATTTTAGAGGATCTTTGGCAGAAAATTCCTGACCCAGTTCGGCATCGACCTGATCGAGGAACCAGGTTAAACGGTCACGCGCTTTCATGCGTAAATGCTCGTCACATTGCGGGCAGACATAGGCATTGAAAGACATGGCTGTACGAGTCACCAGTGCATGACATTCCGGACATTCGATAGTTGGTTCGGTGAATGTCGCCTTTAAGGCTTGCTGCTCATCCGGTACATGAATTCCCGGTACGCCGCGTTCTGTCCACGGCGTAGTTGGGCTTAAGATTTTCCCTGGCTTGACTTCTTGACTCATACTAACTCATCGAGCGCGGCTCGAAGCTCCTTGACTTTATTAACCGTTTCAACCACGGCTTGTTCTGGTTCGAGGTTGGCAAACTGTTTTACGAAAGCACTGCCGACGATGACTGCATCTGCCACGGCACCCATGACTTTGGCAGATGCCGCATCACTGATACCGAAACCGACACCAACCGGCACATCGGTGACTGCCTTGATTTTCTCAATCCGCTGCGCCGCTTCAGAAACATCTAAAGTGGCTGCACCGGTCACGCCTTTGAGCGACACGTAGTAAATAAAGCCACTGGCCTGTTTCACTACATGCTGGATACGCTCATCGGTAGAGGTCGGTGCCAGCAGGAAAATCTGGTCCATATCGTACTGCTGTAAGATCTGGTCTAAATCGGCAGCTTCTTCTGGCGGCAGATCCACCAGCAAGACACCATCTACCCCACATTCATGCGCATAGGCGACAAACTTGTGGTAGCCAATGACCTCAACCGGGTTTAAATAACCCATGAGCACCACTGGTGTTTCCGTGTCTTTTTGGCGGAATTCCTTGACCATATTCAGTGCATCGAGGGTATTGGTTCCCCCTGCCAATGCACGTTCTGCAGCCAAGGCAATGACTGGACCATCGGCCATCGGGTCAGAGAATGGCAGTCCAAGCTCAATCACATCTACACCCGCCTCAACCATTTGATGTAACAGTGGTACCGTTACCTGTGGCTGTGGGTCACCTGCCATGACATAAGATACGAGGGCCTTACGTTGTTGAGATTTCAACTGTGCAAATCGGGTGGCTAAACGTGACATAGGGCTGTGCTTTCCTTGAATAATTCAAAACTGATAAGTTGCTATTGTCGAAATACAGGACATCGCATTGTAACGCTATTTTTTGCTCATTGAACAGAGCACAGCTGGTCGATGCCCGATTTCATCAGCAAAGCGCGAATTCCAGAACAACCCGAAAGCTACATTTACCGATATTTCGGTTTTTTTCTCAATGATCAAAGATGCCTAATTTCGCTATTCCCAGCAATCTCAAGCAGTTAGAAAAACCCAATGGCTGAGCAAAAAAGATGATAAAAATAGGACAGTTAGCATTTACATTTAAAGTTTTCAGAAATAGCAAAAGCTGCTTTATACTAGCGCCGTTTTCAGATTTTTTCTTATTTCTATGATTTCCGACTCCCAGGCAAAAGTGCACGCTCGCGGGCTTGCGCTGTTGCCACTTATTGTATTTTTAGCCATTTTTTTAGGCAGTGGCATTTACCATTCCCTGATTGGGACCGAGTTTGCCTTCTATCAGGTCAAGGCGCCGGTGGCAGCCATTCCGGCGATTATCCTGGCATTATTGCTCTATCGTGGCCAGCTGAACCGGGCCATTGAAGAATTTTTACAGGGCGCTAGCCATCCCAACCTGATCCTGATGTTTATGGTCTTTATGCTGGCTGGTGCCTTTGCCAGCACCAGTGGCGCCATTGGCAGTGTCAATGCTACGGTACAGCTGGGCCTGTCGATTATTCCGCCGGAATTTGTACTGCCAATGCTGTTTCTGATTTCAGCCTTTGTTGCCACCGCCATGGGCACCTCAATGGGCACCATTGCAGCCTGTGCACCGATTGCCTTTGGTTTTTCCGAAGCCACACAAATTGCCACGGTGTATACCATTGGTGCGGTGGTTGGCGGTGCCATGTTTGGCGATAACCTGTCGATGATTTCTGACACCACCATTGCCGCCACCAGCAGCCAGAAAGTACAGCTGCGTGACAAGTTCAAGGTCAATGTCTGGATTGCCGTACCGGCCGCACTGATCACAGTACTGATTTATATGCTGATCAACCAGAATACCCAGGCCATTGCCTATCAGGAGTATAACGCCTGGCTCATCTTGCCTTATGTGGCGGTGTTTGTGCTGGCCTTTTCCCGCCTGCATGTGCTGGCAGTGTTAACCATCGGGATTTTTCTTTCCGCGCTGATGGGACTGTTGATGCTGCCTGAGTTTAATCTGCTCAAGCTGAATGGCGCTACTTATGATGGCTTTGTCGGCATGTTTGAAGTGGCGTTGCTGTCGATGTTCCTGGGTGGCCTATCGGCCATTATGCAAAAAGAAGGCGGCCTGGAATGGCTGATTCAACGCATCTACAAGCTGACCCGCCTGTTTAAAGTCGGCGCGCAACGTGCTGGTGAGCTCGGGATCAGCTTTCTGGTGGTGTTTTCCAATCTGTTTGTGGCCAACAATACTGTGGCAATTATCCTGTCTGGAGATATGGCACGGGAAGTGGCGCAGGAATATGGCGTCGATCCGAAACGCGCTGCGGCCCTGCTAGATATTTTCTCCTGCGTGGTACAGGGCCTGATTCCTTATGGCGCCCAGTTATTGCTGGCCTGCTCGATTGCCAAAATGTCACCGGTGGAGTTGATTGGCAGCGTCTATTATTGCTGGGTGCTGGCGATTTTTGCGATTGCCGCCATTGCCTTGCGTTTCCCCAAACTGCGCACGGCTTAAAACCGTACTTTTTAATTGTTCCAAGCGGCTATTCAGCCGCTTTTTTATGGGCAGTCTGTTGCTGACGCAGTACCCGCCGCCGTTCGGTTAAGGTCTGGCCGCAATGCGCTTTATAGGCGCGGGCCAAAGCCGACTGATCGGAATAACCGAGCTGGCTGGCAATCTCGGTCAGGCTCAGCTTTTGCGGTAATAGCAACTCACAGCGTTTGATCCGTTCCATGTCCAGCAGCTGTTTAAATGAAGTGTCCAGTTCACTCAGTTGACGCTGCAAGGTGCGGCTGGACATACACAGCTCGACAGCCAGCTCATCCAGCTTGGGTGCCTGTTGCTGCAATCGTAAATAATCGGCTATCAGATGGCGCAGCTTCTGGTCCAGCCCTTCCAGCAAAGGTTTAGCCGCCATCGCTTCTTCAGCCTGTTTTTTTAAAATCCCGATTAAAGTTGGATCAGGCTGCTGTGGTTGCAGCTGCAGGCTGTCGATGCTCAGCACCAGCTGATAATCCGGCTGATCAAACAGCACTTCGCAGCCATAAAACTTTTGATACTGATACAGCGCCGTTTGCGGGGCATGGGCAAAATGAACCCGGCGCAAAGGGAAATGCTCAGCCGCAAACATCTGCCGGGCCAGCTGCAGCATACAGGCAAAGGTGATTTCGTGAATCAGCGTGCTCTGATCCTGCGGATTGGGCCAGGAGACAATCAGCAGATCATCCTGCTGCTGGATCTGCATGGGGACCGCTTCGTTAGCATCAATCACCAGCCGGCTAAACTGGGCAATATACTGCAAGGCTTCGGCCACGCTATTACTACGCGAGGCCATATAGCCGAGCACACCAAAATGTTCCGGACGGATAAAACGCGCCAGTTCAAACACCAGATAGGCTGTGTTCAGCTGCTGCCGGGTCTGTTCCAGCAGCGTAATAAAAGCCTGACAGGAAGATTGGCCATCAATCGGCAAACTCAGTACATGCTGCACATATTGCTGCAAGCTGTCTGACAGCTCGATCTGTTGCGGCTGCACACCTTGTGCCTGCAGGTAGGACTGCCACAAGTGTACATAGCCGTTTGGAATCTGAATATCACTCGGGTAAGTTGTCATCCTGACATTTCTTATTTTCACTATGGCGTAAAATGTATAAAAACTGGCAAGACTTGTCAAAACAAAGCCGCTAAAGCCCGACATACTGCAGATATGAACGACTAGATGAAGTAAAACAAGATGAATGCCATAGTCCAATATCAGGCGCAACCAGTGGTGCGCAGCAATCTCGACTTTAAGCTGGAACAGATTCCACGCTTCTGGTTTGGTGGAGATCCTTTTCTGACCCGCATGTTTGATGCCTTAAGCCTGACCTTTCCCGATGGGGAACGCTATTTTATTCAGTCAGTACGCTTGTACCGCGAGCAGATTCAGCAGCCAGAACTGCAACAACGCGTGGCCGACTTTATCCGTCAGGAAGCCCAGCATGGCATCGCGCATGATAAAATGAACCAGCTGATGAAAAATCAGGGTATGCCGGTAGATCAGTTTATCCGCCAGCTCAACCGGATTTTTAAATTTGAACTGGAAAAACGCTCACCGGAATATAATATTGCCACCACGGCAGCAGCCGAGCATCTGACCGCCCTCATGGCTGAAACCTTTTATGCCCATCGCTCGACGTTAGCTGAAGCACATCCGTATGTGCGCGCCTTGTTTGCCTGGCATGCGATTGAAGAAATGGAACACCGCGATGTGGCCTTTGATGTAATGCGTGATGTAGCTCAAGTTTCTGAAGCGATGCGGCATTTTGCCCTGGTCTGGACCACGTTCCTGATGTTTGGTTTTACCATTTATCGAGCCAATATCATGTTAAAGCAGGATGGCTTTAACCTGTGGCAACGCCTGCAGCTGAATGCCAAAGGCTTGCCGTGGTTCTTTGGTAAAAAAGGCACCTTAACCCGGATGGGCCGACTATATAAGGACTGGTTTAAAAAAGATTTTCATCCCAGCCAGCATCCGATTATTGCCCAGTATGAGGTCTGGATTAACACCCTGGAACAAACCAACGATCCGATTCAGGCCGGTGAAGCCTTCTGGCAGGCGGCTAAAGATTAAAGAAAAGTTATGATGGATTAAAAAAGCTGAATGTCAGGTTCAGCTTTTTTATTGAGTGGATGAGCCGTAGCTTGTTTGATAATCAGGATCAGCGACGAAGATCTACCATTTGGCATAATGCTGTTCCAGCAAGGCATATTCATTCAGGAACACAATTTCCTGATCATCCTGCACAATGGTGCCGCTGACTTTGGCCTGCCACTGGCTAAACTGGCTGCCCACCAGGCGCAGGTTCAGATTTTCATAACGGCGCCAGCCGGTGGTCACGGTTAAATTCAGGCTTTGATCCAGCGAGACAATATTCCACTGGTTATCTGACTGCTGCTCAAATAACACATCTGCCAGCGGATACAGGCGACCATTGACCCACAGACAGTTTTCATTGCCAAAGCTTTCATTGACGCCAGAAGCCAGATTAATGCCGACCCGTTTGTTCTGGGCATCCCAGAAATTACAGGACAGCCAGAACCAGGCCGTTTCCGGGCGTAAAAAACCACAGGTATCATCCAGAGAAACAAAGGTTTTGTCATGAAACTGGATGGTTTGTCCCTGCTTGTTGATAAAAAAACCTTCACAGCCGAGCGTGGTCAGCTTTTGGGTATAGGTCCAGCCATTAATCCCATTCGGACTGCACATGCTTAATGGATCAGTGCCGGCACAGAAAATTCGCGCACTCAGACGCAGTTCGCCGTATTTAGTCACCCGGATATAACGCACTCCATTGGCATGCTGAATATCCAGCTGATAACCGGCTTTATGAAAATGACTATGGTTAAACAGCGGCTGCTCGTCCAGCACCGTATGCCGGGCCAGAAAACTGATCGCATCCCATTCCAGCACTTCACCGGTCAAATGATTGTAGATATAAACAAAACCATGCCCGGCCCAGGCAATGTCAACAATGGCTAGGCCAATGGTATAGTGCTCATGCTGAATACAACAAAATTTAAATTTCTTATATTTTAATCGTTTACGCCAACCAGACAGCACATCACCATAAGGGCTTTTATATTGATAATGATGGTATTGGATACTGGTCGGTAATTGCTTAAAACGTCCGTAACGTGGCTGTCCATTCTGTTGTATTAAATCCATGTACGACATTCCATGTGGTTTGAGACACTGTAGCTACCGCCTTATTATGCCTATAAAATCTGGCCAGAAAAATAAAAATAAGATTATTTTATCTAAACAATAACAAAAACATAGATTGCTTTCTTTCACAATATTGGAGTCAAGCCAATTGCTTAAGTCTGCTGCAGTCAGAATTCTGAGATAGGCAAATAGGTATTTTCCCAGCGGTTTCCGGCGAACTCCCCGGCCACCAGTTGTACATAACGGCCATGCACCTGATCAATGGCGATGCAGTCATCGACATCCAGCACCCGGTCAGTATGCTGCTTTTGCCAGTGTGCAGCAAAATATGCCTTGCCACGCTGTTTGGCCACCATGGCATTTTGTGCCACCACCAGAACATAGCGATGCAATTCACCAAACTCACGCGCATCGTAGCCGCCCAAATTAATCAGCCAGAGTTTTTCATGTGCCTGATTCGGGGCCGCATTGCTAAATTGCAGCTGATATTGCTGGCCTTCAAATTCCACCCCATTGATTTGCGCCCAGGCATCAATATGTAAGCCTTGCTGCTCACCAAACCAGGCCTGTCTTAGCTGAGGGAAAGTCTCTTCCAGCGTGTTACCCACGGCAAGGACCACATCGTGCACTTCGGTATTGGCGCGGGCATGACGACCGCCTAACATGACGATAAACAGACTTGGCATGGGAGACTCCAGAAGATGGTTTTAACCAGGTAGAAGATAAATCAGCAATATGATACGCGACGGCGACAGGGATGTCGCCTGTTGAGCAGCATGACAGGGACGTCATATCTGCTCAAAAAAGTCTTTGCTTACTTTGGGCTTTTCCAAAGTAAGGGAAAATCTGGATGAATTATGATTGCCTGAATTTGTGTCAAAAATCGGATCTGCATAATAATCCTCCCCTCGCCCCTCCTTTAAAAAAGTGGGAAACTTTCATTACAACAATAAAAAAATCGCACCCAATTGCTTGAATGCGATTTAAATCCTCCCAACCCTCCTTTTACTAAGGAGGGCTATTCCCTCTTTCTCAAAGAGGGTTAGGGAGATTTTTTACATATCCACCATTTCCACGCCATCAATACGCGCTACCGTCATCAAGTCTTTATCACCACGGCCTGAAACCGTTGCAATAATAATTTGATCTTTCGACATGGTCGGCGCCAGCTTGGTCACGTACGCCATCGCATGTGAACTTTCTAGTGCTGGAATAATCCCTTCAATCTTGGTCAGGTCACGGAAACCTTGCAAAGCTTCTTGGTCATTGATTGGCACATAATCCACACGATGCATATCTTTCAGGAAGCTATGCTCAGGACCTACACCCGGATAATCTAGACCAGCAGAAATTGAATGGGTTTCAATAATCTGGCCTTGTTCATCTGACATCAGGTAAGTACGGTTGCCGTGAAGGACACCGACATGACCGGCATTCAATGGCGCAGAGTGTTTACCGGTTTCAATACCTAAGCCCGCCGCTTCAACACCATACATTTTCACCTCCTGATCATTCAGGAATGGATAGAACAGGCCCATGGCATTGGAACCACCACCGACACAGGCCACAAGTGCATCCGGCAGACGGCCGGCTTGTTCCTGAATCTGACGGCGTGCTTCACGGCCAATAATAGACTGAAAATCACGCACCAGTTGCGGATAGGGATGTGGACCCGCCACAGTTCCAATCACGTAATAGGTTGAATCGACATTGGTAACCCAGTCACGCATCGCTTCGTTCATGGCATCTTTTAAAGTTTTAGAGCCGCTTTCTACCGCGACGACTTTGGCACCCAGCAAACGCATACGATACACGTTCATGGCCTGGCGCTTCACATCTTCCGCACCCATGAACACTACACATTCAAGACCTAAACGCGCCGCTATGGTTGCTGTCGCCACACCATGCTGACCGGCACCAGTTTCGGCAATAATACGTTTTTTACCTGAAAGTTTGGCCAATAACGCCTGACCAATGGTGTTGTTCACTTTATGCGAGCCGGTATGGTTCAGGTCTTCGCGTTTTAAGTAAATCTGCGCACCACCCAACTCTTTTGACCATCGCTCAGCATAATACAGTGGACTTGGACGACCGACGTAATAAGCGAGATCACGGTCGAATTCTGCCAGAAACTGTTCATCATTCTTCATGCGGAAATAGAGCTTTTCCAAGTCTTCTAAAGCCGCCATCAGGGTTTCTGACACAAAACGTCCGCCATGGATACCGAAGTGCCCTTTTGCATCAGGGAACTGGGTATAGTCAATTGCCTGTTTTTCTGTATTAACAGTTTGCTGATCCACGATGGACTCCTTGCATAAAGCGTTCTATGAGTTGTTGGTCTTTAATACCTTTTGCGGATTCTACGCCTCCGCTCACATCTACAGCAAACGCGGCTGTGGTGTGAATGGCGTCTTCAATATTGTCAGGGTTTAATCCACCAGCCAAAATCAGTGGAATATCCAGTTGGGGAAAGCTGCTCCAGTCAAAGCTGTGCCCGGTTCCGCCCTTTAATTCAGGATGCCAGGCATCTAAAAGTACAGCGCTGGCACCGGCCTGCTGATATTTTTGAATTTCAGCCACTACATCTAGGCCCGGTTTAACCTGAATCGCCTTGTACCAGCGACGTCCAACCTGCTGCGCAATTGACTGGCACTGTTCCGGACTTTCATCACCATGAAATTGCAGGATGTCCAGCGCGACTGTATTAAGAATGGCCTGAATCTCACGGGCTGAGCTATTTACAAATAAACCCACCACCTGCACATAAGGCGCAATGGCCTGTACCAGAACGCTGGCCTGTTCTGCGCTCACACTGCGCGGACTTGGAGGATAAAATACAAAACCAATTGCATCTGCACCACTGTTGACGACGGCATGTACATCTTCAACCCGGGTGATGCCGCAAATTTTGGCACGGGTTCGCATAACTTGTTTGGCTCTCGTAATGCCCGCTTTATAGCCTATCTATAAATATGGGGCCGGCTCATTGTAATGCAAATTTTTTCACTTGAGTAAAGTTCAGCCTGATAATTCTTGCACAAGTTGTTTAAAATGCATACAGCACTTATACTGCGCCCGTTTCACAGCAAGTTTAAGCCTTGGCTTTAGGGAAGTTGGTGAAAATCCGACACTGCCCCCGCAACGGTAACAATGAAACATATATCCGTTTAAATCATGCGATTTACACCACTGTATTCAGATATGGGAAGGTGGATATATAGGTCCAGGTCATCATCAAGATGCTTGGCACCACATTGAAGTCCGGATACCTGCTTGTTGTGCCCTTTAACTCAATCATTCACGTGGGGTGAATGTATGGAGCACATATCATGTCTATTCAATTTCAACCTACTGCCTTGGTAGGTGCAATCGCTCTTGCGATGGGGTTTTCAACTTCTGTCTTTGCTGCGGAGTCTCAAGAGCAACCTGCCGTCAACGCAGCCCTGGATACCTTGGTGGTTACAGCCACCCGTTCTGAAGAGAAGATTGGCAATGTGCCTGCGCGGATTTCGGTCATTGATCAGAAGACGATTGAATCAAACCCTATTCTTAATGTCTCTGAACTCATTCAACGCGATCCTTCTGTTTACATCAAGCAAAGTGGTGGCTTTGGACAAATTTCAGAAATTAGACTCCGCGGTACCAATGCAGCCCATACTTTAGTGCTTAAAGATGGTGCTCGCTTAAATAGCCAAAATCATTATGGCCCGTTATACCCGACTTTTTTAGATACCACAGATGTTCAGCAAGTTGAAATTTTAAAAGGTCCTGCCTCTGTACAATATGGCACCGATGCAATTGGTGGCGTCGTCCAGCTACTTTCCAAGAAACCTGAAAAATCCGGCGCCGAAATTACGGGGATCTATGGCGAGAATCAAACATATAAGGCGATTACCAAAGCCAATTTAGTTACTGATAACGGATTTTATGCTCAGGTTAGTGGACAACGATTAGAAACGGATGGCACAAGAATCCTCGACAACCAGAATAAAAATCAAAAAGCCAGTTTTGATCAAAAAGGATATGGTGCAAAAGTCGGCTATGAGAATGATGGTTTAAAAGCAAGTATCTCTATTAGCCAAAATGAAGGTGTTAACCAGTTCTATAACTGGATGACAGGCCAAAATGATGCGTTACGTTTCTTCGAAAACCGTTTAATTAACTCAAATATTGCCTACGATATTGCTGACAATTTGACGCTTGCCGCACGTTTCTCAAACTTTATTGATCATCAATATGTTCAGGATAGTGAACCAGGTCCATTTGATACAGAAAATAAAGAGGGAGATGTCAATCTTCGCTGGGCATTTACACCACAGCAAAGTATTTTGTTAGGTAGTACTTATCTGAAGTCTGATTTTCAAAGTAATTCTATAAAAGATAAGAAACAGGATATTGACTCTCTTGGTTATTATTTACAACACCAATATTCATCTGAAAAGCTAAATACCCAAGTCGGGATCCGTGCAGAAGACAATGAACTTTTCGGCACTCATACAGTAGGTCAAGGTGCGATTCGCTATCAGATTCTACCAGCGACAAGTATCTATGCGAATGTTGGATCGGCCTTTAAAGCTCCATCTTTGACAGAACTCTACTATTTTTCTGAAGGCTTCTATCCAACGTATGGCAATCCTGACTTAAAACCGGAAAAGAGCATATCTTATGAAATTGGTGTCGACCAAATCATCACTGATCAACTAACTGCTTATTTATCTGCCTACCAGACCCATATAAAAAATCTCATTGTGAGTGACTATCTTGGTCAAAATAAATCAAGTTTTGCGAATGTAGAAAAATCTGAGGTTAATGGCGGTGAAATTGGCTTGAAGTGGAGGAATCAGGATTTATTCTTGAGCACAGAATATGCGTATGCGGATTCAAAAAATAAAAAAACCAATAACAACCTCGCATACCGACCAAAGCAAACCTTTACCTTATCAACCGGTTTAGAGAATGCCGCTTATGGCATTAGTGCCTCTTTAATTGCTCGATCAGATATTTATACTGACACAGCAAACAAGGTTAAGGCTCCTGGCTATGCGACAGTTGATCTCAATATGTATTGGAATCTGAACCCCAATATGAAGCTATTTAGTAATATCCAGAATATCGGAGACGTTAATTACAAAATTGCAGATAACTTTGGTGATGGTTGGTATGTCAACGAGGGCCGCCTCGCTTCTGCAGGCGTAACTTTCCGCTACTAAAACCCGCATAACAACAAAAACTTTAAAACAGCGCAGTTTATGGATAATGTTTTGACCGGCATTATCCTTTTTTCATTTCAACCTAAGGAAAAGTTATGGGCCACCGTTTAAGCAAGATCTACACCCGCACAGGCGACTCAGGCACAACAGGATTGGGCGATGGTTCACGTGTTGCCAAAGATGATTTACGTATTACCGCACTCGGCGATGTTGATGAACTGAATGCCACCATTGGCGTACTGCGCGCACAGATTGCCGCCAGCACCATTCAGGACAAAGCCAGCTGGGATAAATCTTTAAGCCTGATTCAGCACTGGCTGTTTGATTTAGGTGGTGAAGTCTGCATTCCGGGTTTTACCCTGGTACAACCGGTATCAATCGAGTTTCTGGAAAACGACATTGACCGGATGAATGAAAACCTGCCGATGCTTAAGGACTTTATTCTGCCTGCCGGTACCTTGGCGTGTAGCTATGCCCATCAGGCCCGTGCTGTCTGCCGCCGTGCCGAACGTAGCGTGATGTCAGTGCATAGCCGTGACCAGAATATTCAGGCCACCTCTTTACAGCTCCTAAACCGTTTATCTGACTGGTTATTTGTTGCTTCACGCACCCTGCAACGCAGTGAAGGCGGCGCTGAAGTGCTGTGGCAAAAAAACATTAACGAAACGATTGAATAAAGCCGTCATTTTCATAGAAAAAATTGATGAAAATATGCGCTGATCTGACTTGTATAAATTTAAGATCAGCGCACAATAGCGCTGTCACATCCAGGTCATCTTAAAGGCTCACAATGAAACTTCCTCCCCAAACGCTGAGCCTGTTATGCGTATAATTGGACATCGTGGTGCCCGCGGCGAAGCCCCAGAAAATACCCTGGGCGGTTTTCAGTATATTCAGGATTTAGGCGTACGCGCCGTTGAGTTTGACGTACGTCAGCTCAAAGACCAGCAACTGGTCATTATGCATGATGATCATTTGATCCGGACCACCGGTCAGGACCGTCCGCTGTATGAATGCAGCACGCAAGATTTACATCATTATAATCAGGCCTATGGCTGGAAAAACTGGTCCAATTTTGAAATCACCCCGTATTTAAACCAGACCCTTGCCCTAATCCAGAACTTTGAACATATTGAAGTTGAAATTAAAGCGGTAGAAACCCAGGCACAGGCTGAACAGCTGACCCTGGCCTTACATCAGCAGCTCAAAGGCTTTGAACATTCCGCTGTGATTACCAGTTTTGACCTAAAAATACATCAGGCCTTACAGGCGCAGCAGTCAACCTTTAAACGCGGTTTACTGATTGAAGAAGATATTCAGGAACAGGCGATTGAACAGGCATTGCACTTTGGCTGCTGTCAGATTGGCTGGATGAATGAACTGGCGACCCTGCGTATGATTCAGGCCACCCAGCAAGCTCAACTGGGGGTCAGTGTCTGGACGGTCAATGAAGTGGAACGTGCCAAGCAGCTCAAAGATTTAGGCATTAACGGTTTAATTACCGATTTCCCGAAACTGATGATGCAACATATTTAATAAAAATAGATGCTCAATCAACCTGTATGTTACAGGCTGATTTTATATTGATTGAACTTCTATTTAGCGTTGCATGGCCTGAATCAGCATTAGCCCGCGTTCATCCAGCAAATATAAGGTTTTACCCTGTAACTGGAAACGTTTGACCCGTTGCAAGGCATCCATCAAGTCAGCTTCCTGCGCCAGCGCCTGATCACAACTATTATGCGTGGCACGGCTGTTCAGGCTTAAACGGCCTTGGCTGAACTGCAGCTGATAGCGACCGGAAAGAGAATTACAGCCGGTATTGCCCTGCAGATTCTGAAAACGGGAATTGAACATTAAATATGGGCTGGCATGAAAATAGCGTGCCTTTTTCCCCTGAATGGTTTGAATTTCCCAGCCAATATCCTGCAGACCATCACTACTGCGTTTAACCGCTGCCGGTGCTTTTACCGCACGTGGCTGTGACTGGACTTTGGACGCTGTAGAAGACGGCGGTGTGCTTTGACAGGCCGTAATGAAAACCGCCGCGATCAAATACGGCAAAATTAAACTAATTTTACGGTATCTCATGTGATTGATTTCGCATTGATCAAGAATTTATCTTTATCATGCCGCAGCCTTCGATAAAATCAATGAAGCTTCAATCTTATTCTGTTACTGTTTGGTACAATACATCTGTACAATAATGCTAGTGACGCCGAAACGCGCATGCTAATATGCTCAAATCTTATTTCATACAAAAAGTAATGGATTAAGCACTTCTTTACACCTCCCCAGCTTTCAGGAGTACTGTTGGAGATGAATGCTCCCCTACCCAAAGCCCCAATTAACTGGGTTGCCATTTTTGCTCTGGTGTTCTTGCCAATTGTCGCAATCATTGCCATCCCGTTATATGCTTACCACCATGATTTTAGCCTTGCGGCTTGGATCAGCATGTTTGTTTTACTTGGCGTTAGCAGCTTGGGTATTACAGCAGGTTATCACCGTTTATGGGCGCACCGTGCCTATGAAGCCACTTTACCTTTGAAAATCATTTTAATGATTATGGGCACCTTTGCCGTGCAGAACAGTATCCTGTTCTGGGCCTCAGGTCACCGTACCCATCACCGTCATGTCGATGATGTCGATAAAGATCCGTATTCCATCAATAACGGTTTCTGGTACGCCCATTTAGGCTGGATGCTGCGTGACTATCCGGCAGCAGAACCAAACTATAAAAATGCGCCAGATTTGCTGAATGACAAACTGGTGATGTTCCAGCATAAATACTATGTGCCGTTAGTGATTCTGGTGCATGTTGGCATTTTGCTGCCAATTGGCTGGGCTGTGGGCGACATCTGGGGTGTTCTGCTATTAGGCGGTTTGATGCGTCTGATTCTGAGCCACCATGTGACCTTCTTTATTAACTCGCTGTGTCATATGTGGGGCAAACGTCCATATACCGACGAAAATACGGCACGTGACAACTTCTGGCTGGCTATTGCCACCTGGGGCGAGGGTTATCATAACTATCACCATATCTTCCAGTACGATTACCGTAATGGCGTGAAATGGTGGCAATATGACCCGACCAAATGGTTAATCTGGAGCTGTTCGAAACTGGGTCTGGCAAAAAACCTGCGCCGTATTCCAAGCTTTAATATTAAAAAAGCGGAACTGGCGATGAAGTTCAAATATGCCGAGCAGGACCTGGCAGTATATGGCCACAATGTCAATGACGACATCAGCAGCGTCAAACAGCGTCTGGCACAAGAATATGAAGCCTTTACCCATACCCTAAATGACTGGGCCAAATTAAAAGAGCAGGAAATTCAGGCCAAGAAATCAGCGGTGGCAGAAAAAATCCATCAAATGGATGACAAGCTGAAAGTTGAATTCCAGCTGGTGGAACAGCGTCTAACCCATCATCGGGAAAGCCTGAACATTCTGATGCGTAACCTGAAAAAGAATCCGGTTTCACAATAATACCAAAGCCCTGCAAAAAGCCTCCTGATGGAGGCTTTTTCTATTCGGAAACACGACACTTTTCTCCAGCCAAGTTTGTTATAGTGAAGGCCTGTTCTGAATGGCTGTTCTGCAATGCAATTTAACTCGCGCTATCCTACCCTGCCTTCCCGTCTGTATCACCAGCAACAACCGCTGCCTTTAAAAGGCGCCACAGCCGGGCATTTCAATGCAGCACTGGCCGATGAACTGCAATGGTCAGATGAAGACAAAGCACAGTGGGTGGAAATCTGTAGCGGCCAGAAAACATTTGCTGAATTTCCGGCATTGGCCATGGTTTATGCCGGGCATCAATTCGGGCAATGGGCCGGTCAGCTCGGTGATGGACGTGGTTTACTGATTGCCCAGATTATCGACCAGCATCAGCAGACCATTGATCTGCATTTAAAAGGTGCCGGTGCTACCCCTTATTCACGGATGGGCGATGGGCGCGCGGTGTTACGCTCGGTGATTCGTGAATATCTGGCCGGTCATGCCTTAAATGCCTTGGGCGTACCTTCCAGTAATGCGGTGGGATTTACTTCATCGACCCAAGGGGTACAGCGTGAAAAACTGGAACCGGGCGCGATGATGTTACGCACCTCGGACTGTCATATTCGGCTGGGGCATTTTGAATGGATCAATCAATATCAGCCAGATTTACTGCCTGAATTTACCCAGAAATGTATCGAGTGGCATTATCCTGAATGTCTGAAGGCCGAGCAGCCTGTTTTAGCCTTTGCCACGCAGGTGGTGCAGCGTACCGCAGTGATGATTGCCCAATGGCAGCTGGTTGGCTTTGCCCATGGGGTAATGAATACCGATAATTTAAATATCACCGGTTCTACCCTAGATTTTGGTCCTTACGGTTTTATGGAGCGCTTTCGCCCGAACTGGATCAACAACCATTCCGATTATCAGGGACGTTATACCTATCAGCAACAGCCGAGTATTGGGCACTGGAACTTGTGGACCTGGCTGAACAACCTGATTCCGCTTTGTCCCGCAGACGATGACCAGGAGCAATGGAAAACAGATCTGGCTCAATGTTTAACTCATTTTGAACCGACCTTCCTGGAACACTACAAGCATGGCTTAAACCAGAAAATGGGCTTACCCAGCTTCCATAAAGACAGCTTTGACTGCGCGATGGCTTTTTTAAGAATCTTGCAAAGCGAACAGCTGGACTACACCCAAAGCTTTATTCGCCTGCAACATAAAGAGTATGAAGCGATTAAAGATGATTGCTTAGACCGTCGTCAGTTTGAAGCCTTCCTGACGCAATATGAGCGTATTCGTGAACATCAGGATACCGATGAACTGGATGCCGCCATGACCGCCGTCAATCCGCATTACATCCTGCGCAACCATATGGCGCAAAAAGCGATTGAACTGGCCGAGCGGGATGATTTTTCTGAAGTCGAGCGTTTATTTTGCCTGCTCAGCCAACCCTATACCCGGCAGACCGCGCTGGAAAAACCGGAAGATTTAGCGCCGCTGCCAAGCGATGTGCCTGAAGTGATGGTCAGCTGCTCGTCTTAAAGTATCCACATTGACCTGGTAAATTGTGGATAATTTCAGCATTATCCACAGAGCACCCTTCAACCTAAATTGCGTATGGCTTTACATCCACTTGCGGCAACAGCCGCTGCTACCCTGCCTGAAGTCACAGTGACCCAGCCCTTTGGTGAGGGTTGTGATGTGTTTAAAGTGCTGGATAAAGTCTTTATGTTGCAGTTCCATCTGCAGGGACAAGCGGCTATTAATTTAAAAGTAGCACCAGATCATGGTGCCATGCTGCGTGATATTTATCCGTATATTCGTAGCGGCTGGCATATGAATAAACAGCACTGGATTTCAGTGTATGAAGATGAAGAGCTGGATGAAGCTTTGATCGAAGATTTGGTACTCAATTCTTATGCGCTGGTGGTGTCCAAACTCAAGAAATTGGATCGGCAACGTATAGCATTACTCAACACTGTAGACTCGCGTGTTTAGCTCGGGCAAAAACACAGAGATAAATCGTGCCCACAGTTTGATCCTGTCTCTCGTATGTAAAATCAGCGATTAAACTTTATATTTATCATTGAACAACTCAAAGGCTTTGCGCCACCCTGAATGTTCACTGCTGTGCTGGCTTTTTGCAATTAAATGCTGCAAGAGTGCTTTGATGGTGGCCACTGTATCGGAATTTAAACAGACAATAACCTGCTGTACACAGAAGTTAATCTGATGTTCCAGGCGGGAACTATCCTTGGTTTGTTCAAAATAGTGTATCGCGGGGGTGATATTGCGCTGAATTAAGCGTGCGACAAGCTCATTATTGACGTGCATAGAAAAATTCCCAAAAGCAGGCTGCGGATTATACCGGAATTTTATTTACTTCAATTTTCAGGCTTATTAAAATTTACAAAATATTCTTGTTAAAAATTAAATTCATTTAAAAATTATAATATTAGAAATACCCCCTTTTATTTTGGTCTTATGCTTGATCAGTCTGTTGATTTATCACCATCCTGCCCCTAAATACTGCACAACCTACTCTCATAAAAAAAGCGAATAGACACATATCTATTCGCTTTTTCACTCCGCATGAAATTAATCTTCCGGATATTCAAAACGGTAGCCAACCCCATAGACTGCCTGAATCCACTCATGACGATTACCGGTTTCTGCCGCTTCGGAAATCTTGCGGCGCAGGTTTTTGATATGACTGTCAATTACCCGATCTGCAACATCAAAACTGTCCGGGTTAATATGATCCAGCAATTGGGCACGGGAATAAACCTGCCCGACATGCTCTAAAAACAGCTCCAGTAAACGAAATTCGGTTGGGGTCAGATTCAAGGCTTTTTGCTGATACCAAATGCGTTGCTGGGCTTTATCCATCCGGAATAAATCATTGGTTTCCGGTTCAGCCTTGCGGTCTAAGCGACGCAGCACTGCCTGCACACGTGCCACCAGTTCTTTCGGACTAAACGGCTTACAGATATAGTCATCTGCACCCATGTTCAGGCCTAATACCCGGTCAATTTCTTCGGTACGCGCCGTCACCATAATAATGGGCAAATCGGACTGCTCACGTACTTTACGGCAAATGGTCAGACCATCCATACGCGGCACCATCAGATCCAGAATCATCAGGCTCGGTTTACGCTGCAAAAAGCTGTTATAGGCTTCTTGTCCATCATGAAACATACTGACCTCAAACCCAGCAGCTTCAAGATAGTCGCGGACCAATTGAGCGAGTTCAACTTCATCTTCAACCAGCATGACATGTTTCATGAATATCTTTTCCTTTTATTGTTTGGTCGGAATCGGGAAAGTCAGTTTGCAGCGCAAGCCACCCAATGGTGAATGCGCAAAACTCAGCTGGCCACCCATGGCCTGCGCAATTTTAGCAGACAGCGCCAGACCTAAACCGGTACCGCCAGTGCTCCGCGTACGCGAATCATCCACCCGGTAAAAACGCTCACCTAAACGGGCCAGCTGTTCATCGGTCAGGCCAAATGGACTATCATCGACATAGACACTCCATTCTGCTGCCGTCTGCTCACTATGAATATGAACCTGCCCACCGGCCTCAGTATAACGAATACTGTTCGCAATCAAGTTCACCATAATTTGTTTAAAGCGGTCTATATCTAATTGTAAAGGCACAGCTTCACCTTCCAGACGCACGCTTAACTCGGCCTGTTCAAACTTCGGCCGGAAATTCTCGACTTCCTGTTCAATCACCTGCCAAGGGTTGATTGGGGCCAGATAGAATTTCAGCTGCATGGCTTCGGCCTGAGCCAGATCAGCCAGGTCCTGAGTCAGTTTTTTCAGGCTGCTGACCTGACGCATCATTGCATCTAAGTGTTCCGGTGTGGCTTTACGGATACCATCCTGCATGGCCTCAATTTGGGCCTGTAACACTGCCAGCGGGGTTTTTAATTCGTGTGAGGTATCAGCCACCCACTGCCGGCGTGAGGTTTCATGCTGATCTAAGATGACTGCCAGCTGATTCAGCTCTGTAGATAAATCACCGAGTTCATCATTACGGTTTACTTTCACCTGATACTGATAATTGCCTTTGGTCAGTTCACGGGTCCCATTGAGCAGACGCTGAATCGGCTTTTTAAAATAGGTCGCCAATAACCAGGCCACCAGTAAACTGGCAATAAAGGACAGACCATAAATCAGCAGCAGATAACGCTTTTGTTCGCTAAAGAAGTTAATGCTAAGTGCATCATCCTGATCCAGCACCGGTTTTAAACCCAGATAACCGACCACCTGATTGTTCATTAAAATCGGACGATACGACATTTGTCCTTCTGCCGGCTCCCCAACTACAAACTGGCGTTTGTCATCATATAAAGCCAGACGTGAACTAAGACCCAAACGGTCCGGCATGGAAATAAACTGTTTTTTGCCATCCGATTGTGGCTGATTCGGACGCGGGTTCTGGGCACTGCCCTGATTAACCCGGGTGGTATTCTGCTGCGCGCTTAAAGGAAATTTCAGACCTTCAAAGGGGCGATACTCGGAAGGCAGATTCATTTCCAGCCATTTCAATTCCTCCTGCGAGGCCTGGCGTTTTTGCGGATCTGGTTCAGCCAGCGTTGGTGCCACATTCATTAAGGTATGTTCTTCAAAATAACGCTGCTGCAAGGCAATATCGTACTGGCGGCGCAACCACCAGCGCGACAGGCGGTCATAATCTTCCGGGCCGGCCTGCCCTTCAATTTGCAGGATTTGCGCCTGAATGGCATTGCCCCAATCATGATAGACGCCATACACACCGGCCAGATTATGAATCACATGATCCAGCTTCTGCATTTCGACATTGGCCACGTATTTGGTGAAATTGCGTTGCATATTCCAGTGCAGCACCCACAGGCTGACCGTAGAAATGACCAGCGCGGTCAATAGCACAGTCAAAAACAGGCGCAGGGCGATTGGAATCCGGCGTATTTTCAAAACACTCATCTCAATTTTTCTTTTATTTCACTATTGTAGCGAACAGTGTCTGAAAAAACTCTCCATTGTTTCTTCATCTTTATTATTTATTCTTGTCGCAGCTCAAGATAACTGTATCGCGGTTCTGTGTGGAGACAATAATCATGAAAACGATGACAAAAATTGCGCTTGTTTCAGTGGGTTTACTCAGTGTCGGGACACTGACAGCCTGCCAGTCAACCAATAGTACAGCAACGCCGGAACGTGAAGGCCGTATGGCTCATTCCATGCACGGCAAACATGCACACCTAAGCCCGGAACAGCGTGAACAGTGGCAGCAGCTGCGTACTGAACGCCGCCAGATGATGCAGCAGATTAAAACGGCCTGTGAAGGCAAAGCTGCCGGACAGGTGGTTCAGGTCAAAGCCGGTGAAAAAACCGTGAATGGGACCTGTACCCTAGTATTTACGCCGGAACGCAAGCAGCTTAAACACAGCCGTGAACATCGTCCAATGCGTGGCGATGTACGCCAGTTTAAACAGCATGCTGCTCAGACGGGTGCCTTAACCGATGCCAAACGTGCCGAACTGGTGAAACAGTATGATCAGCGCCTGGCACAGCGTCAGGCTCGTCAACAGGCTATGGCCAATGCCTGTAACGGTAAAACCACCGGTCAGACTGTCCAGATTAAACTGGGGGATAAATCGGTCAATGGTCAATGCAGCCTGCGTTTTAAACCGAATACCGCTGTGACCATTCCGGCCAAAGTGGCTTAAGCGAAGTCAGCAAATAAAAAAGGCGCATGGTGCGCCTTTTTTATTGGACATATCTGTTTACGTTTTTGACTATTTGTCCACTTCCTATACCGATAAATCTGTTTACACTCAATACACTTAGCTATTTCAAGTTAAAAATCTTTGACTTTACAGTCACCAAGAAAAGCCATTGAAATGCTTGTACCCAATTAGAAGATGTTGCACGATTAAAACATTCAAGATGCGCCTGTGAAGGCGCGTGAACTCACTGATTTAGGATTATAACCGCTGGTTAAACCAGTATTGAGGAACCCGATATGCCACAATACAAAGCGCCACTACGTGATATGCAATTTGTTTTGCATGAATTATTAAATGCTGAAGAACATTATGCAAAACTCCCTGCATTCTCTGGAAACGTAAGCCGTGAGTTAGTTGACCAATATTTAGAAGCTGCTGCAGACTTCTGTGAAAACGAATTATCTCCTTTAAACCAGGTGGGCGACCGCGAAGGCTGTACCTGGAACGATGGTGTAGTCACCACGCCGACCGGCTTTAAAGAAGCGTATCAAAAATATATCGAACTGGGTTTCCCATCGCTTTCTGCTGAAGAGCAATATGGCGGTCAAGGTCTACCTGTTTCTTTAGGAAACGTGATTTCAGAAATGGTAGGTACAGCAAACTGGGCATGGGGCATGTACCCAGGTCTTTCTCATGGTGCTGTACGTACTTTAGAACATCACGGTTCAGATGAACAAAAAGCAACCTATCTGCCAAAGCTTGTTTCAGGTGAGTGGACGGGTACCATGTGTTTAACCGAATCTCATGCAGGTTCTGACTTAGGTATTATCCGTACTAAAGCTGAACCACAAGCAGACGGTAGCTATGCAATTTCTGGCGAGAAAATCTTTATCTCTGCTGGTGAACATGACATGGCAGAGAATATCGTGCACATCGTATTGGCACGTTTACCAGGCGCACCTAAAGGTACTAAGGGTATTTCTTTATTTATCGTACCAAAGTTCAATGTAAATGCAGATGGCTCTTTAGGGGAGCGTAACGCAGTTCGTTGCGGTTCAATCGAACACAAAATGGGGATTCATGGTAACGCAACTTGTGTGATCAACTTTGATAACGCGAAAGGTTTCTTGATTGGCCCTGAAAACCGTGGTCTAAACTGCATGTTCACGTTCATGAACACTGCGCGTATTGGTACAGCCGTTCAAGGTCTTGCAGCATCTGAAGGTTCTTTCCAAGGTGCATTGGCTTATGCCAAAGACCGTGTGGCAATGCGTTCACTTTCTGGCCCGAAAGCCCCTGAAAAAGAAGCAGATCCAATCATTGTGCATCCTGCGGTACGTAACATGCTGTTGACGCAGAAAGCATTTGCAGAAGGTGGTCGCGCACTAGTGCATCTGTTGAGTCTACACGCAGATATCGTTGAACAAGGTGCAACTGAAGAAGATCGTAAATTCTCTGACAACATCTTGTCTTTATTGACACCAATTGCAAAAGCATTCTTAACTGAAACTGGTTACGAATCTGCAAATCATGGGGTTCAAATCTTTGGTGGCCATGGCTTTATTTCTGAGCACGGTATGGAGCAAATCGTACGTGATACACGTATTGCTTGCTTATACGAAGGTACTACTGAAATCCAAGCACTTGACTTGTTAGGTCGTAAAGTATTGCAAACTCAAGGTGCAATGCTGAAAGACTTCACCAAAATCATCCATAAATTTGCAGAAGCCAACAAAGACAACGCAGCAATGCAAGAATTTGTTGAACCGCTTGCAGCGCTCAATAAAGAATGGGGCGATTTGACCATGCAAATTGGTATGCGTGCAATGCAAAACCCTGAAGAAGTAGGTGCTGCGGCAGTTGATTACATGTATTTCTCTGGCTATGTAACGCTTGCTTACCTATGGGCTCGTATGGCATTGGTCGCACAAGAAGCACTTGCAGCGGGCACCACCGATGTAGACTTCTACAATGCGAAAGTGACGACTGCACGCTTCTACTTCAAGAAAATCTTGCCACGTGTTCGCTCACACGTAGAAGTGATTGCAACTGGTGTAGAGCCACTATTTGCATTAGATGCTGAACACTTTGCTTTCTAAGCGACAATTGAAACTCGCTAAATATTGAACATATTTAGCGGGATATTCAAAATGTTGTACTCTTGAGTACAGAAATTGAGAAAGGACGGTCATAGCATTGACAGTCCTTTTTCTTTATAAATAAAGCATTCTTTCGCTTTAGTCGCCTACAACATTCACAATTGTAGATTACACTGAACTAAACGAATCAAGATTCAAACAATAAACAGGTGAACTCATCATGCCAATTTATAATGCCCCACTTGCCGATATGAAATTCATCTTAAATGATGTATTCAATGCAGAACAATTCTGGCAAAACAATGAAAACCTCGCTCATCTTGATGCTGCAACGGCTGAAGCAATTTTGGAAGAAATGGCAAAATTTGCCCAAAACGTGACGCTGCCGATTAACCGTAGCGGTGATGAAGAAGGCGCGACCTATAACAATGGCGAAGTCACTACCCCTGCTGGTTTTAAAGAAGCATTTAAACAATATGCCGAAGGCGGCTGGATTGGTTTAGGCGCAGATGAAGAATGGGGCGGTCAAGGCATGCCAAAAATGCTGACAGTATTGTCAGATGAAATGCTCTTTGCCACCAACCCATCATTCTTGTTGTATCCATTACTTTCTGTCGGTGCAGGCATGGCGTTAAGCAGCTATGCATCACAAGAACAGAAAGAAATGTATTTACCTAAAATCTACTCTGGCGAATGGTCAGGCACCATGTGCTTAACTGAACCGCATGCAGGTACAGATTTAGGGATTATTAAAACTAAAGCTGAACGCAACGAAGATGGTACTTATAACATTACAGGTACTAAGATCTTCATTACAGGTGGTGATCACGACCTCGCAGAAAATATCATTCACTTAGTTTTAGCGAAAACACCTGATGCTCCTGCAGGTTCACGCGGTATTTCTTTATTCATCGTGCCAAAATTCTTGGTGAATGAAGATGGTTCATTGGGTGAACGCAACCCTGTAGCCCCAGGCTCAATCGAACACAAAATGGGCATTAAAGCATCTGCGACTTGTGTGATGAACTTTGACGGTGCCAAAGGCTACTTAGTTGGTAAAGAAAATGAAGGCTTGGCCGCAATGTTCGTGATGATGAACTATGAACGTTTATCAATGGGTATTCAGGGTTTAGGCGCCTCTGAATTTGCTTACCAGAATGCAGCACAATATGCGACTGACCGCTTACAGGGCCGCAGCGCTTCCGGCGTACAATCACCAAACAAACCGGCTGACAGCATTTTAGTACATGGCGATGTACGTCGTATGCTCTTAAATGTGCGCGCCAACAACGAAGCATCACGTGCCTTTGCAGTCTATGTCGGTCAACAGCTGGACATCACCAAATTCTCGACTGATGCAGACGCGGTGAAAAAAGCCAATGACCGTGTGGCGCTGCTAACACCAATTGCCAAAGCCTATTTAACCGATACCGCCTTCCAGGCAACACTGGATGCGCAAATGTGCTTCGGTGGTCATGGCTATATCCGTGAATGGGGCATGGAGCAATGTGTACGTGATTTACGTATTGCGCAAATTTATGAAGGTACCAATGGTGTCCAGTCACAAGATTTAATTGGCCGTAAAACCATTAAATGTCAGGGCGCCTATATTGCAGAATACATTGCAGAAATCCGTGATTTTGCCAATGGTTTAGATGCAGACCTCAACTTTATTAAAGATGCAACTTTGGATGCAGCCACTGAAGTCGAATCTGTGACCCAATACGTTTTAAATGCAGCCAAAGAAAATGTAGATTTCCCGAATGCAGCAGCGGTAGATTATTTACATGCGGTAGGTTTGCTCAGCTTCTCATATATGTTTGCGCGCATTGCCAAAGCCGCTAAGCAAAAAGAGGGCGAGTTCTATCAAAACAAATTGTCATTGGCACTGTACTTTGTACAACGTATTTTGCCAGAACTAGCTTTACGCATTACCAAAGTGAAAGCGGGTGCAGAAGTGGTAATGAACTTCAGCGAAGATTACTTCACCAGTCAAGCTTAAGTCGATTGCCTCTAAAAAACGTCTGCATCGTCAGACGTTTTTTTATACCTCTCATTTTCTATTTTTACGCGGCTTTTCCTGTAGTTGTGCACAGTTTTTGCATGAGTTATTATCATTCATCAACATTATCAGGAGGAGCAAATGAAAGCACAACATTCCAAAGTACAAAAAATAGAAACCCTCCTCGACCGACTTGGCAATCTAGCCGTTGAAAGTTTTCACTACATTGCCCTGTTCATCATTGGCTGTATGGTGATCTGGTCGGCCGGCCATACTGTGGTCGATATTCTGACCGTCAAACAATATGCCACGATTGATGATATTTTACTGCTGTTCATTTACCTGGAACTTGGTGCCATGGTTGGCATTTACTTTAAAACCAACCACATGCCAGTACGCTTCCTGATTTATATTGCCATTACTGCCCTGACCCGGCTGCTGATTTCCGATATCCAGCACGATCATAAAGCGGATATCGACCTGGTGATTATTACCGGTTCGATTCTGATTCTGGCCTTTGCGATTCTGGTGGTGCGTTTTGCCTCCTGGAATTATCCATCGGTAATTCGGGATAAACACAGCGAAAAACCATTGCCACAAGGCAAGACCCCACGCCCGGAAGATGATGAACTGGCCTAAACACCAAAATCACGTCCATCCTTCAAATCTGAAGCACAAAAAAGCGCGCCTGGATACCACCACGGCGCGCTGATTTTTGGGTGAAGATTCACCGGATCATCAGTTTGGTTCAAATAGTTTGCCTTAGCGCTGGAGCGCTTCAGATGATCTAACGGTTTGGCACCAAAATATAACGACCATTTTCATAAATCCAGTAGCTGCCATTTGGCGGAGCCGGCAAACCTAAACGGCGCCAGTCGGTAATGATGGTCTGCGTGCTGCTCTCAATCCGGGCTACATTCGGATCACCATTGACCCAACTATAACTTTGCGAATTCTGGTAAATGGTGGTGGGCGCCTGATATTGAATACTAATGCCCGGACGTACCGATTGATGGTCCCAATGCGGACGTGGCGGATAATATTGAGGTGGCCTGTGCTGCGGATAAGACGGGCGATGCTGTGGATAATACTGCGCATGCGATTTTCGGTCCACGCCCTGATAACTGGCCCAGCGATTGGTATCGGCCAGCGACAATGTCGAGATGGCAGACAACCCAATGCCCAACCATAAACCTGCTTGCATTCTTTTCATTACCCGACTCCCAAACATCAGCCCATTGATTTTACTATAAAACAGGATTAAGGATAAAAAATGAACATGCATGCTTTATCCAGCTTTTTTAGATGAATGGTGGCAGATCGGCCGTATGTCTCAGTGAAAATAATGGCCTACTTTTATGCTACACTCGCTTTTTTTCATACTAGGTTCATGCTTGTGTCTGATTTAAGTTTTGATCGTCTTTATGAATATTTCTGCAAAGTACCCAGTGTTCAAAAAAACTTGATCGATGCCTATGGCACAGATGGTGCTCAGGCATGGTGGTTTAAATTTCAGATTAATGTAGCGCATCCACTGGCCTGGCAAACCGTACAGGAACTGGGTCATGTGCTGAACTATATTTCCAAGAATGAACGTTTGCCAACGCAGTTTTTACCGGTATCGCCACCACCTTATATGAATGGTGAGGCCAAAGATTTTCTGTCCTGGGTAATCCAGTGTAATCATGCCGATTTCCCGCCCGATGTGGTCTGCGACTGGCTGGAAGCGCGTTTGCCGAATCCGGTTGAGGATGAAAGCCAGTGGAAAATTAAAACCGACCTGAGCGAGCTGGATGAGCTGTCTGATAAAGATCTGGATGAACTGGTACCACCGAATCCGGGGCAAAACTAAGCGTTAAACCTTAATACTGACCTCTCCCTGACCCTCTCCTACCAGGAGAGGGAAAATGTGTCTCCCTAACCTTCTCTTACGAGGAGGAGAAAAAGCTATTGTTCCTAACTTTCTGTTACTAGGCTGAAGAAAAATCATTCTTCCAAACATCTCTTATAAGCAGAAGCCACGGCTTCCAAACAGAAGCTTGGGATAAGGTAGATTAGAACGTCGACCAGCCACTCCACTCCATCAAACGATACAACCCATATTTCAGCGTCGATTCATCGGCATACTGGGCATAATCCACGCTCATCTGACGGCCATTTAAGTTTGACCAGGCGGTATCAAAATACTGCTGAGCATCTTGGAATACTGGTGCTTGGGCCGGGCCTAACACGCGTAAATTGGTTTCCAGATTATAATTTTTTAAATTCCGCGCGGTGAAATTGGCCGAACCTAAAATCATCTCCTGTTGCTGGGCATTGCGCTTGATTAGCATTTTGCTATGGCATTGCTCGCCTTGGGTATTACACCAGCGCACTGGAATGCCGGCCTGATGTAATTCAGCTGCCACTGGCCGGTTCGGTACACCATTCTTTTCCAGACCAAACGCATCTTTATTGGCATCCAGCAGCACCCGCAATTTCACCCCACGCTCATGGGCAGCAAGCAGGCTTTTGATAATCTGGCGCTCGGACAGATAGAACATCACCAGATCGACCTGTTCATTGGCTTTGGCGCTATTAATCAGGTTTAAAGTCGCATCATAAATGGCTTTTTCAGTCAGCACCTGCACCTGCGGTTCAGTAGCAGCGGCCTGAAACTCACCGACAATCACTCCGGGAATATTGCTGCCGGACATGAGCGCCACCGACTGCTCGGTTTTTAGAATATCTACCGCGGTGTTGCCTTTGACCACCAGCGCCACATTGGAGTGATGGGAACTGGCATCATGCGGATTCATTGAGGTCACCAGAGCTTCCCAGCCGTCCGGGGTATCAACCACAATGGTTTTACGGTGGTTGGCCTTAAAATTTAGCAGCTCGGAATAACTACGCAGGGTGATTTTGCCCTCGCCAAACGGATTGGCCAGCCAGCCGGCATCCGGATTATTACGGATGCCCTGACAGCAGATGTACCAGAACCCGGACCACATCGGATTGGAAGCGCGTAGCGGGGTTAAATTGGTTTCAATCACATCAATCCCGGCCTGGCGCAGTTGCCGATAATGCTCTGGCGCAAGCCCGCCATAAACCGAGTTAATCGGATCGGTAATCAGCTTGATTTCAATATCCGGCTGGGTACGGCGTTTTTGAATCAGTGCATCAGTCAATTGCTGACTGAGCGGTTGATGCTGGGCCTGTGATGCTCCGGTTTGCGGATTAAATAGAAACATATCCAGCACAATTAAGCTTTGTGCTTCATCAATCAGGCGCAGCATTTCATTAAAAATCTGATGATCATAATGCTGCTGGCCCTGTGCATCCAGATAGGTCTGATCAGCCAGAAATTTGACTTCGGTATGACGTAGCGGTCCCGCATAATTCAAACCATCCGGTAAAGGCTTATAGGTGTGATACAGTGCCGAGGATAAATAGCTTAACGCCAGCAGGCCCATCATCACGCCCAGATAACGCCGTGGTGACCAGTTCAGTTTATTGTGAATTCGTTGAAAGATACGCATAAGAAAAAACCTAACCCAATCAACTCAGGCTAGGTTTTCTTCAGGCTTTTTTCAAGAGGATTTCCGTGACATCCTCTTGATTTTGGCAATAAATTTAAGTTCTGCTTAGAAGTTATATTCTAAACCAACAGTAAAATTACGGCCCACTTGCGGAATATTGGACAGGAATGAGGTATGTGAATAAACCTGATCATCCAGCAGATTATTGGCTTTAAAGAACACGCGGTAGTCCTGGTTATTCGCCATGGCACCTGCATACGCCAGACCAACATTGACCATATTATAACCTTGGGTTTCCTGCTCATAGCTGGCAATCTGGTCCTGTTTAAAGACATGATAGTACTCTGCCAGACCTGACCAGCCATCAGCAAAATCGGCTTCTACTTTGGTACCTAAACGGCCTGCTGGTACACGCGGTGCGTTTTCACTATCAATTTTGCCACGCACATAGTCACCAAACAGGCTGACTTTATAAGTATCGTTAATGGCATAGCCTAACTGCGCTTCTGTACCGTAGAAACGGGCTTTGTCTTGTTTATAATCAACTAGACGGAATGTTCCTTCGCTGTCGGTTGTTGAGCCATAAATATAGTTATCAAACCAGTTGTGATAAACATGCACATGATAGTCAAGTTTCTCCCCTTCATAATGCAGACCTAACTCAAGGTTATTTGACTTCTCAACATCCAGATCCTCATTTCCACGCTCATAGGTATTGGTGGCAAAGTGAATACCGTCCGCATATAACTCTTGTGCCAGTGGTAAACGTTGCTGATGCGAGCCAACCACAGAAAGCTTATAGTTTGGAGCAAATTCCCAATTGGCTGCTGCTGAACCTGACACACCGGTATCTGAATAGTCTTTTTGAGTTGAATCTACATCAATTTTTTGATGTTCTACACGTGCACCCAATTCCACATGCACATCACCAAACTGCTTATGTTCTAAACCGAACAGGCTATATTTTTCGGTCTTGGTGTCTGCCATCAGCACGCCACTATGAGAATGCCCATCATGTTCTTCCGCACCACCCGCAAGATTAATTTTCTGTTGGCTATATTGGGTACCAAAGACCCCTTCCCAACCCGCGACTGGTTTATGCACCAACTCTAAACGGGCATCATAGCCTTTGCTTTTAAAATTACTGATAACTTCACTTTCTTCCAGCTCGTCATGTTCATAATCGGTATAGCTGGCATGGGCACGTAACTTGTCAAAACCGGCAAATGGCTGATCCAGTTCTGTACGGACATCATAACGGTGTGATTCCAGATCGACCCATGGACCACCATGATGCGCATGGTCATCACCATGATCATCGTGAGGAGGACATTCAATTATATTCGGATTGTCATGATCTGGCCCACAACCATGATATTCATGACTATGCCCTGGTAAACCGTATTTGTCCTGACGGTTGCTATAAGACACCCCGACAAAACCACGTTCATGAATCCATGAACCGCCAATATTCACGGTTTGGCCTTCAGCAAAGGTATTGTCTACACGACGGGCTTTATCAAAATGTGTTTCATGCTTTTCATCACCCTCATGTGCATCATCATGTCCATGATTATGATCTTCATGGCCAGCTTCATCATTATGATGTTCTACCCAGTAATCCGGTGCAATATAGTTATTCGCTTTACGTTTGGAGCCTTCTACACGTAAGGCAAAGTTATCACCAATTGCCGCTGTCACCCCCGCACTGGCCAGCTTCTCATCGCTACCCGAGTTATAGCGCACGCCGACGGTACCCTCTAAGCCATCTGCCGGCATTTGGGTTGGAATTTTCTGATCGGTTACATTGACCAAACCACCGACAGTACCGGCACCATAAAGTAAAGTCGATGGACCGCGAATCACTTCAACCTGTTTTGCCAGAATTGGATCTACCGTAACCGTATGGTCTGGAGATAAAGTCGATACATCGGCAGTTTCAGATGCGTGTTGTAAAACTTTGACACGCGGGCCATCTTGACCACGAATCACGGGACGGCTTGAACCTGTGCCGTACTGATTTGAGTACACGCCCAGTTCATCGGCCAGTGCATCACCAATGGTTGTTGGACGTTCAGCCAATACTTTCTGTTCCACCACCTGATCTGCTACCGCAAAGTCCGCTGCAGTCTGAACCAGAGGATGGGCTTTTAGCTGAATGGTTTCAAGTTGCTGTGCATTGGATAGATTCGCCTCATCTGCAAAAACCGCAGGGGCCACAACAGCGAAAATAGACAGTGTTATTAAATTCTTATGGAAGGACATGACTCAGGCTCAGAGTAACAAATTCAATGAAATGTTATAATATAACATTTCAACTGTTTTGCAATAAAAAACATAAAATTCATCTTTGCTTGGTTAAGCTATAGGGCCTCGCGGATTTTTCTGTTTTTATTGTCTACGCCTGTATGCCCTTTACCTTATCTCATGCGGTTTTAGCACCTCCCATTGCCCAGCTGACAGGTCATCGTCTTCCCGTTGCGGCCCTCGCTATTGGCTGTATGCTGCCCGATTTAAGCCGTTTATTTACCACCGATCAGGGCGGCTTAAATCATTTATGGAGTTCAATTGTTCATCCAAATTTATGGCTGGGTCTGGCTTTTTGTGCGGCGTGGTATCTGATTTATCGTCCGGTGCTGTATCGGGCGCTAGGCATACAACATGAGCTCAATCTGGACTCATTCAAGTCGGCCCTTGGTTTTTTGCTTGCGATGGTGCTGGGGCTATTGCTGGGCAATGCCACCCATTTAATTTGGGATGGTTTAACTCACGTCGACTTTCGCACTTTCGCCTTTCATGATTTTTTAAACCAGCCGGTGTCCTGGTTCTCCCAGACCTATCCACTGCATTTTATCTTGCAGATTGGCAGTTCGCTTCTGGCCCTGCCGTTTTTGCTGTGGATGTGCTGGCGTTATTATCAGCGCTATCGTCAGCACTGGCCAGTGAGCCGACGGGTCAAACAAGCGGCAGCGATCCTGATTGGCCTGGCTATTTTGCTAGGTGCTTATTCGGTCTGGGATTATGCCCGCTATTTCAGTGATGAACTGTGGTATAGCCATCGTTATTATTTTCTGGGCCGGGCTTTTAATGAGTTTAGTCAGGGTGCCTTAATCATTTTAACCACGGGCTGCATTTTATTTCAGATTCTGGACCGCAATCATGAGTTCGGTTAACTCGAAATAGCAGGAAATTGCCGGGTTTTTCACGCTAGTTCTTGTGACAAAACCTGCAAAGAGGCATAATCCAACATTTACTTCAAGCGGTACGCTGTTTACGTATGCGCTGTCATTAACCCATATAGTTGGATTTTTTACGCTATGATGCGAACTCATTACTGCGGTTCTTTAACCGAAGCTCAAATCGACCAAACCGTAACCTTGTGTGGTTGGGTACATCGTCGCCGTGACCACGGTGGGGTGATCTTCCTGGATATGCGTGACCGTGACGGTCTGGTACAAGTGGTTATCGACCCGGATACCCCAGAAGCGTTTGCCACAGCAGATAAAGCTCGTTCTGAATTCGTATTAAAAATTACAGGCCGTGTACGCCGCCGTTATGCGGGTACTGAAAATGCCAATATGGTCAGTGGCCAGATTGAAGTATTGGGCAAAGAAATTGAAGTGCTGGCTCAATCTGAAACGCCTCCATTCCCACTGAATGATGAAAACACCAATATTTCTGAAGAAATCCGTCTGAAATACCGCTTCCTGGACATCCGTCGTCCAGAAATGTTAGAGCGCTTACGTTTCCGTTCTAAACTGACCAACCTGATTCGTAACTACTTTGAAGACAACGGTTTCCTAGACGTTGAAACCCCAATTTTGACTCGTTCAACGCCTGAAGGTGCGCGTGACTACCTGGTTCCAAGTCGTGTATCTAACGGTAGCTTCTACGCACTGCCACAATCACCACAGCTGTTCAAACAGTTATTAATGGTGGGTGGTATTGACCGTTATTACCAAATCGCCAAATGTTTCCGTGACGAAGACTTACGTGCGGACCGTCAGCCAGAATTCACCCAAATCGACGTTGAAACATCGTTCATGAGCGATGATGACATTATGGATCTGATGGAACGTTTGACCGTGAAGATGTTCAAAGAGCTTCTGAACGTTGAATTCGACAAATTCCCGCGTATGACCTATGCCGATGCGATGCGTGACTATGCATCCGACAAACCGGACCTGCGTATTCCGTTGAAACTGATTGATGTTGCAGATTTAATGCAAGACGTTGAGTTCAAGGTATTCGCTGGCCCTGCCAAAGATCCAAAAGGCCGCATTGTGGCACTTCGCGTTCCGGGTGCAGGTTCACTGCCACGTAGTGCAATTGATGAATACACCAAATTCGTGGGCATCTACGGTGCCAAAGGTCTGGCGTATATCAAGGTGAACGAACTTGAAAAAGGTATCGAAGGCCTGCAATCACCAATCGTGAAATTTATCGAGCCAATCGTGCTGGATCTCTTAAAACGCGTTGGTGCTGAAAATGGCGACATCGTCTTCTTTGGTGCAGATAAAGCCAAAGTTGTAAACGATGCAATGGGCGCGCTTCGTGTCAAGATTGGTCACGACATGAATCTTTCGACGTGCGAATGGGCTCCGCTTTGGGTGGTTGACTTCCCAATGTTCGAAGAAACTGATGATGGCAAATGGACTTCTGTACATCACCCATTCACGCTGCCAAAATCAAGCGTTGAAGAAGTGAAGAATAACCCGGGTGCTGCGCTGTCTGTCGCTTACGATATGGTATTGAACGGCACTGAAATCGGTGGTGGTTCACTGCGTATTCACAACCTGGAAATGCAAAAAGCCATCTTTGAAGCTTTAGGTATTGGTGAAGAAGAAGCTGAAGAGAAATTCAGCTTCTTACTAAATGCTTTACGTTACGGTGCACCTCCACACGGTGGTCTAGCATTCGGCCTGGACCGTTTAGTGATGCTGATGACCGGCGGTGCGTCTATTCGTGATGTGATTGCATTCCCGAAAACCAAGACTGCTGAATGTCCATTGACTCAAGCACCAGCACCAGTTGAAGCGACTCAACTGCGTGATTTGGGTATTCGCTTACGTGAAAAACCAAAAGCGGAATCTCAAGAATAATAGCTTGTCATTCTAAAAAAGCCCTGCCATTGCGGGGCTTTTTTATTACATTGAGATCACTGCCGAGCAATGGCATAATAACTGCAGTTTTCATTCTTAGGTGATTCAGCGATGGCAATGCGTCCTGCAGTACGTAACCGTGGCATCATGCTCATTGTCTTTTCGATTGTACAATGGCTGTTCATGCGTTATATCTTGGCGAATAACCTGTTTGCGCTTGATACCAATGACCGTATTGTGTATTTCAGCCTGAGTAGTATTATCGGCGCCTTGCTGATTTTTGTCGGACTGATTTATATGGTCTTAAAAGGCAATGCAGATCGACCATAATTGTGCGGACCCTTGCTTGATTCATGTATTCCCTTCTTAAAAATTTCTCCAAACTCCCCCTGCGCTTGATTCAGGTCACCGCCCGATCTGTGGGCTGGTTGCTGTATGTGAGCAATTCCTCTGCTCGACGTGTGACAGAAATTAATTTAAAGTCTGCTTATCCGGAGTTATCCGAAGCGCAACGGGATCAGCTCACAAAGCGCAGCCTAAAAAGCCAATGTATGACCTATGCAGAATCGGTCAAGATTTGGGGTTCTGCACCGGAGTTTGCCCTTGAACAGATCAAGGTCGTGCATGGGGAAGATATTTTTTTAGACGCACTGCAAAACCCGAATGGGACCTTGGCAGTGGTGCCACATTTTGGCACCTGGGAATTGATGAATGCCTGGGTAAATTTACATACCGCACCGGTCATTATGTATAAACCGAGCAAAAATCCGGATGTAGACCGGTTTATGCTGGAAGCACGCCAGCGTCTTAATGCCACATTGGTACCTACCGATGAAACGGGAGTACGTGCCTTATTTAAGCATTTAAAACAAGGTGGATTTGCTGCGATTTTACCAGATCATGTGCCTAAAGAGTCGGGTGGTATTTACTCCCCTTTCTTTGGTCAAAATGCACTTTCCTCTACCTTGCTCTCTAAACTGGCAGCCAAGACCCAGTGTTCAGTGATTGGTTTAAGCTGTTTACGCCGTGAAGATTTAAGTGGCTTTGAGCTGTATGTACAGACCTTATCTGCCGAGATTAATGCCAAAGATTTGCAGCTTTCAGTCGATACGCTTAATAAAGAAATGGAGCGCATGATTAATGTCGCTCCAGAACAGTATTTGTGGGGGTATAAAAGGTTTAGGAAGGTTAAGGGGGGAGGAAACTATTATAAAACTCTCTCCCATTCAACCTAGAACCATCTTTATTTTGCAACCTCTTCTAAAATAATTTTTCGAGTATTTTTAACAAACCTCTCGACAGTATGTACCTTATTGATATATTGAATAGCTTTAACAGCCAATTGCTTCTGTAATATATCATTATTCATTAATTTATTTACCGCACTACAATAAAGATCAACTTTATCAAAACCATCACCTAAAACATCACCAACATGAACTCCAAATTTTTCAGTCAGGTTTTCTGGATTCCTATTACTAACAATAAGAACTCCATATGATAATGCTTCAAGAAATGAAATAGGTAATGCTTCATGAATTGAAGTATTTATTAAAATTTTTGCACGCTTGAGATATGAGGCTTTTACCTCACCATCTACATGTCCCGCAAAATGTAAATTTGGTAATTCAAGATATGGCTGTATTATTTTTGAATTTTCCCCATCATCTCTAAAAGTTTTCCCTAAAACATAAAATTGATATTGTGGCATTTTCTTTGCAATCTCACAAAATAACCACCCTCTTTTCACAGACTCAATTCTTCCTAAAAAAATAATGATATTTTCTTTATTCTTATATGAGTAAATATAATTTGGGTCGATATCAATTGGATTAGGTAGATATTCGATTTCAACATTACAATCTAAATCATATAAATCAATTGCCTTTTCATTTAAAAAATGGCCTTGAGTTACGAATTTTACACGTCCGCGCTTATACCACTCATGCACTAAATCATAAATTTTTTGATTATAATATGATGGCTCAGGAAATAACTTAACAGTATTTATCTCATCCCATTCATATTGTGGCCTTGGGTCTTGTATCCACAAAATCAGCTTCTTATCGGTATCTTTTTCACACTCAAGAACATAACTATATGTAAGTTCAATACTTAAATATATAGAATAACCTTTTTTTGAAAGCCATTGTGATGCAAACCACTTCCTACGTGGTAATTTGTATACATTAATCCCATCTACAACATTTTCCTCAGATTTAAAGTTATACTTTCCTTTACCAAGTAGAACCTCTATTTCAATTTCATTATCAGGTAAATATTTTGAAATATACCTTCTAGCTAAAAAACCATACCCACCATAAGCTGTACCTAGAGCACCAAAGTACTCATCGACGATCAAAGCTATCTTAATTTTTGGTTTTTCACCTTTTGTAGTCAAGTTATTCACCCTTAATACTTAAACTATTTTCTAACATTTTATTTAAAACGCACTTGTCAGATATTTGATTTAAATCAACATTTTTAAGCATTTCATTATATAAATGCACACATTTTGTGCGATAAGTAACTAAATCATCTATTGTTAAATCAGGATCCAAAAGCTTACTAACACATTGATAGTGTATTGGATAATAGCAATCCATTGGTTTAACCAAACTTAAAAGATTATGTTTATGAAAATAGTATGTAATTGCTTCTGGCCCAATAACCCCCCAAGGCATATCGGAAATATGCTTAGAAAATCCTAAAATCTTTTTTATTTTAAATCTGAGCTGTTTACTTTTAGAATACCAAGGTGGAATAAAATAAGGATCATAGGCTGCTTTTAATAAGTCATTAAGAACAATAGAGTTCTTAGGCAACGCAAGTACCGCACCATTAATTTTACTATCATCCTCAAATGCAACTAGATAATCTTCTTGCAATATCGGGCGAATACAGTAAACATCACAATCAACATAGACACCTTTTCCACCTAAACTTCTCATTAATTCGTAACGAAAAACATCAGAAAATAATGCATAGCTTCCTGTTTTTTTATGTTTTATAATTTTATTTTTATCAATTATTTTATTAGCATCTGCCAATTTAACTCCATTAGGAGCATCTTTAATTTCATTATACACATGCAAAATAACATTATGCCCTTGCTGCATAAAGGATATTAAACAACATCTTGCTAAGGGGCCTAAACTATCTCCAACCCATAAAGCATGAATATCTGGAAGTACAACTATACTTTTCACTACAACCCCCATACTTATCCTGCTATTTAAATTCAACTATTATTGAAAACATCTTCATCTTCCAACGTAACAGAAAACGTTGAAATTCTTTATAAATCCTTTCAAATATATTTTTTTTTCTTTTTATACGGGTCCAACTAATCCGTGACTGCTCTAGGGAGTTTGATAAACTACATTCATTGAATAAAACTTTTTCTTGTATACATATACCTGGAGACACTTGTACAACACTAATTTCCTTGTCCTTAGTGGTTTTTTCAAACATATAATGATCAGCTGGTAAAAGCTGATCACCTAAAAAAAGATATTGCAATAACTTTGTAGCCCCACTTCTCGTAATAATATAACCTGCCGTACCACTGTGATTAGAGTGTAAATCATACAAATGACGATTTAAAAAACTTTTCCTGAGTTTACCTAATAACACTTTCTCTTGAAATGTTTCTAGTTTAATTAAATCTAAACCTTGTAGGTCTTCGATCATTTCATATAAAAAATCAGCAACTTTCTCACCAAAGAAAATATCATCCTCAAAAATAATTGAATATTGCTCCTTACTTTCAAGCAATTTTTTCCATAAAGCTACATGGCTAGCCAAACACGCAATCTCACCAGGACTTAGAAGTGTAAGATCACTATCAGGTGACATACTAACTAATAATTCCTTACCTTCTTTTGGTCGCAAAGCATCAAAAAACTCAAACTCTAAATTTGCTTTTTTGAATTCTTTTCTTATATGCTCTCTTCTATCAAGAACATCACTTAAACTAATAACAAAACAAAACACTGACTACCCAAAAAATTAGCATATAATTTTTTATTTTACATAATTTTAAATATAAATTATATCATGATTCATGCCATTCAAGATTTTGACATTCCTTCATCAAATAAGGTTGATGAGGGTTTAGCACCTCCCCCTTTATCACTTGCGTATATTTATCCAAATATCTCTGCGCCATTTTCTCAGCATTAAAATGATCTACAACATGCTGCTGACAATATAAGGGATCAAATTTTTGCGTATTAATCGCATCCACCAATAGATCAGTATTATTTGAAAGTACCCCGCACTCATGTGGTACCAGTTCAGGAATAGCACCATAAGGCGTTGAAAAAACAGGACAACCAAAATACATACTTTCAATAATAGCCAACCCAAAAGGTTCATGCCAACGCACAGGAAAGATCAATCCCTTCGAGCCATTTAATAATGAAAGCTTTTCTTGGCCGCCGACCATCCCATGAAATTTAATTTGAGGAGAAAAAGTTAAACGCAAACCACGTTTAAAATTAAAACGATCGCCTCCTAGCACATGTAACTGCTGTTTCACTTTTTTTGCAATATGAATTGCACCTTTGACATTTTTCAAACGCCAAGCTGCTTTACCCAAAAAGTGATAGTAATTCCGCTCTCGCTTCCAGTCGACTTCACCATAATTCGACCAATCCAGACCATTTAACACATAAGAATCTGAGTTGTGTCTTTGTGCATGATCACGAGAAACAAAAATGGTGTTTTGATTCAAACGTTCTTCAAGCTGAGCATTTCCATGCTCAGTCACAACATAAGGCACATCTAAACCAGTAACGTTGGGCTGGAACTGGAAATGAGCCACATCAATATCATCCGGAATCTGTGCAGAAATCGGTCGATCAGGATCCATTTCAATTACTTTCGCAAAACTACAGTGTGAACCTTTCGGCACAAGGAATGTGACCTGATGCCCCTGCTCAACCAGTTGTTTTGCCAAATCCCAAATTACACGCTCTGTCCCGCCATAGGCATACACTGGTATAGAAGACATATTGGCAATTAAAATCTTCATTTTTTATTGCTCTCTTTATTCATTTGCCACAGCATCAAATACTTATCTAAAGTATAGCCCATGGATGCCATTGCCAGCAGATAACCATACGCCCCGCCCAAAAAGTCACCACGGATGATATATTCTCGTATAAAAGAGAAAATGCCACGCAATACAGCTGCAAATAAACCTATTTTTTTACCATGCTTAAATTTATCCGATGCCCAATCATGACTATAGCGAATATTTTTCACTAGGAAATGGTGTAAATCATCGTTGGTTAAATGCTCTAAATAACCATTTAATTTTACAGCAGGCACATTCTTCTGATCTAAAGATTCATGAACTTCCAAAGATGAGTATTGGAAAGACTTATTGGCATATAACCGTGCTAATCTGTCTGCATACCAAAAACGTTTTTGCACCTCAACACCACAGAACTGATTAACACGCGCCAAGCTAAAAACTTTATCTGTTTGAAGTGGTTGCTTTAGCACCTCAACAATTGACTCCCGAAGGGCCTGATCAAGTCGCTCATCTGGATCCAGAACAAGTACATACTCCTGAGTAGCATAACTTTGTGCAATCTGACGCTGAATACCAAATCCTTTCCACTCACAGTTGACATACCATTTTGCCCCGAATCGCTTGGCAATTTCTTCGGTCTGATCTGTACTGCCAGAATCAAGAATAATAATCTCATCAACAAGGTCATGCACTGTCGCTAAACATGCAGCTAAATGTTTCGACTCATTCTTTGCAATCATCACCAATGAAACAGTCGATTTTTTCTCAGATTGGTCAACTGGCTGAAGCTTTTTAATATTTTTTAGTGACTGATTAAAAGTTGCCAAGGCATGATTATTCTTCAAATCATATAAAATTGCATATTTATTAAAGGTATACTGTGTAAATAACAGAGAGTAAATGAATCCATACTGCCCCATTAAAAAGCGGCCATCAACTAGGTATTGTTTAATAAACGCCCAGAACGTATGAAAAAACACCCCCCAAATACCAACTGTTTTCCCTCGTTGCTCACGATCGACAGCCCATGCTTTCGCATAATCTAAACGCTTTTCTAGCCAAAATTTAGGTGTAGGTGCGGTTTGATGCAAAAGAAAACCTTGCAGCTTCTCTGTTTTAGCCCATTTAAAACAACTGACTCATGAACAAGATTATTGTCATACTGATAGCCTTTTGGAAATAAGCGCCAATGCGCCTTCACTGGCCAATAAGCATTATCAATTTGATGACCAAATATGCAATCCAGACGCTTAATTCCAAAAACCGTATCTAAAGGCGGCTGTTGAATTGCTTTTAAAATACTCTGCTGTAGCTGCTGTGTAACCACTTCATCTGCATCCAAAGCAAGAATCCATTCACCTGTAGCATAAGACTGTGCAAGTTGACGCTGTTTTCCAAACCCTGGCCAATTTAGATTTTCAAACCATTGTCCCCCAGCGTCTTCCACCAGTTGTCGACTATGATCTGTGCTTCCAGAATCCAGTACAATTAACTCATCAATCCAACCTTTTAATGCGGGTAACGATAATTCTAAGTTTTTTGCTTCGTTCTTAACAATCATGACCACACTTAAGCGATATGGTCGCGCTGTATGATTTAATGCAGGATGTTGCTTCAATTACTGCCAAGCCTCTTTAATCCAATCTGACGGCAACACATAGCGATACCATTTTCCCCCACCGCCATGAATTGCATCTGGTGGATTAATTTCGCCATGGAAAATAATAATTTTGGCACCTTCCGGTTTCACTGGCGGCTTAAAATAGGCCATCGGAATCTTTTGCAGACAATGATATTTATAGCTTTTACACCAGCTCTCTGGCCAGTAGCTTAATTTTTTCTCCTGATCAACATACCAAGACAAATACGCCTGCTCATTACGGAATTTCTGACGGATCTCATCAAAATGCTCACGGAAATACGGCAATAATCCCGGGAAAGCCCCCAGTTTAAAACGATAGACCGAACTGTTGCCGGTAATTCGCCATGGACGTTTCCAGTCATGAATAATCAGAAAATCACCCGGATGGGTAAAAAATGCGTCGATATTGTCGACAATGACCACATCTAAATCCAGAAATAGCGCATTGCCTGTCAAGCCATATAAATCTGGCTCAAACGTCGACAGCTTGTTCCAGCCACGCTCAGGCGCCCCTTCTGGTAAAGCTAAAGGTGGGATCGGGAAACATTCTACTTCCGGATTAATGCCTTCAGTACGGTCAGTCAGGCAGACCATTTTAAAGTCGACTGTGGTATGGCGTTTGACCATATTGTACAAACGGTTAACGTATTCCGAACCGTATTTGGTTCCCCATTTCATGCACAGAACAACATTCTGTTCCTGCATTAAAGAAGATTGAGAGTTCATCTCTGTTTCATGTAAAGCCATGCCGCATGATCCACCTGAGCAATGGCGCCATCATATCACAGAGTTACAAATTAGCAGAATGGCTGCAAAGAAAAGCCACTGCAAAATAACTGTCAGAAAAACGTCATCGAACTTGCACATTCAAGATGCAGATTAGAACTCATCACAGAACAACAATAGATTATGAAAATTAGTATTGTCGGTACCGGCTATGTTGGCCTTTCTAATGCCATGATTTTTGCGCAGCAGCATGAAGTGGTGGCGCTCGATATCATTCCTGAAAAAGTCGAACTGCTGAATTATGGCATTTCTCCCCTGCAAGACCCTGAAATTAGCGACTTCCTGAAAAATAAAGACCTGAATTTTAAAGCCACCCTGCATCAGGCCGATGCCTATCAGGATGCCGATTATGTGATTATCGCCACGCCGACCGATTACGATCCACAGACCAATTATTTTAATACCGACAGTGTTGAAAGCGTGATTCAGGATGTACTGTCAATTAATCCCTGCGCCACCATGATCATCAAATCCACCGTCCCGGTCGGATTTACTGAAAAAATCAAACAGAAATATCGTAGTGGGAATATTATTTTTTCACCGGAATTTTTGCGTGAAGGCAAAGCCCTGCATGACAACCTGTATCCATCACGGATTATTGTCGGAGAACAGTCGGAGCGTGCCCGACTGTTTGCCGATATGCTACTCGAAGGCGCCATCAAAAAAGACTGCCCGGTACTTTTTACCGGTTCCACCGAAGCCGAAGCCATCAAGCTGTTTGCCAACACCTATCTGGCTATGCGCGTGGCCTATTTCAATGAACTGGATACCTATGCGCAGCTGTTTCAGCTGGATACCCGACAGATTATTGATGGGGTTTGTCTGGATCAGCGGATTGGCAAATATTATAACAACCCGTCCTTTGGTTACGGCGGCTACTGCCTGCCGAAAGACACCAAACAGTTGCTGGCCAACTATCACAATGTACCAAGCAATTTAATTCAGGCCATTGTCGATGCCAATGTCACCCGTAAAGATTTTATTGCCCAGTCCGTCCTGCAACGCAACCCGAAAGTGGTCGGTATTTACCGCCTGGTCATGAAAAGTGGTTCCGATAACTTCAGGGCATCAGCCATTCAGGGCGTGATGAAACGCATCAAAGGCCGCGGCGTGGAAGTGGTAATTTACGAGCCGACCTTGCAGGAAGATGAGTTCTTTCACTCCAGGGTTATGCAGGATCTGGATGAATTTAAACAATATAGCGATGTGATTGTTGCCAACCGTCAATCCGATGAGCTGGCGGATGTGCTGGAGAAAGTCTATAGCCGCGATATTTTTGGTATGGATGATTAAGAACATTTTCCCAGCCAATAAAAAAGGACTCAGCTGAGTCCTTTTTTACAGTTTGCACTTATTTTACATAAGTTAACCAGTGTGCATATTTCGGGTCTTTGCCCTGCACTGCATCAAAGTAGGCTTTCTGGATTTGCGTGGTGATTGGACCACGGACACCTTCACCAATCTGACGGTCATCGTATTCACGAATCGGGGTGACTTCTGCAGCCGTACCCGTAAAGAAGGCTTCATCGGCAATATAGAATTCATCACGCGTAATACGGCGCTCAACCACGTCATAACCCAAGTCTTTAGCAATGGTAATAATCGATTGACGGGTAATCCCATCCAGCGCACCACCAGCGATATCCGGTGTATGAATCACACCATCTTTAACCAGGAATACGTTTTCGCCCGAACCTTGACACACATAACCTTGTGGATCCAGTAGCATCGCTTCGTCATAACCTGAATGCGCCACTTCTTGGTGCGCCAGAATCGACAGCGTATAGTTACCAGACGCTTTGGCTTTACACATGGTCACGTTTGGATGATGATGGGTAAATGATGAGGTTTTTACGCGAATACCCTTCGCCATTGCCTCTTCGCCCAAGTAAGCACCCCAGCTCCACGCTGCAACCACGGCATGAATAGTGTTGTCTGTTGCCGCAATACCAAGTTTTTCAGAACCAATAAAGATGATTGGACGTAAATAGCAAGATGCCAGTTTATTTTCACGCACCACATCAATTTGTGCTTGCTCTAAAGTTGCCTGATCAAACGGCACTTTCATTTGATAAATTTTTGCAGAATTTAACAAACGCTTTGTGTGCTCTTTTAGACGGAAAATAGCCGTTCCATTCGGGGTTTCATAGGCACGGACACCTTCAAACACACCCATGCTGTAATGCAGGGTATGGGTCAACACGTGAGTTTTGGCCTCACGCCAGTCAACCAGTTGTCCATCTTGCCAAATAAAACCATCACGATCAGCCAAATTCATGCCATAAACTCCAATTTTTCACAATTATTCACTCTCCAGCGCAAATGCTGCAGCTGGATCAATCAGTCTTTGCCATAACTTGCAAACGGTCATTCGGGTATCGTGCCAGTCGCTTGCAGACACTTGCATGGATTGATTTGCAAGGGCTAAGCGGTGGCTCTCTGCGCGTTCACGGAGATAAGCTTGAATCAGAGCAGTCGCATCGTTGCTGGATAAGCAACCTGTCTTTGCGGCATCCTCAAGGATTCGTACATTGTCGGAGTAATGGGCGAGATCTTTATTCGTCCCACTCCACGCTAACACCGCATACTGTGCCATAAATTCGATATCAACGATACCACCTGCATCCTGTTTTAAATGAAAAATTCCATCTTTTTTTTGCTCTTTAGAAGAACCGAGATGCTCCTTCATTTTCTGACGCATTTTCAGTACTTCTGCCCGTACATAATTTTCATTACGGGGCTGAATCAGAATATCCCGGCGCAAGACTTCAAACTTTTTCCGCAAGCTCATTTCACCCGCAATCGGACGGGCTCGTACCAAGGCCTGATGCTCCCACAGCCAGGCACTTTTTAGCTGATAATGCTCAAAGGCTTTCAGGCTGGTGACCAATAGTCCCGCTTCACCAGAGGGTCGTAACCGGGTATCGACTTCATAAACGCGGCCATCTAGGGTCTGGGTGGTCATTAATGAGACAAACTTTTGCCCCACCCGCATCGCAAACTCAAAACCGCTGATGGGTTTAAGCCCGTCGGTATCGGCCTGCTCATCCATATAATGAATAAAGACCAGATCCAGATCTGAGCCATAACCGAGCTCAATCCCGCCCACCTTGCCATAACCAATCACGGTAAAAGCCATATGATCCAGCGTACAGCGCTGGCCTTCAGCATCGAGCGGGAAACCATGTTTTTTCGCGGTAATCTGATAAGCCAGATGCAAGGCAGCATTGACTGACACTTCAGCAATATCGGTGAGCGCATCAGAGACTTTCATCAGCGGACTTTCGGCCAGTACATCACTGGCTGCCACTGCCAGCACATTCGATTTTTTAAACAGGCGCAGTACCCGCATCTGGTCTTCGACCTGATCGACCTCAATCCGCAGCAATTGCTGACGCAAGGAATCTTCCAGATCCTGACGTTTTGGCAATTCAAAATCCATCGACAGAAATTCATCCAGCAGCACCGGATAATGGGTCAGCTCTTCACAAATCCATGGACTGACAGTAGCCATTTTCACCAGACGTTGCAGCGCACCTTTGCTTTCAATCAGCATCACCAAGTACACGGTACGGCGCATCACCGATTCCACCAGTGGCATCAACCGCACCAGCGCGACTTGTGGCATATCTGACTGCAACACCGCTTCAACCAGATGCGGCCAGAAGGTTTTCAGGCGCTGCACCGCTTTGGCCGGTAATTTTTTCAGCGCATGTCCATACCAGAATTCATGCACCAGATTTTTGGCCTGATCATCCAGCACTTCATTCAGGCGCTGTTCCAGCTGGCTAAAACTTTCGACCAGCGGATCCGGTTCTTTTTCTTTAATTAAATGCTCAAACTGATAGATGACCTTGGCACGTTTTTCATCCAGAAAAGCCATAAAATCCGACCAGCTCGCAAAGCCTAAAGTACTAATCAAACGCTGACGCAATTCTGGTTCGGTCGGTAAGGACTGGGTTTGCTGGTCATTCAACGCCTGAATCGCATGTTCGACCCGGCGCAGGAATAAGTAGGCATCTTCCAGTTCGGCCACAGCTTTGCTGTCCAGCAATTCAGCTTCATCCAGATGATTCAGGCTGACCAGACATTGCCGGTCTTGCAGCTCCAGTTTGGACCCGCCATAAATCAGCTGGAACACCTGCACAATAAACTCGACTTCACGAATCCCGCCAGCGCCGAGTTTAATATCATCTTCCAGATGACGGCGTTGCACTTCGCGCTCAATCATGGCCTTCATTTCACGCATGGCTTCAAAGGCGGTGTAATCGACATATTTGCGGAACACGAACGGCCGGGTCATCTCCAGCAGTTCATCCCCTTCTTTACCACCGGTGACAATCCGTGCCTTGATCCAGGCATAGCGTTCCCATTCACGGCCATGCTGGCTTAAATATTTTTCCAGCGCCACATGGCTAATGGCCAGTGCCGAACCATCGCCCCAGGGACGCAAACGCATATCGACCCGGAACACAAAGCCATCGGCAGTGATATGGTCGAGCAGATAAATCAGTTTCTGTCCCCATAAAATACAGAACTGCTGCACATCAATACATTTACGGCCGTTGGTTTCGCCCTGTTCATCAAAGGCAAAAATCAGGTCAATATCGCTGGATAAATTCAGTTCCTGCGCGCCGTGTTTACCCATGGCAATTACGATCAGGTCCTGTACCTTGCCATTATAGCCCACCGGCTCGCCATGCTTGGCCACCAAGGGCATCCGGGCAAAATCTTTGGCCGCCGTTACACAGGCATCGGCGAAATCGGACAGTTCACGGGTCAGGGTGACCACATCGGTTAACTGGTTGGCATCTTGCCAGATCCAGCGAAACATCAGCCGGGCACGTAAAATCCGCAGACTACGCATCCACGCGGTTTCATCCTGAATATCCTGCAAGGTTATTTGAACGATGTGCTGAATCTGCTGGGTACTTAAAGGGGTTAAAAACCGGGCAACTGCATAATCTTGTTCTAAGAGGGGTTGGTGCTTGGCCAATACCTGTTCTGCATATTGGCTGGCACCTAAGGTTTTGCGCAATTGTTCCGTATTCATTCACACACCCAAAGCTGACTGTTTTTTCTAGTTATATCAGGAGTCTGGCTAGAGGGGAAAAGAAAATTGCGTTTTCTACATTTTTACTTTTTCTAACTGTATATCTTCCGGCATTAAAGCCTGATGCGCGCTGGTGGCCTGCGGCAAGGTCACAATAAAGGTAGTTCCTTCGCCTTCATTGGATTCCACCACAATTTCACCTTTGTTCAGGTCAACAAAACGTTTACACAGTACCAGGCCCAGACCAGTACCTTTTTCACCCGCCGTACCTTTGCTACTGGCTGTAACCGCTGCCTGAAACAGCTGCTCCATTTGCGACTGGCTCATGCCCAGACCGGTATCCTGAATATAGATGTGCACGCCATCGTCTGCCTGCTCGGCGCGTAAAGTTACTTTGCCGGTACCATCTGTCGGGGTGAATTTTAGCGCATTCGACACCAGGTTCTGGATAACCGAAGTAATCATATTAATATCGGCATAGACTTTAATATCATCATCAATCTGGTTAATCAGCTGAATATTCTTTTTCACCGCCAGACTGTTCAGGACATCGCAGACAATTTTCGACGACTGTTGCAGCTTGAAGTTAATTGGATGATAGATAAAGCGGCCACCTTCTGCCATGGCCCAGTTCAACAGGCTTTCCAGCAGGTTATAGGTCGATTGCGTAGTATCATATAAATAGTCGGCAATATTCTGCACACTGGAATCATCCAGCGTCTCGCGTTCTTGTGCCAGAACTTCGGAAAAACCGAGCAAGCCATGAAACGGCGCTCTTAAGTCATGCGCAATAATCTGGAAAAATTTGGTTTTACTGAAATTCAGTGCAGCCTGCTGCTCATACATTTCTTTCAGCTCGGCATGGTCGGCTTTTAACTCCAGATAATTCACCAGATTGGTAGCCAGATCACTGAGAATTTCAATCGCCTGCAGCGAAAAAGGCTGCTCGTTCTGGTCGAAAAACAGGATCTGTCCAATCGAGCGACCATCGGACATTTTCAGATCAAAAGCCATAAAGCGTTTTGCTTCTACGCCTAAAGAGCCAATACGCTCAACCAGTTGTATATAGTGGGGATGCTCGGTATGAATGCAGTCCTGACCATCAAACAGTTCGACAATCTGGATATGATCGGGTGCAATAAAGGCTTTAAAACAGTCCTGATGGGCATACCATAAATAGGGTTCGCCCTCGAAGGCCAGTGCGGAACGCTCTACCCCTAAAATTTTACGGGCAGAGGATAAAAAATGCTCAATCTGATTAGTGGCAGTAAATACCCCCAATAATAGAGACAACCTGCATGCACTCAGCTGTTCAGTTTCTGAACCTATTTCAAGCAACTGCAACTTCATATCTGCCTCATCCGAGATCCATTCTTATAGAATATTTAGGCCATTTTTAAAGCTGATTGCTCAGCACGGTTAACAAACTTTAACAGAGAATATAACACCAAACTCAAAAGAATAAACCAAACTCCTTCATTAATTTTTAACCTGAAAAAAATTTTAACAAAAGGTATATTTTTATTACATTTATTAAATAAATTCACTACTTTTTGTTTATCTCTTTTTAAACAGCAAGCTACTTTAACTAACCCGAATCGCGGATAAGAAAGGGGCTTGAAAAATAAGAGGACTAGAGCCATCAGTTGAGTTACCACACAAAACTTAAAACTCTAGTCCCGATGTTTAATAGTACCGAATTATTTTGCGTAATTGATGATTTCTTTCTTAAATTTGAAGCAACCTATTGGAATTTCCTTAAACAAAGTCGTCGTTTCTCCAGAGTCCGAATTGCTCACTTGAGTATCTCAGAAATCACTTTTATTGCGATCTGGTATAAATGTTTTCATTTCACTAATTTCAAAGCATTTTTCACATGGTTGAAACAGGATAAAGGTCATTTATTTAAAAGCTTACCCTGTTACCAACGGATGATTTATCTAATCAATAGGCATCAATTGGCCCTACACGCTTTACATGTGGCACTGATGAGAGACCAAGACACACAATATTTATGGATTGATTCAACAACTCTGCCAGTTTGTAAAAATCAACGGATTCAACGCCATAAATCTTTAGCTAAAATCGCATCTCGAGGTAAAAGTTCAATGGGTTGGTTTTATGGCTGTAAATTACATATTGCAATGAACCAGTTTGGGGAAATTACTTGTTCTGCTTTATCGAATGGACATGTTGCTGACGTAAAAGTGGTTGATCAATTGGTTGATGGTATACAAGCAAAAATCTATGGGGATCGAGGCTACATCAGCCAAGAGTTAAAAAGTAGGCTACAAGATCAAGGTATTGATTTAATAACCTATCATCGGAAGAATATGAAGGCTATTCAACTCTGCACATCAGATGAATATCACCTAAGACAACGTAATAAGATAGAAACAATATTCAGTTTATTGAAAGGTCAATAAAATTTAGTGACGAGTAAAGCACGTAGCATTCATGGATTTCTTGGAGGAATTTATGCCTCGCTATGCGCATATCAATTAACCCATCGAAATAAGCCAACAATTCAAATTATTGATTCATCGGCTTAAACAGGATTCGGGTTAACTAATTTTGGTTAAAAATAAATTGGCACATTTTTATACACTTTTTTCCAGTGTTATGATAGGTATGATTTCTGTAAATTCATCGGATTTTTAAGAGAATTTCTTAGGTGATGTCCACCGAATGATGGGTTCACCACGTTACTTTAGTTTTACATATTCTGTTCATGTTTTTGGGCGATAATATATCCGCCTGATCAGTGAATCGTCATCACATTATCAATCTGTCTTATTGGTATCGAAAAAATCAGGTTGATCATTCAAATCTAATACGCAGATGTGCTGAATGGAATGATTGGACTTAAAGGAAAAAACGGTTTTTTGAGTGTTTATCTTCCCCAAACAGGCAAGCATGGATTCAAATCAGGCACAAATATCACGAATTAAAATGCATCATTTTTCAGCGAAATGTCGTTATCACGGATATTACGTTGACTGAAAAGGCTTGAGGGTCGATACTCTCAAGGTTTTACTTAAGCAAACCGGTTCGCAGGGGCTGATTCATCACTTTCACCCCCTCAAAACTCAATCAACGCAAGGGGCTATATATGGCTGGTGGAAAGTCAACCATCATTTACACACTGACTGACGAGGCGCCATTATTGGCGACTTATTCGCTGCTGCCGATTATTGAGACCTTTACTAAGCCGGCCGGCGTAGAGATCGTTAAAAGTGACATCTCCGTGGCCGCACGCGTGCTCGCAGAATTTTCTGACTACCTCACCGACGAGCAAAAGGTCACTGACAACCTCGCAGAGCTAGGTCGTCTTACACAAGATCCAGATACGAACATCATTAAACTTCCAAACATCAGTGCTTCTGTTGCTCAGTTGACTGCATGTATCAAAGAACTTCAGTCTAAAGGCTATGCAGTTCCTGATTATCCTGAAAATCCGACCACTGAGGAAGAAAAGGCAATCAAGACCCGTTATGGCAAATGCCTGGGCTCTGCAGTAAACCCGGTATTACGTGAAGGTAACTCTGACCGTCGCGCACCAACTGCAGTGAAGAACTACGCGAAGAAAAACCCGCACTCAATGAGCGAGTGGAAACAGTGGTCACAAACTCACGTTTCTCACATGGACGAAGGCGACTTCTACCATGGCGAAAAGTCCATGACTTTAGACCGCGCGCGTAACGTGAAAATGGAACTGATCACCAAGTCAGGTGAAACCATTGTTCTGAAGCCAAAAGTTGCGCTGCAAGACGGTGAAATCATCGACTCGATGTTCATGAGCAAAAAAGCGCTTTGCGACTTCTATGAAAAAGAATTGGATGACTGTAAAGAAGCCGGCATCCTGTTCTCTTTACACGTAAAAGCGACCATGATGAAAGTTTCACACCCGATCGTATTCGGTCACTGTGTGAAAATTTACTACAAAGATGCTTTCGAAAAACATGGCAAACTGTTCGACGAGTTAGGCATTAATGTCAATAATGGTATGGCCGGTCTTTACGAGAAGATCGAAACCCTGCCAACTTCTTTACGTGAAGAAATCATTGAAGACCTGCACGCGTGTCAAGAACACCGCCCTGCACTGGCGATGGTAGATTCTGCAAAAGGCATCACCAACTTCCACTCTCCGAACGACGTAATTGTTGACGCATCTATGCCGGCGATGATCCGTTCTGGCGGTAAAATGTGGGGTGCTGACGGCAAGCCTTACGACTGTAAAGCAGTAATGCCAGAATCGACTTTCGCGCGTATTTACCAGGAAATGATCAACTTCTGTAAATGGAATGGTAACTTCGACCCACGTACCATGGGTACTGTGCCTAACGTTGGTCTAATGGCGCAAAAAGCGGAAGAATACGGTTCACACGACAAGACTTTCGAAATTCCTGAAGCAGGTGTTGCCAACATCACGGATCTGGAAACTGGTGAAGTATTGATGTCTCAAAACGTGGAAGAAGGCGATATCTGGCGTATGTGTCAGGTGAAAGACGCCCCAATCCGCGACTGGGTGAAACTGGCTGTTACACGTGCACGTAACTCTGGTATGCCAGCCATCTTCTGGTTAGACCCGTACCGTCCACACGAAAATGAACTGATCAAGAAAGTACAAAAATACCTGAAAGATCACGATACAGACGGTTTAGACAGCCAGATCATGTCACAAGTCCGTGCAATGCGTTATACGCTTGAGCGCGTTGCTCGTGGCCTGGATACGATTTCTGTAACCGGTAACATCTTACGTGACTACCTGACTGACCTGTTCCCGATTATGGAGCTGGGTACATCTGCGAAGATGCTGTCAATCGTGCCATTAATGGCTGGTGGCGGTATGTACGAAACAGGTGCTGGTGGTTCTGCGCCGAAACACGTACAACAGCTGGTTGAAGAAAACCACTTACGTTGGGATTCTTTAGGCGAGTTCCTGGCACTGGCGGTATCTCTAGAAGAGCTTGGCATTAAAGAAGACAACGCGAAAGCGAAACTTCTGGCGAAGACTTTAGATGCTGCAACAGGCAAACTGCTGGACAACGACAAGTCTCCATCACGTCGTACTGGCGAGCTGGACAACCGTGGCAGCCACTTCTACCTGGCAAAATTCTGGGCAGAAGAACTTGCTGCACAAGACGAAGATGCTGAACTGAAAGCGAAATTTGCTCCACTTGCACAAGCTTTAGCTGCAAATGAAGAGAAAATTGTGGCTGAACTTGCAGAAGTTCAAGGTAAGTCAGTAGATATCGGCGGTTACTACGCGGTAGATCAAGCGAAAGTGAATGCCGTGATGCGTCCAAGCGAAACCTTGAATGCAACGCTGGCTTCATTACAAGCTTAAACTGGATTTGACTGACCTTTGTTAGTCAGCTCATAAAAAACCGGTGCTAAGGCGCCGGTTTTTTGTATTTGATGCTTTTTGCTTAACAGATGCCGTAAAAGGTGGAGCTATTGACTTATATCTTGATAGGTATCTTGATTATTCATCCTTTCCACGCTACAACACCTGAACATTTTTTTAGAATAATCTGATTCTTCTTATTTTTCAGGCAATAAAAAACCCCAAGTCTGAATATGCTTGGGGTTCTTTAAAATTTATGGTCCCGAGGGTCGGACTCGAACCGACACGTCATCTCTGACAGCGGATTTTGAGTCCGCCGCGTCTACCAATTTCACCACCTCGGGAAGGTGTTGATGCGTATAATAAACTGTTTCACCCGCTTGTCAACGCTCGCCTCCCATATTTGTTTAAAAATAAATCAACGGGATTTTTTTTGTCTTATAATTAGGCAATTTCATCCATAAAACCTAAAAAAGCATATACTAGGCGCAGTTTTCCCAGTGTTCTAACTTGTTTTTATCATGCAGCTTTCTGACTTTAATTTTAATCTCCCCGATGAACTCATTGCTCGTTACCCACTAGCAAGTCGTAGCGCCTCTCGTCTGCTGCATCTTGATGCTCAAGGTCAGTATCATGACCATCAATTTACCGACTTACTGAATTTACTCGAAGCGGGCGATTTACTGGTACTTAACGATACCAAAGTCATGAAAGCGCGTCTTAAAGGTAAACGTGCCACAGGCGGTGCAGTGGAAGTCTTGGTAGAACGTCTGCAAGATCAATTTATTGCCCATTGCCATATTAAAGCCAGCAACTCACCAAAAGCAGGTGCAGAACTGTTTATTGGGCCTGATGCTGTAAAAGTGACCGTACAAGGTCGCCATGAAAACTTATTTATTGTCGAGTTTTCGCAGCCTATTTTAGACGTATTGGATGCCTACGGTCAGTTGCCGATTCCACCCTACTTTAACCGCGAAGCAGAAGCGATTGATACCGAGCGTTATCAAACCGTATTTAACGACCCAACAAAACTCGCTAGTGTTGCCGCACCCACTGCCAGCTTGCACTTTGATGAAGCCTTACTGCAACAGCTAGCAGATAAAGGCATTCAAAAAACCTTTGTGACCTTGCACGTGGGCGCAGGTACATTCCTGCCTGTACGTACCGATGATATTGCCAATCACATCATGCACAGTGAATGGTGTGAAGTTTCTGAAGCTGCCGTAGCGCTGATTCGTGAAACCAAAGCACGAGGCAACAAAGTTATTTCAGTGGGCACAACTGCCACCCGTGCCGTGGAAAGTGCTGCCCAAGCCCATGCAGGCAAACTTGCAGCGTGGTCGGGTGATACGCAAATTTTTATTTACCCAGGTTATCAGTTTAAAGTGGTGGATCGTCTAATCACCAATTTCCACTTGCCTGAATCCACCTTATTAATGTTGGTATCTGCGCTTTCAAGCCGTGAAAATGTCATGCAGGCGTATCAACATGCTGTGGCGGAACGCTATCGTTTCTTTAGCTATGGCGATGCCATGCTGATTGATCAAGCTCAGACTTAATTTTCAAACTGTAAAAGAAGCCGCCATGCCGCTCGATACCGTGCAACACTCCATTCATATTCGACGCAAGAAGAATCAACGGGTATTTCGTAATATCGCGCGGTTATGGGATATTGGAAAAAAAGCACAAAGCCATCAAGATATTTTAGATGGCTTACACCCTTGGCAAGATGACATCACCCTCAAGTTTGAAAATGTTTTGCCTGTCCTGCTTGGCATTATAGGTGTGTTGTTCTGTTTATTGCTCTTGATTCAACCGAGTAATATTTGGCTGCAATTCTGCTTGCTGATTGGGTTAGGCTGTATCTTCTGGGCATTTATTACCTATGAACAAGACGACCCCATTGAAGAAGTCATCACTTTTTTAGAACAAGAAAGCAGTGCACAGCGCTATCAACTGGCATGGCAGCAACCACCGCAACATCTTGCCCGAACCCTACAACCCGTTTATTTGATTGCTCATTTAAAAAGTCTGTTTCCCTTGTTTAATTTGGGGAATCTGTCCAATGAAATTCGCCGTTACGCCAGTACTGTTTGGCAAGATCAACAAGGCAAGCAACATCAGGTTTTGGTCTTTGAATATCGCTATGTCAGTGAAACCCGCATTAAAGATCAAAATGGCAATGACTATAAAGTGCGTGAAGTGGTGCGGCATTTATCGGGCGTATTTGTCTTTGATGTGCAGCTACAAGGTTTAGCCGTTACCTCAAATAATAAAACTTTTGGTGCTCCTTATCATGTGCCGTGGCATACCAGTGACATTCGCCTGAATCAAAAACTCAACTTTTTTGGTAGTGATGCAATTCAACTGGCGCGTACGCTCAGCCCTGCAATGGTGTTAAAACTGGATGATTTTTTTCAGCATCAGCAAGGTGATTTGTTATTTCACCCTGAGCGGAACACGCTCTGTTTTTTAGGCAATCGCAACCTGTTTGAAATTTCCAGTAAAGCAAAAAATATTCAAGATATTTCCGCATTGCGTGGACACTTACGCACTTTTAAATTACCTTATTTAGAACAATTACAGACAGATTTGGTTGATTTTCTGGACTAAGAAAATCGTCTTGGGGCAAAACATGGGTATCGCAATTTTTCTTTTGGTTGTCATCGTCTTGGTAATGCTGGGCATCATGATTCGTAACAACATCATACGCCACCACAACGCCACCATCCGCGCTTGGGCAGATGTGACCAGTTTTGAACGACAGAAGTTAAAAACGCTTGAAGAACTTGCGCCAGTGGTCGAACAATATGCAGGTATGGAAAAAGGCACTTTAGAAAAAGTGACTGAACTGCGCCAAAATATTATGAACCTAAACATCAACAATGCCGATGTCAGCCAATTACAACGTGTTGAAGCCTTGAGCAAAGAATTGATGCGCAGCTTGAATGTGGTGGTCGAAAATTATCCTGAGCTTAAAGCCGATCAACTGTATTTAAAAATGATGCATGAAATTGATGACCAGAATGAAAATGTCGGTGCTGCAATTACCATTTATAACCGCAATGTCGAGCTATTTAATAATTATATTCAGGTCTTTCCCAACAACATAATCAATACTGCAACCACAGCCAAAAAACCAGTGCGCGCTTTTCGTGACAACAGTGCAGCGCAAAGTTTTGATTATCGTCCAAATTTTTAAGTTATTTTTGATATGTCAATAAAACAACAGGCACGAAGCTTGCTGTTTTTTCAGATTTCAACTAAACAGGTGACTGTGTCAGATACTGCACTTGATTACGCCCTTTATTTTTTGCCAAATACAATAATTCATCGGCTGAATGCAGAAAATCGACCACATTGTGATATTGCTGATTTTGATGATAGCTATTTGCGCCAATACTCACCGTGACTTGGGTGGTTTCCCCAGTCTTGGTATGTGGAATTTCTAGCGCATATACCGCCTGCCTAAAGTTTTCAGCAAGTTGCACGGCATCTGCCAGCGGTGTTTCTGGCAATAGCACCACAAACTCCTCACCACCAAAGCGAGCCACAAAGTCAGATGCACGAGCAAAGTGTTGTTTAAGCAACTGTGCCACGCTAATCAAACAATGATCACCCTGTAAATGCCCATGATTGTCGTTATAGGGCTTGAAATGGTCGATATCAATAAACAAGAGAGACAAGGTAAGTTGATGACGCACAGCACGTTTAAATTCGTTTTCTATACGCTCACTGAGCGCCTTTCGATTAGCAACCAAGGTCAGCGGGTCTTGTAAGCTCAAAGCCAGATTTTTGCGACTCAACACTTCGAGTTCCAACTCCATTTGTTTACGCGCAGAAATATCAAACATAAACCCAATAATCGCCACAGTTTCGTTATTTTCACGAATCACATGCACCACATCACGAATCCAGACATAATCTCCTGTAGCGGTTAAGGCACGATAATCCGCTTCGTGGTCTGTGCCTTGATCGGACAGACTCACACACATATTCACGGTCTTGTCCCGATCTTCAGGATGCATCCGATCAATCCAATCTTGTGCAGTTTTCCAGCTGTCTTGCGTCCAACCCAGTAAAGACTCAATTTGTGGGCCAATATAGCTAAAAGCTTTGGTTTTCCAGTTAATCTGCCACGGAATTGCATTCGTGGTTTCCAAAAGTGTTTTATAGAATTGGTCTTCTTTTAGTGCACTGTTTAATTCACTCATAGCCCACCTCTATGAATTGATTTTAATTACAATTTAACAACTTAAGTGAGCTTTGACTACAATTTGTTTTGTCTTATTGACATTTTTCTCAGCTTTGACACAATCATGAGGTTGAGCAAAATATAAACAACAATTGCTCAAAACATAAATCCCAAAATAAAAAGTAAGCCGATAAAATGTTAGAACATATTGAGAACCTGAAAAACACCCTCATTCAAGAGTTTTTCCAACTCTATGAGCAATATGAACAAGACCAAATTTATGCCTGTGTACTGGTCTTTAATGAATATCTTGGGGTCGATTATTTAGCTGTTTCAAGCCAACGCAGCCTGTTTAATGAACAGGAAGATGAAGCACAATATTTATCTGAAGTAAATAAATGGAATATAGAAAAATGGCGTTATCGCACTCAAGCCAACAATTCTAGCGGTCTGCATCAATTTAAAAATATTTTTGCAGATTATTTTAAACAGCGACATATCTATGGCAATCCTCTGCTGAATTCCAATGACACGCTGCAATACAACCATCTTGAACTTTTACTGGATATATTTCAGCAGGCTAAACAATCTTTATCGGGCGCTTATGGCTTAGATTTAAGCCAAATTCTGTTTTTTATTCATGTGCCCAAACAGGTCGATGTAGAAATCCACTCAGCGCAATTTCTAAACGCTCCAAGTGCTTTGCTCGATGAATTCCTGCACAACAAAGCGCCTCAAACCACGATGGAACAATCCACCGCACAACCCAAGCTCAAACTACAACAAGTGGATAAAGACTTGCTGATTGATCTGGCACAACTTTTAGAAGTGGAACCGTATGATTATTTGAGCATTGCACATGAAGCCTATTTGCTCACATTAGAACCGAGTTTTATTGACAGTAATTTATATATTCAGCGTTTAATTCAGCACGTTGCTGCAATGGACAACCATGAACAAGGGGAGTTTGCCTTACATAAAGAAGAAATTACCCAACGTATTCAGCAATTTTACGCCATGTAAACGCAGTGGATTTAAACAAAATATTTACTCGCAATTTTTACCAAGGAAAACGTATCTCAACTGGCAATTCCGTGCAGAATCTAGGAAAATGATGAACTTTTAGCGCAAACAATCAGCGAACTGTTTTTTCGCCTTGATTTGGAACCTGTATGAAGTTTGAAAAATTAGGCCAATCGGGTCGCGCCCGTCGTGGTCGTTTAACTCTTGAACATGGTGTGGTGGAAACCCCTGTTTTTATGCCTGTCGGAACCTATGGCACCGTTAAGGGCATGCTCCCGCGTGATATTGAAGACATTCAAGCACAAATTATTTTAGGCAACACCTTCCATCTGTATTTGCGTCCGGGTCTGGATGTCATTAAAGAACATGGTGGCCTGCACGAATTCATGAAATGGGACAAGCCGATTCTGACCGATTCTGGCGGTTTCCAGGTCTTTAGTCTGGGCGCCATGCGCAAGATTAAAGAAGAAGGCGTTACTTTCCGTTCACCAATTGACGGCTCCAAAGTATTCCTTTCTCCAGAAATTTCCATGGAAATCCAGAAGGTCCTGAACTCGGACATCGTCATGATTTTTGATGAATGTACGCCGTATCCAGCGACCCATGAAGAAGCTCAAAAGTCCTTACAGCTGTCGTTACGCTGGGCCAAACGCTGTAAAGAACATCATCACAATGTCCTTGAAAATAAAAATGCCCTGTTCGGGATTATTCAGGGCGGGATGTATGAAGATTTACGTGATGAATCTTTAAATGGTCTGCTAGAAGTCGGTTTTGATGGTTATGCCATTGGCGGTCTGTCGGTGGGTGAACCGAAAGAAGAAATGATCAAGGTGCTGGATTATCTGCCGAACAAAATGCCGGAAGATAAACCGCGTTACCTGATGGGTGTCGGCAAACCGGAAGATATCGTGGAAGGGATTCGCCGCGGGGTGGATATGTTTGACTGCGTAATGCCAACCCGTAATGCCCGTAATGGTCATTATTTCGTGACCGATGGTCTGGTGCGGATTCGTAACAGCAAATACCGTCATGACCAGAGCCCGCTTGATCCGCACTGTGACTGCTATACCTGCAAGAACTTTACCCGCGCCTACCTGTTCCATCTGGAAAAATGTGGCGAGATGCTTGGTTCAATGCTCGGTACCATCCACAACCTGCGCTATTACCAACGCTTTACCCAAGATATCCGTAATGCCTTGGACAATGGCACTTTTGATGACTTTGTACAGGACTTTTATGCCCGTCGCGGTCTGGATGTGCCGCCTTGTCCGCAAGATTAATCTTTTCAGTATTTGCGCTGAAGAAAAAGACAGGGTAAATTGCAGAACAAGTCAATTTATTATCAATGTTATTGATTCCAGTTTTTAGTTTAGGAAAATGAAATGAGCCTTTTTATTTCTACTGCTCACGCAGCAGGTGAAGCTGCACAACAACCAAGCATGGTTGCTAACCTTTTGATGATTGCAGTATTTATTGCAATTTTCTACTTCCTGATTTGGCGCCCACAATCAAAACGTGCCAAAGAACACCGTGCCCTGATCGACAGCTTGGGCGTAGGTAGTGAAGTGGTGTTTGCTGGTGGCCTGATGGGTAAAATCACCAAACTTGAAGGTGATTTTGCAGTGGTTGAACTGAACCGCGGCGTAGAAGTAAAAATTCAGCGTGCCAGTGTGATTTCAGTTCTGCCTGAAGGCACATTAAACAACCTTTAATCAAAAATTAGTCGTGCGCCCGCACGACTTTTTCATTTTAAGAAGAAAATTAAATGCGTTACCCAGCATGGAAATATCTACTCATCCTTGTGGTTCTGGTGGTGAGTACATTATATGCCCTGCCAAGTTTGTATCCAGATGAACCTGCGGTTCAGATTTCTGGGGCCAAAGCCGGTACCCAAATTGACCAAAGCATCGTACAAAAAGCAGAGCAAATTCTAAAATCAGAAAATATTGCCAGCCATGACAACAGCTTTACCAATAACGCAGCTCTGTTGCGTCTGGACTCAAGCGAAGCACAGCTGAAAGCCAAAGATGCATTACGTCAGGGCTTGGGTGATGATTATGTCGTGGCCCTCAACCTGGCGCCAACCACTCCAGAATGGCTACAGAAAATTGGCGCCAAGCCAATGAAACTGGGTCTGGACTTGCGTGGTGGTGTTCACTTCCTGCTGGAAGTGGATATGGACAAGGCCATCAGCCAGCGCATGGAAACCTCTGCGACTGACCTGCGTCGCCAACTGCGCGACAACAAGCTGAAATTCAACAGCCTGTCTTTGAATAACAACACCATTACCGTGCAGTTCGCCAACAATGACGACCGCTCAGCTGTAATGGACTTCTTACGCCGTAACGGCAACGAGTTTAACCAGCAGGCACTGGCCACCACAGATGGTGCCATGTTGCGCCTGACCTATACCGACACGCGCAAGCAGGAAATTGAATCCTATGCCGTCAATCAGAACTTGACCACGCTACGTAACCGTATTAACGAGTTAGGTGTGGCCGAAGCGCTGGTCCAAACCCAAGGCAGCAACCGTATTGTGGTGGAATTGCCGGGCGTACAGGATACTGCAGAAGCCAAGCGTGTTCTGGGTCGTACTGCGAACCTGGAATTCCGTCTGGTCTCTGATCTGAATGATCAGCATATTGACCCGTATACTGGTCAGCTCAGCAGTCAGACCTTACCGCCTGGCACTGAAGCCTTTGCCTTTGAATCGCTCGACAGTGGCCGTCAGTTGCTGCTGAACCGTAGCCGTATTTTAACCGGTGAACGTGTACAGAATGCATCGAGTGGCTTTAGCCAGGATACTGGTGGTGCCGAGGTAAATATTACCCTCGACTCTGCAGGCGGCAAGCTGATGGCAGACGCGACCCGTAATGCGGTCGGCAAACGTATGGCGGTACTGTTCATTGAGAACAAGCAGCGCATCAGCTATGTAACCGATCCGGAAACCGGCGTCCAAACTGAAGTGCGTACCCCATACACCGAATCTGTGGTGATTAACGCCGCAACCATTCAGGCGGTATTAGGTTCACAGTTCCGGATTACCGGTCTGGATTCACCGCAAGAAGCGGCTGAACTGGCACTGATGCTACGTGCCGGTGCCCTGGCTGCGCCAATGTACTTCGTTGAAGAACGTGTGATTGGTCCTAGTCTGGGTCAGGAAAATATCGACAAGGGTGTAACCTCGACCCAGATCGGTTTTATTCTGGTTGCGATCTGGATGGTGGTGTTCTTCCGTCTGTTTGGCGTGATTGCCAACTTCGCGCTGGTATTTAACCTGGCGATGATCCTGACAGTGATGTCATGGATTGGTGCTTCTTTAACCTTACCGGGTATTGCCGGTATCGTGATTACCATTGGTATGGCGGTCGATGCCAACGTCCTGATCTGTGAGCGAATACGGGAAGAGATCAAATGGGGGGCCTCACCAAAACAGGCCATTGTGGCCGGTTATGACCGGGCCTATAACACCATTTTCGACTCGAACTTAACCACATTCCTGGTGGCGTTCATTCTGTTCGCAATTGGTACCGGTCCGATTAAAGGCTTCGCCGTGACCCTAATGATTGGTATTGTCTGCTCGATGTTTACGGCCATTACCGTAACCCGTGCGATTGTACAGATCATTTATGGCAAACGCCGTAACCTGAAAAAGTTGAGCATTTAAGGAGATCGATGATGACTGAGAATACTCAACTGAACCCGAAAAAATACGGCCGTCCGGATGATGAGCGCGTCATTCCGTTTATGAAGATTGCTTTGCCGGCGGCATTGCTTTCGATCATTTTAACTGTGGCCAGCATCTTCTTTATTGCCACTAAGGGCTTAAATCTGGGTCTGGACTTTACCGGCGGTATTGCCGCAGAGCTGAATTACAGCAATCCGGTGAAAGCCAGCGATGTCTCTTCTGCCCTGACGCAGGCCGGTTTCCGTGATCCAGTGGTACAAACCCTGGGTTCTGAACGCGACCTGATGGTGCGTATGCCAGTGCAGGACGAGATTGAAGTCGAAGACCTGACCCAGACCATTACCGCCGCGGCACAATTGCCGGGCAACAGCGCTGATGTAACCAAGGTCGATGTGGTCGGCGGTCAGGTCGGTAACGAGCTGTATGTACGTTCTGCAGGTGCTGTGGCACTGGCACTGATCCTGATGCTGATTTATGTCACTATTCGCTTCGAGTTCAAATTGGCGATGGGTGCGGTGTTATCCCTGTTCCACGATATTATTGTGACTGTGGGTATTTTTGCGATGATGCAATGGCCGTTTGACCTGACCGTATTGGCAGCCCTGCTGGCAATTATCGGCTTCTCGCTTAACGATAACATTGTAGTTTCGGACCGTATTCGGGAAAACTTCCGTAAAATTCGGGGCGCTTCGCCGCTGGAAGTGGTCAATATTGCCTTAACCGAAACCTTACGTCGTACCATCCACACCTCGATGACGCTGTTACTGGTGGTGGTGGCGATGATGCTGATGGGTGGTGATGGCCTGAAATGGTTCTCGATTGCCATGTTTGTCGGTGTCTTTGTCGGGACTTATTCTTCGATTTATATTGGTACCGCCTTTGCACTGTGGCGTGGTCTGAACCGTCAAGACTTTATTGTGCAGGTAAAACCGGAATTTGAAGAGGAAGAAATTCCTTAATTCTTATCCCTCCCATACCAGCAAAAGCCCATCTCCGGATGGGCTTTTTTAATGGCGAATCAGTTGCAGCTTGGGAAACTGAAATCCCTTGCAGGAACGTTCAGAACGCCAGGCTACGGTCAGCATACAGCCACCAATCTTCAGATGCTGATAGGCAAACGTGCCCAAGCCCTCATGATGGCAAAACCCACCCTGCTGATACGGATGAACTCCGCTATTCAGCTGGTTCAGGCTCATGCGAATACCCAGCCCTGACGCTTTCAGGACAGCTTCCTTGGTGGTCCAGACCTTAAACCAGTAATCTGTCTCCTGGCCATAAGCCAGCCATAATTCCCATTCAGTCGGATGAAACATGTGCCTGGCCAGACTTTCAAAGCGCACTTTGCGATCCAGATCCTCAACATCAACCCCAACATCTTGCAGCTGCTCGCTATAGGCCAGCGCATAATGCTGACGGCTGTGGCTATGATTCAAGGCCAACTGCGGATACGCAGGTAAAAACGGCTTGCCATACGCAGTACGGGCAAAATCATCCGAGCAGATTGGCGCGTTTAAATAGGCCGATAGGCGCTGGTTACGAAAAGCATAAATGGCCTGCTTTTGCTGCTGGATGTGCGCTTTACGCTCCAGCGCCGGCTGCTGTGGTGCAATCTGTGCCAGACGGGCCAATTCTAGAATGATCTGTGCGCTCATGTGTGGACGCATTCCCTGCATAAACAAAAACCAGCGATCAAGATCACTGGTTTTTTTAAAGATAAGAAAGAAAGTTTAATTGCCCTGCACCAGACGACGTGCGCTGATAATCCCCGGCTGCTGCTCCAAACGTGCCAGCAGACGTGACAGTTGTGCCAGACCTTTGACTTCAATTAACAGCTTCATATTGGCAATACCATCATTTTCGGAAATGGTATTCACCTGACGAATGTTAATCTGATCGGAGAAAATCACCTGGGTCAGGTCTTTCAGCAGACCACGGCGATCATAGGCTTCCACCACAATCTGTACGCTTTGACCACGGGTTGGCTGCATTTCCCAGTCGGCTTCCACCGCACGTTCTGTCTCCTGGCTGATCATGCGGACATAATCCGGACAAGCTACCTTATGGATACTCACGCCGCGATTCAGGGTAATATAACCAGCAATGGATTCACCATGTACCGGCTGACAGCACTGAGCAATATGCAGCTCGACGTTATCTAGGCCATCAATCAGAATGCCATGCGCTGACAAGGTATGGCTGGCACGCGGATTCAGGGTCGGTTTTAATACCAGTTCTGGTTCATCCTGATCCAGATGCATATGCCGGTTGACCTGGTTAATCAGCGCATGCAGGCTGATTTCACCATTGACCAGACCAATCAGAATGTCTTCACCAAGTTTGACGTTAAAGTGATTGCAGTAATCATTCAGGTCAATACTTTTCGGGTGAATCGCCAGACGCGATAGTTCCTTATTCAGAATATCACGGCCGATTTCCAGATTCTTGCTACGATCCTGCTGTCTAAACCAATGCCGTAACTTGTCACGCGCCCGCGCGGTCTTGATATAACCAAGTGAGTTCACCAGCCAGTCACGGTTTGGTTCACGGTCTTTCTTAGTCAGAATTTCGACCTGTTCACCGGTTTTTAAGGTATAGGTCAGCGGCACATAACGCTGATTGACCCGCGCGGCATAACACTTGTTACCGACTTCGGTATGCACATGGTAGGCAAAGTCCAGCACGGTCGAGCCACGCGGTAATTCTTTAATATCCCCATCGCGGCTAAACACATAAATCTTTTCAAAATCTTCAAACTCCTGCAGCTGCTCGAAGTTTTCAGTTTCATCATCGGACTTATGCGCACTGGCATCATTACGTTCCTGATAATGTTCCAGCACCGCGCGCAAAGAATGCAAACGATGATTGAAGGAATGATCGGTGGTTTTGCTGCCTTCTTTATAGTTAAAGTGCGAACACACCCCAAGTTCCGCCTCTTCATGCATTTCCATGGTACGGATTTGCACTTCCAGCGACTTGTTTTCAGCAATCACGGCAGTATGTAGCGAGCGATAACCGTTGGCTTTCGGATTGGTAATGTAGTCATCAAACTGATGCGGAATATGCCGCCACAGCTGATGTACGATACCGAGCGAGTGATAACATTCCGGAATGGTTTTGACCAGTACCCGCACTGCACGAATGTCATAGAGCTGGTCGAAGCTCAGGTCTTTACTCTTCATTTTTCGATAAATCGAATAAATGTGTTTAACCCGGCCGGTAATTTCCGACTCAATGCCATGCGCAGCCAATTCACTCTTGAGCTTATCAATTACAAACTGGATATATTGCTCACGTTCCAGCCGTTTTTCATTCAGTAAAGACGCAATTTCTTTATAACGGTCCGGCGCCAGATAACGGAAAGCCAGATCTTCCAGCTCCCATTTTAACTGGGCAATGCCTAGACGGTGCGCCAGCGGCGAGTAAATGGTCAGAATTTCACGCGCCACCCGTTCCTGACGTTCTTTGGACGCAGTGGTCAGTTCACGTAAGGCATAAGTACGTTCGGCCAGCTTGATCAGCACCACACGCACATCTTCAGTGACTGAAATCAGCATTTTATAAATGCCGGTCAGATGCTCGCGCTGGTTGTTATTGAAGTGATCTTCCAGCCGTTTATTCTTTTCAATCAGCTCGGACAGCTTACCCATCGACAGGGTGCCTTTGACCAGGGTATGTACGCTGTCACCGAAATGCTCACGTACTTCTTCCAGGGTCATCACCCCTTCACGCACACTGCGGTACAGCATGGCAGCCGACAAGGTATCTTCATCGACATGCAAATGCGCCAGAATATCGGCCATTTCAATTCCGGTATACAAGGTATTGGACCGGTGCTTGACTGTCGTTTCCAGCTCTTTTTGTAACGTATAGGTGGCAACTTCTTCGAGTTTTGCTAATGCTGCCCCATCTAAGATGTCACGAACCCGGTCCAGCCATTCTGCCAGATCCTGTCGTGCTTGCTCGGCATGTTCTACAGTCGTTTCCTCAGACAATTCGTTTAATCGTCCAGGAAGTTGTTCACGTACTGTGACCATACCCTACTCCTACCTCTATATACTTCATTTTCTATAAATCGTTTATTGATTTTTCTTGCTCAAATAAGGCAATCGATTCTACATGACCGGTATGGCTAAACATATCCATCACCCCGGCTTTGCTTAAACGATAGCCCTGTTGCACCAGCATCCCCGCATCCCTTGCAAGTGTAGCCGGATTACATGACACATAAACGATTCTTGCCGCACCAAATTTGGGCACATAATGCATGACTTCCTCGGCACCGGAGCGCGGAGGGTCAATCAATAATGCATCAAATCCTTGATTTGCCCAAGAATGATGCGAAAAATCTTTTGTTAAATCTTGTGAAAAGAATTTCACCTGAGTTAACCCGTTCAGCTGGGCATTTTCCGCACCACGATGCACCATCTCATCTGAACCTTCCACGCCAACCACCCTACCGTTTTCGCCGACACAGCGCGCCAAAGGTAAAGAGAAATTGCCTAATCCGCAAAACAGATCCAGCACACGCTCACCTGCCTGCAACTGAAGCAAATCACATGCCAGCTTGACCATTTGCGGATTCACGGTGGAATTTACCTGGGTAAAATCCAGCGGATGAAAAGCAAATTTCAGCTCAAATTCCGGCAGTGCATAATGCAGACGCATGGCCTGATTCGGTTGATCCACACGTTGCACACTGTCTGGTCCTGCAGGCTGCAGATACAGTTGCCATTGTTTCTGTAACGCAAATTTGAGCAGTTGGTTGACATCTGACTCAGATAATTTTTCCGTATGCCGGACCAACAGGGCAATTTCTGTGTCACCCATCGCCAATTCTACATGACCAATGTCGGCTTTGCCTTTTAGACTTTGGAGTAGTTGTTTCAGGCGGGTGATTGAACCGAGTTCACGGTCCAGAATCAGACAGCGGTCAATTGAAGTTAGCCGGTTGCTCTGGCGTTCCCGGAAACCGACCACCAGTTTGTCTTTATTCGGGAAATAACGCACTCCAATCCGGGCGCGGCGGCGATAGTCTTCCCGGGTTGAACGTAACGGCGTTAGCCATTCATCCGGCTGAATGCCGGCAAAATGCTGCAGATGCGACTTGAGTACATCCTGTTTTAAACGAATCTGCTCATCTAGCTGGATATGCTGCATATTGCAGCCGCCGCACACACCAAAATGCGGACACGACGGCTCGACCCGCATCTCGGCAGGTGCAGACAGTAATTCGATACAGTCAGCTTCTTCTAGCCGTTTGGTGACATGATGAATCCGCGCTTTGACTGTTTCACCCGGCAAGGCGCCCTGAATAAACACCTTCTTGCCGTGTTTATCCTGCGGATGTTCAGGCTGTGAACCATAGTGTGCAATCCCGCGCCCTTCATGGGACAGCGACTCAACCTGAAAGGTATGGATCAGGGGTTGAGCTGGACGAGCGGATGGACGATGTTTCATGAGCACCTAAAGTGTGGAAGATGGGAAATCTGCAGCAGTAAAGTCTGTGGCTTGTGCATTCTGGCGCCAGGCTGCAAGAAACTCGCCATGCTGTGGTAGGCTGGATAAATACTGGATGGTGGTCTGAACCCACAGGCGATGATCATTCAGCTGCAACTGCCCTTTCAGCAAGAGCCAGCGCAGATAGATCAGCCAGGTATTCAGCACATCACCTTCACAATAGCTGGTGAGTTTGAGCCATTCACCGGCGCGAATATATTCCGGCACATGATAACCGGCTTCACCGCGTTTACCCGGAAAACCCAGCAGATGCGCCATATCATCCAGTTTCTGGAAATTCCGGCCATTAAACATGGCCATCACATCCATCAAGTCAATATGCCGCTGATGATAGCGGTTCTGGTAGTTATTATAGCGCTTTTGCGTGTCAATTTCGCCCTGATCAAACAGACTTGGCGCAGACAGGCCATGATACATGGCGCGGTATAAAATTACCGGCAAATCAAACTGCGAACCGTTCCAACTCACCAGGGTCGGATGGCGCTTGTCAAAAATCGACAGGAATTTTTTCAGGATTTCGGCTTCAGAATACTGTTCCCGGCTAAAGGAAAACAGGGTCATCAGGCCGGTTTCATCAATCCACAGGCCGGAAATACAGACAATTTCATGCAGCGGCAAACGCTGAAAATCCATGCCCGATTCCTGACGGCGCAGCTTCATCAGCGCCTGCTCCAGATCTGCCTCGGGCAAATCCAGGCCATACAGATGCGCCCCCGACTTCAGGTCGGTCCATGTTTCAATATCAAATACCAACACAGGTAGACGCATAATTTTCTCTACAGCTTGAAGGTGGTTTATTCAGGATCTTGAACTGAAAATAAACCGGTCGATAAATAACGGTCACCCCGGTCGCAAATAATGCAGACAATCACGGCACCCGGGTTTTCTTCTGCCAGTTTCAGCGAAGCCCAGACCGCACCACCCGATGACGTTCCGGCACTGATGCCTTCTTTTTGCGCCAGTTTACGCATGGTCCGCTCGGCTTCAATTTGCGGAATATCAATAATCCGGTCGACACGACTACGATCAAAAATAGGCGGTAAATATTCTTCCGGCCAGCGGCGAATACCGGCAATGCTGGAACCATCTGAAGGCTGTAAACCGACAATCTGAATATCCGGATTCATTTCTTTCAGGTATTTGGATACCCCCATAATGGTGCCGGTGGTCCCCATCGAGCTGACAAAGTGGGTAATTTTACCGCCAGTTTGCTGCCAGATTTCCGGTCCGGTGGTCAGGTAATGCGCTTCGACATTGTCCGGATTACCAAACTGGTTCAGTACCAGACCTTTGCCTTCGGCCTGCATTTGCAGGGCCAGATCACGCGCTCCTTCCATGCCCTGTTCTTTGGTCACTTCAATCAGTTCGGCGCCATAGGCACGCATGGCATCTTTACGTTCCTGACTCATGTTATTCGGCATGATCAGCTTCATATTATAACCACGCATGGCAGCCACCATGGCCAGTGCAATCCCCGTATTTCCGCTGGTGGCTTCAATCAAGGTATCGCCCGGTTTAATCTGACCGCGCTTTTCCGCCTGCATAATCATATTATACGCTGGACGGTCTTTGACTGAACCTGCCGGATTGTTGCCTTCCAATTTGGCCAACACCGTGGCTTGGGTATGACTTGCGAGACGCTGCAAGCGTACCAATGGCGTTTTGCCCACATAATGATCTAATAGAAATTCATCGGCTTGGAAATCAGGGGTGGTATTACTCATTATTTGCACCTTTCTCTAGGTGCGCATATTGTATGAAAAAAACCACCCGCCTGCACTCTTTTCACCAGCTTTTTCGTGAAAGTGCTTAAAGCACAGTCAGTTTTAAAATAAAGCGTGCTAAACTGCTCGGCAGAACGAATAAACTGCTTTAACCATGTCAAATATCAATAAAAAGTTATTTAAGCGCCTACATTTAAATCATGCTTATGGGCAACTGATTGCCCTGATATTTGTGCCCATTATGGTGCTAGCGGCAGTCGGTGCAGGGCTGGTTCTGACCGAAACCTCGAATGCAGCGCGCGCCCAGCAAAAGCAGATGGCGATTGCGATTTTAACCCGCTATGAAATGCCATCTGAACTGGCCTTGCAGCAGCTCAACACCTTTCCCTGGCAATATGAGCAGGCACGCAGCTATATGCAAAACCTGCTCAATGAAAAGCATTTACTTCGGACTGCCATTATTGACTCCCAAGGCCGTAGCCGCCTGAGTATGGGCTATCAGGATCAGGCTGGCTGGCCCAGTTTTCCGCGCGATGCCGCCTTCTTTGGCCCCATTCAGCATAAAGACAGCCATGTCTATGGTTTACGTATTGATGAAAGCCAGAGCCAGTATGCCTGGCTGCTAATCGAGCTGGACAATCAACCCCTGGAAATTGCCCGTTATCGGGTCATGACCGTGCTGATTGCCACTGGCCTGTTGACCCTAATGCTGCTGTTGCTGTGTCTGAATTTCTATTCGCGTCGCTGGATTGCGCCAATGTACGAAATCCGTATGCAACTGCAACGCCTGAATGCCGACACGCTAGATCAGCACATGGTAATTAACAGCACCGGTGAGCTGCGTTTATTGCAACGCGATATTGCCAATGTCGTCAAGCGTCTGCATTTCAGCTTTCTGGAACTGAAAGAACATACCGAACAGACCGAAGATGACTTGCGCCGCACCCTAGATACCTTAGAAGTCCAGAATATTACTTACCGTCAGGCACGTGACCAGGCGATTTCCGCCAACCAGTCCAAGTCGGTCTTCCTGGCCAACATCAGCCATGAATTACGTACTCCGCTGAACAGTATTGATGGCTTTATCCACCTGTTACTGCGCCAGGGTAATCTCAGCAATGAACAGAACCTGTATCTGCAAACCATTCGTAAATCCTCGGCGCATCTGCTGGCACTGATTAATGACGTACTGGATTTCTCGAAAATTGATGCCGGCAAACTGGAACTGGAAACCGCGCCTTTTGATCTGGAAGAAGCCATTTATGATGTGATGGATATGCTGTCGCCTCTGGCAGCCCAGAAGCAGATTGCGATGGCCTTTTATTATGCCGACAACGTGCCAAAGCATGTGATTGGCGATGCCCTGCGCTTTAAGCAGGTGCTGACCAACCTGATTTCCAATGCCATTAAATTCACCCCGGATGGTGAAATTATTGTACGCGCACGCATTGAGCATGAAGACATCGGTCAGAGCATGATTCATTTTAGCGTACAGGACAGCGGTATTGGTTTAAGCGGCACCGACCGGAAAAAACTGTTTGAATCCTTCTCGCAAGGCGATGCTTCTGTGACCCGTCAGTTTGGCGGTACCGGTCTGGGTCTGGCAATTTCCAAGCAGCTGGTACATTTAATGCAGGGCCAGATTGGCTTTGAAGACAACCAGGAACGCGCCCCAACTGAAAAAGGCTCAACCTTCTGGTTTACCGCCGTATTCAGTATTGATGAAGATGAAATTATTGTGCACCCACGCTTTGCCAACAAGCATGTGGTGTCTTATCTGGCGCATCCGGCGACTGCCAATGTGCTGCGTCACTATCTGGAAAATTATCAGGTCCAGCATACCGAAACCACTTCGATTCTGGATTTGTTCAGCCGACTGAATCACCTGTCTACACCGGAAGAAGACACCTGGTTAATTGTTGATCATAGCGGTGACACCGAAGCCTTACTGAAAGAAATTCGCAGCCGCTATCAGGGCAATCTAGCCATTTACGGCTACCAGATGGCGCTTGACCCAAGCATGCTGAATGAATATCGCACCCGTCCGCTGTATCAACCTTTAAGCCGTGGCGCGCTGATCCAGTTACTAAACAATGAAAATCCGTTTGAAGATACGGGCACCGAAGTCTTTGATGGACAGGGTCTGCATGTACTGGCGGTAGATGACCATCTGCCAAACCTGATTGTTTTAGAAGCCTTGTTAGGTGAACTGAATGTCACCACCACCAAAGCGCTGAGCGGCCAGGAAGCCCTGAATATCCTGCAAGAGCGGATTGAACAGGATGCCAAACCGTTTGATCTGGTGTTTATGGATATTCAGATGCCGGTGATGTCCGGGATTGATACCACCCGCGCCATCCGCTCGCTGGAGTCCACTCTCGACAAGCATAAGCGCCTGCCAATTATCGCCCTGACCGCACATGCACTGGCTGATGAAAAACAGAACCTGCTGAAAGTCGGCATGGATGATTACGTCACCAAGCCAATCCAGATAGAACAGATCATCCAGATTCTGACCCACTGGACCACTGAAAACTTTAACAAGGTGCCGGCAGTGGAAAAAGCCGTGGTGATTGAAGCGCTTGATCCGCTGGTTCTTGACTGGCAGCAAAGCCTGATGCTGGCCGCCAATAAGGAAGATCTGGCGCTGGATCTGCTGCGCATGCTGCTGGACAGCTTTGCCACCGAACTGCATGAAATGCAGCAGCTGATTGAACTGGAAGATTTCCCGCAACTGGAGCATGTGCTGCATCGTCTGTATGGCGCGACCCGTTATGTCGGCACCCCAAGCCTGCAGGAAGCCACCGGTTCTTTTGAGCAGTTTGTTTCGACCTTGCGTAAAGAACGCCGTAAAGCCGATGATGCCTTTATTCAGGAAGTGCTAAGACGCTTTGATGAATTACAAGCCGTGATTGCTCAGGTTGAACATGCCGCCGAGCAGATTCTGAACAAGCACACGCAGTAGTCTGACACGACTAAAGTCAGGGTCTTGAAAGATGGATGTGACTGCCCTGTCATGTATCATGCGTATCTGCATGCTATGCTCAATAGAGGAAAAATAAGAGTTTAGACCATGACCATAGTACAGGTAGAAAAAAATAACGGCGTTGCCATTGTGCGACTGAATCGTCCGGAAAAACGCAATGCCATGAGCTTTGCATTATTAAAACAGCTGGTCAAAACTGCCCGGCAGCTAAAAAAAGACCGCAGCTTGCGCTGCGTCATTCTGACCGGTGAGGCCGAAGTGTTCAGTGCCGGTATTGATCTGGCCGATTTAAACAATCCGCAAAATCGCGCCTTTGCCGCCTGGGAATTGCTCAAACCCGGCCAGAGCCTGTTTCAAAAGGCATTTCTGATCTGGCAGGAATTGCCCGTCCCTGTGATTGCTGCGATTGAAGGTTACTGTTTTGGTGCCGGGATGCAACTGGCACTGGCAGCAGATATTCGTATTGCCCATCCCAAAACCCAGATGTCAATTATGGAAAGCCGCTGGGGGCTGGTACCGGATATGGGTCTGAGCCGCTCTTTAAAAGGCCTGATTGGCCTGGACCTAGCCAAAGAACTGACCCTCACCGCCCGTATTTTTGAAGCGCAATATGCCAAAGAAATTGGCTTAGTCACCCACTTAAGTGACACCCCACTGGATCATGCCCAGATTCTGGCGCAGGAACTGGCGCAGCGTTCTCCGGATGCGCTGGCTGCGGCCAAACAGGTGCTGGATGCCATGGAACATAATCCACAAAAATCCTTACGTCTGGAAAAAATCTGGCAGCTGAAATTACTGCTTGGCAAAAACAGTCAACTGGCACGTAAAAAAGACAAGCAACCTGACACCAGTTTTTTACCGCGTCAATTTAACTAAGCACAGAGCATCAAGATCGGGAAGAGAAGCATGAGTTTTGATCGCAATACGCCCATCGCCTTTCTGGGTATGGGCTTAATGGGCACACGCATGGCAGCACGTCTGATTCATGCCGGTTTTCGGGTCGCCGTCTGGAACCGCACTGCCGCTGCCTGTGAGGAACTGCTGGACATGGGCGCTGAAGCGCTGGCCCTAGAAAAGATTGGTCAATATCCGGTGATTTTAAGCTGCCTGGCCGATGACAATGCAGTCCAAGCGGTCTTTGAGCAGATTCAGCCGCATTTACAGGCCAAGCAAGTGATTGTGGATTTCTCCAGCCTGTCTGTGGATAAAACCCTGGCATTGGCCGAACAGGCAGCCCGTCAGCAGGTGAAGTGGATTGATTCACCAGTGTCGGGCGGCACAGCGGGCGCAGAACAAGGCACCCTGGTGATCTTTGCTGGTGGTGATGCCGCCACCATTGAAAAACTAACCCTGATTTATAATGTGCTTTCACAGCGTGTGACCCGTATGGGCGCCAGCGGCACCGGACAGGCCACCAAAATCTGCAACCAGCTGATTGTCGCAGCCAACAGCACCCTGATTGCCGAAGCTGTCGCGCTTGCAGCTCAAGCCGGGGTAGACACCACTTTACTGGCACCCGCACTGGCCGGCGGATTTGCCGACTCCAAACCGTTTCAGATTCTAACCCCGCGCATGGCCAGTCATAGCTTTGAACCGGTGCAGTGGAAAGTCCAGACCCTGTCCAAAGACCTGAACAATGCCCTGACCCTGGCCGCGCATTATCAGCTGAATATTCCGGTGGCACAGCAGGCCTTGCAGCAGTTGCAGGCACATCAGGCCAAAGGCTTTGCGGAAGCAGATTTATCCACGGTCATTCAACAGGTGGAACAGACCACTTAATTTCACCCTTTGCACAGGGAATGCAGGACATTGTTTATGACGAAACTTGCCGTAAATCTTTCTATGATTTTTACTGAAGTGCCGCTGCTTGAGCGCTTTGCACTGGCCAGACAACACGGCTTCCAGCATGTTGAAATCCAGTTTCCGTATGAACTGAGCATTGCGCAGATTCAAAGCCAGCTGACCTTGCATGAACTAACGCTGTGCCTGATTAATGTTCCGGCCGGAGATTTAATGCAAGGCGGCAACGGGCTGGCCGGTGTGCCGGGCAAGGAAATCGAGTTTCGTCATGCCGTTGAACAGGCCATTGAATACGCGGTTGCACTCAAAGTGCCAAGTGTCAATATTCTGGCTGGTAAACAGCCCCAGGATGCCGATCTGCTGCCTTGCCTCAGAACGCTGGCCGAAAACCTGAAAATGGCCAGCCATATGCTTAGCAGCCAGCAGATCCTGCCGGTGATGGAAATGATTAATGGCACCGACATGCCGCGTTTTTTAGTGCAGAACATTGCCCAGGCCCAAGAGATGCTTGAAGCGGTGCAACATCCGGCGCTAAAAATGCAGTATGACTGCTATCACATGGCCATGATGGGTGAAAACGTCCTGGAAGGACTGACCGAGAATATCCAGCAGATTGGCCATATCCAGTTCGCCGACTGCCCGGGTCGTCATGAACCGGATACCGGCGATATTGCCTTTGCGGAAGTATTTGACTGGCTCAAACACAGTGACTATACAGGCTATGTGGCGGCGGAATATCGACCGAGCAAAGATTCAGCAAATTCCTTTGCGTGGAAAAACAAATACTTTGCCGAATATCAATAATTCGGCACTGTCATAGATTTGAAATTTAGGCTCAAAGCCGCTATATTAGACAATGAATAATTGTCAGGAAATTATACCCTTTATGAATTTAGAACCATCGCCCGGCGCTTCTAATTCTCACGATCTCGCAATGACTTCCCCAAACAATGACGTACACGCTTGCCTGCAAGTTGTGCGCGATGCCCTTGAAGATGTAAAAGCCAAAGAAATTGTTGAGCTTGATGTTAGCAGCATCAGCAATGTTGCAGATGCTATTGTGATTGCTAGCGGCACCTCAACCCGTCATGTTAAATCTCTTGCTGATAACGTTGCTGAAGAAGCACGTAAAGCAGGCTTCCGCCCGATTGGTATGGAAGGTGAACGCGATGCTGAATGGATCTTGATTGATCTGGGTATCGTGGTAGTACATGTCATGCTTCCAACTGCCCGTAAGTTCTACGACCTAGAAAGCTTATGGCGTACAGCACCTGAATCTGTAAACTAAGATTTCCCAAAAAGCGACCTGAAGGTCGCTTTTTTATTGGGTCAAAATAAGAGCTGGTCACAGCTGAATCCATACACCGACTGATCTATCAACCTCCCCCTAATAACTGAACTTAAACCTCTCGGCAGTGCTTCTCGACTCCCCCTTCCAAAGATTGAATCGTATGTAATAAAAGATTCTATTTAGTCACAGATATAAAAAATCCCCCTCAATCGAGGGGGATTTTGAACGCGGGTAGCGGACGTCTTAGTGACCCGTACCGTTGATCGCTTTAGTCATGTCTTCAACCACTTTCTTGGCATCACCGAAGACCATCATGGTCTTGTCGTTATAGAACAGGTCATTGTCCAGACCCGCATAACCAGTCGCCATTGAGCGTTTGATCACCATAATGGTACGTGCTTTATGCGCTTCCAGAATTGGCATACCGTAAATTGGCGAGTTTGGATCGTCTTTGGCTGCCGGGTTGACCACGTCGTTGGCCCCAATCACCAGCACCACATCCGTTGCCGGGAAGTCCGAGTTAATCTCGTCCATTTCCAGAATGTCTTCATACGGCACGTCCGCTTCAGCAAGCAAGACGTTCATGTGACCTGGCATACGACCCGCCACCGGGTGAATCGCAAAACGCACCGTTACACCCTGCTCTTTCAGCAAGTTGGCCAGTTCTTTCACCGCATTTTGCGCACGGCCTTGTGCCATACCATAACCCGGCACAATCACCACGCTGTCCGCATTCGACATTAAGAAGCCAGCATCATCTGCAGAACCTGAACGGTAGTTACGCTGTACCTGCTCACCCGCACCTGCGGTAGGCGCTGCCGCCCCACCCATCGCACCACCAAACAGAACGTTGATGATTGAACGGTTCATGGCTTTACACATGATGTACGACAGAATTGCACCTGAAGAACCAACCAGTGAACCCGCTACAATTAGCATGTTGTTTTCTAAGGTAAAACCAATCCCTGCTGCCGCCCAGCCCGAGAAGGAGTTGAGCAGAGAAACCACCACCGGCATGTCGCCACCACCGACTGGGGCAATCCAGACCCAGCCAAAGGCTAAAGCCAGTGCGGTCATGGCCCAGAACGAGGTCATACTACCGCTTAAGAAGAAGTGAATCCCAAAGCCCAGCATAGCAATGAAAATCAGTGCCTGAACCGGTTTAACCCAGCCACCCGAAATGGTCTTGGCCCATTTTTTCGCTGCCAGTTTACCGTAAGCAAATACCGATGCCGTAAAGGTAATCGCACCAACAAAACAGCCCACGAACAATTCAAACAAATGCACTTTGCTCATTTCATGGAAGCTAATGCCATTGGCTGCCAATAGCTCTGGACCCAGCTCAACCAGCTTGTTGTTATGAATAATCGCTGCAATTGCAATTAACACCGCTGCCAGACCAACCAGTGAGTGCATCAGTGCCACGGTTTCTGGCATTTGTGTCATTGGTACGGTACGCGCACGGGCAATCCCGACAATGGCACCCAGAATCATCGCCCCCACAATCATCCAGATGACCGGATGATCCGCCACAAAGAAGGTGGTCAATACAGCAATCGCCATGGCGATCATGCCGTAACGGTTACCGGCAATCGCCGTTTTTGGCCCAGACAGGCCACGTAAAGTTAAAATAAAGAGGACAGCCCCAATCAGGTAGAACCAATCCGCATAGTCTCGAATAAATTCCATCAATTAGCCCTCTTTTTTCTTTTGTTTTGGTTTAAACATTTCCAGCATGCGCGCAGTCACTGCGAAGCCACCGAAAATATTAATACTGGCCAGGAATACTGCAATCGCACCAAGTACGCTCACCACGTTAATGCTCTGGAACTGCACATTGGCATCCACACCTAACACAGGCAAGCCGACCGTTTGAATCATCGCCCCCACGATAATGATCGAAGACAGCGCATTGGTTACCGCCATCAGTGGCGTATGCAATGCAGGTGTAACCCCCCAAACCACGTAGTAACCTACGAAAATGGCCAGGACAAAAATTGTAATTGTTTCAACCATGACTGTTCTCCTTAACCTCGTTTCAACAGCACTTGGCCGCCGTGCGTAACCAGTAGGGCTTTTTGAATTTCATCGTCCTGACTGATGGCAAAATTCTTTTCACTATCAAAAAGGGTTTCCACAAAATTCAGCACATTACGTGCATACAGCGCCGATGCTTCAGTAGAGACCGTTGATGGAATATTCGGTACACCGAGAATTTTCACGCCGTTGTCGGTCACCACGGTTTCACCGCATTGAGAACCTTCAACGTTACCACCCGTTTCTACCGCCATATCCAGAATGACTGAACCCGGTTTCATCTTGGCCACAGTTTCCGCCTTGATTAAACGCGGTGCATCACGACCTGGTAACAACGCTGTGGTAATCACGATGTCAGCATTGGAAACGGCTTTATCGACAATAATGGCCTGATCTTTGATGTACTGTTCGCCCGGCATCCAGCCATAGCCGTTTTTAGCGGCATCAGCAGCTTTTTGCTGTTCTTCTTCAGACATCGGCACGTCTAGCCATTTCCCGCCCAGAGATTCAACCTGATCTTTGGCAGTTGGACGCAGGTCAGTGGCTTCTACCACCGCACCCAGACGTTTTGCGGTCGCAATCGCTTGCAAGCCGGCAACACCCACCCCCATGATCACCACGCGGGCAGGTTTGACTGTCCCTGCTGCGGTCATCAGCATCGGGAACATACGCTGGTATTCAGCTGCAGCCAGCAATACCGATTTATAACCGGCCAGGTTGGCTTGTGAGGACAGCACATCCATGTTTTGCGCACGGGACAGGGTTCGTGGCAATAATTCCAGGGCAAATGCAGACACCTGCTGTGCAGCAAATTGGTCAAGTTCAGTATTGCGGTATGGGTCAAACATTGCCACTACGGTAGAGTTAGGAGCAAGTTTTTGAATTTCCTCACCTTTCGGTGCACGAACTTTCAAAATCATTTGACTGCCGGTATAGGCATCATCTGTAATTTTGGCACCCACGTGCTCATAGGCGCTATCGATATAGGCAGCTTTTAAGCCTGCACCACGTTCAATAACCACGCTATGACCCGCGTTGATCAACTTCTTTACTGTCTCTGGCGTTGCAGCGACACGATTTTCACCGACGACAGTTTCGGTTGGAATTCCGATCTGCATGAGCGTTCCTCAAGCTAATTTTTCTTAAGTAAACATCGCCAAAACGATGCTTCCCCTCAGGTTAGGTTCTTGTTGAATTTTTGGATTCTAATTGAACTTTTTTAAATTACCACCCAATATTTATTTAATAAATACCCATATTTTGAACTGATGATTCATAAAAAGAAGGGTGGCAGATATAATTGATCAGTTTAGCTTTCTATTCTTAATGGCGCTGCTCTGGAAATAATGTGTTTAAATTTTCAGCACAGCTCCTGACTTTTTACAGCGAATTACGTCCTGTTCTGTTTTTTCTTTCCTTAAAATTGATTGTTTTGACAAATCTTATCGTGTAGTGCAGGCTTACAACAGGCCGATAAATACCAATAATGAACGGCTTTTTCGCAGTAAAAAATGAACATCCAGTTCATGATTGGCTGAAATGACATCTTAATCACAGAAGAATCCGGGATAAATTGGTCAAAACTGCCCAATGTTCGGGCAGAAAAGTAAATCCTGCGGCAAATGCACCGATTGGCTAAATCATTTCCTGCCCGCTGATCTGGCCTCAACCGATACATCTGGCGGTGAAAGCACGATAAAAAAATTAAAAGTTTTTTTATTGATCATTTTGCCTGATGATGAATAAAGCAGCGCAACTGCTTAAATTTGCGTATTTTGCACTATTTTTGTGCAACAACTGCCCACAAGGCATCAATAGATCTTTGCCTGAAATAAAGCATCTTAAAATTTTCATAAAATGAGAATAAAGCCTATCTTTACACATTCATTTCTTCGAGCAGACAGCTTATACTCAACGCATGAAAATCTGGTGACACCTACCCTCTTGATTAAATTGCTCTGAATATGTCCATTTCCTTGACCAGAACGCAGTTAGGTTCACTGTTTGCACTGTTCGCGGCCTTTTTATTTAGCACCAAGGCTATTTTTATCAAGCAAGCCTACGCGCTTTCACCTCTGGTGGATGCCACCACCTTAATGGCCCTACGGATGGCCAGTGCACTGCCATTTTTCCTGCTGATCTGCTGGTTTAACCGGCATCGCAATACCCAGATTCAGCTGCGCGAATGGATACTACTCGTGGCTGCCGGGCTGCTCGGCTATTATTTTGCCAGCTGGCTCGACTTTCTGGGGCTCATGTTTATTAGTGCCTCACTGGAACGGATTATCCTGTTTCTGTATCCCACCTTAACCGTTCTAGCCAGTAGCCTGATCTACAAACAGCGCTTAAGCCTGAAAACGATATTGGCCTTGCTGCTCAGTTATGGCGGAACGGTACTGGTGATGTTACAGGAACAGCAAAACATGCCAGATGGCCATTCCTTCTGGCTTGGTGCCAGTCTGGTATTTGCCAGTGCGGTGGCTTTTGCTGCCTATTTGCTGGTGACACCGCGGCTGATCCAGAAATTTGGTGGCTGGAATTTTACCGGCCTGGCGCTAAGTGTGGCCTGTTTCGGTACCTTACTGCATTATCTGCTGGCCGTACCGGAGCCGCTACAACGGCTGAGTCAGTTACCGGGCAGCGTCTATGCCTATGGCATTGGGCTGGGCATTCTGGTCACGGTGTTACCGACCATTTTATTGATGCAAAGTATCGAACGTCTGGGAGCAGCCCATTCGGCCATGATCGCCTCTATCGGCCCGATTCTGACCATTGTGCTGGCCACCCTGTTTTTAGATGAATATTTAAATGCCTGGCAATGGCTGGGTTGCGCCCTCAATATCATTGGGGTGATGATGATTAGCCTGTCCAAGATAAAGCTGATGACCTGATCCCATGATCAGTCAGCTCAGCCTGTTTCGGACTGCTGTGCATGTGTCTTGCACATGCAAAAAGGATGTTGCAAATGGTGATCTTTGGCCGTCATGCTCAGTGTTGCCGAAGATGCGATTGAATGAATTGACCTGAACTGGACCTTGTATGAATACCTCTCCCGATATTAGTCAGGATAAAACCCTGCTCTGGCTTATGGCGCTAGCTTGTGGTCTATGTGCAGGGGCCAACTATTATTGCCAGCCACTAATTAACTCGATTCATACTTATTTTCAGGTGCCGGAATCCCAAGTCGCACTCACGGTGACGTTTGCCCAGGTGTCCTATGCACTGGGACTGTTATTTATTGTGCCAGTTGGCGATACCGTCAATAAAACCAAATTCATTCCGCTGCTGATGTTTCTGGCCGCGTTTGGCCTGTTTCTATGTGCTTTTTCAGTGAATCTGCCAATGCTCTGGATTGGCACCATCATGACCGGGCTATTTTCAGTGGCCGCACAGATTCTGATTCCGTTTGCCACCATGTCGGTCAAGCCGGAGAAAATGGGTGAAGTGGTCGGACTACTGATGAGTGGTTTACTGGTCGGGATTTTACTGTCAACCAGTCTGGCCGGACTGTTATCCAATTTATATGGCTGGCAGCTGATTTATATCATCAGTGGCGTGTTAATGATGGGACTGGCGATTATTCTGAAAAAACGCTTGCCGCATATTCCGACGGTACGCATGGCCTATGGCAAAATCCTGCATTCGATGCTGCAACTGATCCGCCAGGAAAAACGGCTGGTCTATCGCGCCCTGATTGGCGCCAGTGCCTTTGCCGCCATGAGCGTGCTGTTTTCTACCATTGCGGTGTTACTTGGCTCCTCTTTCGGTCTGCCCGATGTTGCAGTCGGTTTAGTCACCTTAATTGGGGTATTTGGCGCACTCTCTACCAAAAAAATTGGCAAAATTGCCGACCGGGGTCATGGCAAACTGATCACCTGGGCCGGACTCTCTTTATTGGCGGTCAGCTGGAGTTTCCTGTATTTCGGCGCGCAGTATTTATGGAGCTATATTATTGGTTTCGGCCTAATTAACTTAGGTCTGGCCAGTGTGCATACCAGCAACCAGAACGTGATTTTCCATTTACGCCCCGATGCCAAATCACGCCTGAACGCAGTCTATATGACCAGCTATTTTATTGGCGGCGCCTGCGGTTCTGCACTGGGCATTTACGCCTGGCATCATGGTGGCTGGAGCATGAGCTGTCTGGTGGGTTTAACCCTGGTGTTCTGCTCGGCCTGTTTTGCCTGGTTAGATCAGCAACATCTGCGCCGCCAGCAACTGGCTTAAAACTGTATAAATCGTGCAGGTAGGTTTAAGACACCTGCACCATCGGATAATGCGGCTGGGCCGAATCAATACTGGCCGGATATTCCAGCAGAATCTGGATAAAAGATGGAATTAAGGCAGCAAAAATACTGGTTGCCCCAGCCAGAATGTCACGGTTTAGCAGGCTGTTATAGTTAGCACCGCCACTGGCAAACTGGTGACGCAGACTGTCAAAACGTTTAAATACCGCCATCAGCAAGGCCACTGACTGTTTATTTTGCAAGGTCTGTTGCAGATCAATCTGCTCTTGTGCAGCACGCTGCTGCCATTCATCACGCGTGAGCTGTAAATGCTGATAGGCCCAGAATTCCGGATGGGTATAGGGATGTGCCAACAGGGCCTGAATCTGCTGCTGGTATTTTTCCCATAACACATAATCAATTTTTCGGGTTTCATCCTGCTGGTGCAGCAGCTGAAAAAACTGTTGCAGCTGCGCAGCGGATGGACTGGCCGCATCTTCACGGTAAATGGCCTGAAAGGCAATCCATAAACTCATAAACTTGAAATCCAGCTCCTGATCCAGACTCAAGGCTTTTTTAAACCAGCTGAGGCTGCGCTGTATTTTCAGATTAAAATGTACCGAATTTTCATTCTTTTTACTGCGGTAAATTTCCTCAACCACCAGCATCTTTGTTATCCTTTTTCTTGTCTTACTGCATCAATGTAATGGTTTTTTATTTTCCCTCAACCTTTTGATCCTTCAATTTATTTATTACCCGTCTATGTTCCAGCACAAATAAATCCGAGTATTTTCCTTTTATTTAAATAAAAAATCTGAAAGCTTAAAATATATTTAAAACACATTTTATCTAGCAGCTACTTAAAATAAAGAAATGTAAAGTTATATATAAAATCGCGAAAAATGTAATTACACAAAAGATTACATTTTTAAAAATCCTATGTAGGACAGCCAATTAAAAATGCCGGCTTAAAATCACCGCTTACAACTAAATAAGATGTAACAGAGCCAGGGTTTTTCATGAGATGTTTCATGTTAAAAAGAAGCTATCTGTTTTTCTCAGATGATTTCAACGCGCTAGCGATAGCGTCGATATCTATAAAAGAGGTGTTCAAATGCAAAATCAAAACAATGGTTTAAACCAACAGCAACAGCAGCCTCAACAGCAAGGCAATCAGCAGCAGCAACAAGACCGTCTGCAGCAACAGCAACCTCAACAACAGCAGAATAACCAGCAACAAGGCAATCAGCAACGCCAGCAAGATCAACAGCAGCAACAGCCTCAACATCAGGGCAACCAGCAGCAACAACAAAACCAGCAACAGCGCCAGCAGAATGATCAGCAACAGGATCAGCTGCGCCAACAACAGCAACAGCCTGGCCAGCAACAAAACCGCCAGCAGCAACAGCAACAACCGCAGCAATATGGTCAACAACGCCATAACCAGAATGCGCAGCAGCAAAACAATCTCTTAGATGATGAAGATATGTAAAACCATTTTTTGTTTTTCACTTATTTTTATTATAAATAATCGAAGGAGATGATCATGGTCAACAATGCAAATGATCCACATGGGTACTGGCGTGACAACCATGCAGACCGTCCTTACTACAATGATTTTAAAAGAGATATCCCAGATATCGATTATGATCGGGACTTATCTTCTGCTTATGACCTCGGTACGCGTGCCCGTAGTGAATATGGCACAGATCGCGACTTTGAAAGCTCTGAAGGCGACCTGAAACAGCGCTGGGAAGAGTTTAAAGCAGATTCTCGCTTAAAATGGGAACAGGCCAAGCATGCGATTAAGGATGCCTGGGATAGAAACTAGATTGCCCTCAGTCTGGTTCTAATACGGTTCAGAGTTATAGGTCATTATGACCTATAACTTTTTTATATCTGTGGGTTTTATCTCTGCAGATTTTTTATTTTGGGTTGTCTATTTGATTTATATATCCCTATTATTTTTGCTTGACTACTTCAATAATATTCTGACTAATTGCTCGCGACAGCTGTTCCAGTTTTTTCTTTTTGGTGCCATTAAATACGCAGCGATAATGATGCAGTTTATTCTGATACGAAATACAGTAAAAAAATGTTCCGACCGGTTTTTCCTTAGTTTCAGAGCCACCGCGTTTTAATAAACCGGTACAGCCAATAAAAATATCAGAATCAATGATCTGTTTGGCCTTTAAAACTAGTTGCTCCGTTACTTCAGCAGATTCTGGAGAGTATTTTTCCAGGAATTTCTTTGAGATCTTTAAAATACTTACTTTTAAATTAGCGTCATAACAGACCAAGCTACCATTTAAAATATCGCCTGAATTTTTATTTAATGAAAAACGATAGGCCAGATAACCTGCCGAAGCACTTTCAATAAAGGTGACTTTTAATTTCTTTTTGGCAAGTAACTGGCAGCATTTATTCATTTATACCCATCCTGAATATAATTATTCCTTCCGATTTAAACATAGCTCTTTTTCAGTGCTTTTTTCTGAAAAGTAACATTTCATTTATTTTTTAAAACTAAAAATATAACCCTCTGATTTTTATACCTATAGATTAATTCCCTATATACATACTTTACATGAAGTCACACAACTCAGGCTTAAGTTTCCAGCCAACTAGATTACTGTTTTCTAGGGTTAAATCATGGAGCAAAATAATGCCAACGGTCGTCAAACAAAGGTTATTACACATACTCAATGATGTGCCTGAAACCTATTTTGATCTGGTGTCCTTTTATTTAGATGCCGATATTGCTCCTGCCGCCAAACAACAAAAAGCCCTGTTCAGTTTAAAACATGAAATTGAAACCCTGCCGTTGGCCCTACCCGATTTCCCTCGCCAGCTGGATCAGCTGGAGCACTGGATGATTCAGCATGAGCAGCAAGCCCAGCTCGAATTTGAACATTATTTAAAACGCCGCGCCTGGGGACAGCCACGTGAATATTTTCACTGCCTGTCCGATGCCTATGAGTTTCTGATCAAGATTGCCCCGACCCAGCGTGCACAGGCAGCCTGGCTCTACAGTTTTAGCCACCACTGGGATGACCGGCGCTATACTGAGCTGATTCAGCTGTATCTACAGGCTCTGGCCTATGGTCACACGCAGCAGCATCAGCTGTATCAGTTCAATGCGCTGCTTGAAACCCTGCAGCTAGATAATTTTGTACTGGGGCTGGAAGATGGCTATTTTCATCAGGCCGCAATTCAGCTGGCACTGGCGTACTGCCCTGCCGATTTCATGCCTTTGACCCTGGGCTTTCATATTGGTAAACACCTGTGCTCGCTGCATCAGCTGATCATTGCGCATGAACTAAAAGAACTCGGTATTCACACCCGCTGCTTCCAGCCGCAGCAGCGTTCAGCATCACGGCATACGCCCGTGCTGCATGCCATTGCCAGTCTGGCTCCGGGCGAAAAACAGCAGGCGCAATATCTGCGCCTGATTCAGCTGGGCTATGGCTTAAGTCAGCAAGGGATTAACGAGGAAAAAGTCCTGCAGCGGCTGCATCTGCACGACATTATCCGGAAAATTTTCCAGCACAAAGCCCTGATGGGCAAATTCATTCATGACAATAAATGTATTTTTACCAACCGCAGCATCAACCAGTGGCTGGAAACCGTCGAAGGCGTGGATGGGTTTATCCAGCAGCTGCTGGAAACCGACTGGATCCGTTTAGGCAAGGACCCGGAGCAGAGTAAATTCTGGCGTCTGATTCATCAGCAGGAAAGCCAGATGTTCGGGCTGTTTAACCGCACCGAACAGCAGTTTATTTATGACTGGATTCTGGGAGATGCCGCAGTACAGCATCCTGCCCCGTCTGCGCTGCAAAGCACGTCGGACCATTTTAAAACCAGCGACTACTTTAATTATATTGCCGAGCTGGAGCTGGAAGAAATTCAGCTCAAATACGCCCAGGCCTCATCTTTTGACGACAAAATCCGGCAGCTATTGCCTTATTTGGCCCCGCATAAATCTGCCAGCGATGCCGGACGCTGGTGTACCCAGCAATACAGCCAGGCCCTTTTCCCGGCGCTGTCGCAGGCGCTCGACCCAATGCATCATAAAAGTTAATTACGGAGAACAGCAACAATGAAAAAAGATCAACAACCGAGTGAAATGGCCGGCGCAGATGCGGCAAACCGACAGAACAGTAATGATAAATCCGTTCAATTAGACCCGTATCGCAGTGATGCGACACAACAGGCGCTCACCACTAATCAGGGCGTTAAAATTGCCGATAACCAGAACAGCCTCAGAGCTGGCATTCGCGGGGCCACCCTGCTCGAAGATTTTATTTTTCATGAAAAAATGACCCACTTTGACCATGAACGGATTCCGGAGCGTATTGTGCATGCGCGTGGCACCGGTGCGCATGGTTATTTTGAAGCCTATCCGGGTAATGAAAAATATACCAAAGCCCATTTTCTGACCACCCCAGAACATAAAACGCCAGTCTTTGTGCGTTTCTCGACGGTACAGGGGCCGCGCGGCTCGGCAGATACGGTGCGCGATATTCGCGGCTTTGCCATCAAGTTCTATACCCAGGAAGGCATTTATGACATGGTCTGCAACAATGCCCCGGTATTCTTTATCCAAGATGGCATGAAATTCCCGGATTTTGTGCATGCCTTAAAACCGGAACCGGATACCGAAATTCCGACCGGTGCCAGTGCACACGATACCTTCTGGGACTTTGTTTCGCTGGTGCCAGAAACCTCACATGCGGTGATCTGGGCCATTTCCGACCGTGGTATTCCGAAAAACTTCCGCAGTATGCAGGGCTTTGGCGTACATACCTACCGCTTTATTAATGCCGACAACAAATCGGTGTTTGTGAAATTCCACTGGACCCCGAAACAGGGTATGGCCGCCTTGGTCTGGGATGAAGCACAGAAAATTGCCGGGAAAGATCCGGATTATCATCGCCGCGATTTGTATCAGGCCATCGAGAACGGTTTCTATCCGGAATGGGAACTGGGCGTGCAGATTGTGGAGCAGGAAGATGAAATGAGCTTTGACTTCGACCTGCTTGATCCGACCAAGCTGATTCCAGAAGAACTGGTGCCGGTCATTCCAATTGGCCGGATGGTGCTCAACCGCAATATTGACAATTTCTTTGATGAAACCGAACAGGTCGCCTTCTGTCCGGCGCATATTGTGCCGGGAATCGACTTCACCAATGACCCACTGCTGCAGGCGCGGATTTTCTCCTATACCGATACCCAGCTCAGCCGTTTAGGTGGACCGAACTTCCATCAGCTGCCAATTAACCAGGCGGTGTGTCCGTTTCACAATAACCAGCGCGATGGCATCCATCAGGGCCGGGTTCATCGCGGTCAGGCGGCGTATCAGCCCAACTCGATTGACAATGACTGGCCACGAGAAACCCCACCCGCAGCCAAAGGTGGCGGTTTTGAAAGCTATCAGGAACGCATTGACGGGCATAAAATCCGTCAGCGCAGTCCATCCTTTAGCGACCACTTTTCACAGGTGCGTCTGTATTTTAAAAGCCTGAGCCTGCCTGAACAGAAACACGTGGTCGATGCCTATGTCTTTGAGCTAAGTAAAGTGCAGCGCAAAGCTATCCGTGAGCGTGTGGTGCACAATATGCTGGCCAATATTGATGCCAACCTGGCCAAAATGGTCGCGGATAAACTCGGCATTGCGCTGGATGAAAGCCAGCTGCCACCTAATCTACCTGAGGAAAAAACCTCGGCCAAGTTATCTATGACAGCATTTTTACCGCCGAATATTGAAGGCCGTAAAATCGCGGTACTGGTACATCCCCATGCCACCACCGACAATATTGAGCCGATTCATCAATGGGCTTTAAAAGAAAATGTGATGCTGGATTTTCTGACGCCCACCCCAGCCCCAACCACCACCATTGAGGATGACATGATTCCATCTGATGGGATGCAGCAGGCCGAACCCTCAGTACTGTATGATGCAGTGATTGTGCTGGATGGCAACAATCTGGATGCCTTTAAGCGCGATGGGGTGGCCTGTCATTATGTAATTGAAGCCTATAAGCATTTAAAACCGGTGGTACTGTTAGGCGATAAAGCCGAGCTGCTGGAACATCTGCGATTGCCGGCAGATGAAGGCGTATTTAGCGATGCCAGTTTCCAGAATGTGGCGGAAGGCTTTAAAGAAGCGATTCGTCATAACCGGGTCTGGGCACGTGAAGCCATTGCAGAATCTATTCCGGCTTAATTGTTCTGAACTCATACAAGCTGAATCAACAAAAGGGAAGCCAATGGCTTCCCTTTTGTTTGAATAGATGGATGAGATTCAGATTAAAACTTGATATGCATAGTGATCTCCTCTCACCTTAATCTGCAATCTGCGCCGCTTGATACCGCTCCAGCTCCTTGTCACTCGAGATCTGTGGAGGGGCTGCAATATCCAGCGGTTCTAAGCTCATTAAGGGCACTTTGATCTTCTTTCCCTTTGGGGTCTTCGGCTGATCTTCATCAACGGTAATTTTCTGAATAAATGTCGCCAACCAGAGTATAAACTCTTCTTTATTGCTGCTCTTCGGCACAATGCTCAAGTCCAGTTTCAGCTCGTTGGCACATAAAGGGTTGACCATCAGCTCATTAAAGTCGATGCAATTGACCAATAATTTAAGACGTGTTTTTTTGATTTCAGCACGCAGCTCAATCATTAACATATTTAAATCATTGATAATATCTCCTCTAAAGTCCTTATTTTGCTCGACATTTCTATAGATTATTTCAGCAAGTTTAATATACTGGGACATATGATCATCCATTTATTATTCTGAATATAGTGATATTGAAGGATTTTGCGTAATTTTATGTAGTATTTAATAGATTTTTTGCAAGAAAAGCGCGTCTTGTTACATTGAAATTACATATTTTTTTAAACAAATCAAAGAATAAATATAATTTGTGAATTGATTGTCACTTTTTCCAGTGAATTAATTTTATTATTTTTATTTTGCTTAAGAGGATTATATATGTATTTTGATTATATATTTTAATTGAATTTAAAGATCATTTTCGGGAGTATTCATTTAATTTATAAAATAACGCGAATTTAATATCAATAATTATAATTTATATTTTAACAATATAACAGTTAAAATAACAGCAGGCTAAAATATGGATATTCACCCGCACGCCTTCGGACAGCCAACAACAATCTTTTTTCGTCAGCCGGATTTTGTGCTACTATCTCGCCCCTGCACGCCCGGTGGATGTGAATAAAACCCTCTACCCTGTGCTGCCCGATCTGTGCGAATAGCGCCTCAGTTTTGTTTCCCGTCGTTGCAAGGTTTGCTGTTGAATGTCAAATGTAAATACGCTTGAAAATATCCAACTGCCAAGAATTTCCGTGGCCCCGATGATGGACTGGACCACCCGAGATTATCGTTTCTTTGCGCGCCTGTTTAACCCAAACGTAATTTTATACACAGAAATGGTCACCACCGGCGCCATTATTCATGGTGATGCCAAACGCCATCTGGACTTTAATCAGGAAGAACATCCGATTGTGCTGCAACTCGGCGGCTCCAATCCTCAAGATCTGGCCACCTGTAGCAAAATGGCGCAAGACTGGGGCTATGATGAAGTTAACCTGAATGTCGGCTGCCCAAGTGACCGCGTGCAGAACAATAAAATTGGCGCCTGCCTGATGGCCGAGCCTGATCTGGTGGCAGAATGTATCGCAGAAATGCGACATGCGGTGGATATTCCAGTGACGGTTAAACACCGGATCGGGATTGATGACATGCATTCGTATGAAGAAATGCTACATTTCGTCGATACCGTTGCCAAAACCGGCTGCAATAATTTTATCGTGCATGCCCGCATTGCGTTGCTACAAGGCTTATCGCCGAAAGAAAACCGTGAAGTACCGCCTTTACGCTATGAAGATGTTTACCGTTTAAAGCAGGATCGCCCGGAACTGATTATTGAAATTAACGGCGGCATTAAAACCCTGGCAGAAACACAGGCGCATTTACAGCATGTCGATGGGGTGATGATTGGCCGCGAAGCCTATCACAATCCGTATTTACTGGCCGAGCTGGGACATTTCTGGAATTTGCCCCTCCCGGACCGTTTCGAGATTATGCAGCAGATGATGCCATATATCGCACAGCGCGTGGCTGAAGGAGCACCGCTGTCGATTATCACCCGTCATATTCTGGGCCTGTTCCAAAACTTGCCGGGCGCACGCAAATGGCGTCAGGCGCTAAGTGGCGGCAATGCCAAAACCTTAAAAGATGTAGAAGTGGCCATTCAGAATATTCAGGCCGCAATGCAGCGTACTGAAAACTATCTGCAGGAACACGCTGTTCAGCCTTAGAAGATCAACAAAAAGCCCTCAATTGAGGGCTTTTTTTAGAATCAGATCGTAACCGGTTTATGCCTGTTTGGCTTTTAGCTGATCGAGTTTTTTCAAAACTTCGGCCACGGCCACCATCGCAAAACTGGAAGTAACCACCACCGCCGAACCATAGCCACCACAGCGCAGCCCGGCACTGGCACAGACATCGGCACTGGAAAACGGATTATCAATTGAATAGACGCAGGTAATCCCGAACTTCTCTTTCGGCTTTTTACAAATGCCTTTGCTACGCAACTGGGCACGCAGTTTGGCCAGCATCGGGTCCTGTTCGGTTTTAGATAAATCGGCCACACGAATTTTCAGCGGATCGAGTTTGCCGCCGGCACCACCGGACACAATCAGTGGCATTTTATTAAAACGGCAATGCAGCATCAGCGCCAGCTTGGCTTTGACGTCATCAATACAGTCCAGCACTACATCGGGCGTATGCGCCAGCAATTCTTTGACATTGTCCGGGGTCAGGTAATCATCAATCAGATTAATCTTGATGCGTGGATTAATGGCACGGCAACGCTCGGCCATAATTTCAATTTTTTCATGGCCCAAAGTGCTGCTCATGGCCGGTAATTGCCGGTTTATGTTGGAAGCGGCCACTACATCCATATCCACCAGGGTCAGCTCACCAATACCGGTTCGCGCCAAGGCCTCAACCGCCCAGGAACCGACCCCGCCGATGCCAATCACCATGACATGACTGTTGGCATAATACTGAAAGCTGTCCTCACCATAAATTTTGGCAACACCGGCAAAACGGCGGTCATATTCATCATCTTGGAGCAGTTCAGTCATTGCACAATCAAATCTTATACAGGAGGGCTTATTTTAACGGTTTTTTCACATGGCGTGTGAGATTGGAGGATTTTTGCACGGTGCAACAGCAGCGAGAGATTTAAATTTTAGGCCAGATGTAAAGCCTGTAACGAATTCTGCCAGATCATCTCGGCCAGTGCTGTCTGCTCCATCTGCAGGCTTTGCGCCAGCCCGTCAAGTACATAAGGTAAATTGGCCGGCGTATTGCGGGTACGCTGCTCGGTCGAGGACTGGCAGCACAGCGGTGTCATATCTGGGCAGTCGGTTTCTAGCACCAGATGTTCTGGGCCCAGCTCCTGCACCACCCGATGCAGTTTCTTGGCATTCGGATTGGTAATTTGTCCGGTCACGCCAATTTTAAAACCCAGTTTGACAAAGGCTTTGGCTTCTTCAACACCACCGCTAAAGGCATGGGCAATTCCGCCATAGCTAAAATTCTGCTGTTTTAGCAGCGCCAAGACATCGGCATGGGCTTTACGAATATGCAGCAATACCGGACGCTGAAACTGCCGTGCCAGCTCCAGCTGGGCGGTAAAATAGTCTTGCTGTTTCTGATACAGCTCAGGCTGTTTATGCTGCTTTAAAAAGGTATCCAGGCCAATTTCACCGACCGCAACGCAGTCCTGCTCACGCAATAACTGTTCTACATCCAGCAGATGTTGCGGCTGATGCTGCTCGATATAAAACGGATGTAATCCCGGTGCCAAATGACTTCGCGGTGCCTGGCTTAACCGGCTCAGCCATTGATGGGTATCCAGCAACTGCTGAAAACGCGACTGCACAAAGCCAATTAAAATCAGCTGTTCGACCCCTGCCTGCTTCGCCTGATAGGCCAGTTGCTCCCGATCGGCATCAAAATCTGCCACATCAAAGTGGGTATGGGTATCAAACAGTGCCAGTGTCATTAGATAGTTTTCGCGTCAGCACTAGACGCAGCTGCTGTAGTGGCTTCGCTGGCTGGCGCTTCGGGTGCCGGCAAATACGGTTTTTTTAGTACCTGCTGTAGCTCTGCATAAGGAATCATCAGCCGCGGTAAACCGACCACATACGGACCAATTTCATATTCAGCATATTGCAGAATTAGACCCTGCTGCCCCAGATAGAAATTATCTGACAGCTTGAATTTCCAGGCCTGCTCGTACTCGGCAACATTATTGGCCAGTTTGCTGTCTACCACCCATTGCTTAAAGGCTTCATAGGCGGCAGCTTCCAAAGCAGCTCGTTGCTGCGGCTGCAAGATGTCAGCCAGTTTGACCTGCTTTTTCTGCTCCAGATCAAAATTAAAATAGGTTTGTGCAGTAGCGCCATGTGCACCGCCCAGATAGCTGCTGCTATTTACCACCACGGTGGCCAGCGGTCCTTCCGAGTTTAAAATTTTCGGTTTAATCATCAGGCTAATCTGATGATTGGCACTCAATGCCTTAATTTCCTGATCCAGACTTAAGAAGGCCGCAATAAAGGGCTGCACCTGCTGTTCCAGTTTCTGTTTTGGCGTTGGAATTTGCGTCAGTGCTTGTGCCGAGGAAGCTGGCTCTGCCGCAGAGGCCTGCGATTCAACATTCAGAGGTTTATCTGCCGGGGCAATTTCCAGGGTCTGGTTCAGTTCTTTGAGAATGTACTGGTCAATCTGCTCATCAACAAAAGGCTGGTTACTCTGCAAACGCTCAACAGAAAGCTCCGGGCAGTTTTTACCTTCACATTCCGGCACGTTCAGCTGCAGCTTTTCCGGCTCGCCAATCAGTTTTAGCGCCTGCTGTTCAACTTCTGCAGCCTGCGCCTGCTGTTCCTGTTTCGGTTCATTATTTTTGGGCTGACATGCGGTCAATGCCATGGACACGGCCAAGACACTCATCACCCATGCTGTTTTTTGCTTTAACATTGAATAACCTTTATTGCCTTTTGTGCATCCCAGATTCAAAGCGGATGTTCTAATTATTAAAACATGCGCGAATAAATTTCAGCTTTTACAACTTGTTGAGTTTGTGCTTTCGTTAAGTAAATATCAAGCTGTGTTCCATCTTTCACAATTTCATGGGTGCGATAATGCAGCCCCATGCCTTCATGATCAAAGAACCAGTCGGCCTGTCCCCAATATAAGGTTTTCGGTGCCGTGTTTTGTACCTCTGCACTCTGTTCTTTCAGCCATTGCTGATAGGCCTGCTGCACGATCGCATGCATCGCAGTTTGTTGCTCGGGCTGAATAATATCCAGTGCGGTTAAAGCCTGCTGCTGTTGACGATCGGCCACAAAAAAATAATAACGCTCTTTAACTTTTATTGTTTCCTGATGGCTATCCACCCCAATCTGCAATAACACATACTGGTTACGCTGATAGGCCAGCCGGGTATACAGCGCCAGTTCATAGGCCGGATTTTTGGCAAACTCGGCCTGCCAGGCATCGGATTTTTTCACATAGGCATTCACCGCCTGCTGCAGGCTCATGTCCTGTTTCAGCCCAATCTGGTCCTGAATCACCTTGGCCTGACTTTTGGCAATCCACTGGTTCAGCCATGAATCCTGCGTCTGAATGGTCTGAATATCCAGATCAATACAGTTTTTCTTTTCACAAAATGGCAAAGCAATCTCTGCCGGCTGCTGCTTAATCTGCAGGAATGGCAGCACCTCAGCCTTTTCCTGCTGGAAGATATTTTTTTCAGGACGTGCATCTTCAGCCGATTCGTTTTTCTGGGAAGATGAGTCGCAGCCACCCAAAGACAGTGCCAGCACGGCACAAGCGATAAAACTGATTTTTGTTTGCATTGTTGATCTCTCTTCCTGAAATTTTCCCCATCCTAGAAAAACAGCTTCACGAAGAAGCTGTTTTAACGGCGATAACCCTTTAGTGTTCGCGGGTGTTACGGAACACGATGTCCGGATAACGCTCCTGCATCAACTGCAAGTTGACGCGGCTTGGCGCCAGATAAGTCAGATGACCGCCACCATCCACCGATAACTGGTCATGGGCTTTTTTCTTGAACTCGTTGAATTTCTTCTCATCTTCACAAGACACCCAGCGTACCGTATTGATGCTGACCGGCTCATAAATACAATCGACCTTGTATTCTTCTTTCAGACGATAGGCCACCACTTCAAACTGCAGCACACCGACCGCACCCACGATCAGGTCATTGCTGTTTTGCGGCATAAATACCTGGGTCGCCCCTTCTTCCGACAGCTCTTTTAAGCCTTTTTGCAGCTGCTTCGATTTTAGCGGATCTTTTAAACGTACACGGCGGAACATTTCCGGTGCGAAGTGCGGAATACCGGTAAATTGTAGGTTTTCACCCGAGGTGAAGGTATCTCCAATCTGGATGGTGCCGTGGTTGTGCAGACCAATAATATCGCCCGGCCATGCTTCTTCCAGATGCTGACGGTCACCGGCCAGGAAGGTTAAAGCATCGGAAATACGCACGTCTTTACCAATACGCACATGCTTCATCTTCAGGCCTTTTTCATATTTGCCTGAACAGATTCGCATAAAGGCAATCCGGTCACGGTGTTTCGGGTCCATATTGGCTTGGATTTTAAAGACAAAGCCCGTGAAACCTTCTTCAGTCGCTTCGACCACACGGTCCTGAGTTGGATGCGCTTTTGGCGGTGGTGCATAGTCACTAAAAGCATTCAGGACATGGTCAACCCCGAAGTTACCCAGTGCAGTTCCGAACAGTACCGGCGTTTGACGACCTGCCAGAAACTCTGCACGATCCAGCGGTTCATTGGCCATTTGCACCAGTTCTAAAGACTCTTCAAATGCCGCCCAGGCCAGTTCACCGACTTTTTCACGCAGGTCAGCATGGTCATAGCCATCACGCACTTCAATCTCGGGAATGGTCGAGCCAAAACCAGCTTTATACACGTAAAATTTTTCTTCCAGCAGGTTAAACACGCCGGCAAAATCACGCCCGGTACCCAGCGGCCAGGTAATCGGTACACATTTAATTTTCAGGACGTTTTCAATTTCATCCAGCAGCTCTAAAGGCTCACGGATTTCACGGTCCATTTTGTTGACGAAAGAGATAATTGGCGTGTCACGCATACGACACACCTCCATCAGTTTGATGGTCCGGTCTTCGACACCTTTGGCCCCGTCAATTACCATGAGTGCCGAGTCTACCGCGGTTAAGGTCCGGTAGGTATCTTCCGAGAAGTCTTCGTGCCCCGGGGTATCGAGCAGGTTGATCATCTTGCCTTTATACGGGAACTGCATGACCGAGGTGGTAATCGAAATCCCACGCTCTTTTTCCATTTCCATCCAGTCCGAGGTCGCCGCCCGATCCGATTTACGGCTTTTCACCATTCCCGCCACCTGAATCGCCTGCCCCCATAACAGCAGTTTTTCTGTCATGGTGGTTTTACCGGCATCGGGGTGGGAAATAATCGCAAAGGTCCTGCGCGCCGCGACTTCTTTCGCGAGTTGATCTTTAAACATAAGGGAAATCTTCAATATGTACACAGTTTGCGACACACATTTTCATATGAATCCAAGCCGTGAAGGGATAACTTAAAATTGGCGTAATTGTAGCAGATTTAGAGTTGTATAGGCATAGGTGGAAATCCAGTGGCTTTTTTTTGGGGGGAAACACCTAGTTTTATAAACTCAATTTATCTCTTTGCTTCGGACTTTTCGGCTTATCGGGAATTGATGTTTGCTGGATTAACAGGACACTCTTACTTAGGAGATTCTAGGCAGGCAACTTGTAAAAGTCCTCTGCCATTTGATTTGGTGCATTCGGTGACCGCTTAAGCAATCACCTTTAAATTAATGAAAAGCAATTACACAAAATTATTTACAGGCTCCAGTGAGGGGTTGTCCTGACTGTAATTGTTTTAAAGCAACTTCGAAATCAAAGTTATTTACCATGATGTGTCATTTCCTGTTTGATTCAGTTTATTGAAATGACACAGATTTTTGAACACTACCACCCCGAGGAATAATTTAATCTTGCTGTGCGTTTGTCACTTTTCTTTCAAAAGTTGATTATATCTTTCAACGTAACCGTCGTGATATTCAAGCCCTTTTGATAGGAATTTGCAGTGAGAGAATAGGCGAAACTTATCTTAAATAATGGTAATTCCTTAAAAAGGGCTTGAATATCACGACGGTTACGTTGAAAGATATAATCAACTTTT
>Ga0172372_10000143_pt1 | contig 108060 bp, 109 predicted proteins | sample LakKiv5m_2_FD_114544 | JGI IMG/M metagenome (GOLD analysis project Ga0172372, IMG submission 114544) | Freshwater microbial communities from Kabuno Bay, South-Kivu, Congo - kab_092012_9.5m | ecosystem: Environmental > Aquatic > Freshwater > Lake | place: Democratic Republic of the Congo... | reverse complement strand
TTATTTGGCGCTCGGTTGAGACGGGCTCGTTGTTGGGACTGTCCACAATTCAGAAACTGTGGCGGCTGCACCCGACGCCCAGGAAATCCCGGGGCGCGTCAACCCGGGGCGTGCCCGGGCGGTCGTGCCGAATTGTCTTGGAAGGACCGGCGTAGTCCGCGCCAGCTTATAGGAATAATAAGCATATTCCTGCTGAACCTGCAAGTCTTTTCCTGCTGGTCTACCATGCGCCCATGACAGACCTTCCCTCGGGGACCGCGGGCTACGGCGCGACCGCCGACGATCTGGCCGCGTCCTACGAGAGCCTGACCTTCGCCGAGGTCCATCGCGACACGCTGCACCTCCTGCCGGCGCCGCCGGCGCGCATCCTCGACGTCGGCGCCGGCACCGGCCGCGACGCCGCCGCACTCGCCGCGCTCGGCCATGCCGTGACGGCGGTCGAGCCGACGGCCGAGCTGCGCGCCCACGGGCAGCGCCTGCACGCCGGGGCGGCCATCGCCTGGATCGACGATGCCCTGCCCGACCTGCCGGCGCTGCAGGCAATGCAGGCACGCGGCTCGGGCACACGCAGCATGGGAGACGCGCGCTTCGACTTCGTGCTGCTGAGCGCGGTCTGGATGCATCTCGACGCGGCCGAGCGGTCGCGCGCGATGGCCCGGCTCGCGGGCCTGCTGGCGCCCGGCGGCACGGCGACGATCTCGCTGCGGCATGGGCCGGTGCCGACGGGCCGGCGCATGTTCGAGGTCACGGCCGCCGAGACGCGCGCGCTGGCCGCCCGGCACGGGCTGGCGACGGTGCACGACAGCGAGCGCCCGGCCCTGCTCGGCCAGCGCGGCGTGTGGTGGAGCGTGCTGGCGTTCCGGGCACCGGCCTGACGGTCAGGAACTGCCGCGCGTCAGGGCAAGAGTCTCGTCGGTGCTCATGCCCTTACCGGCATGGCCGCGCAGCCGGGTGAAGCGGTGCGCTTTCACGACCGGCGCCTTTTCCGCCTTGCGTCGCGCCAGCTTCGTCGGTCGACGCCGCCGCTCGGCCACGACGGTCAGCTTGACGCCCAGAGCGCGCAGCACGGCGCTCACCGTCTCGAAGCGGGGATGCGCTCCCGAGGCAAGCGCCTTGTAGAGACTCTCCCGACCGAGGCCCGCCTCTCTTGCGACACGGGTCATTCCCCTCACCTTCGCGACATCGCCCAGGGCGGCAAGAAACACCTCGGGATTCGGATCCTCCGCGGCGGCGGTCAGGTACTCGGCAATCACCGTGTCGCTGTCGAGATAGTTCGCGACATCGAAGGGCGCATCGGAGGTCTTCATCAAGTCACTCTTCTTGAAAGCTCGATCCACGAGGGCTTGTATCCTGGTGGATACAGATGCGCAAAGTGTCCGGTGATCCGGGGCGTCGATTGGATTGCACTGCCATGAGCGAGCGGGACGCTCGCGGTCCGAAAGATCATGAGTTCGGCGCGACAGACGTCATGCTTCGCACCAAGGATCGACGACGTCGATTCCGCAATCGGCGAAGTCGCGCACGTTGCGGGTCGCCAGGCGCGCTCCGCGTGAGTGCGCGATGGCCGCGATCTGCGCGTCGATCTGGCTGATCGGCTTGCCGCCCTGCTTCCGACCCGCGGCGATCTCGGGATAGGCAAGGGCCGCGTCGCTGTCGAACGGCAGGATGCGCCCCGCCAGATCGACATCGAACATCGCACGCGCGGCCGCCAGCAGATCGTCGCGGCGGCGGCCGTGAGCAAGCAGCGCCAGACCGTAGAAGATTTCCGCCTGCGTCAACGTCGTCGTGAACACGCCCGCCATCGGCTGCTCGGCGATCCACGCCATGACCCGCGGGGCGGGTTCGCGCCGCATCAGTTCGGAGATGACGTTGGTGTCGAGAACGATCATTCGCCGAAGTCCGCCGGCGACCGGATCGCCTCGCGCGGCACGACGGGCAGATCGACGCCGCCCAGCGGGCCGAAGCGCTCATGGATCGCCTGGGCGAGATTGCGGGGGCGCGGATCGTCGGTGGAGAGCGCCGAGCGCAGGATGTCGCGCGCCTCGTCCTCCATCGACCGGCCATGCATGGCCGCGCGCACGCGGAGGCGCTTCTTGATCGCCTCGTCGATGTTTCGAATCGTCATGACCGCCACGTCAGCCTCCACAAGTCAATGACTTATAGTCATTCAATGACTTCATAAACGCAAGACGCCTCCAGCCGACTAAAATTCCCGGAAACGCTGTAGGCTCCCGACCACCCGCCTCAGGATCCGGATTCCGCGCTCGATCTCGGGCTCGGGCGTGCCGGCATAGCCCAGGATCAGGCCGTGGCGCTTCGGCCGGCCGGCGTAGCAGACGGAGAGCGGTTGCACGACGAGGCCGGCCTCTGCCGCCGATTTCGTGACGGCGACGTCGTCGAACGTCCTCGTGAGACGGCCCACCGGCATGGCGATCAAGTGCATGCCGCCGGGATCGGGCTCGATGGTCAGGAGCCCGGTGAGGTCATGCTCCGCCGCCGCCAACAGCGCCGCGCGCCGCGTCGCGTAGAGCTGGCGCGTGCGGCGGAGATGGGCGGCGAGATGGCCCTCGGCGATGAAGCGCGCCAGCGCGCCCTGCGCCATCAGGGGCGCCCGCACCGAGAGACGGTCCATCAGCCGCTCCGTCACGGGGGCGAGCGAGGACGGCAGCACGAGAAAGCTGAGCCGCAGCGCGGGGAACATCAGCTTGGAGAAGCTGCTGAAATAGGCGACGCGGCCCGAGCGGTCGAGCGCGCGCAGCGGCGCCAGCGGCCTTCCGCTGTAGCGGTACTCGCCATCGAAATCGTCCTCGGCGATCCAGCCCTTGTTGCGGTCGGCCCAGCTCAGCAGCTCGAGCCTCCGCTGCAGGCCCATGACCGTGCCGAGCGGGAAGTGATGCGCCGGCGCGATGACGGCGAGGCGTGCCTCGGGGGCCTGCGCCCGGGCGACGTCCGGCGGGAAGCCGCCCTCGTCGATGCGCACCGGCACCGCCTTCACGTCCGCAGCAGCGAGCGCCTCGCGCACGCCATGGAATCCCGGCTCCTCGATCCAGGCGGAATCGCCGGCATCGAGCGCGACCTCGGCAAACAGCGCGAGGCCGTGGCGGATGCCGGTGGTGATGACGATCTCGCGCGCGGTGCAGGCGAAGCCGCGCGCCGTGCCGAGATAGGCGGCGACCGCCTCGCGCAACCCCTCATGGCCGAACGGATGGGCGCCGATCGCCTCCCGGGAGGGGCGCCGCCATTCGCGCTCCAGCAGCTTGGCCCACAGCGCGAAGGGAAAGGCCTCGCGGTCGGGCTGACTGGTCGGGAAGGCGAGCGGCAGAGTCTCGGCCGCCGGCGGCGGGCTGGCGGAAAGCAGCGCCCTCGCCCGCCGCGCGACGGCCGGCCGTGAGACCTGCCGCCCCTCCGACGGCACGGCCGCGCGCGATGTCGACGCGCGGGGGACGTTGAGCATCTCGTCCGGCAGGTCGGCCGCCACCGACATCGCCGAACCGGGCTGGCCCACGACGTAGCCCTCGGCGACGAGCTGATCGAGCGCCAGCACCACCGTGCCGCGCGCGCAGTCGAGATCCTGCGCCAGCAGCCGCGACGAGGGCAGGCGCGTGCCGGGCCTGAGGCGGCCCTCGAGGATGGCGCGCCGCACCTGCTCGCCGATCTGGCGATGCAGCGGCAGCGCCGCCGCGGGATCGAGGGCGATGCCGAGCGGCGGCGCCCGGCGCGCGCGGTTGGCGCGGGGTTTCGAAACTGGTCCAGTCATTTTGCCCCGAACTGGCTCTTTCGCCTGATCCGTATCCCGCCGATGGTCCGCCCGCAAGCAACCCCTTTCCGGTACGCCGACAGGCCAGCCGCAGGAATACCCCATGAGCCCGCCCGATTCCGTGACCAGCCCCGACAGCTCCTACCCCGTCACCCCAGTCAACAAGGTGAAGCGCGTCCACGAGCGCGGCCGCTACGACAAGGAGACGATCCACGCCATCCTCGACGCGGCGCTGGTCTGCCACATCGCCTACGTGATCGACGGAAGGCCCTATTGCACGCCGACCGCGTTCTGGCGCGAGGGCGAGCATCTCTACTGGCACGGCTCCTCGGCCAGCCGGATGATCCGCACGCAGAAGGAGGGCGTCGACGTCTGCCTCACCGTCACGCATCTCGATTCGCTGGTGATGGCGCGCTCGGGCTTCCACCACTCGGTGAACTATCGCGCGGTGATGGCGTTCGGGAAGGCGCACATCATCGACGACGTCGACACCAAGCTGAAGCTCATGGACAACTTCATCGACCGCATCTATCCCGACCGCTCCAAGCTGATCCGCCAGCCCAACAAGCAGGAGCTGAAGGCGACGACCATGATCGGCATGGAGATCGAGACCGCCTCGGGCAAGATCCGCGACAAGCATGTCGCCGACGACGAGGAGGATTACGAGGGCGTGAGGGCGTGGTCGTCGCTCTATCCGATCGTGCAAACGATCGGCGCGCCGTCCGACTGCCCGCGCCAGCTCCCGGGCCTGACGCGGCCCGAGGGCATGTCCGACTTCGAGCCGGGCACGCGGCTCGACGAGCTGATGACCAGGACCTACCGGCGGACATTCGGAAGCTGAGCGTCTTGCCGTGCTGGCCGGTTGCGGTATGATTTATTCATACCGGAGAAGACCATGGCGAAAGTTTCAAAGCGCACGTTCAGCCTTCCCGCCGAGCAGGCCGACTACATCGACGCCAAGGTCGATTCCGGTGCCTATGCCTCGAGTTCGGAGGTGATCAGGGCGGGCCTGCGCGCCCTGCAGGAACGCGACGCCGCCGTCGAGCGCTGGCTGCGCGACGAGGTGGCGCCAGTGTACGACGCCATGAAGATGAATCCCGATCGCAAGATCGCGGCAAAGACGGTGTTCGCCGAGGCCCGCGCCCGGTACGCCTCGCGGCGCAAGGCGCACCGTTGAAGCGGCGGGCCGTTGCGTTCTCTCCCGAGGCGCAGCGCGACCTGATCGACCTGGGCGACTGGATCGCCGAGCGCGCTGGCCCCGACGTGGCATTGAGCTACATCGAACGCCTCGAAGCCTATTGCCTATCTTTCGAGTTTGCCGGAGAGCGCGGTCAACGCCGCGATGACATTCGGCCCGGGCTGCGCATCGTCGGCTTCGAGCGGCGCGTGGCAATTGCCTTTGTCGTCACCGAAATTGAGGTCACGATCCTGCGCCTCTACTACGGCGGCCGGAACTGGGCAGGCTAGTCGCCGCGCGACGGCCGGTGGTCGCATCGGCCTCGCGCGCGACCCAGGCCACGAAGGCGCGCACGCGCGCGTCGCCGATCAGGGCGGCGGGCCAGCGCACAATATGCGCCTTGCTCGAAGGCATGTCCCAGGCGGCCGGCAGCACGCGCACCAGCCGCCCCTCCTTCAGCGCGTCGTCCACCAGCAGCGAGCGCGCCATCACCACGCCCGCGCCCTGCAGCGCCGCGGCGAGCGCGGTATGGATGGTGCCGAAGCGCAAGCCCGACGGCGGACGGCCGGGAATGCCCAGCCGTTCGAACCACACCGGCCACGACCATTCCGCGCCCTGTCCGCGGCCGGGCTGGCCCTTGTGCAACAGCGGCAGCGTCGCGAGCGCCGTGGGATCGCGCATCGACCGCCCGGCCGGCAGCAGCTTCGGCACGCAAACCGGGAACACCTGCTCCTTGAAAAGCAGCCGCTGGGTCGAGCTGTCGCGCGCCGTCGCGACGGGCTGCCAGGTGATCTGCACGTCGACGTCCGGGGCGCGCGGCTGCAGCTCGCTTTCGACGATCGTGAGTTCGACTTCCATGCCGGGATGAGCGGCGGAGAAGTCCGGCAGACGGCGCACCAGCCAGTAGTCGGCCAGCGCCGCGCCGACGCCGACGCGCAGGCCCGACGGCAGGGCGACAGCGCGGCATCGCGCGCGCAGATCGGCGAGGCCGTCGAGCAGGTCGGAAAGACCCGCTGCCAGCGCGGTGCCCGCCGGCGTCGCACTGAGGCCTGTCGATGAGCGGCGGAGCAGCGGCGCGCCGACGAAAGCCTCGAGGCGGCGCAGGCGGTGGCTGACCGCGCTCTGGGTCATGCCGAGCTCGGCGGCGGCCAACGTCATGCTGCGGTGGCGCAGTGCGGTGTCGAACGCGACCAGGGCGTCGAAGGGCGGCAGGGAGCGGACCGGTAAGCGCATTTTCGACAATATGAACTATATTCATGTCGAAGTGAATGCTTGGCGCTCGGCCGCGCGCGCGCGAGGCGGCATCACTCGGTGCGATGAAAAGCTTCCGCCGCACCCCCGCCCTCGCCCTCTCCTTCGCGAGCTTCCTCACCCAGCTCGACGTCACCGCCGTCGTGGTCGCGATGCCCGTGATCGGCACCGACCTCGGCTTCGGCATCGCGGGCCTCGCCTGGGTGATGGACGCCTACAGCCTCGCCTTCACCGCGACCCTGCTGGCCTGCGGCGCATTGGCCGACCGCTACGGACGGCGGCGCATCCTGTTGATCGGCAATGCGCTGTTTGCCGTGGCGTCGCTCGGCTGCGGGCTGGCTTGGGACGGGCCCTCGCTCTGGCCGGCGCGCGCGGCGCAGGGCTTCGCCTCGGCCTTCGTCGTGACCGGCTCGATCGCCCTGATCGCCAGCGCCTATCCCGATGCGAAGGATCGCGCCCGCGCCTTCGGCCTCGCGGGCATCGTCTCGGGCGTGGCGATGGCCGTGGGCCCCACACTCGGCGGCGCCGTCGCGGCCTGGCTCGGCTGGCGCTGGATCTTCCTCGCCAACCTTCCCTTCTGCCTGCTGGCCGCGTGGATCGTGCCGCGCCTGGTCGCCGAGGAGCGCGCCGCCGAAGCGCGGCCACTGGATCCGCTCGGCGTCACACTCCTGACGCTCGCGCTCGGCATCGCCATCGAAACGCTGCTGGCCGCGCGCACGACGATGCACGCCGTCCTCGGCGCCGCCGTGTGCCTCGGCTTCGCCGGGCTGTTCGCGGTGCAGCAGCGCCGCCGGCCGCAGCCCGTCCTCGATCCCGCATTGGTCGCGCGGTCCGCGATGATCGCCGTCTCGGTCCTGCTGATCACGGTGTCGGTCGCCTACTGGGCCGTGCTGGTCTACCTGCCGCTGTTCCTCGCGACGGCGTTCGGCCTGTCGACCGAGGAGTCCGGCGTCGCGGTCCTCGCGGCGACCTTGCCTATGGTGTTCCTGCCACCGATCGCCGGCCGGCTCGCAACGGAGTGGGGTTGGCGCGCCCTCTTCACGGCCGGCCTCGCGCTGATCGCCATGGGCGACGTGATGCTCGCGATCGGTTCGATCTCGTTCATCGCGACCATCATCGGCATGATCGTGATCGCCACAGGCGCGGCGCTGGTGCAATCGCAGCTTTCGGGCGCCGTGGTCACGCTCGCCCCACCGGCGCAGGCCGGCATGGCCTCAGCACTGACCATCGTCATGCGCCAGGGCGGCTTCGCGGTCGGGATTGCGCTGTTGGGCGCCGTGCTGGGTGCGGAGCGCGAGGCGATTGCCTATACGCACCTCTTCTTCGCGGCGGCGGCGGCCGCTGCGTGCGGCGCCATCGCCGCGTTGACGCTGCAGTTGCGGCCCGCGCCGCAGCCGGTCAGCCGAACGCCTCTTCCCAGGTGCCGCGCGTCGAGGCCTTGGAGTATTCGGTCGAGCGGTTCTCGAAGAAGTTGGTGTGCTCGATGGCGTTGAGCATCTGGTCCATCCAGGGCAGCGGGTTCTTGACGTCCTGGCGATAGATCGGCTGCAGGCTGAGCTGGGTGAGGCGGCGGTCGGCGATGTAGCGGATGTAGCGCTTCACGTCGGTCGCGGTCATGCCCTCGATGCCGCCCATCTCGAAGGCGAGGTCGATGAAGGCGTCCTCGTGGTCGACGATGGTCGAGCAGGCGACGTAGAGCTCGCGCTGCAGCCCCTCGTTCCACACTTCCGGGTTCTCCTGCACGAAGGTGCGGAACAGGCGCACGATCGAGTTGCAGTGCAGGGTCTCGTCGCGCACCGACCACGACACGATCTGGCCCATGCCCTTCATCTTGTTGAAGCGCGGGAAGTTCATCAGCATGGCGAAGGTGGCGAAGAGCTGCAGGCCCTCGGTGAAGGCGCCGAACACGGCCAGCGTCTTGGCGATGTCGGCCTTCGAGTCGACGTTGAAGCCCTGCATGTAGTCGTACTTGTCCTTCATCTCCTTGACGGTGAGGAAGGCGGAGTACTCGGTCTCGGGCATGCCGATCGTGTCGAGCAGATGGCTGTAGGCCGCGACGTGCACCGTCTCCATCGCGGAGAAGGCGGCCAGCATCATCTGCACTTCGGTCGGCTTGAAGACACGGCTGTAGTGCCGCATGTAGCAGTTGTTCACCTCGACGTCGGCCTGGGTGAAGAAGCGGAAGATCTGCGTCAGCAGATGGCGCTCGCTGTCGGTGAGCTTGTTGCGCCAGTCCTTGACGTCGTCGGCCAGCGGCACCTCCTCGGGCAACCAGTGGATGCGCTGCTGGGTCAGCCAGGCATCGTAGGCCCAGGGATAGTGGAACGGCTTGTAGATCGGCTTGGCGTCGAGGAGGGACATGGCGGCGTTCCAGTCAGTCGGCAGTCGGAGACGAAAAGTCCCCCGTCACGGCCGCAGGGAGCGCGGCCGCGACGGGGGACGATGCGAGTTTACTGGCAGCTAAGGCACTCTTCGTAGTCGTTGTTCTGGGCCGGCGTATTAAGAGGCAGAGGGACGGCCGGCAGGGGAGAAGGGGCGTCGTTCATTGGGCTCGAAAGGGCAAGGTCGCCGAGCGGCGCGCTGAGCGCCTCGCCCGCCACGGTCTCGGCGCGCTGGATGGAGAGCGAGCGGCAGTAGTAGAGGCTCTTCACGCCGCGCTTCCAGGCCATCATGTGGATCTGGTGCAGGTCGCGCTTGTGGACGTCGGCCGGCAGGAAGATGTTCAGCGACTGGCTCTGGCAGATGTAGGGCGTGCGGTCGGCGGCGTGCTCGACCAGCCAGCGCTGGTCGATCTCGAAGGCGGTCTTGAACACCGCCTTCTCGTGGTCGTCGAGGCAGTCGAGATCCTTCACCGAGCCCTGGCTGGTGGTGATCGTCGTCCAGGTGTCCTCGTCGTTGCGGCCCTTCTGCTCCAGCACCTTCTCGAGGTACGGGTTGCGCACCACGAAGGAGCCCGAGAGGGTCTTGTGGTTGTAGACATTGGCCGCCGACGGCTCGATGCCAGGCGAGGCGCCGCCGCAGATGATCGAGATCGAGGCGGTGGGCGCGATGGCGAGCTTGTTGGAGAAGCGCTCCTGGAAGCCGAAATCGGCCGCATCCGGGCAGGCGCCGCGCTCGGCGGCGAGCGCCTTCGAGGCCTCGTCGCACTGGCCGCGGATGTGCTTGAACATCTTCTTGTTCCACACCTTGGCCATCACCGATTCGAGCGGGATGTTGTTCTGCTGCAGGAAGGAATGGAAGCCCATGACGCCGAGGCCCACCGAGCGCTCGCGCATGGCGGCGTAGGTCGCGCGTGCGAAGTCGGTGCCGGCGTTGTCGATGAAGCCCTGCAGCACGTTGTCGAGGAAGCGCATCACGTCCTCGATGAACTGCGGGTGCTCGTGCCACTCGAGGTAGGTCTCGAGGTTGAGCGAGGACAGGCAGCACACGGCGGTGCGCTGCTTGCCGTGATGGTCGACGCCGGTCGGCAGCGTGATCTCGCTGCACAGGTTCGAGGTCTTGACCTCGAGGCCCGCCATCTTGTGATGCTCGGGCCGCGCGTTGTTCACGTGATCGACGAACACCAGGTAGGGCTCGCCGGTCTCCACGCGCGCCGTCAGGATGCGGATCCAGAGGTGGCGCGCCGAGATAGTGCGCTGCACGGCGCCGTCCTTGGGGCTCACCAGCGCCCACTCCTCGTCGTTCTCGACCGCGCGCATGAAGGCGTCGGAGATCAGCAGGCCGTGGTGCAGGTTCAGCGCCTTGCGGTTGGGATCGCCGCCGGTCGGGCGGCGGATCTCGATGAACTCCTCGATCTCGGGGTGGTTCACCGGCAGGTAGACCGCGGCCGAGCCGCGGCGCAGCGAGCCCTGCGAGATGGCGAGCGTGAGCGAGTCCATGACGCGGATGAAGGGCACGACGCCGGACGTCTTGCCGTTCATGCCGACCCTCTCGCCGATCGACCGCAGGTTGCCCCAGTAGGAGCCGATGCCGCCGCCGCGCGCGGCCAGCCACACGTTCTCGTTCCACAGCCCGACGATCCCTTCGAGGCTGTCGTTCGCCTCGTTGAGGAAGCAGGAGATCGGCAGGCCGCGGCTGGTCCCCCCGTTGGAGAGAACGGGCGTGGCCGGCATGAACCACAGATTGCTGATGTAGTCGTAGAGACGCTGCGCATGGGCGTCGTCGTCGGCATAGGCCGAGGCGACGCGCGCGAACATCTCCTGGTAGCTTTCCCCCGGCATCAGGTAGCGGTCGGACAGGGTGGCCCTGCCGAAGGCCGTCAGGCGGGAATCCCGAGAGGAGTCGGTAACAACCCGTGCACCGCTGCGAACTTGAACGACATCAAACACTTGCGGTCCCCTTTTTCTTTTTGTCCACACCTGTGGATAGAACAGGTTGTGGAAGAAGCCTACATCTTGGGAGTGGGTGGCTGAGCCCCACTATCCATTGATGATACGTCACCCACCGAACCTGTCATTGCGAAATTTATTCGCCAACTGTGAATCTCAAGAATCATGACTTAGAACGCTGAAATCACTGTAGAAAACTCCCCCTGAAATTCTGTTTCTTTGACCGTTTACGAACCTTCGCAGATGCAGCATGCGAAGAGAACAAAACGCGCTTTCCCGCGGAATCCGTGGCCCCGAAACAGAAACCGCAGCGATTCGGCAGAGCGTCGCGAAGCCACCTCGGGAAACGCGAGATGCGATGGGCATTCTTGGCTTCGCCAAGAGTTCGTCGTCAGATTGTCATGGTCCGGCGTAACATCCGCCGCAAATCCGGGAGGACGCGGGAGAGATGGCCACCGCCCAGGCGCTGCGTGTTTACGGGCTCGATGCCATCTCGGCCGCCGCCCTCCAGGCGGGCGGCGAGGAAGCCGCCTCCTTCGCCCGCCGGCTGTTCGGCCGGGTGGCCGACGCCGACCTCGTCGCCGCCGCCGCCGACCAGCGCGCCGGCGCAGCCCTTGCCCTGCTGGCCTTCGCCCGCCGCCGCCTGCCCGCCGTCGCCAAGGTGCGGGTGTTCAATCCGGCGCCGGCCGACCACGGTTTCGCGAGCCGCCACACGGTCGTGCAGATCGTCAACGACGACATGCCGTTCCTGGTCGATTCGATCGTCAACGAACTCAACCGGCGCGAGATCGCCGTGCACCTGCTGGCCCATCCGGTCATGGCGGTGCACCGCGATCTCGACGGCGACCTGACGGGCTTCGCCGCCGAGGCGAGCTCCGTATCGGGTGCCGTGTCGGGCGCCATATCGGGCGAGAGGGGCGCGCGGCCGGAATCGATGATGCACATCGAGATCGACCGCCAGGCCGATCCGCTGGCGCTCGACGAGCTGGCCGCGGCGCTGACGCGCGTGCTGGCCGAGGTGCGGCTGGCCGTCGAGGACTGGCGGCCGCTGCGCCGCGCCTGCCTCGACGCCGTCGCCGACCTGGCGCCCGGTCGCTCGCCCAACTTCGCCGAGTACGAGGACTTCCTGCGCTGGCTCGAGGCCAACCACTTCACCTTCCTCGGCCACCGCCGCTACCGCTACGTCGACGATCCGGGCCAGCCGGGCGGCCTCCGCTACGAGCTGGTGCCGGGCTCGGCGCTCGGCGTCCTGCGCCGCGACGAGGTGCGGCTGTTCGATGCCGGGCTGGGCGGCGGCGAGGCGATGGCCCGCTTCGCCCGCGGGCCGCACAACATCCTGATCGTCAAGACCGACCGGCCGTCGCTGGTCCATCGCAGCGGCGCGATGGACTGCGTGATCGTGAAGACCTGCGACGGCGACGGGCGGATCACCGGCGAGCGCCGGCTGGTCGGCCTGTTCACTTCGGCCGCCTACCACGCCATCGTGAGCGACGTGCCGCTGCTGCGCGGCCGGGTCGACGGGCTGATGCGCCGCTCCGGCGTCGACCCCAACGGCCACGATGGCAAGGCGCTGCTGGCCATCCTCGATTCCTATCCGCGCGACGAGCTGTTCCAGATCGACGAGGATACGCTCTACGACCATGCGCTGGGCATCCTGCAGCTGCAGGAGCGACGGCGGGTGGCGCTGTTCGCGCGCCGCGACGCGGTCGGCCGCTTCGCGACCTGCCTGGTCTTCTCGCCGCGCGAGCGCTTCGATGCGGCGCTCTCGGAGCGCTTCGCCGCCGTCCTCGAGCAGGCGTGGAACGGCAAGGTGACCTCGGTCGCCACGACGGTGGGCAGCGACTCCGCGCTCGCCCAGTCGCTCTACACGCTGAAGCTGCGCGCGACCGGCCAACCCGGGCCGAACCAGCCGGGGCCCGACCTCGTCCGGCTCGAGCAGGCGCTCGCCGAGGCCGCCACCACCTGGAACGACAGGCTGCGCCAGGCACTGCAGGCCAGGCTCGGCGATGCCGAGGGCCGCACCGCCGCGCGGCGCTGGCGCGACTGGTTCCCCCCGACCTACCGCGAGAGCTTCGATGCGGCCCAGGCGACGGCCGACATCGCGCCGCTCGAGAGCACCCTCGCCGCGCGCATCCCCTCGGTGCGGCTCGACCGCGAGTCCGGCCTGCCGCCGCATCGCTTCACGATCCGGCTGTTCCATCCCGACGAGCCGGTGGCGCTCTCCGACATCCTGCCGCCGGCCGAGAATCTCGGGCTGCGCGTGTTGAGCGAGGTGCCGTTCCTGCTGCGCGCCCCGGGGCCGGCCGGTGCGGCGCCGGTCGCGCTGCAGGTCATGAGCGTGGAGACCGCGGACAAATCGGCGGTCGACCTCGAGGCCGCGGGGCCGCGCTTCGTCGAGACGCTCGAGCGGCTGCGCGACGGCGCGCTGGAGAATGACGGGCTCAACCGGCTGGTGCTGGGGGCGGGCCTTGCCTGGCGCGAGGTGGCGATCGTGCGCGCCTATGCCAAGTACCTGCGCCAGGCCGGCGTGCCGTTCAGCCACGAGTACATGGAGCGGGCGCTTTCGGCCTACCCGCAGGTGGCGCGCGGGCTGGTCGATCTCTTCGTCGCCCGCCTCGATCCGGCGCTCGGCGCGGCGACGTCGGAGGCCCGTGCCGAGCGGATCGCGGCGGTCGAGGCGGCGATGGCGTCGGCGCTCGAGGCCGTCGCGACCCTCGACGAGGACCGCATCCTGCGGCGCTTCCACAATGCTGTGGCCCGTACGCTGCGCACCAACTACTGGCTCGGCAAGGACTGGATCTCCTTCAAGATCGACAGCCGCGCGCTTGCCGACCTGCCGGCGCCGCGGCCGCTGGTCGAGATCTTCGTCTACAGCCCGCGCATGGAGGGCATCCATCTGCGCGGCGGCCGGGTGGCGCGCGGCGGCATCCGCTGGTCCGACCGGCGCGAGGATTTCCGCACCGAGATCCTGGGCCTCATGAAGACGCAGATGGTGAAGAACGCCGTCATCGTGCCGGTGGGCTCCAAGGGCGGCTTCTACGTCAAGCAATCGCCTGTTGGCGGCACGCGCGAACAGATTCAGGCCGAGGGCATCGCCTGCTACCGCACCCTGATCCGCGGCCTGCTCGACCTCACCGACAACTATGTCGGCGGCGCCGTCGTGCCGCCGGCGAACGTGGTGCGGCACGACGGCGACGATCCCTATCTCGTGGTCGCGGCCGACAAGGGTACCGCCACCTTCTCCGACATCGCCAATGCGCTGGCGCGCGACTACGGCTTCTGGCTCGACGATGCCTTCGCCTCGGGCGGCTCGGCGGGCTACGACCACAAGAAGATGGGCATCACCGCGCGCGGCGCGTGGGAATCGGTGAAGCGCCATTTCCGCGAGCTGGGCCAGGACATCCAGACGACGCCGTTCACCGTCGCCGGCGTCGGAGACATGTCGGGCGACGTGTTCGGCAACGGCATGCTGCTGTCGGGGCAGACGAAGCTGCTGGCGGCGTTCGACCACCGCCACATCTTCGTCGACCCCTCGCCCGACCCGGCCGCGAGCCTCGCCGAACGGCGGCGGTTGTTCAGCCTGCCGCGGTCGTCGTGGATGGACTACGACAGGAGCCTGCTGTCGGCCGGCGGCGCCGTCTTCGACCGTGCGGCGAAGTCGATCACGCTCTCGTCCGAGGCGCGCCGGGCGCTGGGCGTCGAGGCCGCGACCATGGCGCCGGCCGACCTGATGCGCGCCATCCTGGCGGCGCCGGTCGACCTGCTCTATTTCGGCGGCATCGGCACCTACGTGAAGGCCTCGACGGAAAGCCACGCCGAGGCAGGCGACCGCACCAACGACGCCGTGCGGATCGATGCGGCCGAAATCCGCGCCCGCGCGATCGGCGAGGGCGCCAATCTGGGGCTGACCCAGCGCGGCCGCGTCGAGGCGGCGTTGCGCGGCATCAGGATCAACACCGACGCGCTCGACAATTCGGCGGGCGTCGACACGTCCGACCACGAGGTCAACATCAAGATCGCCACCGGCGCGGCGATCGCCGCTGGCGCGCTGGCGGCGGACGCGCGCGATGCGCTGCTGTTCTCGATGACCGACGAGGTGGCGGCGCTGGTGCTGCGCCACAACTATCAGCAGAGCCAGGCGATCAGTGCCGCCCAGCACCAGGCGGCCGAGGAGCACGACCGGCTCGAGCGCTTCATGCGGGCGCTGGAGCACAAGGGCCGGCTCGACCGCAGCGTCGAGTTCCTGCCCGACTCGGCGGCGATGCGCGCCCGCGGCGCCAACCGCCAGCCGCTGACGCGGCCCGAGCTCTCGGTGCTGCTGGCCTACGCCAAGATCGACCTCAGCGAGGAGATCCTGGCCTCCGATCTGCCGGACGATCCCAGGCTCGAGGAGGAGTTGCTGCGCTACTTCCCGGCCGCTCTGCAGGCCGGGCATGGTGCCGCGATCCGCGCCCACCGGCTGCGCCGCGAGATCACCGCGCTGCAGGTCGTGAGCTCGCTGGTCAACCGCTGCGGGCCGACCTTCGTGCACGGTATCACCCAGCGCACCGGCGCGCCCGTGGCGGCCGTCGCACAGGCCTTCACCGTGGCGCGCGACGCCTGGAAGCTGCGCGCGCTGTGGGCCGACGTCGAGGCGCTCGACGCGGCACTCAAGGCCGAGGCGCAGGTGCGCATGCTCGTGGCCTCGCAGCGTTTCCTGGGACGCAGCGTGCAGTGGATCCTGCGCCGCCTGCCGCAGCCGCTCGACACGACGGCGGCGACCGCGCGGCTCGGCGCCGCGGTGGAGGCACTGGGCGATCTGCCGGCGGATCTCGTGGGCGAGGCCGAAGACGCCGCCCTGTCGGAACGCGCGGCGGCACTCGAGGCGGTCGGCGCCCCGGCCGGGATCGCCCGGCGCGCCGCGGCGCTCGAGACGCTGGCGGCGGCCGGCGATCTGGCACTTGCCGCCGATGCGAACGGCTGCAGCATCGAAAATACTGCGCGCCTCCATTTCCGGCTGGGAGAGCGGCTGTCGATCGCGCTGCTGGCGCGCGCCGCGCAGAAGCTGCCGCGCGAGGGGTTGTGGCCCTCGCAGGCCGCGCACGCGATGCAGGACGAGCTTGCCGCGCTGCACGCCGATCTGCTGGGCTCGGCGCTGCGTGCCGCCGGTCGCGGCGACTGCGAGCCCGCGCAAGCGCTCGCCCGATGGAGCGAACCGCGCAGGCTCGCGCTCGATCGCGTCGACCGGCTGGTGAAGGAGGAGCTCGCGGCATCGGGTGTCATCGACCTCGCCATGCTGTCGGTCGCCGCCGCCGAGTTGCGCACCCTGGTGTAGCGGGCGATCATCGCGCCCAAGGAGATCGTTCGATGAGCGGCAAGATCGAGAAGAGCGATGCGGAGTGGCTGAAGGTACTCGACCCGCTGCAGTACCAGGTGCTGCGTAAGCACGGCACGGAGCGCGCCTTCACCAGTCCGCTGAACGAGGAGAAGCGCGCCGGCACGTTCCGCTGCGCCGGCTGCGGCAGGGAACTGTTCGATTCGAAGACCAAGTACGAAAGCGGCTCGGGCTGGCCGTCCTTCTGGGCGCCGATGGAGGGCGCGGTCGAGACCACGACCGACCGCAGCTTCTTCATGACCCGCACCGAGGTGCATTGCGCGAGCTGCGGCGGCCATCTCGGCCACGTCTTCCCCGATGGCCCGAAGCCGACCGGCCAGCGCTACTGCATGAACGGCGCTGCGCTCAGGTTCGACGAGAAGAAGTAGGCCGGCGCGTCGGTTCGGGCAGGGCGTAGAGGTCGCGCACCAGGGCCTGCAGGTTGGCCGCGATCGCGCGGTCGTCGGCGATGCGCAGGCGGTTCTCGTTGGTGACCGCATCGTCGAGGGTCGCGGTACCGGGCGTCGTCAGCGTGCGCTCGTAGGCGACCTGGCCGCTTGCCGCCTCGACCAGGCGATAGGTGATCGTGGCGGTGACGGTCATGGCGAAGCCGGCATAGGGCCGCTGCAGGGTCAGGGACGTCACATCGAGGCGATAGCGGCCGGCATCGCCGCCCGACAGGGCCGCTCCTTGCAGCGTGCGTCCCAACGCGTCGCGGAAGAGCGCCGGTTCGGCCGGGACCTGGCCCACGGCAACGGCATTGCGATAGGCCGACGCCGGGCCTCGAGCGACGTCGATGCCGGCGAGATCCGGCACCATGGTCGACACAGTCTGCGGCGGCGCGCAGCCGGCGAGCAACGCCAGCGCGAGAAGAGCTGCGGGAATGCGATGCATGGGGCGTGGGACCGTGGCGTCAGGTCGCGGCAATCAGGTCGTGAACATCAAGTGGTGGGCTGGTCGCCCTGCGGCGGCGGAGGCGGCGGGGCCTCGTCGCAGCCTTGGGCCAGCGACGGCGTGGCGGCGGCGAGAAGCAGGGCGAAGGCCAAGCTGAGCAGACGGATCATGGACGCCTCCCGATCCGGCAAATTCGATCACAGGCCTTCCAGAAAGTCGATCAACAGTTTGTTGACTTCGGCCGGCCGCTCCTGCTGCACCCAGTGGCCGGCACCCTCCAGGATATGGCTGCCGCGCAGGCCGGGCAGGGTCTTGGGGTAGGCGTCGAGCTGGCTCCTGGCGGCGGGGAAGCGCAGCACGCCGTCGCGGCTGCCGGCGATGAAGAGCGACGGCTGGCGGATCGGCTGGCCACGCCACGGGCCGCCAAGCTCCCAGTTGCGCCGGAGGTTGCGATACCAGCTCAGGCCACCGCGGAATCCCGCGCGCGCGAACTCGGCCGTGTAGTACTCGAGGTCAGCTTCGCTCAGCCAAGCCAGCAGCTTTTCGGTGTCGGCGGTGTTGCCGAGCAGCGTGCCGCCGGGCAGGCGTCCGAAGCCCTTGCTCGTGTCGGTCATGTCGCCCGAGGCGGTGAAGTAGAGACGGCGCAGCGCGCCCCTGATGTCCTGCTGCAGCTCGGCCTCGGCAACGCCGGGCTTCTGGAAGTACTGCAGGTAGAAGTCGTTGATGCCGAGCTTCTCGAGCGCCGACAGGATGTCGACGTAGCCCGGCGGCGAATAGGGCACGCTCATGGCGCAGACCGCGGTGAAGAGATCGGGCCGCCACAGCGCGGCATGCCAGGCGACCGGCGCGCCCCAATCGTGACCGACGATCACCGCCCTGGTCTCGCCGAGCGCCTTCACCAGCTCGGCCATGTCGCCGACGAGATGGAAGAGCGTGTACTGGTCGATCGGCTCGGGCGCCTGCGTGCCGCCATAGCCGCGCATGTCGGGCGCGACGGCGCGGAAGCCCGCGGCACTTACCGCCGTAAGTTGATGCCGCCACGAGTACCAGCTTTCGGGCCAGCCATGACAGAACAGCACCAGCGGACCGCTACCCGCCTCGGCGTAGCGCATGTGGATGTTGTTGGCGCTGGTGGTCTTGAGCGTAACGCCCGGCACGGGGGATGCGGTCATGCCGCCTTTATCCGCGCAGATGGACCGGTCGTGCAAGCCTTGCCCGCACCGAGGCGCGCGAGCCGAAAAGGAGCGAGCCCAGGAAGAACAGGCTGGCGAAGAGGACGATGACCGGGCCGGACGGCAGGCCGGCATGGAACGAAACGAGCAGGCCGATCGCCGCCGAGGCGAAGGCCATCGGCGCGGCGATCAAGGTCATCGACCAGACCTCGCGCGCCCAGAACGAGGAGGCGACCGCCGGTAGCAGGATGAGGCCAAGCGCCATCAGCGTGCCCAGCGCCTGGAAGCCCGCCACCATGTTCAGCACGGCGAGCGACAGGAAGAGATAGTGGTAGAGCGAGCCGCGCACGCCCATCGCCGCGAGAAAGCCCGGATTGAAGCATTCCACGACCAGCGGCCGGTAGATGGCGGCGAGCCCGACCAGTGTGAGCGTCGTCGTCGACAGGACGAGCAGGAGTGCGGTGTCGTCGACGGCAAGAATGGCGCCGAACAGGATATTCATCAGATCGACTGCAGATCCGCGCAGGGAGACGATGAGCACGCCGAGCGCCATCGCCGTCAGGTAGGCTGCGGCAAAGCTCGCATCCTCGCGCATGCTGGAGAAGCGCGCGATGATGCCCGAAAGCAGCGCAGTCGCGACGCCGGCCAGGAAGCCGCCGAGGCTCATCGCCGGCAGCGACAGCCCGCCGATCAGGAAGCCCATCGCCGCACCGGGCAGCAGCGAATGCGCCAGCGCATCGCCCATCAGGCTCATGCGGCGCAGGATCAGGAAGACACCGATCGACGAGCCGCCGACGGCGAGCGCGAGGCTTGCGACGAGGGCGCGGCGCATGAAGCCGAAATCGGCGAAGGGCTGGATCAGAACGTCGTAGAGCATGCTGTACGCGGCGCGATCAGGCGCTGAGACGCATCGGTGCTTCGCAGGCGTCGGCGTGCTCGTCCCATGCCTCGGCCATGGCACGGGCGCGCAGCAGGTTCTCGGCCGAGAGCACGCGCGCCGTCGGCCCGGCATCGACCAGCTCGCGCGCCAGCAGCAGCGCATTGGGAAAGTCGCGGCGCACCTGTTCGAGATCGTGCAGCACGGCCACGACCGTGCGTTTTTCCTGCCGCCAGCGGCGGATCACAACCATCAGGTCGGCAACCGTCTTGCTGTCGATCGCGGCAAACGGCTCGTCCAGCAAGACGAGATCGGCGTCCTGCAGCAGCAGCCTGGCGAACAGCACGCGCTGGAACTGGCCAACCGAGAGCGTGTCGATCGGACGGCGCTCGAAGCCTGCAAGGCCGACCGCCTCGATTGCGTGCTGGGCATCGTGCAGGTCGGCCGTCTTGGCCGCGCCAAAGCCGCCGAACCGCGACCAGCGGCCGAGCAGCACGGTGTCGAGCACCGAGATCGGGAAGGAGCGGTCGATCTCGGCCTGCTGTGGCAGATAGGCGATGCGCCTGGCCGCGCACTCGATGCGGCCCTCGACGCGCGGCGCGAGGCCGAGCAGGGCCTTGAGCAGCGTGCTCTTGCCCGCGCCATTGGGACCGACGATGGCCGTCATCTCGGCCGCCGGAATCTCGGCCGACACGTGATGAACCGCGGGATGGCGGTCGTAGCTCACGGTCAGATCGACCAGACGGAGGGCGGCGTTCATCGCAGAGTCCTAGAGCGCCCACCAGGCACAGAGCCACAGCACCGCCGATACGCCGAGTGCCGCCGCCACTCGGGCGGGCGCGCTCATGGCGAGCAGGGTCGTGCCAGGAGAGATGGGTTCATGCATAGACAATATATTGTTATAATATTACCTACGACGAGTCCAGCGACCGCGAGCGGCCGTTACCGGCGAGTGAACGATTGTTGATTGGCACGTGGCTCAACACGCGCGCATCTTGCCGTCATGGCGTTGCTTTCCTCTCCCGGTCGGAGATCCGTGCTGCTCGGCGGCGTCGCCTCTGCAGCCGCCCTGTGTCGGCCGGTGGCGGCAAAGCCCGGCAACGCAGGTCCGTGGGCCGTCGAGCTCTTCACCTCCCAGGGCTGCAATTCCTGCCCGCCGGCCGATGCCTATCTCGGCCGCCTTGCCGTACGCCCCGACATTGTCGCGCTCTCGTTTCATGTCGACTACTGGGACTATATCGGCTGGAAGGACCCCTTCGCCTCACGCGAGACCACGGAACGCCAACGCGCCTATGCCCGCGTTCTGAAGCAGCGCTATGTCTACACGCCGGAAATGGTGGTCGACGGCATCGGCCACGACACCGGCCGCGAACGCGGGCCGATCGAGGCCCTGCTGGCCAGGGCGCAGGCCCTCGCGCCCACGCGGGCGACGCCCGAACTGTCGCGCACGATCGGTGGGCCGTTAACCATCAAGCTCGCGGGCTTTCCTCTCGACGGGCGCAAGGCGGACGTGACGCTGGCCGTCTACGATCGCCGTCACGCGACGCCCGTGAGAAGCGGCGAGAACCGGGGCCGCATGCTCGAGAATTTCAACATCGTCCGGCACCTTGAGCCGGTGAGCCGCTGGAACGGCACGGCGACGAGCTGGACGATCGGCGGCGAGCGCATCGGGCCGACCCAGGGTGTCGCCGTGCTGGTGCAGTACGCCGACCACGGGCCGATGATCGGCTGCAACAAGCTGGAGCCCGCCTACTCGGGCTAGGCTGCCTGCCTTGCTTCTGCCGCGACCGCGCGCGAAGGTGGGGACATGTCGCTCTCCGGCGCCTCCGGCCGCCTGACCGCCGTCCTCGGCCCCACCAACACCGGCAAGACCTACCTCGCGATCGAGCGCATGCTTGGGCACGATTCGGGCATGATCGGCTTCCCGCTGCGCCTGCTGGCGCGCGAGAACTACGACCGGATCGTGAAGCTGAAAGGCGCGAGCCAGGTCGCGCTGATCACCGGCGAGGAGAAGATCGCACCCGCTGGCGCGCGCTACTTCGTTTGCACTGTCGAGTCCATGCCGCTCGACCGGCCGGTCTCCTTCCTCGCCGTCGACGAGGTCCAGATGGCGGCCGATCCGGAGCGCGGCCATTTCTTCACCGACCGCCTGCTGCACGCTCGCGGCATCAACGAGACCATGCTGCTGGGCGCCGACACGATCCGCCCGGTGCTCAACCGCCTGTTGCCGGACATCGACGTCGTGGCGCGGCCGCGCTTCTCCAAGCTCACCTATGTCGGCCCGAAGAAGGCGACGCGTTTGCCGCGCCGTTCTGCGGTGGTCGGCTTCTCGGCCAGCGAGGTCTACGCGATCGCCGAACTGATCCGCCGCCAGCGCGGTGGCACGGCGATCGTCATGGGTGCGCTCAGCCCGCGCACGCGCAATGCCCAGGTCGACATGTTCCAGTCGGGCGAGGTCGACTATCTCGTCGCCACCGACGCAATCGGCATGGGCCTCAACATGGATGTGAACCACGTCTGGTTCGCATCGCTGCGCAAATATGACGGCCGCACCCTCCGCCCGTTGCGCAACGTCGAGCTGGCGCAGATCGCCGGCCGCGCCGGCCGTCACATGAACGACGGCACGTTTGGCACGACGGCCGAAGTGGGCGGGCTAGAGCCGGAGACTGTCGAGGCGATCGAGAACCACCGCTTCGATCCGCTGCGCGATGTGCAGTGGCGCAACAGCGAACTCGATTTTCGCTCCATTCAGACGCTCATGGCGTCGCTGAATGCGCCGCCGCCACACGCTGCGCTCCTGAGGGTGCGCGAGCAGGACGACCAGCTCGCCCTGCAGGCATTGTCGGCACATTCGGAATTCCTGCCACGGCTGCACTCGCCACGCCGCGTGAAGCTCCTCTGGGAGGTCTGCCAGGTCCCGGATTTTCGCAAGACGATGACAGAGGAGCATACGCGCCTGCTCGGCCAGCTCTTCGAGCACCTGACGCAGGGCGGCGAGCGACTGCCCGAGGACTGGATCGAAGGTCACGTGAAGCGGCTGGAACGCTACGACGGCGACATCGACACACTGATGGCACGCATCGCGCATGTTCGGACCTGGACCTACATTTCACATCGCCCGGACTGGATTCAGCGTGCGAGTCACTGGCAGGAGCGGGCGCGTGCCATCGAGGACAAGCTTTCCGACGTCCTGCATCAGCGCCTGACGCAACGGTTTGTCGATAGACGCGCGGCTTTGCTTGTACGAAGATTGCGCGATGAGGGTGAAATGAACTCGTCGATCGCCGCAGCGGGCGAAGTGACGGTCGAGGGTGAGCATCTCGGCCGCATCGAAGGATTCCGCTTCGTGCCGGACGCGACGGATGGGCAGGCCGACCAGAAGGCCGTGCTGAGTGCCGCATTGCGCGCGTTGCGCCAGGATCTGCCGACGCGCCTGCAGGCTTTCACGAACAGTCCCGACGGCGAGATTGTGTTCGACTCGCAGTTGCGCGTCTGCTGGGGCGGCGGTCCTGTCGCCCGCCTGCTGCCGTCGGGCGACGTGCTGGCGCCCAAGGTCGAGGCGATCGCATCCGACCTGCTCGACGGCCCGGCCCGCGAGGAAGTGCGCAAGCGCGCCGCGACCTGGGTCGAAACCCGCGTTCGCCTCGGTCTCAGCGAATTGATGGACGCCCGAGCCACGGCCGAACTGCCGGCCGGAGCACGTGGCGTCGTCTTCCAGCTCTGCGAAAACCTCGGCGTGCTGTCGCGTCGGCCGGTCGAGGATCAACTCGCCCAGCTCGGCGAGGAGGACCGCAAGGCGTTGGCCCGCCTCGGCGTGCGGGTCGGCGTGTTCTCGCTCTATTTCCCGAGCATGCTGAAGCCGGTGCCGATCCGCTTGCGCGCCGGCCTCTGGATGATCGCCAGGAACCGCGAAACGATCCCGCCGCTGCCGGCCGAGGGCCGCACCTCGGTGGATCTGCCGCGCGATGCGGAACGCGATTTCTATGCCGCCATCGGCTATCTGCCGCTGGGCGACCACGCGATCCGCGCCGACATGGTCGAGCGCCTGGGCGCGATGGCGCGTCATGCCGTGCGCGACAGCCGCGAGGCGGCCCGCCGCGCCCAGCTGCAGGCAAGGAAGCCCGCCACCGAGAAGGCTGCCGAGGGCGCCGCCTCCCCCGTGGCTCCGTCGTCCGCCGAGATCAGCGAATGGGCGATCGTGGCGGCGGCTTTCGGCGAAAACGAACCGGCGCCCGCAGCGGAACCCGAGGCGAGCGCCGAGCCTGTGACGGAACCGGTCGCGGAAACGCCGGCGGAAGCCGCACCTGCTGCGGAAGCCGCGGAGGAAACGACGGCGGACGAGACGGCCGCCGTCGCGGATGACAAGCCGCAGGAAGAAACGAAGGCCGAAGAAGTGAAGAGTGAACCGCGGGCGTTGCCGCCCGGCTGGTTCCGCGCCACGCCGCAGATGATGTCGTTGGTCGGTTGCTCCGAGCCTGAGATGGCCAACGTTCTGCGCGGGCTGGGCTATCGCGTCCATCCGCCGTCGGACGAGTTCGGCCCGTTGTATGCCTTCTCGATCAAGCCGCGCTTCGTGCGTGAGCGCGAGGAGCAGAGGGAGCGGCAGCGACAGCAGCAGCGTGAGCAGCGCGACCAGCGTCGCCGCGAGCGGCCCGAGCGGCCGAACGAGCGGCAATTCTTCGCCGATTCCCCGCGTCCTGCACGCGGCAAGGACGAACGTCCGACCCGGGACGGGCCGCGGCCCGACCGCAATCAGGAAAGTCGCAAGGACGGTCGGCCGCCGCGTGACGACAGGCCGCGCGACCCGCGGCCGCCGCGCCGCGACAGCGGTGGCCCGGCCTTGCGGCTCTACGCCACGACCGAGACGAAAGGCGATGCAGCGGCCGACTCGCCGTTCGCCAAGTTGCTCGAGCTGAAGCTCGGCGGAAAGAAGTAGTCCGGTCCGCCGCCGCGCATGCGCCTCGACAAGTGGCTCTGGCACGCGCGCTTTTTCAAGACCCGCTCACTGGCCGCACGCCACGTCGAGAAGTCACGCTGCCGAATCGACGGCCGGGCCGTCGACAAGCCGCACGCTGCCGTGGCGCCCGGAATGGTTCTTACCTTCGCCCTGGGGCCCAAGATCAGGGTCGTACGTATCCTCGCGCTGGGCGAGCGGCGCGGGCCCGCTCCGGAAGCGCGCTCGTTGTATCAAGAGATCGAGCCTTCGTGATTCGGCAGTCTTGCGCGACGCAGGCGCTCGCGTTAAGCACGCGGCCGCCCGTTTCCGGAGCCCGTATGACCTATGTCGTGACCGAAGCTTGCATCAAGTGCAAGTACATGGACTGCGTTGAAGTCTGCCCCGTCGATTGCTTCTACGAGGGCGAGAACATGCTGGTCATCAATCCGGACGAATGCATCGACTGCGGCGTCTGCGAGCCCGAGTGCCCGCCCAACGCGATCTTGCCCGACACCGAGAAGGGCCTGGAGAAGTGGCTGGAGCTCAATCGCAACCTGTCGACCACGTGGCCGAACATCACCCGCAAGGGCGAGGCGCCGGCTGATGCCGACACGTACAAGGACGAAAAAGACAAGTTTCAGAAGTATTTCAGCGACAAGCCCGCTTCTCGCTAGAAAACACCGTTCTCAAGTCCTTATTTGCACCTTTTGCAACAGCCATGCGGTTGTTGCATAGGGAGACCGTTGCCGAAATGCAACATCGCCCGCGACTCCGGGCCGAATCTCTGGTATAAGATTTTGGCTGGAAGCGGTCCGGGGTCCGGTCCGCCGCTGGCTCGGTGTCCAAATCGGTAGCCGAAAGAAACTTACCGATACGGGCATCGGGCGAGCACGCAGGGGAGCGTGCGCGGCGGGTCGCGGTATCGCTGAAAGCGGGGCTAGTTGTGAAGGGACTTGATATGGCCAAGCCGAAGAAGGCAGCACCTGCCAAGGCGAAGGAATTTGCCTTCGAGAAGGGCGATTTTGTCGTCTATCCGACGCACGGTGTCGGTCGCGTGATCGACATCGAGGCGAAGGAGATCGCGGGTCACAAGCTCGACCTGTTTGTCATCTCGTTCGAACAGGAGCGCATGATGCTGCGCGTGCCGGTGGCGAAGGCCAAGATTTCCGGCCTGCGCAAACTCTCCTCGCGCAAGATCATGGAAAACGCGCTGGTCACGCTCAAGGGCCGCAGCCGCGTCAGCCGCGCCATGTGGAACCGCCGCGCCCAGGAGTACGAAGCCAAGATCAATTCCGGCGACCCGGTGTCGATCGCGGAAGTCGTGCGCGACCTGCACCGTAACGCCGGCCAGCCCGACCAGTCCTACAGCGAGCGCCAGATTTACGAGGCGGCGCTGGATCGCCTGGCGCGTGAACTCGCCGCCGTCGAGCGGATCGACAAGGATCTTGCCACGCAGAAGCTCAACAGCGTCCTGCAGAAGGTCGCCTGAGCGGATCTGGCACGAAATGAGCTGAAAGGCGGCCGACACCTGATGTCGCGCCGCCTTTTTGATGTCCCGCGTTTGCCGCCATGATCCCTCCCGCCTCCATCGCCCGCCTGCGTAGCGGCGGCCGCACTTGGGCGCTTGGAGCGCTCGCCGGCGACGATACGGTCCTCGGGCGCCTCGCCAACGCGCTCATGCAGCACTGGCAGCCCGGCGACCGGCTGGTCGTGCTCGGCAACATGCTGGGCGAAGCCGGCAGCCCGACATGCACGCTGGACCGGCTGCTTCTGCTGCGCCGCCGCCTGCTGGCGCGGCCGGGCGCGGAAGTCGAGGATTTCGTCTTCCTGCGCGGCGCGCTGGAGGAGATGTGGCACAAGGCGCTGCAGCTCCAGTTTGCGATGACTCCGCTCGACGTGCTCGACTGGATGCTGGCGCGCGGGCTTGCTGCAACCATCGAGGCCTATGGCCATTCGGTCGCGGAAGGGCGCATCGCCTGTCGCAACGGGCCGCTCGCCATCGCGCGCTGGACGGCGGGCCTGCGCGAGCGGCAAGCCCTGCTGCCCGGCCATGCCGATCTCATGAACTCGCTCGCCCGCGCCGCGCTGAGCTCCGATGGCTCAACCGTCTTCGCGGCGGCAGGCGTCGATCCGACCCGGCCACTCGGCGAGCAGGCCGACGCCTTCTGGTGGAGCGCCCAGTCGGATTCTTCGCTCGATGCCACTCTCGGCCGGACGATCGACGGCGGATGGCTTGGCATCAAGCGCGTCGTTCGCGGGACGGGCCCAGCCAACAACATGCCGCTCGAAGCCGGCCGCGTGCTCACCGTCACCCGAAAGACGCCGGCAATCGTCGGGTTCGACAGCCAGGGCAACGTGCTGGAACGGCTCGAACCCTAGGGTTCGACGGTCTTGATCTCCCGACGGCGGCTGAGGTCGGCCGGCGCCTGTGCAGCATTGATGACGAGGAGGCGCTCCATCCTGAAATCGGGGTAGGGCATCCGGGCGGCGAGTTGGGCCGGACTCGATCCGGCCGGAGAGACCACGCGCAGCCGATAAGGGCGCAGTGCGGCAGCCTCGGACGCCGACAGGGAGCGGAAGGTCCGGGCGGCATTGACCATCACGTCGATCTGCCGATCGCGGTCCGGCCCCTCGCTCACCAGGGCGAAATTGCAGATGCGGGCACCAAGGCGGACGAGGACATAGCGCGCCTGACTGAGCCCGGTGTCGGCGCCGCGTGGTTTCGCGCCGATCGCGGCCTCCGCCCCGTTGATCTCCATCGACTGGATGTCGGTGGGCGTGGGCTTCAGCTTGTCGCGCATCCAATCGGCAAGGCTGCCCGTTATGGGTTGTCCCGAGCAGGCGAAAAACAGGATCGAGCGATCGCGACTGACGCCCAGCACGCCATCGGAGTCGTTGAACAGCCGAAACCCCGGCGGCACGGTGAACGTAAGCCGCAGCACGGGATGGAAGAACGACGTCCCGCGCACGAAGCCCTCGTTTGGCGGGTCGTCGACCGATATGCCGTCGATCGCGGCAAAGTAGCCTTTCTGGTTGGACTCCCCCGCCATGCCGGCGCCGGCGATGCCGGCAAGCGCCGCGCTACGCTCGACAGGTGCAGGATGGGTCGAGGAGGCGCTTGGCCGGTCGCCGAGCTCAGGCGCCTCGCCCACGATCAGCGCTTCCAATCCCGCCTGCCGGCGCAGCCGGTCGATCAGCGACATCATCGCATCACCGCGATAGCCCGCCTTGACGAGGTAGCCGATGGCGAGCCGATCGGCCTCAAGCTCCTGCTCGCGCGAGTAGCGACGCAGCGCCAACAGGCCATCCTGCGCCACCGACCGGCCAACATTGACCGACCCGCTGGTCGCGGCGGCTTCGATCGCGGCGTCGAGTACGCCTTGCCGCACGCGCGCACGTTGAGCGGCGTGGCGCTGCTCGAGATGGCCGAGTTCATGGCCGATTGCGGCGGCGAGCTCGGCCTCGTCCTCGAGCAGGGCCAGCAGGCCGCGCGTGACGAACACGTAGCCTTGCAGCGCATGGGCATTCGCCACCGGCGAATCGAGCACGCCGAAGCGATAGCCACCGCCGAGGCCCGACGCCGAGACAAGCCGCCGGCCGACACGGTCGACATAGGCCTGCAGGGCGGGGTCGCTGTAGGCCGGACCGACGACTTTCACGATGCCAGGCGGCAGGGCGTCGACGCCGCGTCCGGACGACGCAGCGGGCGACGACGTCTGCGGTGGACCGCTCTGCGGTGCGCAGGCGACGATGCCGGCGAACAGCGCAACGAGCGCCAAAATGCGGCGAAATTCCACTGACCCTCCTCGGCGCCGCGGCGACCTTAGACGCTCGCCGCACGCCGCCGCAATCGCCGCAAGACTGGCATGCCGGCCGTCTCTATGGCAGTGATTGAATTAGGATATTCGCATGCCGCGTTCTGAAACCCCGCTTCGTTCCGACCTGTTTCCCGAGATCTCGCCGTACGCCAGCGGGATGCTGGCGGTCGACGGCCGCCACACGATCTATTGGGAGCAGAGCGGCAACCCCGAAGGGATGCCGGTCGTCTTCCTGCATGGCGGACCGGGAGCCGGATCGGCGCCCGTGCATCGTCGCTTCTTCGATCCGCAGTTCTATCGTGTCATCGTGTTCGATCAGCGCGGGTGCGGGCGTTCCATGCCGCTCGGCGAGCTGCAGGACAACACCACCGGCGATCTCGTGGCCGACATGGAGAAGCTCAGGATCCATCTCGGCGTTCCGCGCTGGCTGCTGTTCGGTGGCTCGTGGGGCAGCACGCTGGCGCTCGCCTACGGTCTCGCCCACCCCGACCGCGTGACGGGCTTCATCCTGCGCGGCATCTTCCTCGGGGCGCGAACCGAGATCGACTGGTTCCTGCATGGCATGCGGACGGTCTTCCCCGAAGCCTGGCGCGATTTTGCCGAGCATCTGCCGGAAGCCGAGCGCACAGACCTGCTCGGCAGCTACTATCGCCGCCTGATCGACCGCAATCCCGACACCCACCGGCCGGCAGCGCGCGCCTGGAGCCGCTACGAGGCGGCGTGCTCGACGCTCTATCCCACGGTGCGCGCGCCGTTCGAGACCGACCATGGCGGCTTCGCGCTGGCCCTGTCGCGCATCGAGGCCCACTATTTCGCGCACGGTACGTTCCTGCCCGAGGGCTGGCCTTGGGTCGATCTCGACCGCGTCCGTCATCTGCCCAGCACCATCGTGCAGGGCCGCTACGACATTGTCTGCCCACCCGTGACCGCCGACGCCCTGGCGCGCGCCTGGCCCGAGGCGCGCTACGTCGTCGTGCCCGACGCCGGCCACAGCGCGCTGGAGCCGGGGATCCGTGCGGCGCTGGTCAACGCGACGGAGAGCTACCGCCTTTCGACGAGCGACGACGAGCTCTTCGCGCCGCGTTTTCCCTGGGAAGCTTGAAAAATGGAATCTTCGACGTCCTTCGAACTGCCCCCGGAGCAGACCGGCGATGCCGCCTGGTACGGTCCCGAGATCGCCAAGCGCGACGACTGGCTGATGCCGCTCGCCGCCGCCGAGGTCGCCGAAGTCGAGACCGCGGCCCGGGCGCTGGCGGCCCGCGACGCCGACATCGCGTCCATCACGGCGCGCGACTTCCCGCTGCCGACGCTGGGACCGAAGCTCACGAAGCGCGTCGACACGGAGGTGCTGAACGGCCGTGGATTCCTTCTGCTGCGCGGCCTGCCGGTCGAGCGCTGGTCGATGCGCGAGTCGGCGACGGCCTTCTTCGGGCTGGGTGCCCATCTCGGCAGCGCCCGCTCGCAGAACGGCAAGGGGCATGTGCTGGGCCATGTCCAGGATCTCGGCCTCGATGTGAAAGATCCCAACGTCCGCATCTACCAGACGCACGAACGGCAGACCTATCACACCGATTCGTGCGACATCGTCAGCCTGCTGTGCCTCAAGACGGCGAAGTCCGGTGGACTGTCGGCGCTGGTGAGCTCGACCACGATCTTCAACGAGATGCGCCGGCGGCGGCCCGACCTGCTGAAGCTCCTCTTCCAGCCACTGGCGACCGACCGGCGTGGCGAGGTGCCGGAAGGCCAGAAGCCCTATTTCGAGATTCCGGTGTTCAACTGGCACAAGGGTTATCTGACCGCGATCTACCAGCGCCAGTACATCGACTCCGCACAGCGCTTCCCCGATGCGCCGCGGCTCACGCCCCAGCAGATCGAGGCGCTCGACATGTTCGATTCGCTGGCCAACGATCCCGCGCTCAACATCTTCACCGAGTTCAGGCCGGGTGACGTGCAGCTCGTGCACAACCACACCATGCTGCACGATCGCACGGGCTTCGAGGACTGGCCCGAGCCGGAGCGCCGTCGCCATCTACTGCGGTTGTGGCTCGCCGCCTCGCATGCCCGGCCGCTGCCCGAAATTTTCGCCCAGCGCTACGGCAAGGTCACCATCGGCGACCGTGGCGGCATCATCGTGCACGGCACGAAGCTCCACGCTCCGCTCGAGGCTGTTTGAGCGCAGTTGACCCGGGCCGGGCTCATCCCTAAGTGAAGGCCGCCAAAAGAGACCACAGGACTAGGGACAACGTATGGCCAGCGATCCATCCGCGGGCGGCGCCCCGGCGGATATGCCGGTCGAGCCCGACAGCAGCCTCGACATTCCGCCCAAGCCGGAGAGCGCGGCCGAGCTGCAGCGCCTCGTCGAGCAGCTCCAGGCCGAGAAGGCCGACCTGCAGGACAAGCAGCTGCGGGCGCTGGCGGAGGCGCAGAACGTGCGCCGCCGCGCCCAGCAGGACGTCGAGAAGGAGCGCAAGTTCGGCGTCGAACGCTTTGCCCGGGATGTGCTGTCAGTGGCCGACAATATCGGCCGCGCGCTCCAGGCCCTGCCGCCCGATCTCGAGAGAATGGACCCCGCGCTACGCAACGTCATCGTCGGTGTCCAGGCGACGGAGCGGGAGCTTCAGTCGGTGCTGGAGCGCCACGGCGTCACCCGTATTGAGGCGCTGGGCAAGCCGTTCAACGCCGATTTCCACCAGGCGATGATGGAGATCGAGGACCCCGGCGTGCCGTCCGGCACCGTGGTCCAGGAGCTGATCCCGGGCTACCTGATCGCCGGTCGTCTGCTGCGGGCGGCCATGGTTGCAGTCTCCAAGGGCGGCCCGGCTGCGCCCGCTGCGAGCAACGAAAACCTCGCCTGACGGAGCACTTGAGGGCTATTCCGTCGAAATTCGGCTCCAATGCGCCAAAGTGCCTATTCCAATGGCGATTTTGGTCCCCAAGTCCATTGCAGGCGGCTGCATAGGACCTATATAGCCCCTGTCCTGACCCGGTTTTTCCGGCAGGTAACATCGTTTAAGGGGGTTGATCGGGCGCCTTTGGGGCCTGGCCGACCTGCCGAGGGAAGAGAGTAGAATCATGGCGAAAGTCATTGGCATCGACTTGGGTACGACCAATTCGTGCGTCGCGGTCATGGAAGGCGGCGACACCAAGGTCATCGAGAATTCGGAAGGTGCGCGGACGACCCCGTCCATGGTCGCCTTCACCGACGGCGGCGAGCGACTGGTGGGCCAGTCCGCCAAGCGCCAGGCCGTCACCAATCCGCTGAAGACCCTCTATTCCGTGAAGCGCCTGATCGGGCGCCGCTTCGACGACCCGATGGTCGCGAAGGAGATGTCGCTGGTGCCCTTCAAGATCGAGAAGGCCTCGAGCGGCGATGCGTGGGTCGAGGCGAACGGCCAGCAGTACAGCCCGAGCCAGATCTCGGCCTTCATCCTCGGCAAGATGAAGGAGACCGCCGAGGCCTATCTCGGCGAGAAGGTCGAGCAGGCGGTCATCACCGTCCCGGCCTACTTCAACGACGCCCAGCGCCAGGCGACCAAGGACGCCGGACGCATCGCCGGCCTCGAGGTCCTGCGCATCATCAACGAGCCGACGGCGGCGGCGCTCGCCTACGGCATGGACAAGCGCAAGAGCGGCACCATCGCAGTCTATGACCTGGGTGGCGGCACGTTCGACGTGTCGATCCTCGAGATCGGCGACGGCGTCTTCGAGGTCAAGGCGACCAACGGCGACACCTTCCTGGGCGGCGAGGATTTCGACCAGCGCGTGATCGCCTACCTCGCGGACGAGTTCAAGAAGGAGCAGGGCATCGACCTGCGCAACGACAGGCTCGCCCTGCAGCGTCTGAAGGAAGCGGCCGAGAAGGCCAAGATCGAGCTCTCCAACGCCAAGGAGACCGAGATCAACCTGCCGTTCATCACCGCCGACGCCTCGGGGCCCAAGCATCTCGTGATCAAGCTCTCGCGCGCCAAGCTCGAGTCCCTGGTCGACGACCTGGTGCAGCGCACGCTCGAGCCCTGCAAGGCCGCACTCAAGGATGCGGGCCTGCAGGCCGGCCAGATCGACGAAGTGATCCTGGTCGGCGGCATGACCCGCATGCCGAAGGTCATCGAGGTCGTGAAGCAGTTCTTCGGCAAGGAGCCGGCCCGCAACGTCAACCCCGACGAAGTGGTCGCGGTCGGCGCGGCCGTCCAGGCGGCCGTGCTGAAAGGCGAGGTCAAGGACGTCCTGCTGCTCGACGTGACGCCGCTGTCGCTCGGCATCGAGACGTTGGGCGGCGTGTTCACCCGTCTGATCGAGCGCAATACGACGATCCCGACCAAGAAGAGCCAGACCTTCTCGACGGCTGACGACAACCAGACCGCGGTGACCATCCGCGTGTTCCAGGGCGAACGCGAGATCGCCGCCCAGAACAAGCTTCTAGGCCAGTTCGACCTGGTCGGTCTGCCGCCGGCACCGCGCGGCCAGCCGCAGGTCGAGGTCACCTTCGATATCGACGCCAACGGCATCGTGCAGGTCTCGGCCAAGGACAAGGCGACCGGCAAGGAGCAGCAAATCCGCATCCAGGCCTCGGGCGGCCTGAGCGAAGCCGACATCCAGAAGATGGTGAAGGATGCCGAGCTGCATGCCGAGGAAGACAAGAAGAAGCGCGAGCTGATCGACGCCCGCAACCAGGGCGAGGCGCTGGTCCACTCGACGACCAAGCACTTGGCGGAGTACGGCGACAAGGTGAGCCCCACCGAGAAGGCCGAGATCGAGGGTGCGCTCGAGGCGCTGAAGACGGCGCTCGGCGCCGAGGACGTCGAGGCGATCAAGGGCAAGACCAACGATCTCGCCCAGGCCGCGATGAAGCTCGGCGAGGCGATGTACAAGGCCCAGCAGGCCGAAGCGCAGGCGGGGGCCGCCGCGGGCGGCCCGGCCGGTGGACCCGCGAACGAGGCGAAGGGCGACAAGGTCGTCGACGCGGAGTTCGAGGACGTCACCGACAAGAACAAGAAGACGGGCTCCGGCTGAGCCGGACCAGGAAGCAAGACAAGACGGCCTCCCGCGCGAGCGGGAGGCCGACCTGTAAGGGGCCACCTTTCAAGGGGCCAGTGGGGGCTGCGTAGAGCGTTATGTCGCAAGACTATTACGAGCTGCTCGGAGTTGCGCGAACGGCGAGCGCCGACGACATCAAGAAGGCGTTCCGCAAGCTCGCCATGCAGCACCACCCGGACCGCAATCCGGACGACAAGGAAGCGGAAAAGAAGTTCAAGGACATCAACCACGCCTACGACATCCTGAAGGATCCGGAGAAGCGCGCCGCCTACGACCGCTACGGTGCGGCCGCCTTCGACGGCAGCGCCGGCCCGGGCGGCCCGTTCCAGGGCGGCCAGGGCTTCGACTTCGGCTCGGTGTTCGGCGACATCTTCGAGGAGATGTTCGGCGGCAGCGGCGGGCGTGGCCGCGGCGGGCGGACCGACACGCGCGGCCAGGATCTGCGCTTCAACCTCGAGATCACGCTGGAGCAGGCCTACGGCGGCACCGAAGCCACGGTGCGCGTGCCGAGCTCGGTTTCCTGCGAGACCTGCCACGGCAGCGGCGCGGAGCCCGGCTCCAAGCCGCAGCAATGTCCGACCTGCCATGGCCGCGGCCGGCTGCGTGCGCAGCAGGGATTCTTCACCGTCGAGCGCACCTGCCACACCTGTCATGGCGCCGGCCAGGTCATCGACAAGCCCTGCCGCGCCTGCGCCGGCCAGGGCCGCGTGCGGCGCGAGAAGACGCTCAAGGTCAACATCCCGGCCGGCGTCGAGGACGGCACGCGCATTCGACTTTCGGGCGAGGGCGAGGCCGGCGCGCGCGGCGGGCCGGCCGGCGACCTCTACGTGTTCCTGTCGGTGCGCCGCCACCAGCTCTTCGAGCGTGAAGGGTCGGACGTGCACTGCCGCGTGCCGATCTCGATGGTTCAGGCCACGCTCGGCGGCAACATCGAGGTGCCGACCCTCGACGGCAAGATGGCGCGCATCAACATCCCGGCCGGCGCCCAGGGCGGCCACCAGTTCCGCCTGCGCGGCAAGGGCATGCCGATCGTGCGCTCCAGCCAGCGCGGCGACATGTACATCGAGATCAACGTCGAGACCCCGACCAACCTCACCGCCAAGCAGAAGGAACTGCTCAAGGAATTCGAGAAGGCCGGCAAGACCAGCCCCGAATCCGAAGGCTTCTTCAGCAAGGTGAAGGAGATGTTCGGCGGCTGACGCCTAGCAGCCGAGTTTCCGGGCGATCTCGATCATCGAGTTGCCGACGACGTCCCACGTGCCGTCGACCTTGAGGTCGGTCTTCTGATTGGGGCCATGCTCCCTGGGGCGATGCACGAAGGCGGTCATCAGGCCGCAAGCCTGCGCCGCCCTCAGATCGCCGTTGTGCGCGGCCACCAGCATGACCTGCCCGGGCTTGAGATACATGCTGTCGACCACGCCGAGATAGGACTCGGGATCGGGCTTGTAGTGCCTGAAGGTCTCGCCCGAGAAGCAATGGTCCCACGGAATGCCGCTGTGCTTGGCCATGTTGATCAGCAGGGCCACGTTGCCGTTGCTGAGCGTGGCCACGACATACTTCTTCTTCATCATGCCGATGCCCTCGACCGAGTCGGGCCACGGCCGCAGCCTGTGCCAGAGGCGGGTGAACTCCCAGGAGCCCTCCTCGCCGGGATGTTTCAGGCCGCGCTTCTTCAGAAGCATCTCGAACGCCTCCTTGTGGAGGTCGTCGATGCGTGTCCACGGCAGCTCGCCCTTGCGCACCCGGCCCATCTGCGGCTGGTACAGGCCGCGCCAGTCGTCGGCGAAGCTCGCCCAATCGGTGTCGATGCCGTATTTCCGGCCGAGTCCGGGCAGGTCCTCGATCAGGCTGCCCCGCCAGTCGACCACCGTGCCGAACGTGTCGAAGATGCAGACCTTGAGATTGGCGAGATCCTTGGGCATTGGGTAGCTTCCTCACATGGTTTGGAAGCACGATAGAGTGAGCGGCGCCGACGGCAAGCCGAGATGCGGCTGGGTCTCGGACGATCCGCTCTACCAGAAGTACCACGACACCGAATGGGGCCGTCCGCTGCGCGACGACCGCGCGCTGTTCGAGCTCCTGACCCTGGAAGGCTGTCAGGCGGGCCTCTCGTGGATCACCGTGCTCCGCAAGCGCGAGCACTACCGCAAGGTCTATGACGGTTTCGATCCGGCGAAGATCGCGCGCTACCGGCCGGCCAAGCTCGAGAGGTTGCTGGCCGATCCCGGCATCATCCGGCACAAGGGCAAGATCGCGGCCAGCGTCGGCAATGCCCAGGCCTTTCTCGACCTGGTCGAGCGCGAGGGTTCGTTCTCCAGGTTCCTGTGGGACTTCGTCGACGGCAAGCCGATGAAGAACCGGCCGAAGAACCTGAAAGCGGTTCCGGCGCGGACGCCCGAAAGCGACGCCATGTCGAAGGCGCTGCAGAAGCAGGGCTTCAAGTTCGTGGGTTCCACCATCTGCTACGCCTTCATGCAGGCCTCGGGCATGGTCGACGACCATGTCGTGGGCTGCCATTGCGCCAGGGAGTAAAGTGTTGACCAAGCGTGTGTTCATCGCGGCCCTCGGGACCGAGACCAACCAGTTCGTGCCCTTCCCGACCGGCCTGCGCGGCTACCAGGAACACGGCATCTGGCACGGCGATGCGACCAGCCATGCGCCGACCAGCTTCACCGCACCGCTGCATGTCTGGCGCAAGAAGGCCGAGGAGCGCGGCTGGACGGTGATCGAGGGACTCGCGACCTTCGCCGCGCCCTCGGGCACGACGGTGCGCAAGGTCTACGAGGATTTCCGCGACGAGATCCTCGACGGCGTGAAGGCCGCCCTGCCGCTCGACGCCGTGCTGGTCAACGTGCACGGCGCCATGGTGGCCGACGGCTACGACGATTGCGAGGGGGACCTCCTTTCCAAAGTCCGCGCCATCGTCGGCCCCAAGGTCGCGATTGGCGCCGAGTTCGACCTGCATTGTCACCTGAGCGCCCTGATGCTCGACAGCGCCGACGTGCTGGTGGGCTACAAGGAATACCCGCACACCGACACGATGGAGCGCGCGGCCGAGCTGTTCGCCATCGTCGCCGACACCGCCCTCGGCAAGGTGAAGCCCGTCATGGCGCGCCACGACTGCCGCATGATCGCGCAGTACCGCACCTCCGTGCCGCCGATCAGCGAGTTCGTCACCCGCATGAAGTCGTTCGAGGGCAAGGACGGCATCCTCTCCGTCTCGCTGAGCCACGGCTTCTCCTTCGCCGACGTCGAGGATGTCGGCACGCGCACCCTCGTGGTGGCCGACGGCGACAAGCAGAAGGCCGAAAAGCTCGCCAAGCAATTGGGCGAAGAGCTGTGGGACAACCGCGAGCGCTACGCCACCAGGTACCTCACCATCGCCGAGGCGATGGACCGTGCCGCCTCCCATAATCAGGGCCCGCTGGTGCTGGCCGACCGCGCCGACAATCCCGGCTCCGGCGCGCCGGGCGATTCGACCTTCCTGCTGAAGGCGCTGGTCGAGCGCCGGATCGGGCCCGCCCTGTTCGGCGTCATGTGGGACCCGATGGCCTTCCGCATCGCCGAGGAGGCGGGCGAGGGCGCGCGCCTCAGGATGCGGCTGGGCGGCAAGTCGGGCGCGGTGAGCGGCGATCCGGTCGATCTCGACGTCACGGTGAGGAAGATCGCCCGTGGCGTGAAGCAGCCCTACGGGCCGGTGATGGTGCCCTTGGGCGACATGGCGCTGCTCTCCTCCGAGCATGTCGACGTGGCGATCTGCACGCTGCGCACCCAGACCTTCCACGCCGACGCCTTCCGGGCGGTCGGCGCCGACCCGAAGGACTACCGCGTCGTGGTCGTGAAGTCGGCGCAGCATTTCTACAACGGCTTCGCAAGCCTCGCGAAGGAGATCCTCTACGTCGCCTCGCCGGGCGCCGCCGACCCGGACGTCACGCGCTGGCCCTACACCAAGCGCAAAACGCCGTTCTGGCCCAAGGTCGCCGACCCCTGGGCGTGAGGTTATGGACACCTGACTGTCCAGAATGAACTGTCCAGAATCCCAGACGCCTGATTCACAAGCACTTTCGGGCGGTTATGGACAGTTCTGGACAGTTCTGGACAGGGGGCCTGTCCACAACTGTCCAGAATTGAAACGGCCGCCAGCCTGTGGCCGCGGCGATGGCCGGGCGGGCACTCGAACGAAGGCGCTGCGGTCAGGCGACCGGCCGCAGCAACGCGGGGAATCGCCCGGCCGCCTCGCGCACCTTCACCCAGCCGGGATGGTCGATCACTTCCTGCCACGGCAGCTCGGGGCCGCCGATCTTGTCGAACTGCTCCATGCTGTCGATGAATGCCTTGCCTGCCGCCTTCTGCGCATCATCAAGGCCGAGATCGGGATCGGGATATTCGTCGATCACCGCGTCGCTGAAGACGTTGTTGTAGATCTCCTCAGGCGTCGATACGTACCCGCTCCGTCCCGACCAGGCATCCCGCAAGAAATCCGGATCAGCGATCGCGTCGAGTATCTCGCAAGTGTTCTTGAGCCACAGCTCTTTGATGAATGGCATGCTTCACCTCCAGAAAATGTACACGTCATAAGGAATATGCGCATCCGGCCTATGGCCCGGCCTGGCCCCACTGAGGGGATTGCCGTCACGATTCACGAATGCGTCCCGGCTCTGTTCGACCACGGCGGTCGATGATCTCCAGGCGCTGGGGATCGATCGCCTCACGGGCGTGGGCCAATCAAGCGGCGGATTCGGTAGTTCGAGAAGCCTTTTCGCCGCTTCCTGCACTCTCCTCCCGTCGAGATGCTCGACAAGGCCGAGCACTCAACAGTGCGCCCGGCCCGATCCGTCGCGGACGACCCCGAAGCGCCGGCTCACGACGTTCGTCGCACCAGATCGTCGGCGATGCGCGTCGCGCGTTCCGCCCAATGCGCAGCGGCAGGTTCGGTGCCGCGCACAAGGCGGCTCGCCAGCTCTCGAAGGGCTGGCGCCGCGCTCACGATCTTCAGCTCATCGATCAGCGCAAGCGCATCCCATCGACGGCCGTCGGCGCCACCGACGGTCCATTCGGCGATCACCTGATCCGCCAGCCGACGCTCGTCGGCGTCGAACTTCCCGTAGAGCGCACGCACTCGCTCCAGGGTGATGTAGGGATCCTTCAGGGACTCGGCCTCCTTCGCGGCCGACTGCCAATAGGCATTCATCTCGTCGCGAAATTCTTCGAGGGTCATTTGATCACCTTCAGATACTGAGGGGGGATATCATATGGAAATTGCATTTCATGACCGCCACCTGGCATGCCGTAGCTCCGGGTGACGCGTGTCGGTACGGGGATCTCAAATCCGGCGCCTCTCAGACCGTTCAGGTCGATGCGAAAGATCGCACCAGGCAACCCGCGGTTGGGCGGCAACGCCAAGTCGATGTGCGCCTGGAGCGGGCTAAGTGTGCTGGTCGTCGTCGCATAGGATCCAGCCCTGAGGCCATTCGCTTCGATCAGTGGCTGAACCCTTCGAAAGGTATAGTGGAAAGCCTCATTGCTTGCCGTCGCATCGTTGGAACTGGACGGCGAATTGCCGGAGCTTGCAACTCTTTGTCGAGCACGGACGAGTTCTTCCTGAACCCTTGCGACGTCTCGCTCAGCGGGCACCCATCCTCTGGGGGCGATGTAGGACAGTTCCCGATTGCCGGGCTCGAGTTGCCGGATGGCGTTCAACGCCGACTGGAAGCTGACAATCCGCATCTGCTCGAACGGCGTGAGGGGGTGTCCGCCGCCGCGACGCGTCGAGTTGCTCCCGCCGCCGACACGGACGATGTTCGGATCGTCGGCGAATGGCGGAGTTGGCCCCTCGTCCGCCGGCCCGGCTTGCGTCGCCGACGCATTCGACGGGTCGACCGGGACCTGGACCGCTTCCGGCTCAAAGGTGTCGATGCCCTCGGCGTCGAGGGCACGGTCGATACCGAGCCGTGCGAGGCGCCAGCAGGCGAAGGCGGGATCGGTGGCGCCGTCGGCGACGGCCTTCTGCGCGCCGGCGAAGCGCGCATGATCCTGGTCGTCGAGTGACAGGCGTTGGCGGTCGAGGTCGCGATCGGCGAAGTCATCGGGCTCGTAGACCATCTCGCGGTCGAGGCGCTCGAACAGGTCGGGGTCCGTCCGCAGGCGGCCGTCGATCAGCAAGGTTTCGAGGCCGGCCACCTGGTCGGGCGCCAGCCAGTCGCGCAGGTCCGGCGGCAGCCCGAGCCACGATCCGGTCGGGTTCCGCTGCAGCCAGTCGAGTGCTTCGATCCCGGCTTCGGCTTGACGCCGGTGCCATTGCCGCTCGGCCCGGCGCTGGGCATGGGCGGCAAGTTCGCCGAGGCGTGTACGCACTTCGTCGGTCGCATCGTTTGGCGTCAGCTCCACCGTGCGGGCGGCGAAGGCATCGAGGGCCGGCGGCGCAGCGGGATCGAGCGGCAATGCACTCAAGGCGGCATCGACCTCGCGCAGGAAGCCATTCTCGCGGGCGCGGGCCAGACGATGGTCGATGGTCTCCCGCCGGGCCGGATCGATCGCCTCGCGGGCATGGGCCAGCAGGCTGGCGGCACCGTCGAGGTCCTTAGCAATCGCGGCCTCGACGGCGCTGGCGTAGAGATCGGAGAGACCGGCCCGTGCGCGCGTCTCGGTCTCGGCTTCGTCCCAGCCGCGGCGCTCGCCCTGCCAGCGCAGCTCCGTCACCGTCGTGCGGCCGAGCTTCTTCAGCCAGGCCGGGTCGTGCCACGAGGTCTCGGCGTCCTGCCGCAGGCCGGCGATGCGCTCGGCCACGCTCGCATCGTCGACCTCGACCGTGGCGCTTTCGGCGAGACGGCCGATGGCGCCGGCCGCCCAGTCCAGGCGCGTGTTGATCGCGGGCTCCACCAGGGCGCGCTGGCGGGGGCCGATGGCCTCGCTGAGCGTGCGCTGCCGCAAGGCCTCCAGTGCCGGGTAGATGCCGGCGATGGCTTCCAGCGCCGCCTCGCCGCTGAGGGAGGAGAGGCCGGTCTCGGGGTCGTGCAGCAGGCCGCGCACACCAGCGGCGAACTCGGTGTCGAGCTTGCGGGCGAACATCTCGTCGATGCGGATCGAGAACTGATCGCTGTCATCCGGCCACGGCGCCGCCGCCGCCTGTGCCACCGGCACGGTCGGGAAAATCTGCGCGGCCATTTCGAGGATTCCTTTCAGGCAAAAGAAAACCGGCGGGCCCAAGGCCCGCCGGTTGTTGATGACCACCTCACCTCCCCCACGCTTCGCGCGGGGCCCCTTCCTCTCCCCCGTGCTTCGCACGGCGGAGAGGACGTTCGAGCGTGGCGCTCCGACGTTGGGGACGGGCGGATGCGCGATCCGCCCATGATAGTCCTTTTCTTAGCCTATTCCTGCTGAACCTGCAACTGCCCCCGCTAGGAAAAAGTAAACCCTCATTCAGGGGCCGGGCGCGGGCCTCTACAGCAGCGGCTCCAGCGCCTCGCGCGTGGTCTTGCCCTCGACCACGGGCACGACCTCGAACTCGACGACCTCCTGCCAGTCGGCGATCCAGCGCTGGAAGGTGGTGACGTCGTCGGTCTCCATGAGCTGGAAGCAGCGGCCGAGATCGGCGCTCACGTAGCTCGCCACGAATTTCAGCCCGTCGGGCAGTGCGCGGCCCTTGTCGCGCAGCTTCCGGTAGACGGCCTTGCCGTCCTGGTTCCTGAACTTCTCGACCACCATGAAGAGCATGTGTCCCTCGCGCATTGCCTCGACTAGTCTAGGCCAAAGCATCGTCAGGAGAGAAAGATGAAGATCGCCGTCGTCGGCGCCGCCGGGCGCATGGGCCGGATGCTGGTGCGCCGCATCGCCGCCACCGAGGGCGTGTCGCTGGCCGCCGCCGCGGAATCGCCCAACAGCAATGCGCTGGGCCGCGACGCGGCCGAGGTCGCGGGGCTGGAGAAGTGCGGCGTGAAGATCGGCGGCGACAGCGCCACCGCCATCGCCGCCGCCGACGTGGTGATCGATTTCACCGTGCCGGCCGCCACCGTGGCCCATGCCGGGATCGCGGCCGACAAGGGCGTCGCCATGGTGATCGGCACGACCGGCCTCGATCCGGCGCAGACCGCGCTGGTGCACGCGGCGGCGAAGAAGGTGCCGATCATGTGGGCGGCCAACATGGCGCTGGGCGTCAACATCCTGATGGCGCTGGTCGAGAAGACGGCGGCCATGCTCGATCCCGCCTACGACATCGAGATCCTCGAGATGCACCACCGCCACAAGATCGACGCGCCCTCGGGCACCGCCCTGGCGCTCGGCCGTTCGGCGGCGGCCGGCCGCAAGGTCGAGCTGGAGAAGGTCTGGCGCCGCAGCCGCGACGGCCACACCGGCGCGCGCCCCACCGGCGAGATCGGCTTCGCCACGCTGCGCGGCGGCGAGGAAGTGGGCGTGCACACGGTGATGTTCGCCTCCGCCGGCGAGCGGCTGGAGCTGACCCACCGCTCGTTCAGCCGCGAGGGCTACGCCATGGGCGCGGTGATGGCGGCCAAGTGGCTCGAGGGCAAGAACCCCGGTCTTTACGGCATGAAGGACGTGTTGGGGCTTTAGGATCTTTCGGACCGCGCGCATCTTGCGCGCTCAGACTCATGAGCGCGCGGGACGCGCGCGGTCCGGAAAAAGCTACTCGTCCCAGGCGTGGCGGTAGCGCGGGCTGCGCATCTCGGCGAGTGCCGCCTTGAGCTGGTCGGCGACCTGCAGGCGCTCGGCGGGAGAGAGAAAGCGGCCGATCACGGCGCGGTTGCCGCGCGAGCTGACGACGAGTCGCTCCGCCGTCGCCTCGACCCGGAGCCAGTAGGCATCGAGCCGGTGCTCCTCGCGCTCGCCGTCGGGCGCCACGCGGTCGACGATCAGCTCGCGGTCGGTCAGCAGCAGCGTCTCGCTGCGGCGCGCGTCGAGGTAAGAGCGCTTGAACAGCCACCACAGCAGCCAGACGTCGAGGCCCATGAAGCCGAGGACCGGCCAGGCACCGAGCACCAGCATCGGCAGGCCGACGACCAGGTTGGCCGCCACGGCGCCGCGGATCACCCAGCGGAAGCTCTGCGGCGAGAGGCTCCGGTAGGGGCTGAGCGAGGTCGCGAAGTGGACCGCCCCGGGACCGGGCGCGGCGGGCGTTTCGGTCATGTTATGAAGCTATATGGCCCTGATGAAGCCCGCAAACATCCCCGAGTTCTTCGCCCGCCTCAGGAAGGCGATGCCGGAGCCCAGGACCGAGCTGGAATACGACAATTTCTACCAGCTCCTGGTGGCCGTGGTGCTGTCGGCGCAGGCGACCGATGTCGGCGTCAACCGCGCCACCGGGCCGCTGTTCGAGATCGTGAAGACGCCGGCCGAGATGGTGGCGCTGGGCGAGAGGAAGCTGATCGAGCACATCAAGACGATCGGCCTGTTCCGCACCAAGGCGAAGAATGTGATCGCGCTCAGCCGGCTGCTGATCGAGCGGCACGGCGGCGAGGTGCCGCACAGCCACGAGGCGCTGCAGGCCCTGCCCGGCGTCGGCCGCAAGACCGCCAACGTGGTGATGAACGTGGCGTTCGGCGAGGCGACCATCGCCGTCGACACCCACATCTTCCGCGTCGGCAACCGCACCGGCCTGGCGCCGGGCAAGAACCCGCTGCAGGTCGAGCTGAAGCTCCTGAAGCGCGTGCCCGAGGAATACCGGCTGCACGCGCACCACTGGCTGATCCTGCACGGCCGCTACACCTGCAAGGCGCGCGCGCCGATGTGCCCAAGCTGCGTCGTGAACGACCTCTGCACGTTCAAGGGGAAGACGGTCGCCCGTTAGTGGCGCGTAGCGCGCCGGTCGCTGAGGTCGAACAGGCGCGGCAGGCTGCGGGCGATCGGAAGGGAGCCTTCCACGCTGGCTTCGCGGTCGGCGATCGCCCGATCGAGCGGCAGGGCAGTCGAGATGATGCGCAGGAGGGTGTCGAACCGGGCCTCGATCAGGGCGCCGCCCGGGCCCTCGCTTTTCACGATGCTGGTGCCGTCCGGCCCGCCCTCGACCAGGAAACTCGCGGACTGCGTCTTGTGGCGCACGCGCAGGACGATCTTGCGCGCCGGCGTGGGGGTGCGCCGGGTGACAGCGTCGAGGCCGAGCAGCACCCAATCGGGCTCAAAAGCGTCGTCTGGGCGCATCGGGAACAGAAAGTGCCCGCCCCAGCGGATCAGCTCGCGAATCGCGGGCTGGAGATCGCGGCCGATGTCGGTCAGTTCGTAGGCGGGAACGTTGAAGGGCGTCGACGTGACGCGCCGCACCACGCCGCTTTCGATCAGGGCATTGAGACGCGCGGTGAGCACCGTGGGACTGACCCCGGTCAATCGGGCGCTGAGGTCGGTGAACCGCTTCGGACCGAGAAGCAGTTCGCGTATGGCCAGCAACGTCCAGCGTTCGCCGACGATTTCAGCCGCCCGGGCAAGGGCACAGAACTGGGCATAGCGGGGACCACTCATCCCGATGGAATGTCAGAGCCGACCCTCGCTCGTCAATTTCCCGAAGCGGGCATCTGCTTCATTTCCGCCACCTTAATCGCGCCGAAAGCGAGATAGGGGCAAGCTTGGGCCATTTTGAGCGCAGCGTCGATGGTGTCGGCATTGACGACGGAGAAGCCTATCAGTGGACTCGGCCCGCCATCCGGCGATATGCCCTGCGCGCTCACCATCATCGATTTTCCAAGCGGTGTGCCGGGATCGACCATGGCGGCGCCCAGGTCGGCGACCCAGGTCTTCCATTTCGCCATTTGTTTGGCGCCCTCCTCGGGTGTCTCGGGCATCTTGCCGCCATGATAGGCGAGAATGTAGTTCGGCATGGGTCTTACCTTTCCGTTTATCAGCGCCGATGGGCCAGGGCGATCAACGGCCCGACGACCGCGAACTGAACCAGCGTGAATGCGGTTTCGAGCATCAGATAGGTCGGCACCGAGGTCATGACGTTCTTGGCTGCGACCGCGAGAGTCGTGAAGGACCAGGACAGGACCGCCAGGCCGAGGCCATAGAGCAGGCCTTGCCCCAGCACGGAGCCCTTCCTGTCAGGAAAAGCGCGCGGGTACAGCCAGGAGAAAGCCATCCCCTGGATGAGCATCGAGGCAAGGCCGAAGGGAATGATCACGTCGTCGCGATACATCGCCAGCTCGCGATAGGCCGGCGCGAAGGCGACCAGGTGCCAGACATAGCCAATGGGGAAACTCGGAAGCAGGTAGGCGGCAACGCCCAGCCAGAAACTGCGCACGATCGGGGCTCCACTCGCGATGTCGAGGAATTGAGTCGCAGAACGCGGATCAGCCGCGCGGCGGTCCTTCGGCGAACGCCGGGACACCCTGACCTACGGGATCCCAGGACGGCGCCCGCGACGCATACACGACCATCTGCGGAGTGAAGAGATCGGGCTCGTCGAGGGTTGCCGCGCGCAGGAAAATCAGCTGCGGCATCGCTGCGTTCCTCGCGTAGACCCCCGTCCCGCAGGCCGGGCAGAACGCGCGGACGACCTCGGTGCCGCTGTCGGCTTTGGAATGGAACTCCTTCACCTCGCCGTGGACCGTGATGGCGTCCCGCGCGAAGCCCATCATCGCGGCATGACCGGCGGCGCTGCTCTTGCGGCAGTCGGTGCAATAGCACTTCACCTGGAAGTGCGGCTCAGCTGTACCGCTGTAGCGCACCGCGCCGCACAGGCATTGTCCGGAAACCTGCATCTCCTCATCTCCTCGATACTACGTTTAGCGTAGTAACTTGTACTAATATGGGAGTCAAGCGGGCCCGTCCTTGGGCAAGCACCACCGGGCGCGAGCCAAGACCAAACCGGGACCCGGCAGCCGGCGACCTAGACCGGCGTGGTGCGCAGCCGGCCCTCGTAGTCGCGCTTGCCGAGCGGCACGCCGCGCGAGCGCAGGATGTCGTAGGCGGTGACGGCGTGGAAATGGAAGTTGGGCAGCGAGAACGACAGGATGAAGGTCTCCGACGTGAAAGCGTGTTGTCGCGGCGCCCAAGGCCTCCAGGAGCGATCGTTCTCGTCGAGCGGGCGGTGGAGGGTGATGTTCAGCGCCTTGCCGGCCCAGCCATCGACCTCGGCGGGCGTGAGCGCCTCCAACGCCGCGATCGCCTCGTCCACCAACGCCCGCAGCCCGGCGAAGGGCATCGCCCCGATCAGCGGCGGCGGAGCGAAGACGCCGGTCTTCACCGCCTCAAGCCCCCACACCGCATGATGCGACAGGGCTTCGATCTGGAAGTGAAACGGCGCCATGTCGGCGATCAGTCGCGCCTGCACCAGGTCGTCCGGGTCGGCGCCGGTCTCGGCGCAGTGCTTCGCGGCGCGCTGAAGGAAGCCCGCGACGGCCCTGCCGGTCTGCAGGAAGGTCGGCACGCTGAGCTCGTAGAGTGAGGTCGCCATCCGGCTTTCCTTGCCCTAGCGGCCGAGCGCCATCGCCAGTCGCGCGCCCAACAGCTTCCAGATGAAGCGGACCGAGAAGCCCGGATAGGTGGGAACGTCGCGCGGGATCGCTGCCGGGTCCGGCGCGAATTTCGTGCAGACGCGCATCGCAACGGGCGGCGCCGCGCCCTCGATGCGACCGCGATAGACCGGCACCCAATGCCTGGAATCGTCGAAGGTCATGACCATCGCCGAATTGCAGCAAGTCGCGACCATGCGGTTGGTGTCGGTTTTCGGCTTGAGCTTGTCGCTCTGCAGCAGCCCGCCGCCTTTGGTGCAGCGCACCCGGTCCTTGCGGAAGAGCACGTAGGCGACGCCGCCGTCGGGATCGCGCACCGGAGGCGCGTTGGGCAGCGCCTCGATGCGGCGTGCTCCTTCCTGACAATCGTCGCAGTAACAGACGACGCCGAGGATCGGGTCGCCCGCCGCCTCGTATTCGACGCTGCCGCAGGCGCAGCGAGCGATCATGAGGGGGCGATCACGCCAGCGCCCGCAAGCCGACTCGCAACGCGTCCGCATCGTCGAGCAGCTTCTCGATCCTGGCGTGCTCGCGCTGCCAGACCGGCACGGCGGCGGCGAGACGGCGATGGCCCGCTTTCGTGAGCGTCAGCAGCCGGCCGCGCCGGTCGGCCGGATCGACGGCGATCTCGACAAGGCCATCCCGCTCGAGCGGCTTCAGCGCGGCGGTCAGGGTCGTGCGATCCATCGCCAGCAGGCTCGCGACCGCGCCGATCGACGCGGGCTCCGGCCGGTTGAGCGACATCAGCAGCGAGAACTGGCCGTTGGTGAGGCCGAACGGCCGGAACGCCTCGTCGAAATGACGCGCCAGCACGCGCGCGCCGCGCTGCGCGGCGAGGCACAGGCAATTGTCGCGCACGTGCGCAGTCGTTTCGTAGCGGACGGCGGCCTTTGACATGCTGCAATCATGTTGATATCAACTCATCATGTCAAGATGACCCGAGGAGGAACGATCATGACCTATGTGCAAGGATTCGTCGTTCCGGTGCCCGCCGCGAACAAGGAAGCCTACCGCAAGCTCGCCGCCGATTTCGCCCCGGTGCTCAAGGAGTACGGTGCGACCCGCCACGTCGAGGCGTGGGGCGACGACGTGCCGGACGGCAAGGTCACCGACTTCAAGGGCGCGGTGAAGGCCGGGCCGGACGAGGTCGTCGTCTTCGCCTGGCTGGAGTTTCCCAGCAAGGCGGCGGCCGACGCGGCGCACGCGAAGATCATGGCCGACCCGCGCATGAAGGACATGGGGCCGATGCCGTTCGACGGCCAGCGCCAGATCGTCGGCGGCTTCTCCTCGATGATCGACGAGAAGACGGGGGGCAAGACGGGTTATGTCGACGGCTACCTGGTGCCGGTTCCGGCCGGCAACAAGGAGGCCTATCGCGAGATGGCGACCAGAGCGGCGGCGCTGTTCAGGGAATTCGGCGCGATCCGCGTGGTCGAGGCGTGGGGCGAGGACGTGCCCGACGGCAAGGTCACCGACTACAAGGGCGCGGTGAAGGCCACGGCTGACGAGAAGATCGTCTACTCGTGGGTCGAGTGGCCGTCCAGGCAGGTGCGCGACGCGGGCTGGAAGAAGATGATGGAAGACCAGCGCATGAAGGATCAGCAGATGCCGTTCGACGGCAAGCGCATGATCTACGGCGGCTTCGTGCCGATCGTCGACGTCTAGTGCTCACACGCTTCCCCTTGGCGGACTCCGCCAAGGGGAAGTGCCCTCGTCTTACGAGGGCGATGGGGTTCATGCCCCCTCCGTCACCGTAAGACGGTGACACCTCCCCCGCAGACGAGGGAGGACAGCGACTTCAGCGAAAGGACACACGATGCCAACCGCCAAGAACACGATCTGCGTCTGGTACGACAAGGATGCCGAGGCGGCCGCCCGCTTCTACGCCGCGACCTTTCCCGACAGCAAGGTGACGGCGGTCCACAAGGCCCCCAGCGACTACCCGTCGGGCAAGAAGGGCGACGCGCTGACCGTCGAATTCACCGTTGCCGGAATCCCCTGCCTCGGCCTCAACGGCGGGCCCATGTTCAAGCACAGCGAGGCCTTCTCGTTCCAGATCGCCACCGACGACCAGGAAGAGACCGACCGCTACTGGAACGCCATCGTCGGCAACGGCGGGCAGGAGAGCGCCTGCGGCTGGTGCAAGGACAGATGGGGCGTCTCCTGGCAGATCACGCCGCGCGTGCTGACCGAGGCGATGGCGGCCGGCGGCGACGAGGCCCGGCGCGCCTTCGAGGCGATGATGGACATGACGAAGATCGACGTCGCCCGGATCGCGGCGGCGCGAAAGGGCTGACGGACGCCGGATCAGGCAGCCTCGGCGGTGATCTTGTCGCTTTCGTTGTCGACGACGACCGACGTCTCGAAGTAGCGGATGTCAGGCGGCGCGCCGTAGCGCTCGGCGATATAGGCCTGCCATTGCGGCGTGTAGACCGCTTCGGCGTCGGCGCGGCTCTTCCAGAGATAGACGCCGCCGCCGATCCGCTTGTCGGCGTCGAACAGGTAGTATTTGCGCACCAGGCCCTTCATGCCGCGGTACTTGGGCGCCGAGCCCTTGAACAGCTCGGCGGCTTTCCTGGCGTCGATGTCGGCCGGCAGCCTGAAATTGACGATGGCGGTGATCATGCACGCCTCCCTCTAGGCCTGGGCGCGCTCCTCGCGGACGCTCCAGAGCAGCGCGAAACCTAGCACCAGGAAGAACAGCACGCACGCCATGCCGATCCGGGTGGAGCCCGAGGCCGTGGTGACGATGCCGATGGCCAGCGGCGCCATCCAGGCGGTGGCGCGGCCGGACAGCGCGAACAGGCCGTAGAACTCGCCGCTCATGCCTTCCGGCGCGATGCGGCCGATCATGGTGCGGCTGGCCGCCTGCATCGGCCCCATGCAGAAGCCGAGGAGCAGCGCGAAGCCCATCAGCACCTTCTCCTGGGCCGAGCCGAACAGGCCGCGCGTCGGGCTGAGCGGTTCGGCCGGCACGAGGTAGAAGACGTGGTTGGCGGTGACGCCGACGATGCCGACCGTCGCGATGACGACGCCGGCGACGGCGAGCTGCACCGTGCGCTTGCTGCCGATCCAGTCGTCGAGCTTGCCGCCCAGGAAGGCGCCGGGAATGGCGAACACGGTGAGGATGATGCCGAAGATGCCGAGCGTCACCGTGCTCCAGCCGAAGGTCGCGGCGGCATAGACGCCGCCGAAGGCGATGATGGCGGCGAGCCCGTCATTGTAGAGCATGAAGGCGATGAGATAGCGCAGCGCATTGCCGAAGCGCGGGATCCGCTTCAGCGTCGACCAGAGGGAGCGGCCGCCCTCGCGCGCGGCGGCGAGCAGATTCTGGCGCCGTGCGCCGTTGGAGTCGGGCGTGAACAGGAACATCGGCAGCACGAAGATCGCAAGCCATAGCGCCGATGCGGGGCCCACCAGGCGCTCGAGCTCGTGCGTCGCGGGATCGAGACCGAACAGCGGGCGATCGTTGCTGGCCGCGAGCCCGAACATCGCGGGCATCGACACCGCGAGCACGGCGAACAACGACACCAGGCCGCCGCAATAACCCAGGCCCCAGCCGAAGCCCGACAGCCAGCCGATGCGCTCGGGCCGCACGATGCCGGGAAGCTGCGCGTTGTTGAACACGATCGACATCTCCGCGCCGACCGTGGCGAGGATGACCGCCCAGCTGATCGGCAGGATGAGGTCGGGCCGGTTGGGATAGGCGAACCACAGGCCGGCGCATCCCACGGCGAGCAGGAGCTGGAAGGCCAGGATGAACGGCTTGCGCCGGCCGCCGGCGTCGGCCATGGCGCCGAGGAACGGGCTCAGCAGCGCGATCAGGATGCCCGAGGCCGACTGCGTGAACGCCCAGGCCGACTGGCCCTGCACCGGATCGCCGACCAGCACGTTGGCGAAATAGGGCGCGAAGATGAAGGTCGTGATGATGGTGAAGAAGGGCTGGTTGGCCCAGTCGAACAGGGCCCAGCTGAACTGGCCGAGCTTCGAGGCTTCGCGCGGGGTCTCGGTCGCCGGCTGGACGCTCATACGAGTTCCACGCGTGCATGGCGACGGGCCGCCGTGGCGAGACGCCGATCATGAGTAATGAGAGCGGCGTCGAGCACCTCGGCCAACGCGACATACATCGCGTCGTAGGCGCTGAAGTTGTTTCGCAGGGCCAATACCCGGGAAAGGAGAAAGCCGTGTGGATGCCGCCGGATGGGGAAAGCCATGAAGTCGTCGAGAGCAGCCTCGGCTCGCTCTCCGTCGATCTCGCCGGCCAACGCGAAGCGGCGAATGACCTGGGCGATCTCGACATCGAGCAGGTGCGGCGCGTGGAGGGTCGGCGCGGCGGCCAACAGCCGGGTTTCGATGCCTGCGCCCCGCGGCGTGCGCAGCAGGACTTCGAGCAAGGCCGAAGCGTCGACGACGATCACCTGCTGTCGCGTTCGGCACGCACGGCGTCTGCCGTATCGACCGACAGCGTGACAGGCGGGCGGCGCGCCAAACGCGCTCGCAATTCTTCGATCGTCGGCCGCTCGGCCACTTCCCGAATCTGCTGCAGCAGGTAGTCGGACAGGGACATGCCGGCGAGCGCCGCCCGCGATTTGAGCCGGCGGTGCAGGGCGTCCGGCACGTTGCGAATCTGGATCATCGCGGACATGTGCGGAGCATCAATACATGTGCAGCACATGTCAAGCCTTGGCCCGCCATGGCAGCTGCCGGATCGCGTCGCGGTTGGTGGGCGAAAACACCTTCTGCATCGCCGCCTGCCAGGGCAGCCAGAGCTGCGCCACGTGCTCGGCCGGATCGAGGGTCGCCACCGTCAGCTCCGGCACCTGGAAGCTGAACACGTGCTCGACATTGTGCGTGACGTCGGGGGCGTAGCGGGCGCGCCATTGCGGCCAGATCTCGTAGCGGTTGGTTTGCCGCCAGTCGGTCAGCGTGCCCAGCGAGAGTCCGGTTTCCTCCAGGAGCTCGCGCCGCGCCGTCGCCTCGAGGTCGGGGTCGTCGGGCTCGCGCGAGCCCGTCACCGACTGCCAGAGGCCGCCGACATGCTTCCCGGCGTCGGCCCGTTCCAGCAGCAGCACGTCGAGCCGGGGCGTATGCACCACGACCAGCACCGATTCGGGGAGCTTGAAGGCCATCGGGACCAGCATATAAGGTCCCGCGGCAGATTTCCGAGGGGACAATGAGCAAAGAGCTTCAGGCCACCATCGATGCGGCGTGGGAACAGCGCGACGGCATCAACAGCGCGACCAAGGGGCCCGTCCGCGACGCGGTCGAGGCGGCGATCGCCGGCCTCGACGACGGCAGCTTCCGCACCGCCCAGAAGTTCGGCGACGAATGGGTCGTGAACCAGTGGCTGAAGAAGGCCGTACTGCTCTCCTTCCGGCTCTACGATTCGGTGCCGATGGACGGTGGCGCGTCGTTCCCGGGCCTCGGCGCCGCGCCGTGGTTCGACAAGGTGCCGCTCAAGACCACCGGCTGGGACGCCCAGCGCTTCGCCAAGGCGGGCTTCCGCGCCGTGCCGGGCTCGGTCGTGCGCCGCGGCTCCTACATCGCGCCGTCGGTCGTGCTGATGCCGTCGTTCGTGAACCTCGGCGCCTATGTCGACAGCTCGACCATGGTCGACACCTGGGCGACCGTCGGCTCGTGCGCCCAGATCGGCAAGAACTGCCACCTCTCGGGCGGCGTCGGCATCGGCGGCGTGCTCGAGCCGCTGCAGGCCAACCCGGTCATCATCGAGGACAATTGCTTCATCGGCGCCCGCTCCGAGGTCGTCGAGGGCGTGATCGTCGGCACCGGCGCGGTGCTGTCGATGGGCGTGTTCATCAGCGCGACCACCAAGGTCGTCGACCGCGCCACCGGCCAGATCCACATCGGCAAGGTGCCGCCCTATTCTGTCGTCGTGCCGGGCAACATCGGCGGCGGCCCCGACCGGCCCTCGACCTATTGCGCGGTGATCGTGAAGACCGTCGACGAGCGCACGCGCTCCAAGACCTCGATCAACGAGCTGCTGCGCGACTAGCCTTCTCTTATTACAACCGTCGGTAGGTTTACCAATGCTCGGCGACAGCGACAATCGCTGTCGTATGCAGCTCGCCCATCGATCTTTTCGGACAGGAGCTCTCGCGGCTCGCTTGATCGCGGCGGCGATGCTGCTGTGGCCACTGACGTCCTGCCATGTGCTGTTGGCGTTTCCCTGCCTGGCGATGGACTGCCCGACAACAGTCAAAAGCATTCCGCCATACAATGACCCTTTCGCGCGCGCCCTCGCCAAGGGCGACGATCTGAAAGCAGTCCCGTCTCTTCTGGCACGCATATCCCAGAGCCAGTTCGACGCGTTGGAGCGGCGTTGGCCGGCGGAGCCGTCATGCGATCAGACTGCGGCAGTCGGATGTCGCTACAAGATCGCCGTGGAGGTCACGGAAACCGAGGGTTTCAGATCGGACCCCGCCGGTTGCGCGCTTCTGGAAGTCGCCGTCGTCGACGGACAGGGAGGTCGCATCGACGTGCGACGGCTGAGCTACCGCACCATGCAGTGTCCGCAGAAGCCTGTCACGACAGATGGCGCTTCCACTCCGGCTGGTTCTTCAGGTGCGCGCCTTCCTTAGCGAGGATCTTGGCGGTGCGGTCGGGCGCGAAGCCCAGCTCGACGAAGGCCGGTCCGACATTGGCGACCTCGCGGTAGTCGGCGATCTTGCCGTCGCGGAGCGTCATCATCGAGCAGCCCTCGAAGCCGACTCGCTTGCCCTTGGCCTCCGGCAGCTTCGAGACGTAGCTGAACGTGTAGTAGGCATAGAGCATCCGGCCGTCGCTCACCGGCCGGTGCATCTCCCAGCGGAATTCGTGGGCGGTGCGGTAGAACCAGTCGTCGATCATCTCGGCGATCTTTTCGCGGCCCTTGAAGTCGCCATAGAAGACGTCGTGGTAGACGCCGTCCTCGGTGAACAGGCCGGCAAAAGCCTTGCCGTCCCGCTTCTCGACGGCGGCGCAGAATGACTTCAGCAGCGCTGACGTATCCATGTATTTCCTCCCGGATCGGCGCAATCATGACTAAACTCGACGACCCTGCAAAGGAGACTGCGGCATGAGCCTTTGGATCGTCCTCGGCATCGTCGTCGTGATCGGCTTGTGGCTGATCGCCGTCTACAACGGCCTGGTCGGCGGCCGGAACCAGGCGCAGACGGCGTGGAGCCAGATCGACGTGCAGCTCAAGCGCCGGCACGATCTCATTCCCAACCTCGTGCAGGTCGTGAAGGACGCCATGGGCTACGAGCAAGAGACGCTCACCAAGGTGATCCAGGCACGCAACAACGCCGTCGCGGCGAGCGGCAATCCCGCACAGGCAGGTCCCGCCGAGGCGGCACTGTCTCAGGCCACGCGCGGCCTGTTCGCCCTGATGGAGAACTATCCGCAGCTCAAGGCGAACGAGAACGTCATGCAGCTCCAGGAGGAGCTGACCACGACCGAGAACAAGATCGCCTTTGCGCGCCAGTTCTACAACGACTCGGTCAACGCCTATAACACGCGCCGCCAGAGCTTCCCGGCCGTGCTGGCGGCGGCCTCGCTGGGCTTCGGGCCGATGGATCTCTTCTCGATGCCGGAGACCGAGCGCGAAGTGCCGAAGGTCGCGCTGCGCTAGGCAGTCCCGAGGCAGGGGCGCATGGCCGCCACCACCGACTTCGTCGCCGCGCAGAAGGAGAACCGCCGCAACACGCTGCTGTTGCTGGTGGCGCTGACGGCGCTCGCCGCCCTGGTCGGCTATCTGATCGGCTGGATCCTCGAGACAGAGGGCTCCGACCGGATGCCGGCAGTGAGCGCGCTGGGCATCGGTGCGGCCGGCCTGCTGGCGGCGGTCAGCGTCGTGTGGAGCCTGATCTCGCTCGCGGTCGGCGACCGCATGGTGCTGGCAATGGCCGGCGCGAAGGAGATCGAGAAGGCCGACGCGCCGCAGCTCTACAACGTGGTCGAGGAGATCTCGATCGCCGCCGGTGTGCCGATGCCCCGGGTGATGGTGCTCGAGACCGAGGCGCTCAACGCCTTCGCCACCGGCAACCGGGTTGGCAACGGCACCATCGCCGTCACCCGCGGGCTGCTCGACACGCTCAGCCGCGACGAGCTGCAGGGCGTGGTGGCGCACGAGATGGCCCATCTCGCCAACCTCGACACACGCTACATGGTCGTGGTCGGCGTCACCGTGGGACTGATTGCGCTGGTCTGCGACATGAGCCTGCGCACCCTGAACTGGGGCTCCACACAACGCCGCAGCGACAGCAAGGGCAGCTCGGGCGGCGGCCTTCTGATCATCGTGCTGCTGGTGGTGGCGGTCCTGGCGCCGCTGGCGGCCAAGGCGGTGCAGATGGCGGTGTCGCGGCAGCGCGAGTATCTCGCCGATGCGACGTCGGTTCAGTTCACGCGCAATCCCGAGGGCCTCATCTCCGCCCTTGGCAAGCTCGCCGAAAAGGCGGCACCCTTCCCCGGCGTGAGCCGTGCCACGCAGCATCTCTTCATCGTCAATCCCATCCATGAGTTCACATCCAAGACACCGGCGCTTCTGGCCACGCACCCCGATATCCAGGATCGCATCGCTCGCCTGCGCAATCTGGGCGGCTAGCGCGGGCTTTGCCGCGGCGTTCGACCTGCAGGGCCATCGCGGAACGCGCGGGCTGGCGCCCGAGAACACGCTGGCCGCCTTCAAACTGGCGCTCGATCTCGGCGTGACGACGCTCGAAACCGACCTCGCCGTCACCCGCAACAACGAGCTGGTCATCAGCCACGATCCGGTGCTGAACCCCGACCTGACGCGCGAGCCGGATGGGCAGTGGCTCGCGGCCCCCGGGCCGGCGATCCGCACCCTCACGCTCGACGATCTCCGACGCTACGACATCGGCCGGGTCAACCCCGCGAGCAAGTATGGCCGGCAATGGCCCGAGCAGAAGCCGGTCGACGGCCAGCGCTTCCCCACACTTGCCGAGCTCTTCGCTGCGGCGGGACCGGGCGTGCGCTTCAACATCGAGATCAAGACCGACCCCAACAAACCCGATCTCACGATCGATCCCGTCCCGTTCGCGCGCCTCGCTGTCGATGCAATCCGCAAGGCAGGCGCCGCATCGCGCAGCACGCTGCAGTCGTTCGATTGGCGCGGCCTTCTTGAGGTGAAGAAGCTTGCCCCCGAGATCGCCACCGGCTGCCTCACCATCGAGAGCAACAACTTCGACACGGTGCAGCGCGCGAGCGGCCAGCGCTCGCCCTGGCTGGGCGGGCTCGATCTTGCCGCGCATGGCGGCTCCGTGCCGAGGCTCGCCAAGGCGGCAGGTTGCGCCACGTGGTCGCCCTTCTGGCGCAACGTCACAGCGGAGAACGTCAAGGAGGCCCAGGCGCTGGGGCTCAAGGTCGTGCCCTGGACGGTGAACGTGCCGGCCGAGATGGCCCGCCTGATCGATCTCGGCGTCGACGGCCTGATCACCGACTATCCCGACCGGGCAAAGCCGGTTCTGGCAGCCAAGGGCCTGAAATCCCGCTAGGCAGTTGACTCCTGCCGTCTTGTGTTCTGTATACAATGCATGCGGCCCATCCTTCCCGAACCGGATCTTTCCGAACGCATCCACGATTCCGTCCTCGAGGCGATCTGCTCGGGCGTACTGAAGGCCGGCGCACGCATCACTCAGGAGGAGCTGGCCCAGAAGTTCGGCGTGTCCCGCCAGCCGGTCCTGCAGGCGATGATGCTGCTGCGCCGCGAGGGCTTCCTGATCGATGCCGGACGCAAGGGTGTCTGCGTGGCGCCGCTCGACGTCCAGCAGGCGCGCAATCTCTACGTGGTGCGGGCAGCCCTCGACGGCGCTGCCGCCCGGCTCGCCGCCGCCAACTACACGCCGCACCTCGTGCAGCGTGGCCGCCAGCTCATTGAGGTGGGCCGGCGCGCCGTGGCCAGCGGCTACGTGCCGTCGGTCATCGAGGCCGATATCGACTTCCACCTGTTCATCTACGAGGCGTCGGGCAACCCGCTGTTCGGCGAGACCGCGCAGCAGCATTGGCAGCATCTGCGCCGGGTGATGGCTGCAGCGCTCAGCGAAGAGGATTTGCGCGTCAGCGTGTGGGACGAGCACGAAGGCATCCTGCGCGCCCTCGAAGCGGGCGAGGCCAGCGAGGCCGAAGCGCTTTGCCGCGGCCATGCCGAGCAGATGGCCGACATTCTCACGGGGCGCCTGAAAGTCGTGATTTCCCGCGCCGCCTGACGCGGCGCCATCCAACAAGAACAGGAGGAACCGCCATGAAGCTCACCGCTGAGCAGCTCAGGCAATTCGACGAAGAAGGCTACCTCTTCTTCCCGGACTATTTCTCGCCCGCGGAGACGGCGATCCTGAAATCCTCGGTGCCCGAGGTGTTCGCCCAGCGGCGTGCCGAAAACGTGCGCGAAAAGACCGGTGATGTCGTGCGCACGGCCTTCGCGGTCCATACCTATCATCCGGTGTTCGAGGCGCTGGTCCACCATCCGCGCTTCGTCGAGCCGGCCGAGCAGATGCTGGGTGACAAGACCTACATCCACCAGTTCAAGATCAATGGAAAGGCCGCCTTCGACGGCGATGTCTGGCAGTGGCACCAGGACTACGGCACCTGGAAGGCCGACGACGACATGCCCGAGGCGCGCGCCATGAACCTCGCGGTGTTCATGGACGAGGTGAACGAGTTCAACGGCCCGCTGTGGTTCATCCCGAAGAGCCACAAGAAGGGCGCGATCGAGGCGAGCCACGACCTCACCACGACATCGTATCCCTTGTGGGTGATCGACAACGACACGATCGCCAAGCTGGTGAAGCAGGGCGGCATCGTGGCGCCCAAGGGCGGCCCGGGCTCGGCGATCTTCTTCCACGGCACGCTGGTGCACGGCAGCCCGCCGAACATGTCGCCGTGGGACCGCCAGATCATCTACGTGACCTACAACGCGGTCTCCAACGCCATTCGCCGCTTCAAGCGGCCGGACTACATCGCGCACCGCGACTTCACGCCGATCGACCCGTGGGAAGACGACGCCGTGATGCGCGCCGCCCGACGCAAGGCCGCCGCGGAATAACCAAGAAAATCCGGAGGAAACGATGAGTCTCCATCGCATGCTCATGGCGCGCGCGGCCGAGGGGAAGCCGCTGCGCATCGGCGTCATCGGCGCCGGCAAGTTCGGCTCGATGTACCTGTCGCAAATCCCGACGACGCCCGGCATTCACCTGGTCGGCATCGCCGACCTCTCGCCTGATCGCGCGCGCGAGAACCTGGCGCGGCTCGGTTGGAAGCCCGACATCACCTCGGCCAGCTCGTTCGACGACGCGCTGCGCCACGGAGCCACGCACCTGACGGACGACTGGCGCGCGCTGGTCAGCAACCCGCGCATCGACATCATCGTCGAATCCACGGGTGATCCGATCGCCGCCGTCGAGCACGCGCTCGAAGCCTTCAAGCACGGCAAGAGCGTGGTGATGGTGACGGTCGAGGCTGACGCCTTCTGCGGCCCGTTGCTCGCCCGGCGCGCTGCGCAGGCCGGCGTCATCTACAGCCTGGCCTACGGCGACCAGCCGGCGCTGATCTGCGAGCTGGTCGACTGGGCCCGCACCTCGGGCTTCGAGGTGACGGCGGCCGGCCGCGGCCACAAGTGGCTGCCGCACTTCGCGCAATCGACGCCCGAGACGGTGTGGAAGTACTGGGGCCTCAACGAGGAGCAGGCCAAGCGCGGCGGCCTCAATCCGAAGATGTTCAACTCCTTCCTCGACGGCTCCAAGCCCGCCATCGAAAGTACCGCCGTCGCCAACGCCACCGGCCTCACGCCGGCGCCGGACGGGCTCGCCTTCCCGCCCTGCTCGGTCGAGGACCTGCCCTTCGTCATGCGGCCGGCGTCCGAGGGCGGCCAGCTCCACCACAAGGGCCAGGTCGAGGTCGCCTCGTCGCTCGAGAAGGACGGCCGCGCCATCCCCTACGAGATCCGCAAGGGCGTCTGGGTCGTGTTCGAGGCGGCGACCGAGTACCAGAAGAACTGCTTCGAGGAGTACATGCTCTGCACCGACCCCAGCGGTCGGTACTCGGTCATGTACAAGCGCTGGCACCTGATCGGCCTCGAGGTCGGCATGTCGGTGGCCTCGATCGGGCTGCGCAAGGAGCCGACCGGCACCGCCATCGGCTTCCACGCCGACGTCATCGCCACCGCCAAGCGCGACCTCAAGCCCGGCGAGATGCTGGACGGCGAGGGCGGCTACACGGTCTACGGCAAGCTCTTCCCGTCGGAGAAGTCGACGGGCCTCGGCAGCCTGCCCTTGGGCCTCGCGCACAACGTGAAGCTGCTGAAGCCGATCAAGGCCGGCCAGTCGCTCACCTACGCCGACGTGGCGATGGACGAGTCGCTGACCGCGGTGAAGATCCGCCGCGAGATGGAGCGCGACTTCGCCCCGGCCGCAGCCAGGATCGCGGCACAGTAGGCACGGACGACGCCAGTTTCCGAACACGAGTTGTTCGGGAACTGTCCGGCCAGGTGTTCGCAAATCGGTTCGCCAATCGCCGGATTTTCAAGTTCGGCCAATCGCTCGCTGGCGATTTCCTGAACAGCGCCGCGTGCGATTTCGACTCAGGCTCGATTCGCGGACTTGTTCAGCACTCTGTCGTCGCGCGCGGGGTAGTCCCCGCGCTGGAGGCGAAGCCTCAGGATGACGGGCTGCGGTCAGGACCGGCCCATGATAGTCTTTTTCCTAGCATATTCCTGCTGAACCTGCAAGTCCTTCAGGTGCCGGCAAATGATCCGTTCGTTTGACGTCATCTAATGTTCATGTGAAAGTCATATGAACGAAAACAACGACCTTCACTGTTCATTCGAACAATGCAGGCCGAACGGGACAGGAAACGGGTTCAGGATCCGGCAATGCTGGCGGAAGATCGCGCGCGCGCCATCGTGGAGCTCGTCCGGACCGACGGGTTCCAGGCCATTGAGGCCCTGGCCACCCAGTTCGGGGTGACACCGCAGACGATCCGCCGCGACGTCAACCAGCTCTGCGACCGCGGCCTGCTGCGCCGCCGACACGGCGGCGTCGAGCTGCCGCCCGAGGGCGAGAACCTCGCCTACCCCGCCCGCCAGGTCCTCAACATCGACGCCAAGCGCCGCATCGCCCAGCTCGTGGCCCGAGAGGTCCCCGACGGCGCCTCCCTGTTCTTCGGCATCGGCACGACGCCCGAGCAATGCGCGCAGGCGCTGGCCGACCATGCGGGCCTGCGTGTCATGACCAACAACCTCAACGCCGCCCTGGCGCTCAGCCGCAATGCCTCGTGCGAGATCACGGTCGCCGGCGGACGCCTGCGCAACCTCGACCGCGATGTGGTGGCGGGCGACGCGCACGGCTTCTTCAGCCGCTTCGCCGTCGACATCGGCATCTATGGCGTCGGCGGCGTCGCCGAGGACGGCACGCTGCTCGACTTCAGTCCCGACGAGGTGACGATGCGTAGCGAGCTGGCGCAGCATTGCCGGCAGCGCTTCCTGGTCCTCGATCATTCCAAGTTCGGCCGCGGCGCCACCGTGCGCGGCGGCCACATCGCCGAGGCGAGCGTCGTGTTCACCGATCGCCCGGCTCCTGTCGCCATCGCCCGGCAGTTGGGCGATGCCGGCGTGCGTCTCGTGTTCTGGTCCGACGACGTCGCTTCAAACGGTTCGACAAGTCAAACAAGGAGGGGCTGATCCCATGTTGAAACATCTCGCACTCGCCGCCGTACTCGGCGTCGCCGCACTGGCCAACGTGACCGACGCCGCCGCCCAGCAGCGCGCCATCTGCTACAACTGCCCGCCGGAATGGGCCGACTGGGGCTCGCAGCTCAAGGCCATCCAGGCCAAGCTCGGCATCCAGGTGCCGCCGGACAACAAGAACTCCGGCCAGGCGATCGCCGCCCTGATCGCGGAGAAGGCCAACCCGGTGGCCGACGTCACCTATCTCGGCGGCATCGCGGCCGATCCGGCCAAGGACGCCGGCGTGCTGGCGCCCTACAAGCCGAAGAACTGGGAGAAGATCCCGACCGACCTCAAGGATCCCGACGGCAACTGGTTCACGATCCACTCCGGCACGCTCGGCCTGTTCGTGAACAAGGCGGCGCTCGGCAACAAGCCGGTGCCGCAGAGCTGGGCCGACCTGCTGAAGCCCGAGTACAAGGGCCTGGTCGGCTATCTCGACCCGACGTCGGCGGCGGTCGGCCAGCTCGGCGTGATGGCGATCAACCTGGCGCTGGGCGGCACCTACGACAATCTCGATCCCGCCATCAAGTTCTTCAAGGAGCTGGCGAAGAACCAGCCGATCGTGCCGAAGCAGACCTCCTACGCCCGCGTGATCTCGGGCGAGATCCCGATCCTGCTCGACTACGATTTCAACGCCTATCGCGGCCAGTACACCGACAAGGCGCCGGTGCAGTTCGTCATCCCGAAGGAGGGCACGCTGGTGTTCCCCTACGTGATGGGCCTGGTGAACAAGGGCCCCAACCCGGCCAACGGCAAGAAGGTGCTCGACTTCGTGCTGTCGGACGACAGCCAGGCGATGTGGGGCAATGCCTACCTGCGCCCGGTGTTCGCCGACAAGCTTTCGGCCGAGGCCAAGGCCAAGTTCCTGCCCGACGCGGAATACGCCCGCGCCAAGCCGGTCGACCTGAAGAAGCTGGCGAAGGCGCAGGCCCAGATCGTCGAGCGCTATCGCAAGGAAGTGAACTGACCGGCCATGTGTTGGCGGGGCGACGGCTAGGTCGCTCCGCCAATACCAACTAAGACCTCACCCTGAGGAGCGCTCCGCAGGAGCGCGTCTCGAAGGGTGGGCACGAGCACCTCGCCTGCTGCCCATCCTTCGAGACGGCGCTTCGCGCCTCCTCAGGATGAGGGTGCATCAAGGAATCGCCAATCATGCGGCACGAAGTCCGCCGACTGATCCTTCTCCTGCTGCCGGCCGGCATCTTTTTCGCGGCCTTCTTCCTGCTGCCGATGGCGCGGCTGTTCTTCATCGGCGGCAGCGGCAAGACCGGATGGGCGGCCTATGTCGCCATCCTGACCGATGCCAACTATCTCGGCAGCCTGGTCTCGACGCTCGGCGTGGCGACCGCGACGACGGTGGCGACGCTGATCATCAGCGGCATTTCCGGCGTGTTCCTGCAGCGCCACAAGTTTCCCGGCAACGGCACCCTCGTGGCGATGCTGACCTTCCCGCTCGCCTTTCCCGGCGTGGTGATCGGCTTCATGGTCATCATGCTGGCCGGCCGCCAGGGGCTGATCGGCCAGGTCACGCAGGCGCTCACGGGCGAGAAGCTGGTGTTCGCCTACACCATGTCCGGCCTGTTCATGGGCTACGTCTACTTCTCCATCCCGCGCACCATCCTCACCGTGATGGCCGCCGCCGAGAAGCTCGACCCCAAGCTCGAGGAGGCGGCGCGTTCGCTCGGCGCCTCGCCGTGGCGCGTCGCGCTGGACGTCATCCTCCCCGGCCTGAAGCCCGCCTTCATCTCCGCCGGCGCGATCTGCTTCGCGACGGCCGTCGGCGCCTTCGGCACCGCCTTCACGCTGGCCGCCAGGATCAACGTGCTGCCGATGGTGATCTATACCGAGTTCACCCTGTCGGCGAACATCGCCATGGCAGCGGCGCTGAGCTTCGTGCTGGGCATCGTCACCTGGCTGGTGCTCGCGGTGGCACGCACGGCGGCAGGGTCCACAGTGGCGGCGGCGGGTTGAGATGAAGCATCGCGGCCTCTTCTACCTTCAGCTCGGCTTCACGCTGCTGGTCAGCGCGTTCCTGATCGTGCCCGTCGTGCTGTCGATCATGGCGGGCCTCACAGTCAACTACTTCGTCGGCATCGAGAGCGGCCTGACTTTGCGTTGGGTGTTCGAGGTCTGGAACGGCTATCGCGACACGATCTTCCTCTCCATCGGCCTGTCGCTGGCCTGCCTCGCCGTCACGTTGATCCTGGGCGTGCCGACCGCCTACGTGTTGGCCAAGCGCCAGAACGCGCTGACGCGCGCCATCGAGGAGCTGCTGGTGATGCCGGTGGCGGTTCCCGGCCTTGCGACCGCGCTTGCCCTGATCGTCACCTACGGCAGCCTGTCGGGTTTCCGCACCTCCTGGGCCTTCATCCTGGTCGGGCACGTGCTCTTCACCCTGCCGTTCATGGTGCGCAGCGTGCTGGCCGTGCTGAGTGCCATCGACCTCAAGACCCTGGAGGAAGGCGCGGCGTCGCTGGGCGCCGGCTTCTGGCCGCGTTTCCGCGACATCGTGCTGCCCAACTGCCGCGCCGGCATTCTCGCGGGCTCCCTGATGGTGGTGACGCTCTCGATGGGCGAGTTCAACATGACCTGGCTGCTGCACACGCCGCTCACCAAGACGCTGCCGGTCGGCCTCGCCGACGCCTATGCGTCACTGCGACTGGAAGTCGGCAGCGCCTATACCCTGGTGTTCTTCCTGATGATCATGCCGCTCTTGCTGGCGCTGCAAGCCTTTGCCAATCCGCGCCCGGCGAAGTTCGTGGCGGAGGAAACTGAATGATGACCGAAGCCGGCAAGCCGCTCGCGATCGCGCTCGAGAACTGCGCCAAGACCTTCCCCGACGGCACAAGGGCGCTGGAGCCGCTCGATTTCGCCATCGAGGCCGGCGAGACGGTGGTCTTCCTCGGTCCCTCGGGCTGCGGCAAGACCACGACCTTGCGCATCATCGCCGGGCTGGAGGAGCCCGACGCCGGCGGCCGGGTCCTGTTCGACGGCGAGGATGTCACGCATCTGCCCATCGAGCAGCGCAACGTCGGCATGGTGTTCCAGTCCTACGCGCTGTTCCCCAACATGACCGTCGCCGGAAACATCGGCTATGGGCTGCGCATCCGCAGGACACCTGAAGCCGCGATCAAGGCGCGCGTGGCCGAGATGCTGGGCATGATGCAGATCGCCAAGCTGGCGGACCGACGGATCGACCAGCTCTCGGGCGGCCAGCGCCAGCGCGTGGCGCTGGCGCGCGCCATCGCGGTCCGGCCGCGCGCCCTGCTGCTCGACGAGCCGCTGACGGCTCTGGACGCCAAGCTGCGCGACACGCTGCGGCTCGACATCGACGCGCTCCTGCGCTCGCTCGGCATCACCGCGATCTACGTCACGCACGACCAGGCGGAGGCGATGGCGCTGGGCGACCGAATCGTGGTCATGGAACACGGCCGCGTCGCCCAGATCGGCAAGCCGCGCGAGATCTACCAGCGCCCGGCCACGCGCTTCGTCGCGGAGTTCATCGGCACGATGAACCGCCTGACCGGCATGACGGACAACGGCGTCTTCGCCTGCCGCGCCGGCAACCTGCCCTGGGCCGACGCGCCCGCGAACGCCACCGAGATCCTGTTTCGGCCGGAGGACATCCGCGTCGCCGAGAGTCACGAGACGGCCGGCCTGCAGGGCACGGTGGCGGCGGCCTTCTTTCTCGGCGACCGCACACGGCTGTTCGTCGAGGTCGGCGAAGCGCGCCCGCTGGTGATCGAGAGCACGGCGCGGCGCGACTTCGGCCACGGAGAGGCGGTGCGGCTCGCCATCGACCCGCGCGGCCTGCTGGTCCTGTGAGGGTATTGCCATGCTGATCGCACAGATCACCGACACCCACATCAAGCTGCCGGGCAAGCTCGCCTACAGGAAGGTCGACACCGCCACGATGCTGGAGCGCTGCGTGCGGGAGCTGCTGGCGCTCGACCCGCAACCGGACCTCGTGCTGCTGACCGGCGACCTGGTCGATCTCGGCCGGCCGGAGGAATACGAGCACCTGAAATCCATCCTGGCGCCGATCAAGCAACGCATCATCGTCATCCCGGGCAATCACGACGAGCGCGAGGCGATGCGCGACGCCTTCCGCGACGGCGGCTACCTTGGAGATACCGGCAGATTCCTGCAGTTCGCCATCGACGACTATCCGCTGCGCATCGTCGGCCTGGACACGCTGATACCCGGCCAGGGCGGTGGCGAGCTGTGTGCCGAGAGGCTCGACTGGCTCGACCGGACGCTGGCCGAGAAGCCGGATGCCCCCACCCTCGTGCTGATGCATCACCCGCCCTTCGTCACCGGCATCGGCCACATGGACAAGATCGGCCTCGAGGGCCGCGACGACTTCGCGACCATCATGGAGCGCCATGCGCAGGTCGAGCTGATTCTGTGCGGCCACCTTCACCGCACGATCCGCGCCCAGGTCGGCGGTCGGCCGGCACTCACGTGTCCCAGCCCCGCGCATCAGGTCGCCCTCGACATCGATCCGGAGGCGCCGAGCTGCTTCAGCATGGAACCGCCGGGCTTCATGCTGCATTGGTGGAACGACGGAAAGCTTGTCACGCACGCCGCCGTCATCGGCGACCATGACGGGCCGTATCCGTTCTTCGACGCCGACGGCAAGCTGATCGACTAGATCGGATTTCGTTTGGACGAACTCATGATCTTCTGGATCGCGAGCGTCCCGCTCGCCTCATGAGCGAGCCGGAGGCTCACGGTCCAGAAGACTATGAATTCTCGAGCGGACCAGCGCCGGTGCCCTACAGCGCGTGCTCGGGATCCTTGGCCTTGTCGACGTGCGGCCTTCCCTCGGCTTCTTCGCGCTCCTTCTCCTTGCGCGCCTTCAGGAGCTTGCGCAGGATCATGTTCCGCTTGAGCGCCGAGATGTGGTCGATGAACAGGATGCCGTCGAGATGGTCGATCTCGTGCTGCAGGCAGGTCGCGAGCAGGCCTTCGGCCGCCAGCTCCTGCGCCTTGCCCTCGCGGTCGAGGTAGCGGACCGTGACCTTGGCCGGGCGGACCACCTCCGAATAGTGCTCCGGCACCGACAGGCAGCCTTCCTCGTAGGAGGCGTCCTCGTCCGAGGCCTCGACGATCTCGGGATTGGCCATGAACAGCGGACCGGTCTTGGTGTCCTCGCGTTCGATGTCGAGGACGATGACACGCTTCAGCACGCCGACCTGCGGCGCCGCGAGCCCAATGCCCGGCGCGGCGTACATCGTCTCCAGCATGTCATCCATGAGCTGACGCACGTCGGCGTCGACCTGGTCGACCGGCCTGGATTTCTTCTTCAGGCGCGGATCGGGCGCCGTGAGGATGGGCAGAAGGGCCATCGAGCCTAAATATTCAGCGGAATCGGGCTTTTCAAGACCATTGCCGGGTCAGTTCCGGGTCACCATGGTGCCGACGCCGGCCTCGGTGAAGACCTCGAGCAGGAGCGAATGGGGCACCCGACCGTCCATGATGACGGCGGCCTCGACGCCCGAGTTCACCGCGTCGATGCAGTTCTCGACCTTCGGGATCATGCCGCCCGAGATCGTGCCGTCGGCGATCAGGGCGCGCGCCTGATCGACCGTCATGTCGCTGATGAGCTTGCCCTCCTTGTCGAGCACGCCCGGCACGTCGGTCAGGAACAGGAGGCGCTTGGCCTTCATGGCGCCAGCGATGGCGCCGGCCGAGGTGTCGGCGTTGATGTTGTAGGTCAGCTCGTCGTTCACGCCGAAGCCGATCGGCGCGACCACCGGGATGACGTCGGCGCGGCGCAGCTGCTCCAGCACCATGACGTTGATCTTGGCCGGCTCGCCGACCTGCTTCAGGTCGACCTTCAGCAATTCGCCGGTCTTGGGATCGCGCATCTCCGTGACCTTGTTGGCCAGGATCAGGTTGCCGTCCTTGCCGCAGATGCCGACGGCGATGCCGCCGCATTCGTTGATGTCGGCCACGATCGCCTTGTTGATCGAGCCGGCCAGCACCATCTCGACGATCTCCATGGTCGCCGCATCGGTGACGCGCAGCCCGTTCACGAACGTGCTCTTGATGCCGACCCGCTCCAGCATCTTGTTGATCTGCGGACCGCCGCCATGGACCACGATCGGGTTCATGCCGACCTGCTTCATCAGCACGACGTCGCGCGCCACCAGGTCGCCGAGCTTGGGGTCGGTCATGGCATGGCCGCCGTACTTCACCACGAAGGTGGCGTCGTTGTGCCGACGCATGTAGGGCAGCGCCTTGGAGATGGTCTCGGCCATGCGGATGAGCCGCCTCTGCTCCTTGTCGGTCTGGACCGGCTCGGCCATTTCTTCAGGTTCCCGTGTGCCTAAGGTGGGTGCGCCTAGGTTGGCAAAAGCCCTCTCCCGGCGCGGGAGAGGGCTGAGACGGCATCATATATCAGGCGGGCGGCGGATAGAAGAAGTGCCCGCACCGCGGCAGGATGTCCGGATGTTCGATTCCGAAATCCTGGCCGACCGCGGCTTTGCCGTGGCGCGGAACCTGGTCGGGCCCGCCGAGTGCCGGGCTCTCGCCGCCCTGTGGCCCGAGCAAGCCAGATTCCGCAAGCACATCGTGATGCAGCGCCACGGCTACGGGCAGGGCGAATACCAGTATTTCGCCTATCCGTTGCCCGACCCGGTCGAGCGCCTGCGTCAGGCGCTCTATCCCGAGCTCGCCCGGGTGGCGAACCTCTGGAACGAGCGGCTCGGCCGGCCCCGGCGCTTCCCGCCCACCCTCGACGCCTGGCTGAGCGAGTGCCACGAGGGCGGCCAGAAGCGTCCGACGCCGCTGCTGCTGCGCTACAGAACCGGCGACTACAACTGCCTGCACCGCGACCTCTACGGCGAGCTTGTCTTTCCGCTGCAGGCCGCCGTGCTGCTGAGTGCGCCGGGCCGCGATTTCGCGGGCGGCGAGTTCATGCTGGTCGAGCAACGGCCGCGCCTGCAGTCGCGCGGCGAGGTGGTGCCGCTCGAGCAGGGCGATGCCGTGATCTTCGCCGTGAACGAACGGCCGGCGAAGGGATCGCGCGGCTGGCAGCGCACGGCGATGCGCCACGGCGTGTCGAGCCTGCGCCCAGGCGAGCAGGGCAGCCAGCGCTTCACGCTCGGCATCATCTTCCACGACGCGGCGTAGAGAATTCGGTTGAAGAGTGTGCATGCATCTTCAACTAGCGTGAAGATCATGGCAGATTGCCATCCGCAATCACCGGTCCTCGCATCAGGCGAGGTCGGCCTCGACGAGGATCGGCGCGCTCATGAATTCAAGATACGCTTTTCTGGCCTGCCTCGCGGGCTTGGTCTGCTCGAGCTGCGTCAGCACGGATGCTGGGCAAGGGACCGTCACGAACGCGCAGTTCGTACCGGGTGATCGCATCCAGATCCAGAGTCGATTCGACATCCGGGAAGTCAATGCCGCCAACCTCGGCAGCGAAGCCCATCGCTGCGTGCCGCAGCTCAGTGCCACATCCAAGGCTGTTGTGGAGCAGGCGGCGAAGCTCCCGCTTCCGCGAGGTACGGTGGTAAGCCTGTCGCACATCGACGCCGCGAACTTCCTGGTGATTGCGGGATCGAACTCGATATGCCTTCGACAGAGCACGGCCCGATATCCGATCTTTGCCGGCGAGGTCTTTCTTGGCACGGTGAATCCCATGGGAGTGCCGCCCGACATCACCGACAGATGGTACGCCGAGCTCGCCAAGCGCATCGCTGAGACGGGCCGCACGACAGCCGCCTATGTCTTCCCCAATGGAAATGCCTACATCGCGAGCTACTGGATCGATCCTCCGCTCAAGACGCGGCTGTATTACTCCAGCGAGTTCAAGAAGGCCGGCACGTGGGAATCGGGCACCTACGATTTCCGGTTCGCCAACCAGAACCTGACCTCGGTCTCAACGACCACACGGAATGGCTCGAAGACGAAGTCGAACCCCATCGAGGGCCGCTGAGAACCGTCAGGCGCGGTCTTGGGCGCCGGCGACCGCCATGATCCCGGCCCGCAGCTCGGGGATGCCGAAGCCGGTCTCGCTGCTGGTCGGCAGCACCTCGGGGTGGGCCGCGCCATGCTTGCGCGCCACCGCTTCGGCGGCGGCGACGGCGCGCGGCACGTCGGCCGCCGTGAGCTGGTCGGTCTTGGTGAGGATGAGCTGGTACGAGACGGCCGCGCTGTCGAGGTTGCGCATCGTTTCCCGATCCGCCTCCTTCACGCCGTGGCGCGAATCGATCAGCAGGCAGACCCGCTTGAGCGTCGGCCGGCCGCGCAGATAGGCCGAAGCGAGATCCTGCCATGTCTCCTTCATCGACCTCGATACCTGGGCGAAGCCGTAGCCCGGCAGGTCGACCAGCAGCAGCTTCCCGGCAAGGTCGAAGAAATTGACCTGCCGCGTGTGACCGGGCTTGGCCGACACGCGCGCCAGGGTGCGCCGGCCGGTCAGCGCGTTGACCAGGCTCGACTTGCCGACATTGGAGCGGCCGGCGAAGGCGACCTCCGGCAGCGAGACCGGCGGCAGCGATTCGAGCGATGCGGCGCCCGAGACGAACTCGCAGGGGCCGGCGAAGAGCCTGCGCGCCGCCTCGATCTCCTCCGGCGTGCGCTCGGCCATCCCTAGCCCTTCTTGCCCGAGCCCTTGCCGCCCTTCTTGGCCCCATTGGTCGCCGCCGGCGCAGGCGTTGCCGGCACGGGCGCCTTGCCGCCGCCGATCGGCGTGCCGTGGCGGCGCATGATCGTGTACTGCTGGGCGATCGAGAGGATGTTGCTCCACGCCCAGTAGATCACCAGGCCGGCCGAGAACGGCGCCAGCATGAAGGTGAACAGGATGGGCAGGAACTGGAAGACGCGGGCCTGCACCGGATCGGTCGGCTGCGGGTTCAGCTTCTGCTGCAGGTACATCGTCACGCCCATGATGATGGGCCACAGGCCGATGTTGAAGAACTGCAGGAACTGCGGCACGTCCCAGGCGAACAGGCCGAAGCCGGTCAGGATGGTCAGCGGATCGGGCGCGGCCAGATCCTTGATCCAGCCGTAGAACGGCTGATGGCGCATCTCGATGGTGGTGTAGAGCACCTTGTAGAGCGCGAAGAACACCGGGATCTGCACCACGATGGGCAGGCAGCCGGCGGCCGGGTTGACCTTCTCGCGGCGATAGAGCTGCATCAGCTCCTGGTTCATGCGCTGGCGGTCCTCGCCGAAGCGCTCCTTGAGCTTCTCCATCTCCGGCTGCAGCCGCTTCATCTTGCTCATCGCCGCATAGGACTTGTTGGCCAGCGGGAAGAACACCGCCTTGACGATCACGGTCAGGATCAGGATCGACAGGCCGAAATTGCCGAGCTGCACGTAGAGCCACTCGAGCAGCCAGAACAGCGGCTTGGTGAAGAACCAGAACCAGCCCCAGTCGATGGTGAGATCGAACTTCTCGATGCCGTACTTCTTTTCGTAGTCGTCGATCACGCGCACGATCTTGGCACCGGCGAACAGGCGCCCGTCGGTCGTCGCGCTGGCCCCCGGCGCCACCGAGACGCCGGCGCCGACATAGTCGATCTGGTACTTGAGGTCCGTCCCGGCGCCGGTCTGCTTGATCGAGGCGTCGAGCTTGGCCTTCTGGTCGGGGACCAGGGTCGCCATCCAGTACTTGTCGGTGATGCCGAGCCAGCCGCCGGTCGTCGCGAACTTCTGCTGCTTGTTGCCCTTGAAGTCGGAGTAGCCGAATTCCTTCAGCGTGCCGTTGAACACGCCGTAGGGGCCTTCGTGCAGGATGTAGATGCCCTCGGCCGCCGGCTCGCCGTAGCGCACGACGAGGCTCCACGGGAACAGCGTCACCGGCTTGTCGGTCTTGTTCTCGACGCTCTGCTTCACGTCGAACATGAAGAATTCGTCGATCGACACGGTGAGACCGAAGACGAGGCCCGCACCGTTGTCCCAGCTGAGCTGGACCGGCTTGCCGGGCGCCACCGTGGCGGCGTTGGCCGTCCACAGCGACTCAGGCCCCGGGACCTTGATCGCCGGATCCGACGACGACCAGCCGAACTCGGCGTAGTAGGGATGGGCGGTGCCGATCGGCGAGAGCACCGGCACGGGCGGGCTCTTGGGATCGATCGTCTCGCGATACTTCACGAGCTGCACATCGTCGATGCGTGCGCCCCTGAGCGCGATCGAGCCGACCAGCTCGGCGGTGTTGAACGTGACGCGCGGGCTCCTGGCCAGCGCCTCGCTGCGGCTCACGACCGGTTGCTGCGCCGGGGCGCCGCCCGGACCGGGCTGGGCGCCGGGCGTGGCCGGAGCGGCCGGTGCCGTCGACTGGCTGCCGGCGGGCGCCTGCGGTGCGCCGGGCTGCGTCGTCGCCTGCTGGGTGCCGTTGACCGGCGGCTTGGCCGGCGGAAATGCCGCCTGCCAGCCCACGATGATCAGCACCGAGAGCGCGATGGCGACAATGAAATTCTTCTGGTCCATTTGGCGACGATCTTTCGTGGCGCGTCAGACGCGCTCGGCAGGTTGGCAGGAAAGCGGGCGGGCGCCGGCGGCGGGCGGCACCGGGTCGTAGCCGCCGGCGCTCCACGGGCCGCAGCGGCAAAGCCGATGGGCGGCGAGCCAGCCTCCCTTCAGGGCGCCATGCCTGGTCACGGCCTCGGCCGCATAGGCCGAACACGAGGGTTCGTAGCGGCAGGCACCGACGAAGAAGTAGGCGAGGGTCAGCTGATAGAAGCGGATCGCGCCGCGCAGGACCATGGACATCATGCGGCCCGGAAACTGGCGATTTAAGCCGGCGCGCGCAAGCCGTCCCTTGCAGGTCATGGCGTCGCGACGGCCAATGCCTTGAGGCGCTTCAACGCCTCGTGCAGCTCCCGGCGGAGGGCCGTGAAATCGCGGCCAAGGGCTGCCTGGCGGCCGACCAGCACATAGTCGAGGTCGGCACGGGCCTGGCCCGGGATCTCCAGCCGCGCCGCCTCGCGCAGGCGGCGGCGGACCCGGTTGCGGACCACGGCATTGCCGACCTTGCGGCTGACCGTGAAACCGACGCGGATGGCGGGCAGGGTGAGATCGGGCGGCAGCGGCGCCGCCTGCAGCACGAAGCCGGGCATGGCGCAGCGCCGCCCGGCCTGGACGCGCAGGAAATCTCGACGATTCGGCAGACGCCCGAGGGCCGCCGCGGCCAAAAGAGCTAGGCCGACAGGCGCTTGCGGCCCGACCGGCGGCGGTTGGCGATGACCTTGCGGCCACCCACCGTCGCCATCCGGGACCGGAAGCCGTGCCGACGCTTGCGCACCAGCTTGCTCGGCTGATAAGTGCGTTTCATGACGCAACTCCTTCAAACACAAGGCCCCCGCGCGGCGCGTCGGGGGCAAATTCCGTGGGCGAGCGTAATAAGCGTGTGACCCCTCGGAGTCAACGAGCGGCTAGGATGGCCTGATGACCCTCTTCCTGCACGGCTACCGCTACAGCGTCTACAACCGCATCGCCCGACTGGCGCTCGAGGAGAAAGGTGTCGCCTACGAACGAGTAGAGGTGAACCCCTTTGCGCCCGACCGGCCGGCCGAATACCTGGCTCTCCACCCGTTCGGCCGGGTTCCGACCCTCGTTCACGACGGGTTCGTGCTCTACGAGACCGGCGCCATCACCCGCTACATCGACCGCGCCTTCCCGGGGCCCGCCCTGCAGCCGGCCGATCCCGGGAGGGCGGCCCGCCTGGACCAGATCATCGGCGTGGTCGACTCCTACGCCTATTGGCCGCTGGTCCGGCAGGTCTTCTCGCACGATGTCTTCCGGCCGCGCATGGGCAATGCGGCCGACCAGGCCGAAGTGGCGACGGGATTGGAGTCCGCTGCGAAGGTGCTGGACGCCCTCGAGGCGCTGGCCGCGGCCGGCCCCTGGCTGGTCGGCCCCTCGATCTCGCTCGCCGACCTCCATCTCGGGGCGATGATCGCCTACTTCGTGCTGTCGCCGCGCGGCGCGGCGCTGCTCGCGGACCAGCCGAAACTCGCCGCATGGTGGGCGCATCTCTACACGCGGCCGAGCATGGCCGCGACGGATCCTCGCCTGCCGGTCACTCAAGCGTGACAGCATGTGCTTTGAGGTCGGCCGCCCGCGGTTCAATATCGATGCCGCGCGTCACAAAGGAAGCGATGAACCTGTCGATGCTGCGCCGATTGCTGCCGGTGGTGATCCTGCTGGCGGGGCTGGTGCTTTTCCTGCTGCTCGGTCTGGAGCGCTATCTCTCCTACGACATGCTGGCGCGGCACAAGGCGGTCGTCACCGCCTGGGTCGCGACCCATACGCTGCTGGCCGCTCTCTGCTTCGTCGCCGCCTATGCCGTCGTCGTCGCCTTCTCGTTGCCTGTCGCGGTGCTGATCACGCCGGTGGGCGGCTTCCTGTTCGGCGTCTGGATGGGCGCCGTCCTGTCGGTCGTCGGCGCGACGCTGGGATCGATCGCCGTCTTCCTCGCCGCCCGCACGGCCTTCCACGATCTCTTCCGCGCCCGCGCCGGCGCCTCGCTGGCCCGCCTCGAAGCGGGCTTCCGTCGCAACGATTTCAGCTATCTCCTGTTCCTCCGCCTCGTACCGGTCTTCCCGTTCTGGCTGGTCAACATCGTGCCCGCCCTGCTCGGCATGCGCCTGGATCGCTACACGCTGGCGACTCTGATCGGGATCATGCCCGCCGCGATCGTCTATTCGAGCGTCGGCGACGGGCTCGGCAAGGTGCTGAAGCGCGGCGAGCATCCAAACTTGGGCATCATCTTCGAATGGCACGTCCTGCTGCCGCTGCTGGGCCTTGCCGCCCTGTCGCTGGTGCCGGTCCTCTATTCCCGGTGGCGCGACCGGAACGGGCCCTGACATGAGCGGCACGCTCACACCGGACGTCTGCGTCGTCGGGGGCGGCTCGGCTGGCCTCGTCGTCGCGGCGGGCGCCGCCCAGCTCGGTCTCGACGTCGTGCTGATCGAACGCGCTCTGATGGGCGGTGACTGCCTCAACTATGGCTGCGTGCCGTCGAAGGCGCTGATTGCGGCGGCCAAAGCGGCGCAGGCCCAGCGCAGCGGCGCAGCCTTCGGCATCGCGCCTGTCGAACCGTCGGTCGATTTCGGCAAGGTCATGGACCATGTCGCGGGCGTGATCGCCGCCATCGCGCCCAACGATTCGGTGGAGCGTTTCGAGAAGCTGGGCGTTCGCGTCCTGAAAGAGGAGGCGCGCTTCGTCGGCCGCACCGAGCTGCAGGCCGGCAGCCATCGCATCCGCAGCAAGCGCATCGTGCTCGCCACCGGCTCGCGTCCGACTCTCCCGCCGATTCCGGGCCTCGCCGACGCACCGCACTTCACCAACGAGACGGTCTTCGCCAACCGCACCCTGCCATCCCACCTGATAGTGATCGGCGGCGGACCGATCGGGCTCGAGATGGCCCAGGCGTTCCGTCGACTGGGTTCGCGCGTGACGGTGCTGGAGGCGGTGAGGTTCCTGCCCAAGGACGATCCCGAGCTCGCGGCCATCGTCGTCGCACGCCTGCGCCACGAGGGAATCGAGTTGCTCGATGGCGTGACGATCGCACGGGTCGAACCCGGCGCCGCGATCCTCGAGGACGGAATGCGGATCGAGGGATCCCATCTGCTGGTCGCCGCGGGACGGGCGCCGGTGTTCGATGGCCTCGACCTCGACACGGCGGGCATTGCCCATACGCCGAGAGGCATCACCGTCGACGGCGGCTTGCGCACCTCCAATCGCAGTGTCTGGGCGATCGGCGACTGCAACGGCCTCTATGCCTTCACCCACATGGCAGGCCACGAGGCGTCGCTGTTCATCCGCGGCGCGCTGTTCCGGGCGCCGGCGAAACTCGACCCGGCCATCGTGCCCTGGGCGACCTACACCGATCCTGAACTCGCCCAGGTCGGCCTCGGCGAACGCGATGCCCGGGAGAAGCATGGCGACGGCATCAGGGTGCTGCGCTGGAAGTTCGCCGAGAACGATCGTGCCCAGGCGGAACGCGACACGGACGGTCTGGTGAAGGCGATCACCGACGGACGCGGCCGCGTGCTGGGTGCGGGCATCGCAGGCCCGCAAGCCGGCGAGCTCATCCAGCCCTGGTGCCTCGCCATCGCCGGCCGCCTGAAGATCTCGACGCTCGCCAGCTTCGTGCCACCCTATCCGACGCTCGGCGAGACGGCCAAGCGTGCCGCCGGCAGCTACTACACCGAGACCCTCTTCGGCGCGCGCACGCGTGGTCTGGTGAGGTTCCTGGCACGCCTGCCGGTTTGGTGACCGCGTTGGGCGGGTTCGCTAGAGTTGCATCATGACCGCCGACGTCTCCGTGCCGGCCCGATCCGTCCGTCCTGCGCGCCGGCTCGCCGGCGCCTTCGGCCTGTCGTGGCGCATCCTCGGGCTGGTGATTATTGCCGTGATGACGGCCGAGGTCGCGATCTTCCTGCCCTCGATCGCCCGCTTTCGCATGGTCCATCTCGAGCAGCTGATCGAAAGCGGCACGCTGGCGGCCCTCGCGCTCGACGCCACGCCCGACAACATGGTCACGGAGCAGGTGAAGCGCTCGCTGCTGAACCACGCACGCGTCGAGGCCGTGGTTCTGGTCGAGCCCAACAAACCCAAGCGTGCACTGATGAACATCGAGCCGCGGCCGGAAATGCAAGGCTTCAACCTGACCGACCGCAGCGCGCTTGGCCTGATCTGGGATGCGCTCGAAGCGATGGCGCGCGACGGTTCGCATTACATCCGCGTCGGTGGCGAGTCGATGCGCCTACCGAGCGCGATGGTCTGGATCGTGGTCGACGAGCTGCCGATGCGGACCGCCATGTACGGTTACGCCAGCCGAATTCTCGTGCTGTCGATCATCATCGCGCTCTTCACCGCCGCCTTGCTCTATCTCGCCCTGCGCTGGCTGGTCATACGTCCCCTGCAGGATCTCTCGGCCGATATGACGGCGTTCCGCCGCGAGCCGGAGCATGCCGGAACGGAACGGCCGCCGACCAGGCGCAATGACGAGATCGGCGTGGTCGACCGCGAGTTCCGCAACCTGCAGCGCGAGCTGCGCGCCTCACTGCGCCAGAAGTCGCGGCTAGCCGAAGTCGGCGCGGCGACCAACAAGATTAACCACGACCTGCGCAACATGCTGTCGACGGCGCGGCTCCTGTCGGACCGGCTGGCGCGTAGCGACGACGAGCGCACGCGCGCACTGGCTCCCACCATCCTCAACACCATCGACCGTGCCGCGCGGCTGGCGAGCGACGCCATTGAGTACGTGCGGGAGCGGCCGACGCCGCGCCTCGCCGACGTCGATCTGGCCGATCTGGTCGACGAGGTCGGCATCGCCTTGCAGGAGCAGGGTGAGGACAGGGACCCCAACCTGCTGCGCAGCTGGGTCAACGAGATCGGCGGCGACGGCGCCATCCGTGCCGACCGCGACCTGCTCTATCGCGTGTTCGTCAACCTCGGCCGTAATGCCTTCGAGGCCGGCGCCACCAGCGTCACCGTGCGGGCGCGGACCGTCGGCAACTTCCTGGTCGTCGACGTGGCCGACAACGGGCCCGGCGTACCGACGGCAGTGGTGAACCAGCTCTTCAGGCCCTTCACGACCGGCGGACGGCAAGGCGGCGCAGGCCTGGGGCTCGCCATCGCCCGCGACCTGGTGCGCCTGCACAACGGTGATATCACGCTCGCGGAATCGGGCGCGCAGGGCACCGTGTTCCGTTTCACGCTGCCGACGACCGCCGCCCAGGTCAGCCTTCACTCTTCAAACGCGCGATGAAGGTGCGAACGCGTTCGGCATTGCCGCCAAGATCGGATTCGCCGATGCGGCTTTTCGACCGGATGTCGACCTGACTGCCGTTGCCTCGCGGACGGATACGCACGACGATGTCGTCGCGAAAGCCGAACCACTTGCTGGTTGCCACGGCCTCCAACCGACCTTCCGCCGGCGCACGGGCCACGATGTCCCAATCGAGCGACATCGCCGCGCGGTCGACGCGGCGGAAGGCCTCGTCGGGTGGCACGGACAAGATGATCGGCACGATATCGGGGAAGGCCGCGTGTTGCAGCGCCGCGCTTGCCGGCGGATAGGCGGGCGGATTCGGCGCGCCCCGCCGCAACTGGGCCGTGACGACCAGCGGCGGCGGATTGGCGGTATCGGTGGTGATGTCGTTGATGGCGGGGAGTTGCTGGGCCTGCAGGAACCAGCTCACGGGCACCCAGGCCCCGGCGACACCGATCACGATCGCGAGGAAGGCCGCAACGAATCCGCGACGGCGATCGCCCGGCCGCGACGGGATGATCGTGGCGAGCCCCAGGGCCACACCGGCCACCGTAAGGTAGAAGCCGTACCGGAAGACGGCGATCACCGCCTCCATGTCCAGCGCGAGATAGCGGTGCAGCGGGCCCGAAACGGCGACGATGGCGGCGCCGACGGTCGCAAGAATGAAGGCGATACGCGCCAGTCGGTGACTTGTCGGATTGGTCGGCCTGGCGAACATCCACGCTCCGCTGCTGGAGCATGCTAGCCGCGAAATCGGGCGCACGCATCCGCTCGACAAGCCACGCTTCATTCTCTATGCGGCGGCGATGGAATCGGCCGACATCCTCCGGCGCAGCGCCATGGCGGCCGGTCTCGCCGCCATCGGTCTCTGGGGAGCGCTTGCCGCACTGTCGGTCCTGGCCGGCCGGATTCCCCCGTTTCAGATGGTTGCCATGACGTTCGCCGTCGCCGCCGCAATCGGCGTCGCGCGCGCCCTGGCACGCGGCGTTGGCTGGAGCGGCCTGGTCCGCTGGCCACCGAGGGTCTGGCTCCTTGGAGTCGGCGGCCTGTTCGGCTACCACGCGCTTTATTTCGCATCGCTGCAGCTCGCGCCGCCCGCCGAGGCCAATCTGGTGAACTACCTCTGGCCGCTGCTGATCGTGCTGTTTTCTGCGCCGCTGGCAGGCGAGCGCCTGGGCTGGCCGCACCTGGCGGGAGCGGCGCTTGGCTTCGCGGGCGTGGTGCTGCTGGCCTTCGGTCATGGCGTGCATTTCGCTGCCGACCACGCTCTCGGCTACCTGCTGGCGCTGGGATGCGCCTTTACGTGGTCGCTCTATTCGGTCCTGTCGCGCCGCTTCGGCGAAACACCGACCGACGCCGTCGCCGCCTTCTGCGCGGTGTCGGCCGTGCTGTCGCTCGCCTGCCATTTCGCCTTCGAACGCACGGTTTGGCCCGCCTCGGCGACCTCCTGGCTCGCCGTACTGGCGCTCGGCCTCGGCCCGGCCGGCTCGGCCTTCTATTTCTGGGATCACGCGGTGAAGCGCGGCGACATCCGCGCGCTGGGCGCGCTGTCCTATGCAACGCCCATCCTCTCGACCGCGATCCTGGTCGTCTGCGGGCTGGCCGAGCCCACGAGCGCGCTCGTGCTGGCGGCGCTGCTGGTGACCGTCGGTGCGATCCTCGCCTCGCGCAACCTCTGGAAACGCTAGCCGGGTCGCCAGTCCGGCGGCGCGAGCTCGAATCCGGCGAAGTCGAAGGCCGGCGCAACCGTGCAGCCGACCAGTGTCCAGTTGCCGAGCGAGCGGGCCGCCTGCCAGACGCCGCGCGGCACCACGAGCTGCGGCGTCTCGCCGATGCCGAAATCGCTGCCCAGCCGGAGGCGGTGCGTCGCCTTGCCGTCGCGGCTCATCGAGAGCTCGAGCGACGCACCGGCATAGTGATGCCACACCTCGTCGGCATCGACCCTGTGCCAGTGCGAGCGTTCGCCGCCTTTCAGGAGGAAGAAGATCGCCGTGCTGGCGCCACGCCCCGTGTCGGGCGCCCGGAAGGTCTCGCGGAAATGGCCGCCTTCGGGGTGCGGTTTCAGCCCGAGCCGGGCAATGATTTCGTCGGCCGTCACGCTCAGGCCGGCGGCGGGACCGTCGCCTTCATGGACGGCGTCTTGGAGAACGTGGCGAACCACTTGGCGAGCTTCGGCCGCTTGGCGCGCCAGTCGTGGCTGGAGAAGCGGAAATCGAGATAGCCGAGCGCACAACCGATCGTGATCGTCCCGATGGTCGGCTTGCCCTTCAGCGCCTTGGCTTCCGCCTCGAGCTGGTCGAGCACACCGTCGATCTTCTTCATCTGTCCCTTGCTCCAGTCCGGCCAGCGCCGGTCTTCCGGGCGCAGGAAGCCCTCGTAGCGCGCCAGCAGCGCGGCATCGAGCAGGCCGTCCCCCATCGCCTGCTGGCGCAGCGCCACCCAGCGGTCGCGGCCCTTGCGCGGGAACAGCTTGCGCCCCTTGTGTTGGCTGTCGAGATACTCGCAGATCACCGGCGAGTCGAAGAGGTCCATGTTCTTGATCGACAGCGCGGGGATCTTGCCGATCGGATTGTGCTTGTCGACATCGGCATTGGGCGCCACCGGGCTGAGCGCCACGTTCACCATGTCGATCTTCTTGTCGAGGCGGGTCTCGAGAGCCACCACGCGGACCTTGCGGGCGTAGGGCGACGCCGGGGAATAATAGAGCTTCATCTTGGCCATGGTCGGTCTCCTGTCTTCCGGTCGCGTCAGGCGCCGGCCATCCTCGGTATGTCGGTGTCGTTGAGGCGTACCTTGTGTGCGGTGTCGATGAGCTGCTGCCAGGTCGTCGTATCGATGGGGACGCCGTTCTTCTCCCGGTCGACTTTGCGGGCACGCTCGGGTTCGCCGGGCACCAGCACCTCGGCAACGCCGGGCTGAGGCCGGGCGGATTTCACCCAGCCGATGAAATGATCGACCTCGTCCTCGAAGAAGGCAGTGCCGCCCATCGCCTCGGGATCGATAATGATCGACAGCATGTTGTTGATGATGTCGGTGCCGTCCTTCTTGATCGTGCGCGGGCTGTGCGTGCGGCCGCCGGTCAGCGCGCCGGCCAGCAGGTCGCAGATCACCGCGAGGCCACCGCCCTTGTGCAGGCCGAACGGCAGGATCGCGCCGTAGGGCGGGTTGTACATCACGCCTGGCTCGGTGGTCGCGTTGCCCGCCGCGTCGATCAGCAGGCCGGGCTCCATTTGGATCTTCTTGTTGGTGGCGACGCGCACCTTGCCCATCGCTACCTGGCTGGTCGCGAAATCGAGCACGATCGGCTCTTGGCCCTTGCGCGGGATGGCCGTGCAGTAGGGATTGGTGGTAAAGCGCGCCTCGGCGCCGCCGAACGGCGCCACCAGCGACTTGTGACCGTGCACGTTCACCCAGTGCGTGCTGACCATCCCGGCGCGCGCGCACTGCTCGCCCCAGTGCCCGATGCGTCCGATGTGATGCGAATTCGTCAGGCCGACGACGCAGACGCCATGCTTCTTCGCGCGCTCGACGCCGATGTCCATCGCCTCCTTGGCGATGACCTGGCCGTAGCCGGCGCCACCATCGACCACGATCACCGCGCCGTTGTCGCGATCGAGCCTGGCGTGGTGGTTGCGCTTACACGCCCCTGTCGTCGTGTTCTGGATGTAGTGTGGCATCATGCCCACGCCATGGCTGTCGTGGCCGAACAGATTGGCGAGCACGAGATGGTCGGCGACGAGCCTGGCTTCCTCGGCCGAACTACCGTCAGCCCGGCAAATTGCCATCGTGAAGCCGTGCAGGCGGTCCGGCTTGATGCGCATCTCGCCTACAGAGCTCTGCTGCTCGGCCATATCCTGGCTCTCCCCCTATTCCTGTTCCTGCTTACGGCGCGCAAGGTTCCGCGCCGTCCCGGCGCTGTCAACGACGAAGCGGTGACAGTCGAAGCTCCCAGCGAAAAGACGCCCTGATTCGGCCCTTCTGCGCGATCAGATAGGCTCTGCGGCGTGGCCCGGCCGGTGCCCGCCGTGGTACTGAAACAGGAAAGCCCTTCGTCGTTTCCGGGAATCGCGCACCGAATGCGATCTCTAGTCCGCCTCGCATGGCTCGCGCTGCTCTTGGTCAGCGTCGCCGCATCCGCCCAGACGGTGGCGTCGCCGCAACGTCCGTTCGGCCAGCTCATAGACCTGTGGGCGCGCCAGCTCGACCGTATTGCCACACGCACCGAGCAGGCCGATCTGCTGCCCACCGAGATCGACACGTTGCGCCAGCAGACCGCCGATGTGCGCGATGCGGCCATGGCCGCCGCCGCCCTCGCGCGCAGCGACTTCGCCGACACCAAGAAGCTGCTGGCGCCCCTCGAGGTGAAACCCGGGACCGACGCGGCGCCCGAAACCGACGCCGTGAAGGCCGAGCGCGAGCGGCTGACCGAGCAGGCGACCGTCGCCGAGAGCCGCTCCAAGCAGTGCGAAGTCGTGATCGCGCGCGCCGATCAGCTGCTGGAGCGCATGACCAAGCTGCGCGGCGAGCTGATCCTTCAAACGCTGTTGCGACGCGACCCCTCGCCGCTGTCGCCGGGCGTTTGGGCCAAGGTCGGGCCTCAGCTTGCCGACTCCCTTCGCGCGCTCAGCACGTCCGCCGCCGCCTGGGGTCGCAACGGGCTCCTGTCGCTGAACGCGAGTGGCACGGACCTCGTGCCGCTCGGTCTGTGGGCCATCCTCACCGTTGTCCTATGGTGGGTGGGCCGTTCGCTGCGGCGGCGCTTCGGCCGTGGCGGCACGCATCTCGATGCCCAACGCGACCAGACCATCGCCACGGTGGTCGACGGTCTCGGCCTTGTGCTCGTGCCGATCCTCGCCGTCTGGCTGATCGGCAAGCTGCTGCTGGCCACAAGCCCGCCGACGCCGCTCGACGTGCTGGTCCCCGCCGCCGTGACGCGTCTCGTCTGGCTGCTGCTGGTGTTCGGCATGACCGCGGCAGGACTTGCGCCCGAGCGGCCGGAATGGCGGGTGTTGCCCTTCAGCGACGATGGGGCACGGCATCTGTCGCATGCGCTGCGCCGCCTGTTCTCGGTCGGCCTGCCTCTCGACTTCGTCTATGTCGCGCTGTGCCGCGGCGGCGATCGCGACGCACTGGCCGCGGTCGGTGCGGTCGTTCTCTCGACCGTCGTGGCGCTGCTCACCCTGCCGGCGCTCTCCAACCGCGCCTGGCAGGCTGCGCGGCCGGAGGGATCCGACCTTCCGCCGATGATCGGCGGCGGCTGGTGGTCGGCGGCGAGGCTGCTGTTGAGTGCCGTCGTGCTTTCGTCCGTCGCGTTCGCCCTGGTGGGTTACGCGACCCTGGCGGCGCACCTGCACTCGGCGATCTCGACGACTTGCCTGCTGATCGCCATGGCGTTGCTGCTCCATCGGCTGGCGGCGGATCTCCTCGAGGCTGCGGCCGCTCCCACCACGCCGCCGGGCGCATGGGTCCGGCGCGCCTTCGGCCTGCCGCCCGATTCGACGTTGCGCGGGCAGTACCTCGTCCTGCTGTTCTTCGATGCCGCCCTCGTCGTGCTGCTGGCCATCGCCATTCCGGCAGCATGGAACGTCGATGTCGACGCGGTTCTCGACGGGTTCGGCCAACTTATGCGCGGCGTGAAGGTCGGTGGCGTCACGATCTCGCTCGGCAATGTCGGCATGGCGATCGTGGCGTTCGTGGTCTGCATGCTGCTGGCGCGGCTGGTGCGCAGCGTCGTGCGGGATCGCGTGATGCCGACCGTCGATGCACCAATGCCTCTGCGCCAGTCGATCGATGCCGGCCTCAATTATGCCGGTGTCATGGTCGCCATCCTGATCGGCATCGGTGCGCTGGGCGTCGACTTCACCAATCTCGCCATCGTGCTGGGCGCGCTGTCGGTCGGCATCGGCCTTGGCCTGCAGAACATCGCCAACAACGTGATGTCCGGCGTGATCCTGCTGGTCGAGCGGCCGATCAAGGCGGGCGACTGGGTGGTGGTGAGCGGCCACGAGGGCTTCGTCCGGCGCATCAACATCCGCGCCACCGAGATCGAGACCTTCCAACGCACGCACGTGATCGTGCCCAACAGCATGTTCCTGCAGAACCCGGTCATCAACCGCACCTATTCCGACACGTCGAGCCGTGTCGACATAAAGCTCACCGTACCGCTCGGCACCGATGCGAGCGCCATGGAGGCGATCCTGCGCGAGGCCGCGCTCGGACATCCGCGCGTGCTGCGCGTTCCCGCACCAATCGTCCGCTTCGTGGCGGTCGCAACCGGAGGACTCGACTTCGAGCTGTTTGTGTTCGTGGCCCAGCTCGAGGACCGGCTGATCGTCAACAACGATCTCAACCGTGCGATTCTCGCGACGCTGATTGCGCGCAAGATCATCGATCCGGGCGCGATACCGGAGTTCAGGGTGCGCGGGCTGGACAGGCCGGGTCTCGCGCCGCCGGCCGAGCCCGCGCCGCAGACGACGAAGGACACTCAGCCAGACAGGTCGGACGATGCCACCGCGACGTCCTAGGGAAGCGGCGCCTGCCGGACGGTGGACGCTCTATGCGTTGTTCGTCGCGGCCGCCATGGCGGGCGTGGCGCTCTGGGCCTATGCGCCGTCCTTGCCGGCCGAGACGCTGATCGCGCGCTACGCCAACGATCACTCGCGCTTCATCGACGTCGGCGGCGTCCGCGCCCATATCCGCGAGCAGGGCAATCCCGACGGCATCCCGGTGCTGCTCGTCCACGGGTCGATGGGCTCGCTGCACATGTGGGAGGAATGGGCGCGCGAACTCGGCAAGGAGGCGCGCGTCTTCTCCGTCGATCTGCCCGGCCACGGGCTGACTGGCGCCTGGCCGCGCGACGAGTACACGGTGGAGGCATATTCGGATTTCATCGAGGTGCTGATCGACAACCTCCATCTCGACAGGGTCGTGCTGGTCGGCCATTCCATGGGCGGTGCGGTCGCCTGGACCTTTGCGGCGACGCGGCCCGATCGCGTCATCCGGCTCGTGCTGGTCGATGCCGCAGGCTACCCGCGGCTGGGCGGCGAGGCGCCGTTGCCGACGCGCCTCGCACGTACGCCGGGCGTCGGCGACATCGGCATCTATTTCAAGCCGGAGAACATGGTCCGCCGCGCGCTCGCCGAGGTCTATGCCGACCCCGCGATGGTTACCCCCGATCGTGTCAGGCGCTATGCCGAGCTCCAGCGCTTTCCCGGCAACCGCGAGGCTACCGTGCAGCGCGCCCGCGCGCAGGAGCCGCTCGATCCCACGCCTCTCAAACGCATGGATGTGCCGACGCTCATCATCTGGGGCGCCAAGGACCGCTGGGTGCCGGTGGCCGACGCATTCCGCTTCCAGAACGACATCAAGGGCGCCAAGCTTGAGATCTTCGAAAATCTTGGCCACAACCCGATGGAGGAGGCACCGCAGGCGACGGCCGCAATCGTTTCGGCCTTCATCGCCGGGGTGCCGCGGACGCCGGTGCCGCCTGAGCCGGCCCCGCCCGAGCCTGCGGCCCCGGTCAGCGATTCCAGCGTGCCGCCGGCCGTGATCCCGGAAAAGGACTAGGAGGCCAGAAGGTCCTCGACCTGACGGTCGATGAACGTCTGATCCTCGGGATTGTCGCGCGGATTGCCGGCGCGATGGCCCCAAACCGAGGGAATCTCGGCCAGCTTGCCGTACTTGAGATGCGGTAGTTCCAGACGGTTGTCCTCTGTCTGGAAGTAGAGGTCGGTGGCCGACGGCATCAGCAGCACCCGGGCCTTGATGCCGGCGAGCGCCATCTGGAGGTCGCCACGATAGAGATCGTTCGCGGAGATGTCGCCGGCTTGCCAGGTCCGGAGCTGGGCCAGCAGATCGCGCATGTCGCGGCGCAGGAAATTCGCCTCCCAGGAGCGCACCAGGAAGTCCTCGAGATCCTTGAAGCCGAGCCCGCGCCACATCTCGCGGCGATAGAAGGTCTGGCTGAGCGCCCAGCCGGCATAGATGCGGCCCATGGCGCGCAGGCCGTCCTCGGGCGTGCGCGCGGCTTCGAGCGTCGTGCGGATGCCTTCGAGGAAGACGAAGTTGTGCGGCGCGGTCCTGGCCGAGCCGCAGACGACGGCGATGCGCTCGACCGCCGCGCCGAACAGGGCGGCCCAGTGATAGGCCTGCTGCGCGCCCATCGACCAGCCGTAGACCAGCTTCAGGCGGTCGATGCCCCAGAGTTCGAGCAGCATCTGCCGCTGCAGCATGACGTTGTCGTAGGTCGTCACCTCGGGGAAGTCGCCGCCGTCCCTGGGCGTGTTCGACGGCGACGACGACAGGCCGTTGGTCAGCATGTTGGGGATGACGATGAAGTAGCGGCTGGGGTCGAGGCAGTGGCGCACGTCGACCAGCCACTCGATGTCGGTGTGGTGGGCGCCGTAGCTCGTCGGATAGAGGATGACGTTGTCGCGCTTCGGCGACAGCGTGCCGTATGTCCGGTAGACGATACGCGCATTCCGCAGCGTTCCCCCGCGTTGGAGGTGGACAACGTCGGACACGTGAACGCCATCCTGGAAACGGTAGGGCGTACTCAAGCAAGGCTCCGGATGATCTCGCCCTGCACCTGGATGTAGCCACGCGCCACGTGCCTGAGATGCGGCCGCAAATGGACATGCGCCTCGGGCAAGTGATGGAACGGGATGTTGGGGAACAGATGATGCTCGGCGTGATAGGGCAGGTTCCACATCACGAACCGCACCGCCGGGTTGGAGAGCGTGGTCCGCGTGTTGGCGAAGCCGTCGTCGCTCTCGGGGCAGAGCGTATGCTCGCACAAAAGATAGAGACGCAGCAGCGGCAGCCCGATCAGCAGCGGGACGAACCACACCCACAGCACGACGTCCGTGTGGAACACGACCGAGCCCGCGATCAGCGCTGCATACAATGCCAGCAGCCAGCGCCCCCAGCGATGGGCCTCGGGCCAGCCCGCCTCGTGGATGTAGTCGACGTTGCCGCGCCGGCCCAAGGGGAAGAGGAGGATGTCACGCGCCCGGATCAACAGGAACGGGATGGCGCTCACGCGGAACAGGTACTGGCCCCAGGTCCTCGGCACGACCGCCGTGATCAGCTCGGGATCGCGCGCCGGATCCTGGGTGTAGCGGTGATGGGCGTAGTGGTAGTGCCGGTAGAACCCCGCGTTGTTCAGGATCGCCGCGCCGGCGAAGAAGGCCAGCACGTCGTTCATCCAGCGCGTCCTGAACGCACCGTAGTGCACGGCCTCGTGCATGGCGCCGAACAGGGCATTCACCAGGATGGCCTGCAGCAGGAGCGCCGGCACGATCCACCACGTGCCGCGCGTCTCGAGCACCAGCCAGCCGCCGACGACCAGCAGCAGGAGGTGCGCCGCCGTCTGCAGCAGCCCCCTGGCGTCGTCGCGGGCGTAGAGCCGCTTCAGCGTCTCGGCCGGGATCACCCGCATCTGGCGGGCGCGCTGTCCGGTTATCGTATAGGTGCCCACAGTCCCTCCTTGTAGGCGTGCTCGGTGGCGGCCTCGCGCTGCTTCTTCTCCTCCTCGGAAAGCCCGATCTGGTCGCCGACCATGCGGCCGATCGAGGGGAAGGTTTCTCGCGCGACGGCGTAGTCGCCCGACCACAGCCGGGAGCGCAGCAGCGCCTTGGCGCAATGCAGGTAGGCCTGGCGCACCGAGACGACGATGGCGCATTTCGGCACCTTGCCCTGCACCGCCATCGAGGCGAGCAGCTCCGGATCGACCGAGAGGCGCGCCGTGCCCGCCACCCGCACCGTCTCGTTGATGCCCGGCAGCAGGAAGATCAGCGCGATCTCCGGGTTCTCGAGCAGGTTCTTCAGCGTATCGAGCCGGTTGTTGCCCGGCCGGTCGCAGATCGCGATCGTCTTCTCATCCAGCACCTTGAACGATCCGGGCGGGTCGCCGCGCGGCGTGACGTCCTGCTTGCCCGCCGCGTCGGCGGTCGAGACAAGGCAGATCGGCGACAGCGCGATGAACCGGCCCATATGGGCGTCGATGCGCCCGATGTCCTTCAGCGCCGCGCCCTTCGAGACGGCCGCGTAGGAACCCACGAGGGCGGCCGCACCGGCGGCGTCGAGCAGGGCGGGCGATCGGGGGAGCGTGGATTCGGGCATCGAACGACCTCCGGTACGGCGAAAAGCTAACAGTCGGGAGCAGCCCGGGAAACCTTGGGTGGCGCGGCAAGAGTCCGCACTATAGGAGTTTTACTATCATATTCCTGCCGACGCTGCAAGTGCCCCTCGCAAAAAAGATCGAGTCTTGCCTGCAGTGCCAGCAACGATCGCGCCGCAAGGGCTTTTCCTTCAGGTCCGGCGCTCGCCAATCAGCATCCGACGTGCCAAAGTTTTCCCCGGTCGGGGAGGGGAACCCGTGTCGGCATGGGTAGGGACGACCTAGTGGGTGCCCGGAAGCGGGTCCTGTTGCAGCGGCGCGCGCTTCTTGCGGCGTCGTCGCTCGCGTTTCCATCGATCGGCCACGCCCAGACCGGGGCGAAATTGCCGCGCGTCGGAGTCATCCATTGGGAAGGCCCCGAGGCGACGTTCCGCATCGACGAGGCGCGCCAGGCGATGGCGACCGCCGGCCTGCGCGACGGCGTCACCGTGACGTTCGACTGGCGCTGGGCCTCGGGCAGCCGGGCCAAGGCCGCCGAAGCCGCCGCCGACCTCGAAAGAAGCGGCGTTGCGGTGATCTACGCCTACACCACGCCGGTCACACATGCCGTCAAGGACGTGGTGAAACGCACGCCCGTGGTCTTCAGCGTGGCGGACGCGCTGTCGACCGGCATCGTCGGCAACCTCTCGCGGCCGGGAGGGTTGCTGACAGGCGTGATGACCTCCAGCACCGAGCTTGCGCCCAAGCGACTCGAGATCCTGCGCGAGGTGATCCCGCGGCTGGCCCGTGTCGGCTTCCTCGGATCGTCGATCGACCCCAATGCCGAGACCTTCATCAGGGAAACCGTTGCGGCGGCGCGCCAGCTCGGTATCGACGTCTTCTCCGAGCGCGTGCGCGGGCCCGAGGATTTCGCCGGCGCGCTCGAACGGATGATCGCCGGGAAGGTGCAGGCGACGATCGTGCAGACCCTGTTCCTCGCCACGGCGCGCCGCTTCATCGAGCCGGCGATCGGGCGTGGCCTCGCATCGGTGGGCGACCAGCCGTCGTTCGCCGAGCAGGGTGCCCTGGTCGCGTTCGGCGCCGACCGCGCGAGTCTCGCGGAGCGCGCCGCAGCCCTGATCGATCGCGTGTTGAAGGGCGCCAATCCGGGCGACATTCCGGTGGAGACGCCCAGCAAGTTCTGGCTCGCGGTGAACCAGAAGACGGCGCGCACGCTGGGCCTCGTGCTGCCGTCGTCCCTCCTGATCCGCGCCGACGAGGTGATCGAATGAAGCGACGACAACTTGCCGGACTCCTGGCGGCTGGCCTCGTGTCGACCGAAAGCCTGGCGCAAACGGCCGCGCCGCGCCGCATCGGCGTGCTGATCGACGGATCGGCGCCGCATCTTCTGCCCGCCGCGCTGCAACGGGATCTGGCGGCCCTGGGCTTCACCGAGGGCCGCGACATCGTCTTCGACGTGCGCTACGCCGAAGGCCGGCGCGACCGGGCGAACGAACTGGCGGTGGAGTTGGTCCGCGGCAAAGCCGACATCATCGTCGCGCATTTCACGCCGGCCGTGCGGGCGGCGATGGAGGCAACCCGCACCATCCCCATCATCATGGCGCCGGCCGGCGCCCCGGTCGAAACCGGCCTCGTCGCCAGCCTCAGCAAGCCGGGCGGGAACGTCACCGGCGTCACCAACATGGCCGCCGAACTGGGCGGACGGCGGCTGCAGCTCCTGAAGGACATGCTGCCCTCCCTCGATTGCGTTGCCGTGCTGGCCTCGACGCAGGACCCGTTCACCAAGCCCTTCCTTTCCTACATGCAGGATGCGGCGAAAGGCGGCGGCCTACGGCTCGAACCGGTGATGATCGAAGGGCCGGCCGACTTCGATCGCGCCTTCGCCGCCATGGTCGCGGCCGGTGCCGGAGCGGTCGTCATCCAGGGCGTGTTCAACACACAGCGCGCCAGGATCCTCGACCTCGTCGCCCGGCATCGCCTGCCGACCATGTGGTTCGACCGCCAGGCCGTTCTCGGCGGCGGCCTCGTCTCCCTGTCGGCCAACACCGCCGACATCCACAAGCGCGCCGCCTCCATGATCGCCAAGGTGCTGAGGGGCGCCAGGGCGGCCGACCTGCCCGTCGAACAGCCATCCGTCTTCGAGCTGGTCGTCAACCTCAAGGCGGCGCGTTCGATGCAGCTTTCCGTACCGCAAGCCGTGCTGACCCAGGCGGACGAGATCATCGAATGAACCGACGGGGCGTCCTGGCCGCCGGTCTTGCGGCCCCCTTCCTGTTCGGCCGCGGCGCTTTTGCCGCCGAGCGGTCGATCGGCTGGATCTCGCCGCAGTCTCCCGAAATCACGGCGCCGTTCTTCAATGCCTTCAAGGCGGGGCTGATGGCGGCGCTGCCCGGCGGCGCCGAGCCGGTGCGCGTCATCGAGCGCTATGGCGCGGCCGATGCCGAAGCCTATGCCGCCCAGGTCGCCGACCTGCAGAAGGCCGGGGCGCGGCTCATCGTGACGCAGGGGGTCGCCACGCTCCCGGTGATCGCCGCGAAGCCATCCGTGCCCATCGTGTTCGGCTACAGCGGAGACCCCGTCGTAGCGGGCATCGCGCAGTCGATGTCGCGCCCCGGCGGCAACGCCACGGGCGTCAGCTTCATGTCGATCGAACTCAATGCCAAACGCATCGACCTGGTGCGTACCGCCCTGCCGGACTGCCGCAAGGTGGCGCTGCTCTCCAATTCCCGCCATGCCGGCGAGGAAAACGAGATCAAGGCCTGCCAGGAGGCGGTCGGTCCGCTGGGTATCGAACTCACACCCTATCGCATCCGGTCGGTCGGCGAGTTGCGCCCTGTCGTCGGCGACGCGCTGGATGCCGGCGCGCAGGCGGTCGTCATGCTGCCGAGCTCGTTCATGGTGCAGCATGCACCGGTCGTCGCCGCGCAGTGCATCGCAAGCAAGGTACCGTTGATTTCCGGCTGGGCCAGCATGGCGCGCGACGGCGCACTCCTCACCTACGGCCCCAACTTGCAGGAGGCCTACAAGCGCGTCGCCGTCTACGCCGTGCGCGTGCTGGGCGGCGCGGCGCCGGCGACCCTACCCATCGAGCAACCCACGGTCCTTGAGCTTGCGATCAACATGAAGACCGCGGCGGCGCTCGGTCTCGCCCTGCCACCGGCCCTGCTCGCCCGCGCCGACGAGATCTTCGAATGAATCGACGCACCGTTCTCGGCATCTTCGGCGCCGCGACCCTCCTTCCCGGCGCAGTCTTGGCGCAGCGGCCAGCCGTGCCGGCCGTGGGATTTCTCAGCCTGCTGCCGGAGGCCACGCTGCGCGAGCAGCTCAACTCGTTCGGGGAGGGCCTCGCCGAGCTCGGCCAGGTCGTGGGACGCACCCTGACCATGGAGTATCGCTGGGCCGACGGCGATTCGAGCAGGCTCGCGGGTCTGGCGACCGAGCTCATCCGCCTGCAGCCCGCGCTCATCGTCGCCGCCGGCGGCAACGTCGCCGCTGCAGCCGCGAAGGCGGCGACCTCGACGATCCCCATCGTCTTCACCGCCGTCCGAGACCCCGTGCAGGACAGGCTCGTCGCCAGCCTGAACCGGCCCGGCGGCAACATCACCGGCGTGTCGATCCTTGCCGAGGAACTCGACGCCAAGCGGCTCGATCTCCTTCACGAACTCGCGCCGTCGGCCGGTCCGATCGGCGTCCTCATCAACGCCAACAACCCCACTGCCGAGGTCCAGCGCGGCGCCCTGCAGGCGGCAGCGCGGGCGATCGGACGTTCCCTCGTCATCCGCCTGCCCGGCACGCCCGAGGAGATCGATCTCGCGTTCGAGGCGTTCTCGGCCGCCGGGGCGACCGGCGTCATCGCCGTCTCCGATCCCTGGTTCACCAGCCAGCGCTGGCGCATCGTTGAGCAGGCGACGAAGCATCGCCTGCCCGGCATCTACCAATGGAGGCAGTTCGTCGAGGCCGGCGGCCTCGCGAGCTACGGTCCCAGCTTCAACGAGGCCTACCGCCTGGCCGGAAATCTCTCCGGGCGGGTGTTGCGTGGCGAATCCCCTGCCACGATCCCCGTGCTGCGGCCGACCCGCTTCGAGTTCGTGATCAACCTCAAGGCCGCCCGTACCCTCGGCCTGACCGTGCCGCCCCTCGTGCTGGCGCGCGCCGACGAGGTGATCGAATGAACCGGCGCGGCATCCTCGGCGGTCTCGGCGCAGCGACCCTGCTTCCCCGCGTCGCAGCCGCGCAAGGCAAAGTCTTCCGGGTCGGCGTGCTGGTGGTCGGCCAGCCCGAACCTTTCTGGACGATCTTCCGCGATACGCTGAAGGAACTGGGCTACGTCGAAGGCACCAACATCCGTTTCGAGTTCCGCTCGGCCGAGTTCCAGCCGGCGCGGCTCGATGCACTGGCGTCGGAACTGGCCACACTGAAGGTCGACGCCATCGTCGCGGTGCAGACCCCGGCCGCGCTCGCCGCCAAGAAGGCGACGCGCACCATTCCCGTCGTGCTGGCCGGCGTGGGCGACGCGGTCGCCACCGGCCTTGTCGCCAGCCTGGCACGGCCCGAGGCCAACCTGACCGGCGTCTCCACCGCGACCGCCGAGCTGGCGGGCAAGAGCGTCGAGCTTCTGAAGGAGATTTTGCCCGCGGCGCGGCGCATGGCGGCCATCGCCAACGCCCCCGACCCTTTCCACAAGCCGTTCCTCGAACAGCTCGAGAAGGCCGGCAGCCAGGCTGGCGTCGCCATCGACCGCGTCATGATCGAGCGCGAGGCCGATCTCGAGCCGGCATTCGGCCGTCTCGCGGGGACCGACGCCGTCATCGTCCAACCGAGCCTGTCCGTGAAACTCACCTCCGAGCTGGCGCTCAAGCATCGACTGCCCTCGGCCTCTGCGTCGCGCCGCTTCACCAATGCCGGTGGCCTGCTGAGCTATGCTGCGGACATCCAGCACCTCTATCGCGACGCCGCCGTCTACCTCGACAAGATCCTGAAGGGTGCCAGGCCCGGGGACCTGCCTGTGCAGGGACCCGTGAAGATCGAGATGATCGTCAACCTCAAGACGGCCCGCGCGATCAACGTCACCGTACCGCAGTCGATCCTGATCCGTGCCGACGAGGTGATCGAATGAGGCGGCGGCTTCTCGTTCTGGCCACGGCAGGCATCACGTCCCTGTCCTTTGCCGCGCGGGGGCAAAGCGCACGCAAGCCGGTGATCGGCGTGCTCGTCGGCCGCGACGAGCACTTCTTCGCGGATCTGTTCGGCGATGGCATGCGGGAACGCGGCTGGGCCGAGTCGTCATATTCCCTGATGCTGCGATCGGCCGGCGGCGCGGCCGAACGCCTGGCGCCGCTGGCCGAGGAGCTGGTCGACGCCAAGGTCGACGCCATCGTGGCGATTCAGACGCCTGCCGTCCTGGCCGCCAAGCGCGCGACGCAAACAATCCCCATCGTGATACAGGCCGGTGCTCCCGTCAGCATGGGCATCGTCGACAGCGTGGTGCGGCCGGGCGGCAACATCACGGGTGTCGATGGCGCCGCGCTGGCGGTCGGCGCCAAGCGGGTCGAGTTGATGCGCGAGTTGGTGCCGTCGGCGAAGCGTATCGCGGTGCTGCTCAATCGTCCGGACCCCTTCAACAGGCCGTTTCTCGAGCAGGTCCAGGTGTCGGCCGCCACGTTCGGCCTGCAGGTCGATCCCATCCCGGTCACGGCGCCCGACCTCGATACCGCCCTCGGTCTGCTTCAGTCGAGCCCTCCCGACATCGTCATCGTGCAGCCCAGCCTGCCTCTGAAGGCTATCGCCAACCGGCTGCGTACATTGCGGCTGCCCTCCGTCTCGCAGGGCCGCTTCTATGTCGAGTCCGGCGGTCTGATGGCGATCGGCGCGAACACGGCCGAGATCAATCGTCTGCTGGCTTTCTGCCTGACGCAGGTGCTGAAGGGAACGCCGCCGCGTGACATCCCGGTGATGCAGCCGACGCAGTTTGACCTATTCCTCAACCTCACCACGGCCCGGGCGCTCGGACTGTCTCCTGCGCCCGCGTTGGTGCAGCGCGCCAACGAGGTGATCGAATGAAGGCGCCCGCCTTCCTTCGGCGTCGCGGCCTGTTCGCCAAGTATTTCCTGTCGCTGGTCGGCATCGTCACTCTCGTACTTTTGATCAACGGCCTGCTCGACATGTGGTTCTCCTACGGCACGGCGCGCGAGGCGCTGGGCCGGCTGCAGCAGGAGCAGGCCAACAGCGCGTCCGACAAGGTCGGCCAGTTCATCACCGAGATCGAGCGCCAGATCGGCTGGACGACGCATCCGCAATGGGCGGCCGCGCCGGTCGACCAGCGCCGCTTCGACTTCATCCGCCTGCAGCGCCAGGTGCCGGCGATCACCGAGCTGATGCAGATCGACGGACAAGGCCGCGAACAGCTCAAGGTTTCGCGGCTGGCGATGGACATGGTCGGCTCGAACGCCGACCTGTCGGGCGATCCGCGCTTCACCGAGGTCCAGAACAAGCGCGTCTGGTACAGCCCGGTCTACCTGCGCAAGGAGTCCGAACCCTACATGTCGATCTCGCTGGCGCGCACCGGGCGGCGTGCCGGCGCGACCGCCGCCGAGGTCAACCTCAAGCTGATCTGGGATGTCGTGAACGCCATCAAGGCCGGCGACAAGGGCTACGCCTACGTCGTGGACCGCGACGGACGGCTGATCGCCCACCCCGACATCAGCCTGGTGCTGCGCAACACGAACATGGGCAAGCTCGAGCAGGTGAGTGCCGCCCTCGATACCCTGCGCGAGGGCAAGCCGCTCACCGGAGACAGCGCCCGCTTCGGCAAGGCGCTCGACGGCACGCCGGTCCTGTCGTCCGTGGCTGCCATTCCCGGGCTCGGCTGGCTGGTCTTCGTCGAGCAGCCGACGGCGGAGGCGTTGCAGCCGCTCTTCACCTCGCTGTGGCAGACGATCGCCCTGCTGGCGCTCGGCCTCGGCATTGCCGCACTGGGCGCCTGGTTCCTGTCGCGGCGCATGACGGCGCCGATCCAGGCGCTCTCGGTTGGCGCCGCGCGGCTCGGCGGCGGCGACCTCGGCCACCGTATCGAGGTCAGGACCGGCGACGAAGTCGAGGCCCTGGCGACCAACTTCAACCGCATGGCCGGACAACTCGAGGAAAGCTACGCCGACCTCGAGAAGAAGGTCGAGACGCGCACCGCCGAACTCAGCGAGGCGCTGGAACAGCAGACGGCGACGGCCGAGATCCTGCGCGCCATCTCGCAGTCGCCGACCGACGTGCAACCGGTGCTGGATGTGGTGGTGTCCGCCGCCGGCCGTTTTTGTGGTGCAACCGATGCCCTGATACTTCTGCGCGACGGCGACGAAGTGGTGGTCGCGGCCCACGAAGGGGACCTCACGGCTACATTCTACCGCCGCCAGCTCAGTCGCAGCAGCATCGGTGGACGGGCCATTATCGATGGTCGCACCGTCCATATCCCGGACATCGCCGCAGCCGAAGCCGCGGAATTTACGGCAGCCGCCGCGCTGGCGCGCGAACACAAGTGGCGGGCCTCGATATGGGCGCCGATGATGCGCGAGGGGATTGCGGTCGGTGGCATCGGACTGCGCAAGACTGAGGCGGGCGCCTTCACACCGCGGCAGATCGAGCTGCTCGAGACCTTCGCCGCGCAGGCCGTCATCGCCATCGAGAACGTGCGCCTGTTCACCGAGCTCCGCGATTCGCTGGAACAGCAGACGGCAACGGCCGAAATCCTGCGCGTCATCTCTCAGTCGCCGACTGACGTGCAGCCGGTGCTTGACGTCGTCGTCAAGGCGGCCCTGCGCTTCTGCGGCGCCGAAAACGCCGGCATCTTCCTGCGCCAGGGCAACGACCTGATCATGCCCGCTCATGGCGGTCCGTTGCCGGCGCCCATTGGCCTTCACATCGAGATCGATCGCCGCACGGTGATGGGACGATGTCTGGTAGATGGGCGCACCATACACCTGCCGGACTTCGCGAAGCTCGATCCGTTGGAATTCGACAAGGCGATCGAGCTTTCCCGGCAGCTGCGCTTCCAGTCAGCGCTCGCCGCACCCCTGCTGCGCGAGGGCGTGGCGATCGGCGGCATCATCCTGCGCAAGGAGAAGGCGGGGGCCTTCACACCGCGCCAGATTGAGCTGCTCGAGGCCTTCGCCGCCCAGGCGGTCATCGCCATCGAGAACGTACGGCTCTTCACCGAGATCCAGGAGAAGAGCCGCCAGCTCGAGATCGCCAGCCAGCACAAGTCGCAATTCCTCGCCAACATGAGTCACGAGCTGCGCACGCCGCTCAATGCCATCCTGGGCTACACCGAGATGATGGCGGACGGGCTCTACGGCGACATCGGCGTCAAGGCGCAGGGAGTGCTCGAACGCGTGCAGTCGAACGGCAGGCATCTGCTCGGCCTGATCAACGACGTGCTCGATCTCTCCAAAATCGAGGCGGGCCAGCTCGTGCTGGCCGTCGAGCCCTACAGCGTCGCCGACATGGTGGGCACCGTAGTCGCTGCGACCGAGTCGCTCGCCCGCGCCAAGGGGCTGGCGCTCGAAACCGCCGTGGCGGCCGGGCTGCCGACAGGCACGGGCGACGCACGGCGCCTTTCCCAGGTGCTGCTGAATCTGGTGGGCAATGCCATCAAGTTCACAGACCAGGGCTCGGTCGAGATCCGCGCCGCCCGGAGGGACGGCTTCTTCGAGCTTGGCGTCGTCGACACCGGCCTTGGCATCAAGCCGGAGGACCAGGCGCGCATCTTCGACGAGTTCCAGCAGGTCGACGACACCAGCACGCGCAAGAAAGGCGGCACGGGTCTTGGCCTGTCGATCTCGCGCAAGATCGTCGAGCTGCATGGCGGCCGCATCACCGTCGAGTCGACCGTCGGCAAGGGCTCGACCTTCACCGTCATCATCCCCGTCAACGCCACCCCGGCACAGGACGCCGCCAAGGAAGTCGCATGACCAGCAAGAAGATCCTCATCGTCGAGGACACCGAGGACAACCGCCAGATCCTGCGCGACCTGCTGGGCATGGCGGGCTACACCCTGTTCGAGGCGGGCGACGGCGCCGAGGGCGTCGCCAAAGCGGCCGAGCACCGGCCCGACCTCATCCTGATGGACATCCAGATGCCGGTGATGGACGGCTACGAGGCGACGCGGCGCATAAAGGCCGACCCCGCGCTGAAGTCCATCCCGGTGGTCGCGGTCACCTCCTATGCGCTGTCGGGCGACGAAACCAAGACGCGCGAGGCCGGGTGCGACGCGTACATCGCCAAGCCCTACAGCCCGCGCCAGATGTTGGCCAAGGTGCGCGAGATCCTGGGCGAGTAGGGGCGAACAGGACATGCGCGATCCCGCCCGCATCCTGGTCGTCGACGACATCGCCGACAATGTCGAAATCCTGCGCATGCGCCTCGAGAGCCTGGGCTACGAGGTCGTAGTGGCGACCGACGGCGAACAGGCGCTCGACGTCGTGAAGGCCGATCCGCCCGACCTGGTCTTGCTCGACATCATGATGCCCAGGATCGACGGGCTCGAGGTCGTGCGCCGCTTGAAGGCCGATGCCTCCCTGCCGTTCATCCCGGTCGTGCTGGTCACCGCCAAGGCCAACCCGAAGGACGTCATCGCGGGCCTCGACGCCGGCGGCGACGACTACCTCACCAAGCCGGTCGACCACGGTGCGCTGGTGGCGCGCGTGCGCGCCATGCTGCGCATCAAGGCCCTGCACGACCAGCTCGCCGTGCTGAACGCGGGCCTCGAGAACCGGGTGGCCGAGCAGGTGGACGAGCTTGAACGGGTGAACCGGCTGCGCCGCTTCATGGCCCCGCAGCTCGCGCAGGCGATCGTGTCGGCGGGCGACGAGAAGATCCTGGAGAATCACCGCCGCGAGATCGTGGCGATGTTCTGCGATCTGCGCGGCTTCACCTCCTTCTCCGAGACCGCCGAGCCCGAGGACATCATGGCGGTGCTGGCCGAGTATCACGGCGCCATCGGTCCGCTGATCCGCAAGCACGAAGGCACGCTCGACCGCTTCACCGGCGACGGCATGCTGGTGTTCTTCAACGATCCGCTGCCCTGCCTCGACGCGCCGGAACGGGCCGCCCGACTCGCCGTCGAGATGCGCGACGCCGTGCGCTCCCTGCAGGCGGGCTGGACCCGGCGCGGCCATCGGCTGGGCTTCGGCATCGGCATGGCCCAAGGCTACGCCACGCTCGGCCGCATCGGCTTCGAGGACCGCTTCGACTACACGGCGATCGGTGCCGTCATCAACCTCGCCGCCCGGCTCTGCTCGGACGCGGCCGACGGCCAGATCCTGGCGAGCGGCCGGCTGGCTTCTGCCGCTGCGGGCGTCGCGGTGGTCGAGGAGCTTGGCGAACGCGAGCTGAAGGGCATGGCGCGGCCGGTGGCCGTGGCAAACATCGCCAGCCTCAAGCAGTAGTCCTGGTCAGTCCGCCTGTCGGCCGTTCAGGCGAGCAGCACCAGCCAGCCGGCCGCGAGCAGCAGGGTGATCAGCGACACGGGGATGCCGGCGCGCGAGAACTCCATCAGGGAGATCGGCGCGCCGCGCTGGGCTGCCTCCTCGGCCACGATGATGCCCGCGAGGCTGCCGAACACCACCATGTTGCTGGCCAGCCCCGTGCCGAGGGCCATCGCCGCGCCGATGAGCTCGGGATCGGCCGACTGGACATAAGGCACTATCAGCAGGACGGCGGGATTGTTGCCGACGATGTCGCTCAGCGCACCGGCCACGACCAGCAGGGTCAGCGGCTGCTTGAGATCGACGCCCCATGCCGTGAGGTCGGCGATGGCGCGCTGCGGCAGGCCGGTGGTGGCGAGGGCGGCGTTGACCACGAACAGACCGCCGAGAAGGATGAAGAGATTGCCGTCGACGTGCTTCATCACGTCGGCCGAGGCGACGCGGCGGTTGAGAAGCAGCACCGCGCCGGCGCCCAGCGCAATGAGGTCGCGCGGCCAGGTCGTCAGGCAGAACGCCGCGACGACGAGCAGCGTCACGATGGCGGCCTTGGCCGTCTCGATCCGGTCGAGCCGGACGGGAGCTGCCGCGGCCCGTACGGGCGCGGCGGCGCCCAGCGCCCAGCGGCCGCGATAGAGCACTACCAGCACACCCCAGACGGGAACCAGCGACAGGAGCGACGGCGCCAGCGCCGCCTTCATGAACCCGACGAAGGACAGGTCGAGCCCCTGGGCGATGATCATGTTCTGCGGGCTGCCGATGATGGTGCCGGACGAGCCGGCATTGGCGGCAAAGGCAAAGCCGAGAAGGAAGGGCGTCGGGTTGAGGCGCCGCGCCAGGCAGAGCTCCACCAGCAGCGGCACCATGGCCACCACCACCACGTCGTTGGTCAGGATCGACGACAGCAGACCGGAAACGACGATCAGCACCGCGAGCAGACCGTGGGGCGGCACGCGCAGCGACGCGGCGCGCTCGGCGGCCCAGCCATAGAAGCCGGAAACGGAATAGGCGCCGGACACGATCATCAGCCCGAACAGCAGCGCCATGGTCGGAAAGCTGACCGCCGCCCAGGCGGCATCGGGGTCGATCTTCTCGAACACCAGCATCGCGATGGCGCCGAGCAGCGCAGCACCGGTGCGATCGACGCGGAAGCCCGGAAGGCGTCCCACCGCCATCGCGACATAGGTCGCAAGGAAGATCGCGATGGTCAGTGCCATGGCAAGTGCCGGCCTTTCAGGTGAGCCTCACGCTTCGGCGGCCTTGTGGTAGGCCTTGCGGATCTGCTCGAGGTCGACGGTCGGCTTGGGCATCTGCATTTTCATGTCTTCCAGGGCCCGACAGACGATCTGCGATACCGCGAGGTTGCGGAACCATTTGTGGTTGGACGGAATGACGTACCACGGCGCCTTCTCCGTCGAACAGCGTTCCAGCATGTCCTCGTAGGCCGCGATGTAGTCGTCCCAGTACTCGCGCTCCCTGTAGTCGCTGTCGCTGATCTTCCACTGACGCGCCGGATCCTCCAGCCGCTGCCTGAAGCGTTCGAGCTGTTCTTCCCTGGAGATCCACAGGAAGAACTTCAGGATCGTCGTGCCGCTGTCGGCCAGCAGGCTCTCGAAGGCGTTGATGTGGTCATAGCGCCGGGACCACGCCTCCTTGGGCGCGAGCTTGTGCACGCGGACCACCAGCACGTCCTCGTAGTGCGAGCGATTGAAGATCGCCACCTTGCCGAGCTCCGGCGCGTGGCGATGGACGCGCCACAGGAAGTCGTGCGCCCGCTCCTCCGGCGTCGGCTGCTTGAAGCCCGTGACGACGCAACCCTGCGGGTTCATGGCATCGATGACGTGACGGCAGACGCCGTCCTTGCCGGCCGCGTCGATGCCCTGCAGCACGATCAGCAGCGAGTGCGCACGTTCGGCGTACATCGTGTACTGCAGCTTCTTCATGGTTTCGAGACGGTCGGCGATCTCGGGCGCGGCATGGTCCGACGATTCGTGCTTGCCGTGGAAGCCGGGATCGATGTCCTTCAGCCTCACCTTGCGGCCGGGAGCGACTACCATGTCGTGTGCAAAGTTCATCGCAGCGTCTCCTCTCCGATTGCCGACTTCCGATAGGCCGGCGGCACATGACCCTGCAGCGACTGCGACACGATCCAGGCGCTGCGCCGACGGCCTGCGGTGCGATTGTCGATCGTGCGCTCGACGGCCAGACGGACGGCGCCGAGCACGATCATCCAGGCCAGGTTGTAGACCCAGACGGCGGCAACCGTCGTCCAGGAGATCGTCGGCACCAGCCAGCCGAAGCCGCACATGAGCGCTGCCACGACCTGGGTGGCCACGATGGCACCGACCAGGGGCGCCGCCGGGAAGGGCGGCAGGAAGAACCAGCGCTCGGTGCGGGTGATGAAGAGGAGCAGATGTCCGCCGACGACGAGCTGCAGGAACACGACCGTCTGCAGATGGGCACGGTCGGTCAGCCCGAACCAGGCGCTCCATGCCGGCGCGGACAACACCTCCATGCCGACCAGCAGCAGGCCGAAGGCCTGGACGACCGAGAAGAAGCCCAGCACCGCCGACACCGCCAGCATCCGCGGCATGCGCCAGCGGATCGGCCGGTCGGACACCGGCGTGTTGTCGTAGGCGATCGTCATGATCGGGATGTCGTCCAGCAGGGACATGATGACGATCATGATCGCCGAGAGGGGCTGGAAGCCCAGCGTGATCGACGACAGGACGACCAGGAACATGATCGTCATGGTGAGTGCCACGCGATAGATCGTGTAGCTGGTGATGCGGCCGAAGATGCGGCGCGCCTCGTCGATGGCGCTGTTGATCACCGACAGGCCGGGCGAGGTCAGGATCAGCGCCGCGGCGCCGCGCGCCGCATCGGTGGCGCCCGACACGGCAGTCCCGCAATCGGCCTGCTTCAGGGCGGGCGCATCGTTCACGCCGTCGCCGGTCATCGCCACCAGATGACCGCGACCCTGCAGGGCCTTGACGATGGCGTACTTGTGCTCCGGGAAAACCCGCGCGAAGCCGTCCGCCTTCTCGATCGCATCGACGATGCCGGGCGGCACGTGGTCGGGATCCATGTCCTTGGGGAAGGCTTCCGCCGCCGGGATGATATTCGTGCCAAGCCCAAGCTGGCGGGCGGTCTCGCGCGCGATCGCCGTGTCGTCGCCGGTGATCATCTTGATGGTCACGCCCTTGGCGCGGGCGAGGTCGATGGTCGCCTTGGAATCGTCGCGCGGCGGATCGAACATCGGCAGGATCCCGAGCAGCGCCCAGGTCGTGCCGCCATCCATCGATCGCGCCACGCCGAGCGCGCGATAGCCCCTTGCTCCGAGATCCTCGACGGTCTTGTGCACGGTGGCGGCGGCGCGCTCGTCGGCTCTGACGAGGTCGGCGATGACCTGCGGCGCACCCTTGGAGACCATGCAGGTGCTTCCGTCGGGCGCCGTGACCGTCGCCGACGTGCGCTTGGTCACCGGGTCGAACGGCGTGAATCCCGTCTGCCGCCAGGCCGCCGGCGCCTTGGGATCCTTCAGCGCCTCGATCACGGCAGTGTCGATGGCGTCGCGATCCTCGGCCCTCGACGCGAGCGCGCCGGCCAGGACGACCTCCTGGCCGTCCTTGGCGGCGAACAGGATGGGCTCGCCGAGCTTGAGCTGGTTCTTGGTCAGCGTCCCGGTCTTGTCGGAGCAGAGGATGTCGACGCCCGCCATCTCCTCGATCGCCTCGAGCCGGGAGACGATCGCCTTCTGGCGCGACAGGGCGAGCGCCCCTAGCGCCATGGTCACCGAGAACACGGCAGGCATGGCGACCGGAATCGAAGCCACGAGCAGCACCAGTACGAACTGCAGGATCGCCAGCGCGTCGCCGGTGCTCCAGCTGTCGGCGACGACGATGTCGTGATGGACGCGAAAGCCGACCAGCACGGCCGCCAACACCAGCGCCAGCGCGATCAGGAAGTTGCCGATCTGGAACATCGCCTTCTGGGCGTGGCTCTCGGCGCCCGCACCGGCGACGAGCTTTGCCGTGCGGCCGAAGAAGGTGTGGGAGCCGGTGGCGATGACCACGCCTTCCATCTCGCCCTGTTTCACGACGCTGCCCGAATAGGCCTCGTCGCCGACCTTTCTGGCGACCGGCAGGGATTCGCCGGTGAGTGCCGATTGGTCGATCGCGGCGTAGTCGCCGGCAACGAGTCGAAGGTCGGCCGGCACGATCTCGCCCAGCCTGATCTTGACGATGTCGCCCGGCACCAGTGCCGCCGCCTCGAGCTGCATCCATGCGCCATCGCGGCGCGCCGTCGCCGCCGGCGCGAGGCCCTTCTTGAGCGCCGCCAGGGCGTTCGACGCCTTCAGATCCTGCCACAGGTCGAGAGCGGCATTGAACAGCAGCAGCGCGGCGATGATGGTGAAGTCCTGCCAGTGCCCAAGGAAGGCCGAGATCGCCGCCGCCGCCTCGATCAGATAGGCGATGGGTCCCGTGAAGTAGCCGACCAGCTTGCGGACGAGGCTTTCTTCCTTCTCGACGATGGCGTTGGGACCGTACTGCTGCAGGCGACGGCCGGCTTCCGCCCCGGGCAGGCCCTGCCCGGGCGCCACCTGCAGCGCGGCGAGGACCTGCTCGACGGGTATCTTTTCGAGATCGGCCGCGGGGCCCGGCGCTGCGCCCGATGGGGCGATTGCGGCTGCGCTCATGCGACATGCCTCCCTGAACCGGCACCGGCTCGAGGCGCATGCAACCTCGCTCGCCGGCACCAACCGATGGAAAATCGGTTCAGCCTAGGCAACCGAAGGCAGGCGCAGTTTGACATGGATCATGCGTCGAGCGCCGGACGGCCGCCGCTATGCCTCCGGATTCGCCTTGATGCGGCCCTGGCGGACGGCTTTCACGAAGGCGCGGTGGTCACGCCGGGTCTGGTCGGCATATTCGACGGCGAAGTCGGCGATGGCGTCGTCGAACACTTCGCTCGCCCCCATGTAGCCCGCGATCATGGCCGGATCGCCCGAGCGGGCGTGCGCCCGCGCCAACGCCCAGCCGCACATCCGGCCGTAGATCCTGAGATCGCTCTCGTCGAAGGCCTCGATGATCGCGCTGATCTTCATGTCGCGGAGCTGCCTCACGTAGAAATCGCGGCCGTTGTCGCCGCGGCCCCAGCCGAGGAAGAGGTCGCTGGCCGACTGCATCAGGCGTTGGCCGACCACGACCCTCTGGCCGTGGTTGGCGTGCCGGCTCTTGCCGGCATAGGGTTCGAGTACGGACCGCGTGGCTTCCTTGACCTGCAGGAAGATCGGGTCGTCGTCCGCGGCCATGAACAGCGCCACCGCACACATGGTGCCGACGCTGCCGATGCCCACCACCTTCACGGCAAGGTCGCAGAACTGATAGCGGTCGAGCAGCGTACGCAGGTGCTCCGGCAGCGACTCGCGATAGCGCCCGAAGGCCGTGCGATAACCGGTCTCCAGCCCCGGCGCCTGCTCGATCGTGGGATGGAAGATCAGCGGCGGATCGTCCTTTATGCGCGGCAGGGTTCCGCGGTGCTCGGCAAGCTTGGGGAACAGGAACTCGGGCACGTTCTTTTCCTGCACCTGTTCGAGCCGCTCGCGGATGCGTTCGCGCTTGGCCTCGGAATCCACGGCCTTGAGGAACCGGTCGATGTCAATCGTGTCGTACCAGACCTCGAGCGCCCGCATGGCCGCGTAGTTGGCCATCCGCTCGCGGTAGGAGCGCACGGCGGCGCGCGCGGCGCGCGCGGCATCGCTTTCGGCCAGGCGGATCTGGCGCCCCGCCACGACGATGCTGGCCGCGAGGCGCTTGAGGTCCCATTCCCAGGGCGCGGGCAGCGTCTCATCGAAATCGTTGATGTCGAAGACGATCCGGCGCTCGGGCGTGGCGAAGCCGCCGAAGTTCGAGAGATGCGCGTCGCCGCAGGCCTGGACCTGGATTCCGGAAGCAGGCGTCGTCGCCAGATCGGCCGCCATCACCACCGCCGAGCCGCGGTAGAAGGTGAAGGGCGACTCCATCATGCGGCCGTAGCGGATCGGGATCAGCTGCTCCATCCGCCCTTCATTCGACTCGTTCAGGAGATCGACGATATCGCGGCGGTCCTTCGGCAGCTTCCAGTGGCCGTGGGCTTCGCGCGGCGCGGCCTCGCGCAGGGCCTTGCCGGCGGCGCGACGCTCGTCGGCGTGCACGAACTGCGGTTCCGGATGCTCGCGCGCGACCGATTTTTTCATGGAGTTCCCCCGAAGTCGACCAAACCTGCCAAATTCAACGCCCGCCGGACCGGGCGCGCCTTGACGCCGGTCAATCATCGACCCCGACCGGCGAAAGTCAAAGGGCCGCCGCAACACGCGCCGATCCGTGCGATATACTGGTTTTTGCAATGAAGCCTCGTTCTTGCCGGCGCGGACGGATCTGATGCAGGAGAAGGAGCTCCGCTTCGCCCTGGTGTGCTTTGGCGGCGTCTCGCTCGCCGTCTACATGCACGGCACCACCAAGGAGATCCTGAAGCTCGTCCGCGCCTCGGGCGCGTTGCACGCCGTGCGCGGGCCGGCGCGCACCACGGCCTCGTTCTTCGACGGCCACGACCGCGCCGACCCGGAGTACGACACCGAGGCGGTCTATTTCGACCTGCTCCGCGAGATCGGCCGAACTCTCGACCTGCGCGTCGTCGTCGACGTCATCGCCGGCGCCTCGGCCGGCGGCATCAACGCCACCATGCTGGGGCGCGCCCTCAGCCACGACCTGCCGATGGGCGCGCTGCGCGACCTCTGGCTCGAGCGCGCCGACATCGACCAGCTTCTGGCGACCGAGGCGCGGGCCGGCGCCTGGAGCAAGTGGTTCCTCAAGCCGGTGATCTGGGCGCTCGGCGCCTTCAGGGCCTCCGAGCCGATCGACGACCCCGAGGTCCGCGCCAAGCTTTCGCTGTTCGTGCGCTCGCGCTGGTTCAAGCCGCCGCTCAGCGGCGCCCGCATGACGGAGTTCCTGCACGACGCCATGGTCACCATGGGTGCGCCCCGCGATCGCCAGGCCTCGCTGCTGCCGTCGGGCCAGAAGCTCGACTTGTTCGTGACGCTGACCGACCATTACGGCTACCGGCAGCCCATCCGCATCCACCAACCGCCGTTGATCCACGAGCACGAGCACCGCCACATCCTGCGCTTCCGCTACAAGCGCCGGGCGAGCGGCGCCGTCGAAAGCGACTTCGACCTGGAGGGCGTGCCGGCGCTCGCCTTCGCGGCGCGCGCGACCTCGTCGTTCCCCGGCATGTTCCCGCCGGCCCAGGTCGCCGAGATCGACCGGCTGCTGGCCGCCAGGGGCCTGTCCTGGCCGCGGCGCACCCACTTCCTCGAGCGCAACTTCGCGCCGTACATCCGGCAGAATGTCGACCCGGCATCGGCCTGGTTCGTCGACGGCAGCGTGCTCGACAATCGGCCGTTCCGCCAAGCCATCGGCGCCATCCGCGGCCGCCCGGCCTACCGGCAGGTCGACCGCCGGCTGATCTACATCGATCCCGATCCCGGACCGCCGGGCGCACCCGTCCATCACAGCGAGCCCGGATTCTTCTCCATGCTCTGGGGTGCGCTGTCGGATCTGCCGAGCACCCAGCCAGTGACCGACGAGCTCAACTGGGTCGACGAGTTCAACGACCGGGTCGAGCGGTTGCGCGAGATCGTCGACAACGCCCGGCCGCGCATCAGCGGTCTGGTCGCCTCCATCGTCGACGCGCCATTCGATGCGCCGCTTGCGGCCGGCGAGGTGCGGGCGTGGCGGGCCCGGGCAAATCTCGTCGCAGCGCGCGACGCGGGTTTTGCCTACGAAGGCTATGTCCGGCTCAAGCTCGCCTCGGTGCGTGCCTTTCTGGCCGGCCTCATCTCCAGGCTGCGCGGTGCGCCGCCACGGTCGCCGCTGGCCTACGCCATTGCCGAAACGATCGATGCCTGGGCGGAAGCCGCGGGCAATGTCTACGACAACTCGGCAACAACCCATGGGGAATCCGTCGACGGCGAGGCCGTGCCACGCTGGATGGCCTTCCTGCGGGCCTTCGATGTCGACTACGCACGGCGACGGCTGCACTTCATGATCGAGGGCCAGAACCGGCTCTACCAAGTGATCGACCGGCCGCCGTTCGAGGGCCTCGATCCGGCGGCGGTCGACGCGCTGAAGCGCGCCTTCTACGACCGGCTCGACGCCCTGCAGCGCCGCGCGAGGGCGCCGCTCGACGATCCTCTCAGCCGTGACCTGGTCGAGGGGCTCTTCCGCGCCGCCCCGGCGGTCGCCGGCGGCGAGGAGAGCCGTCGCTTCGCCCGGCAGTTCGTCGAGCGCCACCGCAGCGAGATCGACACGCTGATGTCCCATCTGGCGGGGATCATCGACCTGGGAGCGGCCGCCGGCGAGCTCGACACGCTGCTGGCCGACAGCGCCGCCCGCCGCTGGCATCATCAGGAGCGCCGCGAGGTCGTCGTCGGCTACCTCGGCTTTCCCTTCTGGGACGTACTCACTTTTCCCGTGATGGCCGACGAGGGGGCGGGCGAGTTCAACCGCATCCTGGTCGACCGGTTGAGCCCGCAGGACGCCTTGAGCCTTGGCCGGTTCAGCGGTTCGGCCAGCCTGCGCGGCGTGGGCTTCGGTCATTTCGCCGCCTTCTTCTCGCGCGCCTACCGGGAGAACGACTACCTGCTGGGGCGCCTGCATGCCTTCGACCGGCTGGTCGACATCGTCTGCGATTCGGCGCGTCTCGATTCCGCCGCCGCGCGGCGCGCCTGGAAGAAGCGCGGCTTCACCACCATCCTCGATGCCGAGGAGAGGCACCTGCCCAACAGTACGGCTCTGGTGGCGGCACTGCGCCGCCACGTCGCCGCCCTGGAAGCGTGAAGCGGCTCTGCGGACGAAGCCCGCCTACAGATCGGCGCGCAGCGACGATCCGCCCAGACCCTGGAAGTCGCCGATGTTGGCACGCTGCCGATCCTCCGGCTCCGGGAAGCTGCGCGCGACGGTGCGCTCCAAGAGCTCGAGCTCGCGCCGCAGCGCGGCCGTACGCGGCTCCGGGAGTCTCTCAATCAGATGTTCCAGCAGGGCGCGCAACCGGCGCATCACCTGGATGCTGCCGGCACCGTACTGCCGGACCTCGGTAAGCGCCAGATCGACGATGTCCTCCCAGCCGGGCGTGGGGAACACCAGCCGCAGCTTGCCGCTGCCGTCGTAGACGCGGGCATTGTCGAGATTTTTCGCCGCCGCGTACCGCAGCAGCCGGTGGATCTGGTCGATGGCGACCACCGCCGTCGTGGGATCGTTGACGGCCGGCGAGAGTGCGCGCGAGGCGACGTCGACCATGATGCGGAAGGCGAACATCGGATCCTGACGCATGGTGCGCTCCGGCCCGAACGCCACCAGGGCATTGAGCGTCTGCTCGTCGACGCCGGCTTCGGGCGGATAGACCCTCGCCAGCGGATCGCCGGTCGAGACGAAGTCTCCGACCTGGGGGATCAGCTCGATCGCACAGTTCGTCCTGCTTGCCAGAGCGACGAGGTCACGAGTGCCGAAGGCGAGAAACGTGCCTGACGAGCCGACGCGCCGTACGACGCGACTCTCGCGGCCGGCAAGTTCGTCGGCGGTGCCGCCCTCCGGCCTGCCGGGATCGAATGCGCCTTCATAGACGCCGTCCATGGCCTCCTTACCGGTGCCGAAAATGTGCTGCAGCACGGCGACCGGCCGCAGTCCCAATCCGACTTCCTGGATGAACCAGAAGAAGATCAGAATCGAGGCGATGTTCGCGACGACAGCCAGAGCGATGACGAGCGAATGGCGCGATTCGTCGGTCATGTTGGCAAGCGCCACCATGGTGATGCCGAAGGCGAACACGAAGGCGCTGGTCGCGACCTTCATCTCCCAGCGACCGAAGGTGATACGGATCAGCCGCGGCGTGGTCTGCCCGCTGGCGAGTTGGGCGGCCAGCAGCAGGGCCGACACGGCATAGACGATGAAGGTCAGCATCGAGGAGGCGAAGGCCGTCATCGAAATGCGCATGGCCTCGATGTCCGACAAGTCGAAGCGCGGCCAGTGCGGATCGGGAACGAACCGGAGAATGAGCTTGCCGACCAGCCAGGCCAGGAGAATTGCCAGAGACGGGTAGAGCCAGAACGACGACCTCGCGAATTCCTTGAGCTGATAGCGGAAGTGCCAGGTCATCGATCTTCCTGTTTCCAAGCGCGCCAGTGCGGGGCCACGATGACGACCCTGGCACCCATCGCCTCTGCCTCTCGTCAACGTCGGCTCGCAGCTTATGGCATATTGTAGTTGAGATTCGCCCGGACGGGACGACGGGGATCGGGGGAAACGACATGAAAGTGCTGCGCAACGTCCTTACCGAGGCGCCGCTGGCCTGGTTGCTGTTTGCCGTGCCGGTGGCGGCATGGGCCCATCATGCCCGGCCCGACTCGCCGTTGCTGGTCTTCGGGCTGGCCTGTCTGGCGATCGTGCCGCTGGCGGGCCTGCTGGGTGTCGCCGCGGAGAAGCTCGCGGCCCGCACCGGCGAAGGCATCGGCGGCTTCCTCAACGCCACGCTCGGCAACGCCGCCGAGCTTATCATCGCCCTGGTCGCCCTGCGGGCCGGCATGCTCGATGTCGTAAAGGCATCGCTCACCGGATCGATCATCGGCAACCTGCTGCTGGTCCTGGGGGCGGCGTTCCTGGCCGGCGGGCTGCGCCACAAGATCCAGAGCTTCGCCACGATCGGCGTGCGCACGCAGATCGGCATGATGGCGCTGGCGGCCATTGCCATCCTGGTACCGTCCATATTCGCCGCGACGGGTTCGGGCGAGATGGTCACCCGATCGGTGACCTTCAGCGTCGTCGTGTCGATCGTGCTGCTCGCCGTCTATCTGCTGAGCCTCGTCTTCGTGCTCGGCAGTCATGCCCATCTCTTCCGTGGCGACGAAGCGGCCGGAGGCGAGGCGGAGCACGGCACGCCATGGCCGCTCTCCCTGGCGATCGGCGTCATGGCAGTGGTCACCCTGCTGATCGTGTGGATGAGCGAGATCCTGGTCGGCACCGTCGAGCAGGCCTCGCACGCGCTCGGCCTGTCCAGCCTGTTCGTCGGCGTGGTGGTCGTTGCGGTGGTCGGCAACGCCGCCGAGCACAGCACGGCGGTGATGGTGGCGCTGCGCAACCGCATGGAGATGGCCGTCAGCATCGCCATCGGCAGCAGCACGCAGATCGCGCTGTTCGTGGCGCCGCTCCTCGTGCTGCTGAGCCTGGCGATGGCGCCGGCGCCGCTCAGCCTCGCCTTCTCGGGCGTCGAGGTGTTCCTGGTGCTGGCGGCGACCTTTGTCGCCTCGATCCTGGTCGTCGACGGCAAATCGACCTGGTTCACCGGCGTGCAGCTCATCGCCATGTACCTGGTCATGGCGATCACGGTGTTCGCGATCCCCGTCTAGATGCCGGTCGACGGCGTTACGCGGCACGCCGGTGGAGCCAACCCGCCGCAAGGAAAGTGACCAGCAGGGTGATGGGCACGCCGAGCGCGACCATCACCGTCGTGCGCGGATCGGGGTCGGTCACCAGCAGCGGCGCCAACGCGGCGCCCAGGTTGCGCGTGCAGGCGCCGAGGCTGACGACGCTGCGCTGGGCGGGCGGTGCGGCCCACGCGAGAAGGTAGCCGCCGGCCACAAGGCCGACGGCATAGAGGAGCTGGGCGGCGATGGCGAAGCTACCGATCGCGCCGACGAAGCCCTCGAAATAGCGGAAGGCGATGGCCACCAGCAGGACCAGCGTCGCGACGCCGGCCAGCGGGCGAACCAGGCGCAGGAGCTGCTCCGCCGCCTTGTGGCTGACGCTCCGCAGGGTCATGCCGGCGGCCATCGGCAGCAGGAGGAGGATGATCAGGGGCCGCGCCACCGCCCAGGGATCGACCGACAATCCGGGCACGATCAGCGGCACGCCGAGCGGCATCAGGATGACGGTGCCCACCGCGGCCACCAGCATGAAGGCCGCCGTATAGGCGAGATCGCCGCCGGCCTTGCGCACCATCATCGGCAGGAAGGGTGCCGCAGGTGCCATTGCGATCAGCAACAGGCCGATCTCGTAGGGCTCGGCCATCGGCAGCGCCCGCACGATGCCGATCGCGAGGGCCGGGCCGAACAGCCAATCGACCACCATCACGGTCGCCAGGAAGCGCAGGTCGGCGAGCGGGGCGAGTGCGGCCCGCGCATCGGTCTCCAGTCCGATCGCCATCAGGTTGGCGACCATGAACCCAACGACCGACAGCCGAATGGCGATGTCGGCTGCGCCGAGGATCTGTTCCATTTGTCACAACTAGGCCGGGAGCACGGTCGCTCCATTGACCGGAATCAATAAAATGCGGTCGGGTGGGCGTTGAATCACCATACATTCATGAAACTGACGCCGCGACGTCGGTAGCCTGTTTGACCGAGGTCAATGCCCGCTCTGATCCCGGAGGCGATAGGCAGGCTCAAGAGTCTCGTCCAGCGGAGCGCACCATGTCGGCAACCCGGAGCCAGAACTTCCTCCAGGAGTACTGGATCGACGCGTGGCAGCGGTCGATCCTGACGCTCGACGTGCTGCGCCGGCGCGGCAACATCTACTTCGAGCAGAACGCCAAGACCGCGCCGCATGTGCTGGGCTTCGCCTTCGAGCTGGTGCGCGACGGCACGACGCTGCCCCGTCCGGTGAACTACATGCTGGTCCGGATCGTGCCGCCGGCCGGCACCGCGATCGATCCGGCAAAGCCGCCGTTCGTGGTCGTCGATCCGCGCGCCGGCCACGGCCCCGGGATCGGCGGCATGAAGCACGATAGCGAGATCGGCGTCGCACTGGCGGCGGGTCACCCCTGCTACTTCATAGGCTTCCTGCCCGAGCCCGTGCCGGGGCAGACGATCGAGGACGTTTGCGCAGCGGAGATCGCCTTTCTCGAGGA